>SDBT01004147.1_pt1 | contig 24714 bp, 19 predicted proteins | sample 2277101 | NCBI WGS metagenome assembly SDBT01 (sample SAMN10404973, study PRJNA504765) | marine sediment metagenome | isolation source: marine sediment core GS10_PC15, 103 cmbsf | place: Arctic Ocean: Southern Knipovich Ridge | collected 2010 | reverse complement strand
ACAGTGGCCTTCAGCCCCTGCATGGCCCAAATCGTGGCATGGTCAGTTGCCGGTTGTGCTGCAATCATTGTCCGAAATGCCTCTTACTCTCTTTTTGTCGAACTCGTGAATAAAGCAGGCTAGTCTTTCTTCATCAGAGCGTCGATCGTCTTGCGGACGCTTGCCACTGCCTTCGGGTGACGCATAAGAAGTATATCGGCACCTCCCTGCAGTACGGCCGTGGCCGTGATAGCCTCCCATATGGGCCCCCGCTCATCAGCCGTTCCCCACTGCGGGAAGTCCTGCTCGGATGCCTTCGCCTCCTTCGCCCGCCAGCTCTCAGCTCCCACCACTGCCAGCACGGGCCTCGCGAGCAGCTTGTCCCCGCCAAGCGCGGCCAGCCGTCCGCGCTCCATGATGGAGTAAGCATACTCTATGCCGTAGCCCAGCCCGCCCGTCGTCGGGTAGATGACCACTCGGCCGAGGTCGAACCCCATGTCGCTTATGAGTATGTTGAGCTGCTTGGCGATGTTGATGTCTATCGGGGAGAGCGCGATGATGCCATGACCGTCGGCAAGGCATGCGGCCGTCAGGGTCTTGTAGTTATCCTGCGTCGCCATGCCGAAGAGGCAGTTCTCCCCGCGGGCTATCTCCGAGCAGCGTGGCAACACCTCGTTGTCCCGGTCATCCTGCCCGGGGCCCAGGACTATCAGCGGCACCTCCACCGCCTCCAGCACCTGCTTCACACTCGCAGCCGCCTCGTCGGGGGAGACGTTTCCCCACTCCGTGTTCGCATTCTGAAGCCTCAGGCAGACCATGTCCGCGCCGAACTCGCTGACGCACTTCTTCGCCCAGTCCGCCGGGGAACCCACGACGTCGGCCAGCGGCGCCATCATCGCCTCGGGCCAGTCGTTAGGAGCAGTGTCCCATACCTCCATCGCTATCACCGGGCGGTTGGGCATATCGCCTTCGAAATGCAGGAACGGAAGGCTCTTGTGGCCCCCGACTGTGACCTTGCTGCCGCGAGTGCCGCCCTCTTCCTTCGTCGCACCGACGGTAATCGTGCCTACCTCTGAACTCCATTTTTCCTTAGCCAGTTCCAATGCCACAATTCCCTCCTTCCTCTCCAACCCGCCAGGAACGTCCAGTCTCACTACTACATCACCAGGTGCTTGATGCTGGAAAACAGTTCCATGTTGGTGTGCGGCAGGAACAGCGCCGCCGTGTACTGGTCGCTGAACTGGTTGTCCACGCTCAGCTCGATGTAAGTCATCTTCCTTGCGACCTCGTAGACGTTCTCGAAGGCCTCATCTGAAAGAAGCGCCAGGCGCGCTCCGGTCACGGAGCTGTTGCCTATGAACTTGATCCGCTCCGCCGGGATGTCGGGGAGAAGGCCGATGAGCCGCGACTTCTCCACGTCCAGGTAGTTCCCGAACCCGCCTGCGATGTAAAGGTATTCAAGTTCGCCGAAGTCCATACCCATCTTCCCCACCAGGACCGAAGCACCGGCATAGACGGCCGCCTTTGACCTTATGAGATTGGCGATATCGGTCTCGCTGATAACGATGTCGTGATCGGTGCCGGCGTCCTTCTCCCATGCGAGTACGAACTCCGCGCCGAACTCGCCCTCCCTGAGCCGGTCGACCGGCAGGCCCCTGTCCATCTTTCCCGACCGGTTGATGATGCCCGCCCTGAAGAGTTCGGCTATGGCGTCGATATAGCCCGACCCGCAGATGCCGCGGGGCGGCTCCCCGCGGATGGTCTCGCAGCTCACTCCCATCTCCGGCGCCTGCACGTGCACCCGCTGGACAGCCCCGCTTACCGCGCGCATCCCGCAGCGCACGCCGCACCCCTCGAATGCCGGGCCCGCCGACGAGGAACAACACACGAGCCAATCCTTGTTCCCAAGCGCGATTTCCCCGTTGGTACCGATATCTATGAGCATCGAGACCCCGTCGGCCTCGTGCATCCCCGCGGCCACGACACCGGCAGTGATGTCTCCGCCCACGTAGCTGGAAACCCCGGGGAGGCAGGCAAGCAGCCCCCTGGGGTTGGTCTTTATGCCGGCCTCCGCCGAGCGGATGACAGGCACGAAGTTGGCCGTGGGCACGTACGGCTCCCGCCTCAGATACGTAGGGTCGACACGCAGCAGGAGATGGGTCATGGTCATGTTACCGGCACACATCACAGCGGTCACGTTCCTGAGACTCACCCGGTTCTCCGCGACCAGCTGGGAGATAAGGCCATTGACATTGTCGATGACCGCATGGTGAAGACGCTCCAGCCCGTTCTTCTCGCCCGCATAGATTATGCGGGATATGACATCCTCGCCGTAGCTGGCCTGCGTGTTGTGTGTCGCCCGCGCCCCGAGGACCTTTCTCTTGTTGAGATCGATGAGCTGCGCCACTATGGTGCTGGTGCCGATATCCACCGCCACCCCGAAGTTGCTTCCCGATGTGTCCCCGGGCTCAACAAGCACGACCTCGGTGGTCTCGTTTCGCCTTCCCAGCATGACAGTGACCCGCCAGCCCGACTCCCGGATCAGCCTCCCGAGCCGCTTGATGTTCGCGAGCCCGGTCTGCATGATGGGGATGTCATGCTGCTTGCGGATCTCCCGGTAGAGCCGCTCGAGATCGGACACCGGGTCCTGCAACGTAGGTTCCGGAAGCTCGAGAAAGACCTTGGTGGCAAGAGGACTGTGCCTGAACACCCTCTGCTCTCCGGCCGCCTCGTGCACCTGTATCTCTTCACTCTCGCTGAAGAGGCCCGCAAGACGGCTCTCACGGACATCTCCGCCAAGTATCTGCTCGCCTTCCAGCCGGCTCTCCGGCGGCACCTCCACGACTACGTCGCTGTTGATGGTGGTACGACAGGCCAGAACATAGCCCCTGGACTTCTCCTTGTCAGTCAGCCTGCCGGTCGGCTCCGAGACGACATCTCCCTCACGCACTATCACGCGGCAGCGCCCGCATACGCCGTCTCCGCCACAGCTGGAGTTGATGTACACCCCCGCAGCTATCGCGGCGTGGAGCATGTCCTCTCCCCTGGATATGAGCGACTTGCTGCCGCTGGGAAGAAATGTGACAGTACAGGTATCCATCAACCGTTGTCCTCGCAGCCCGTCACGCCACTAGCCGGCCGCAACAGGGATAGAAGCGCCTCTAGGGCTTCCACTCGGATTTCATGTATGCGGGGATGCCGGAAGACTCTCGCGGCCCGACGAGTATCTCCCATCCGGACAGCTCCTCCTCCAGCTTGCCGCTCAGCACCGCAACAAAGCCGGGGATGATGATCTTGCGGTGCTTGACCTTTTCCTCTACTCCCGACTCCTTCACCTTCGCTGCGATGTTCTCGGCAGTGAGCTTCTCTGCCGCCCAGGCGGTCAGGACCGATGTCCCCTCGGTGTCCACCACCACGACGTAACTGGGAGTCTTGCTCGCCTCCACGTCGCCCTCAACGGTGAAGTATGTCAGCGAGAAGTTCGTCGTCACCAGCACCGGCGACTCCTCCCCGGGCGTCCCGACCTCGTAGAGCTTCGCCTCGACCTGGATAGGCTTCTGCGGGTCGGCATAGATGTTCTGGCGCAGGGTGAGGATCGGGAGAACCGCCCAGGGCTCGACCATATCGATGACGACTATGCCCGCATACTTGGCGACGCAGGAGGAAGCCTCCGCCGCCTGCTGGTAGGGATCCTCGCTCGCCGTGAAGGCGATGGCCGGGTAGCCGAGAGGCCTGAAGTTGCGCTTCAGCGCCTGCCTGCGTATCTGCGTCAGGTCCTGCAGGACAGCTGACAGCTCCCGCGAGCCCGGGTCCAGTATGATGTCCTCCACGCCCGCGGCTACTGCTTTCTGTGTGAGCTCTGCAAGCTCGTCAAGGTCCTTGCCGCGCACTACAAGCGGGCAGCCAGCTTCCTTCGCAGCCGCTGCCATATCAGACAGGTTCTCCGCGTTTGCCCCGCAGATGAGCGGGCGGGCGTCCTTGCATGCGGGAAGCGCCGCCTTGACTGACTCGGGGTCCTCGCTCATCAGGACCAGGGGCAGCGAAGATGCTCCGGCAGCCGCCTTTACCGCACGGGCGAACTCCCCGGCGCCGCTTCCCGAGTCTTCCACCGCGACAAGTCCCACCCGGATGCGCTGTCCGACGCGCTCGAAATCGAGCCGCGCTATCTCCTCCACTCGCTTCTTAACAGCCGCATCATCAAGGCTCGAGGACACCTTCACCGCCACCGCCGTCGGGTGGTAGAAAGTCTCGTCGTGCCTGAAAAGGACAGTCTCGTTCCCGAGCTCGATCTTCTCATCACCCGTGCCGATACTGACCAGGCGGATCGGCGGAGCCGATGCGGCACCCAGGGCGGCCTTCCCCTCCTCGGAGACATGCGGGCACGCATCGAGTGAGGCCTTCTTCCCAGCCAGCTGCATGGCGAACGCCAGGCAGGTGGGCGAGGAACAATCGCCGCAGTTCGTCTTAGGCAGGTGCTTGTATATCTGTAACGCTGTTAATGCCATGGTACTTCCCTCCCTAGCCCGGTCTATTCACGTGGTGTTTTTGACGCCTGGCTGCGTTACACGCTGCGCTCCCTTGTCGACGTACGTCCAGTACGCCTCCGCGGTCGCTTGCACAAGCCTTGCCAGCCTCCAAAAACCCTCACGTGAGCTAAACCGGTTACGTCCGCATTATTCATGCTGTGGCCTGTCCGGCCTTGTCAAGAATAATGCTGACTAGATATGGACGGCCGCGCCCTCAGCCGCTTCCGCTGCCTCCATTATCGCCTCGCTCAACGTAGGATGCGGATGCATCACCCGTGAGAGCTCTCCTGCAGTCACCCCGCGCTCGATGGCAAGGCAGCCGCCGGCTATCAGCTCGGTGACATGATCGCCGACGAGATGCATCCCCACAACGCGCCGTGACTGCTCTTCCACGACGATCTTGACCAGCCCTTCCGTATGCCCGAGCGCCCTCGCCTTGCCTGATGCGGCGAACGGGAAACGTCCGACCCGCACCTGAAGCCCCTTCTCCTTCGCAGCCTCCTCCGTGAGTCCCGCCGTCGCCACCTCGGGCTCCGTGTAGATACAGCCCGGCACCGCCTCGTAGGACATCTCGCACTCATGCCCGAAGCAGTTCTCGACCGCCACTGCGGCCTCCCTCGACGCCTTGTGCGCGAGAAGCGCCCCGCCCGTGACATCGCCTATGGCATACACACCGGAGACGCTGGTCTCCATCTTCGAGTTCACAGCTATGTGCCCGTCTTTGGTTGCCACGCCCACCTCTTCCAGCCCTATGCCCTCTATATTTGGCCGGCGGCCCACTGCGACCAGCACCCGCTCGGCCCGGACCGTCTCGCCGGAATCCAAACGGGCTGTCGCCCCGACGTCAGGACCTAGAGTCAGTTCTTCAACCCGACAGCCCGTATGGATCACAACGCCCTGCTTCTTCACCTCCCGCTCCAGTACCCCGGCAAGCTCCCGGTCCACCCCGGGAAGCACCTGGGGCAGCATCTCGACCACTGTGACCTTCGTGCCGAGCGGTGCATAGACGCAGGCGAACTCCAGGCCTATGTATCCGGCACCCACCACCAGGAGGCTCTCCGGACGCTCCCTCAGGGCAAGCATCCCGGTGCTCGTCAGGACCGTGATCTCATCCATCGGGAAGCCGGGAGGACACACCGGCTCGGAACCTGTGGCCACTATCACCCGGTCCGCTTCCACGTCCGTTTCCTCTTCCTCGCCCTCCACGTGAAGACGGCCCGGCTCCACGAGCCAGCCCTCGCCCTTGACCAGCGTGACCTTGTTCTTCTTCAGCAGATGCTGGACGCCCTGGACCAGCTGGCGGACCACCGTGTCTTTCCTGTCCGCCATCACGCCGAAATCAACAGTGGGTTCACCCACCGTGACTCCGAACTCTGCTGCGGACTTCACCCTGCGAAGCACGGATACCGAGGCAAGAAGCGCCTTCGTGGGGATGCACCCGACGTTCAGGCAGGTACCTCCCACCTCGCCGGATTCGATCAACGTGACATCGGCTCCCAGCTGGGCAGCCTTGATGGCCGCCACGTAACCTCCGGGCCCCGAGCCCAGGATGGCGATTCGTATCTTGTCAGCCAACGGTCTCCAGCCCTCCTCCCTTGTCGCTCCAGGACGCACGACCACACACGGCCGCAGGGCAGACCCCCCTCCCCGTAAACGGATAATCATGGTACGGCAAGCAGGGAACTCCCGTCAAGACACTTGGCTCAGCACACTTGGCTCAGCATTGAGGCTCAGCATTGCCAGAAATCTTATGGGTTGCGCCGGTCAGCATCGCTGCCAAGTCTAGGAGGCTGCCCTGCTCACCCTTGCTGGTAATCTAACGGGGTGAGCGTGGAGTTTGCTACGCAAACTCGGGCATGGCTACACAAACTCGTGTATGGGGCTTTGCATAGAACTTTGGGCGTTGCGCGCTTTACCTTTCCAGTGATTATGGTAAAATGCCGCCAACACTGGGAACGGGCGGACAACAACGGAACGGAAAGGATACGGTCATACCATGTACGCAAAGGTGGATGAGAGCATCCTGGGTAAGTTGACGGAGATCGTGGGGGAAGAGAACGTCTCCACGTCAGCGGAGGACATAGAGACCTACTCGCACGATGAAGTGATGGAGATAAAGCACGCACCCGAGGCGGTCGTGAAAGTCCACTCCGCGGACGAGATCTCACGAATAATGAAGCTGGCGCGCGATAAGAAGTTCCCGGTCACACCCCGCGGGGCCGGCCAGGGACTGAGCGCCGGGGCGGTGCCGGTATTCGGCGGAATAGTCCTTTCCCTCGAGAAGATGGACAGGATACTGGAGATATCTGCCGAGGGCCTCACGGCCACAGTGGAGCCGGGGGTCATAACCGGCAACTTCCAGCGAGAGGTCGAGGCCCAGGGCCTCTTCTACCCCCCCGACCCGGCAAGCCTGGACTCCTGCACGATGGGAGGCAACATCGCGGAGAACGCGGGCGGGCCCCGCGCGATGAAGTACGGGGTCACCAAGGACTACGTCTGCGGGCTGGAAGCCGTACTGCCCTCCGGAGAGATAGTGAAACTCGGCGGCGAAGTGGTCAAGAACGTAACGGGCTATAACCTCATCCAGCTCCTGACCGGCTCCGAGGGTACCCTTGCCATCATCACGAAGATAGTGCTGCGGCTGGTCCCGCTCCCGAAGGAACGGGTGGACATGCTTGCCCCTTTCAACGACTTCCAGGCCGCGGCCAACGCCGTCACCGCCATCATCAAGAGCAAGATCGTGCCGGCAGCGCTCGAGTTCATGGGCAAGGACAGCATCGAAGCAGTGGAGAAGCTCTCCGGGAAGGAAGTCCCGTTTCACGAGGCCGGGGCCCAGCTCCTCGTCACTCTCGACGGCAACGACAAGGACGTCCTGCAGGCCGACTACGAGAAGCTGGGCGAGATATTCCTGGAAAACGGCGCTCTCGATGTGCTTGTAGCCGACAACCAGCAGACCCGCGACCGCCTCTGGGAAGCGAGAAGGCTCATTATCGAGGCGCTGCAGGCACTCAGCCCGGAACGCATCATGGACACCCAGGATGTCGTGGTCCCGCGGATGAAGCTGCCGGAGCTGCTCGGAAAAATCCAGGAGGTAGCCGGGAAGCACTCCCTCAAGATAATCACCTTCGGGCACGCGGGGGATGGGAACGTGCACGTCTGCATCATCAAGAACGTCGCCGAGGACGTGTGGAAGGAAAAAGCCCCGAAGGCCGTGGAGGAGATATACCGGATCGCCGTCTCGCTGGAAGGGGCGATAACCGGGGAGCACGGCATAGGCCTTGCAAGGAAAGAATACCTGTCACTAGGGCTGGCCGCACCCCTGATAGACCTGATGAAGAAGATCAAAGAGGACTTCGACCCGGACAACATCCTCAACCCGGGGAAGATATTCCCTTAAATCATTCGAACTTCTCGAAGCAGACGACCTCTTCAAGCGGCTTCCGGGATTTCTCGTAAGGGAAGTCCTCCGGATAGCCAAGCGTCAGGAGCTCCACCACTTTGTACTCAGGCGGTATCCCAAGGACTTTACAGACCTTTTCCTGCGAGAACGCCCCGATCCAGCAGGTCCCCAGCCCTTCCTCCACCGCGGCCAGTGTCATGTGGTCGATGGCTATGGCCAGGTCCACCGGGTCGGCAGGGATGCCGCAGCTCATGACCCTTTCAGGGTCGAGCCCGACCCCGGCTATCACGACCGGGGCGGAGGCCACAAACTTCTGGCCGTTTGCGGCTTCCGAGAGCCTGTCGCGCATCTGGGCCCCGGTGACGACCACGAACTTCCAGGGCTGCCGGTTGTTCCCCGAAGGCGCCATGCGCCCGGCATCAAGCACCCTGTCCAGTACCTCGCGCGGGACCGGCTTTTCCTGGTAGGCACGCACGCTCCTGCGGGAATGAATCGCTTCCTGTACGTTCATGGCTCCCCTCTCCTTCCGCAGCCGGGGCCGTGATGGTCCGGCTGTTTCCCGAACAGCTCTTCCAGGTCTGCAAGCTTCCTGTCCGGGTCTATCCTCTTCTCGCACCGGTCAAGCCACCTGCCAAGCCGCTTCTCCGCGAGAGGCTTCACCAGCACCTCGCACCCAAGTCTCTTTGCTTCCTTGCGCTGCTCGTCAGTTACATGAGCCGACATGATAGCCTTGTTTTGGGCCATCGCCTTGCACCCGTGCTCTACCTGGTGCTCGATGAACTCCAGCCCGTTCATGCCCGGCATGTTGATGTCGATGAGGAAGATATCCCCGCAGGCATTGCCCCGAGGACAGGGACAGCCTCGTTCCAGGAAGACCTTGCAGTTGAGCGGCTGCGAGAATGCCAGCACTTCGTAGCCGCGCTCCTCCAGCATGGAGGAGACGATGGAACGCATGTCTTCATCATCATCCAGCACGAACGCTCTGATCTTCATGGCTCACGCCTCCGCGATGGCTATTGACCTGGTGCCTCCGGGGCCGCGCTATCGCCTCACCTCGGCAAGCACCCGCATCGCTCTTGCCTCCCTTCTTGCCTCGCCTCACTGCAAGAACATCGGACTGCTATCATTCGGGGAGGCCGTGGAAACGGCACCCGTTTCGCAGCATGATGTCGGAGGCCACCTCTCTTGCATCCGCGACCGTCATGTCCCCGCGCGCTATCCACTTCTCGAGCACCCTGGCTATGCCGGTCCTCGCCTGCTGCGCGTAGCCGTACTCGCAGATCGGATTGCCAGTGTCGCCCCCGTAGCCGAATATCTTCCTGTGCGGCACCGAGGCCAGCCAGCTGTCGAGTGCGTTCTCCATCGTGACCGGGTTCATCGCCCAGGCCCAGCACAGGTTCAGCCACACGTTCGGGAACTCCTTGCCTATTGTCGCGTGCTCCTCGGTGTACGGCCACCCGGCATGGAAGAGGTCGAACCGGACGCGCGGGTAGCGCATGATAAAAGGGACCATGTCCATCGCGCGGATGTTGTTGAGGAGCTGGCTGTTCCCGGCAAGGTAGCCGGTATGGACCTGGACACCCAGTCCCTCGGCCCCGGCACGACGCACGTACTGGTGCACGAGGTAGTCTTGCAGGGGCTTGAGTTCCTCTGCAGAGATGCGCGACTGGTGCGGGATGCTGCCCGTCCTGTCCCGGTCTAGCGATGGACCCGGAGTGACGTTCATCACGCGGCTGAAAGCCGTCTCTGCCTCGTGCAAACTCGGTTCGCTGAACGCGATACCGCGCCGGTAGGGAAGCGCTATCTTGAAGCACGTCACCCTGCCGGTCTCGAGACAGCTCGAGATGGACCGGTTGAGACCGGCGACCAGCTCTCCGACAGAGTGGATGCTGCACCGCCAGCGGATCTCACGCTCATCGATATCCACCCGCGACTGGATAGCGAGCAGGTCGTCATCCCGGTAGTTGAAGCGGACGAAACGGGAGGGGAAGAAAGAGTCCGCTGTCTGCTCCGGAGTATTGATATTGTCCATTATCAGCCACCTGATATTGGCGCGTTCACGGATGATCTTCGTGTAGGACGCCCGCGGGTCTTTTCCAATGAGCTTCCCGATGGCCTTGCCGATGGCGGCTGCGTTCTTCTCGGTGTACTCGAGCCCCAGCAGGTCGCGGCAGGCAAGCTCCGTCGCCCTGCAGTAGCCCGTGAAACGGCTGGCGCGCCAGAGCTCGAAAGAGCGTTTGGTCGAGCCCTTCGCCTCCGGCGGCGGTACGGGCACGTCGCCTATCCCCACCGGGCCGGCGGCCGTCACCAGGTCGGCAGCAGCATAGCCGAGGATGGAGGAGAAGTGACGCGGGGTCACGGCCCATTCCTGTACGGACTGCATGTGTGAATGCGCGCCGAACAGGGGGTGCTGCATCACGAATTCTGTGATCTCGCCCTGTTTATGCGACTGTGTCGTTGTCGTACGCTTTCCGGCCATCCTGTTCCTCCTTCATGTATCGGCAACAGGGACACTATACGCTGTATGCGGCCGAAGCCGCTTCGATTGCAGATCCTTTCTTGACCTTGATCCCCTGCTCGGAAAGTATCTGCTCCAGAGCTGCAAGGAAGAGCAGGACGTTCGCACGGGTGGACGACTCGCCCATCAGGCCCACACGCCAGACCTTCCCCTTGAACTCTCCCAACCCTCCGCCTATCTCCATGCTAAACTCGGAGAGCAGGCGCGACCTGACAGCTGCATCATCCGCCCCCCCGGCTATCTTGACGGCGTTCAGCATGCAGAGGCGCTCTCCCTCCGGTGGAAGAAGACCGAGCCCGAGAGCCCCGACTCCGGCAACGAGCGCCCGGTGATTGAGCTGGTGCCGCGCGAAGCGGGCCTCCAGGCCTTCCTCCAGGATCACCCTCAGCGCCTCGCGCAGCGCATAGATCATGCTTATCGGAGCAGTGTGGTGGTAGACCCGCTCCTTTCCCCAGTACTTCCCCACCATGCTCATGTCAAGGTACCAGCTGGGGACCTTCGTCTTCCTCTTTTCGAGCACCTTCATGGCCCTGTCACTGAAGGTTACAGGCGAGAGCCCGGGTGGAGCGCTCAGGCACTTCTGGGTGCCACTGTAGCAGGCGTCTATGTCCCATTCGTCCACCTCGACAGGGCACCCGCCGAGCGAGGTGACTGAGTCGACCAGGAGAAGCGCACCGTGGTCGTGTACGATGCGGCTGATCTGCTCCATCGGCTGGAGCACGCCCGTAGAAGTCTCCGCGTGCACTATAGCCACGAGCTTTACCTTCCGGCCCTTCAGCGCTTCCTCGACCTTCTCCGCCGGAATGGCCCTGCCCCACTCGCCTTCAACCTTGATGAGCGAAGCACGGTTGCGCTCCACGATGTCGGCCATCCTCATGCCGAAGACGCCGTTTACGCATACGACGACCTCGTCGCCTTCCTCGATGAGGTTACAGAGGCAGGTCTCCATGCCAGAGCTGCCGGTGCCAGAGACGGGTATGGTGAAGCGGTTCTTCGTCTTGAAGACCTGGCGCAGCAGGTCCTGCGTCTCGTTCATTATCTTCAGGAACTCGGGGTCAAGGTGCCCGATCAGGGGAGTCGCCATCGCCTTTAGCACCCGCGGGTTCACGTTGCTGGGACCCGGTCCCATCAGTATCCTTCTGGGCGGATTTAAGTCGGAAAGCACATTCGCCATGTCTCGATCCCCTTCCTGCCTGTGCACGCCGGCACCGCGCCAGCCTGCATCCTCTGTTTGCCGAAATCTTATACCACACAACCTGCTGCTCGACATAGGGAAAAGAAGACCTGGAGTTAAGATTTCGGCGTCACCGAAATCATACTGCATCCGATTGTGCGAACAGAGCACACTGCTCGTTGTTCAGGTGCTGAAAGAGCAGCCGCAGTAGTCCTGCCGGTGGAGCCCCATCTCGCGGCACAGGCGGCAGCTTTCCTCGAATCCCCCGCCCTTCTTGAAATCCGCCTCGTGGAAAGCTACGCCTGCCTCCGCGGCGGCCGCGCGCCCGGCCTCGTTCACCGCGGCGGCGTCCTTGTGTGGGCTCACGGTCAGGGTGGTGGCAAAGCGGTCGAAGCCCCTCTCTGCCGCCAGGCGAGCGACATAGGAAAGCCGCACGTGGAAGCAGCGGGCACAGCGACGGCCGCCCTCCGGCTCATCCTCCAGGCCCTCGACGGCCCGCAGCCAGTCTCCCTGCTCGTAGGGCGCGTGGATAAGCTCGATGGAATTCGCGGAAGCCACCTTCTCGGCCGCGGCGAGCCGCCTCCGGTGCTCTTCTTCCGGGAAGATGTTGGGATTGTAGAAGCACCCCGTGACCGAGTACCGCTCGCCCAGTGCCCTGACGACGTGGGCCGCACAGGGCCCGCAGCAGATGTGAAGTAACACGCAGGTGCCATGCACGCGGGGGCTACGCACCTGCGCGCCGGTCACCTGCGGACTTCCAGTCCGGGCATTCACCACCCCGCCACCCGGAAGCCCTCACCTTCAGACTGCAAACCCACAGGTTCCTCCCACGACACTTCCACGTCGCCGACCTGCGCCCCGGGAGGTCCCTGATGGCACCAGCGGACAAGCGCCTCGACTTGTTCGCGCGGGCCTTCGGCCACAAGCTCCACCCGGCCGTCACGCGTGTTTTTCACCCACCCGGCCAAGCCCAGCTCTTCCGCCCGCACCCGCGCGCTGTGGCGAAAAAAAACGCCCTGCACGCGTCCGGATACAAAGACATGTGCACGGGCTTCTTTCATCATTTCTTCATTCATGTATGCACGGAAGACCTCTACCCGTGTGGAGTTCGGCTTGTCGCCTCTTCTCCATATTTCGGGTCCTTCTCCCGTTCAGTTGCATGAGATCCTGGTGCCCACCAAAATCCCGAAATACTTCCGCAATTTCAGTGACAGAGCACTTGATGCTTAGCAGGCGTTCTGCAGTCAGAGAATGAAGTGCTCAGTCACCGAATTTGCGCAACCGAATGGGAGAAGAACCGGCTTGTCGAACTCCTGTAGACTTGCCGTCAGGCAAGTCTAGGAGCATTTAGAATACCCGCACGACCTGTCGGTGCAGACCAGGCACCCGCTCTCAGAGATGAGCGCGCTGCCGCAGTCGGGACATACTCCCAGCATCTCGCCCATGCCGAGCCGCTCGTGTTCCCCTCCCTCGCCCTCCACGCCGGCGACTTCAAGCGCCCAGTCCTCCAGATCCGGCCTGTCCTTCTTCTCCATGTATTTCTCGACCGCCTTGCAGATGGCGTCAGGACACGAGAGGACCATGCCGCCCTTCTCCCACACCGGGGACGGGCAGCGGATGCCGTGGAGCTGCTTCATCACGGCCTGAACATCGATGCCCGAACGAAGCGCGAGCGAGACGAGCCGGCTGGTCGCCTCCAGCTGGGTGGCGGCGCACCCCCCGCCCTTGCCCATCTGCGAAAACACCTCGCAGAGCCCATCCCTGTCTTCGTTGACGGTGACGTAAAGCTTCCCGCACCCGGTCTGCATCTTCACCGTCTCGCCACGCGTGACCTGGGGCCTGGGCCTGGGGGAGCGCAGCCCCGCAGGCATCCTGCGGTCCTCCTGCGCCTGGCTGGCCGGTGCCGCCTTCCCGAGGTTCAGAACCTGCGTGTCACGGCTCCTGTCCCGGTAGATGGTGACCCCCTTGCACCCGAGCTCGTAAGAGAGCATGTAGACCTTGGCGACGTCCTCTGTCGAGGCATGATTCGGAAAGTTCACGGTCTTGGATACGGCGTTATCCGTATGCTTCTGGAAGGCGGCCTGCATCCGGACGTGCCATTCGGGACTGATGTCGTGCGAGGTCACAAAGAGGCGTTTGACCTCCTCCGGCACTCCCTTCACGCCGGAGACGCCTCCCGACGCCGCGACCTCCTTCATCACCTCCGGTGTGTCGAACCCGCCCTCTGCCGCAACGCGGGCAAACAGGGGGTGCAGCTCCGGCAGCCGGTCGTCGTCCATCACGTGCCTCTCGTAGCTGAGCGCAAAGATCGGCTCGACGCCGCTCGAGCACCCCGCGATGATACTGATGGTGCCCGTGGGGGCGATCGTCGTGGTAGTCGCATTGCGCACCTTCATCCCGCCAGCGCAGTCATAGATGGAGCCGCGGAAATTCGGGAACACGCCCCGCTCCTCCGCAAGCTCGACCGAGGCGCTCCTGGACTCGCTGCTGATGAAGGCCATGACCTTCTCGCCCAGCGTCACCGCCTCCTCGCTGTTGTACGGGATACCCAGGAGGATCAGCATGTCCGCGAAACCCATCACGCCCAACCCTATCTTGCGGTTCGAGCGCGTCATCTTCTTGATCATCTCCAGGGGGAACTTGTTTACCTCTATCACGTTGTCCAGGAACCTGACCGCGGCCCTTACCGTTCTGCCCAGCTGCTCGTAGTCCACCGAGCCGTCGCGGACCATGCATCCGAGGTTGATGGAAGCAAGGTTGCAGCTCTCGTACGGGAGCAAGGGCTGCTCGCCGCAAGGGTTGGTGCTCTCGATGGCCCCGATGTGGGGCGTCGGGTTTGCCTCGTTCATCCGGTCTATGAAGATGATGCCCGGGTCGCCGTTCTTCCATGCCCGTTCCACCATGAGGTCAAAGACCTCGCGGGCCTTCAGCTTCCCGACCTCTTCACCATTGACCGGTGACAGCAGTGCGTAATCCTCATCAGCCCTCAGGCGCTCCATGAACTCTGTGGTGACCGCGACGGAGATGTTGAAGTTGTTCAAACGGTCATTGCACTCCTTGCACGTTATGAACTGGAGGATGTCGGGATGGTCGACCCTGAGGATACCCATGTTGGCGCCGCGGCGGGTGCCGCCCTGCTTGATGGTCTCTGTCGCGATGTCGAAGACAGTCATGAAGGAGATGGGACCGCTGGAGATGCCCCTGGTGCTGCGGACCGGCGAGTTTTTTGGCCGCAGCCGCGAGAAGCTGAAGCCGGTGCCGCCCCCCGACTTGTGTATCAGCGAGGTGTTCTTGACCGCATCGAAGATGGCGTCCATCGAGTCTTCGATCGGCAACACGAAACACGCCGAGAGCTGTCCGAGTTCGCGGCCCGCGTTCATCAGCGTGGGGGAATTAGGCATAAACTCCAGCCGGGTCATCATCCCGAAGAACTCTTCTTCGCGGACGGCAGTGTCGGCGCCGGGGTTGAAGATCCTGTCCGCACCGGCAATAGTCCGTGCGACTCGCCGGAACATGTCCTCTGCTGATTCCGTGGGTACCCCGTCCTCATCGCGCTTGAGGTATCGCCTCTCCAGCACCTTGACCGCGTTGGGGGTCAACTCGAGTTTTCCAGCCGTACGGACGTCAACCATCTTTCCCTGCCCTCCCTCGCAAACAAATAAGCCCCGGCCGGCAAGACCTTCTCATCGCAACCTACCACTACATGTGGGCCCTGTCAAGCCCTGTTTATCAATATTTTGTGCCTCGAAGCCGCCCCGCCCCGAATGGGGAAAGGCGCCGCAGCGCACCATCAGCCCAGGATACCGGCCGCCCGGAGGATGTTCTGCACCGACACACAGGCCGGGGAGTCTTCCGGGATATCGAAGAGGGACCGTCCCCCGGCAAGCGCCTTCTCCACTTCCTCGTCGCGGTCAATCCGTCCGGCATACGAGAGTTTCTCCCCCTCCGGCAGGCCGTCCGGCGGCCCCTCCCCGCAGCGCCAGTTGGAGACGAAGTAGAGATGCTCGAACTGGATCTTCACGTCCTCTGCGATCTGCAGAGACCGCCTGGCATGAGCGCTTGCCTTGCGGCTGGTATCGAGGATCTCGAAGATGTCGTGCACTGTCGAGCTGACACGCCTGTTAAGATGCTCGAGGCCCGCCGGGGCGTCCACCAGCACCATCCGGTAGCTGCCCGCGAGCTCCGAGATTATGTTCTTGAGGGCGTCGTTCGGCGCACAGTAGCATCCCTGCCCCCACTTCGACCCGAGGGAGAAAAGGTCGAACCCCTCCCCCTCGTACAGCGCCTCCCGGTAGAACCTGTACTTGATCCTGTCCCACAGGGGCTCCGTGGCCGTGTCGACATCCTTCCTGCGGATGTCCAGGAGGACCTCGGAGACCGAGCACACCCCCTCGGCCCCGTAGTCCACGCCGACCGCCTCGGCAAGGCTCTCATCGGGATCCGCATCGATGAGCAGGATGGGCTGCCCGTCCCTGAGAAAACGGGCCGCCAGGGCCATGAACGTGGTCTTGCCTACCCCGCCCCGCCCCATGGAAGCAAGGATCCGGGCCGACATCTACTGCCCTCCCCTCGCCTGGCGCGCCGCGACGACGGTGTTCCTGAGCAGCATGGTGGTCGTCAGGGGGCCCACCCCGCCCGGGACAGGGCTTATCATCGAAGCCCTCTCCACCGCTTCCTCGAAGACCACGTCTCCCACGGTCTTCCTCTTCGGTTTGCCCTTGTCGTTGAGGACCGGCTTCCCATCGGCATCCAGGACAGGCACACGGTTGATGCCTATGTCTATGACGATGGCGCCTTCCTTGATCATGTCGCCGCTGATAAGCCCGGCCTTTCCGGCAGCTACGAAAAGGATGTCGGCCCGGCGCGTGTGAAGCGCCACGTCACGCGTCGCGATATGGCAGACAGTCGGCGTCGGGGATCCCATCTGGGACGCAAGAAGCATCAGCGTGAGGGGCTTGCCCACTATCTCGCTGTGCCCGACGACCACGACTTCCTTGCCCTTCATCTCGACGCCGCTGGAGCGCAGGAGCTCCATCGCGCCCAGCGCAGTACAGGGCGCAAGGTCCATCTTCCCGTAGACCAGCATGCCCATGTTGGAGGGGTGCATGCCCTCCACGTCCTTCTCCGGCCTTATCTCGACCTGCACCTCCCTGGCGTCCATCCCCTCCGGCAACGGCATCTGCAGGATCATCCCCGTCACCGAATCGTCGTCATTGAGCTTCTTCACCTGCGCGACGACCTCATCCTGAGAGCTGGATGCCGGCAGTTCGTGCAGCGCGTAGGCGATCCCTATTTCCTCGCAGCTCGCTCTCTGGTTCCTTATGTAGACCGCCGAGGCCCGGTTCTCGCCCACCTGCACCGCGGCCAGGGAAGGAGCCACCCCCTTCTCCTTGAGCCCCGCTACCTCCTCCTTCAACCGTGCCTTGAGTCCCTCAGCGACCTTCTTCCCGTCCAGCAGCTTTGCAGCCATATCTTCCACCTCCTTACCTTGCCTCACTGTCCCATGGCCGCCGCTCAGGCAGCCCCTATCTTCCGACGTACGTCCAGCCACACTTCTTCGCGGATACCTGAGGCTTCCTGGAGCATCGGAGAGAGCTCCTCCCGGCACGCACTCACAAAGGCCTCATCCTTCAGGCTCGCCAGGTTTATCTCGACGTTCAGCACGGCCGCAGCAAGCGCTGCCTCTGCAAGCACCGCGGAGACACCAGCATCGCTCACCAGGTTGCGGTTCCCGATCCCGGCCAGCCTCCGGGCCGCATCGAGCGTGACGCGGCATGCCCGTGCGACCTCCAGCGGGACCGCCAGCGCCTCCCGGCAAGCCCCCGAGATGGCTTTGGAGCGCGACTGCTTTTCCTCATCCGTCTCCTTCGGCATGCCGTATGCGGCCGAGACCTTGGCGTAGGCCCTGGTGTCGGCATCGGTCAACTCGAGAAGCTTCGCGCGCACTTCCTCGCACCGCGCAAGTATCTCCTTCACCTCGGGCTCGACCTCCAGGTACTTCTTCTTGCCGACGGTGAAGTTCGCCACCATGCTTCCCATCGACACCGCAAGGGCCCCGGCCAGCGCAGCAACGCTGCCGCCGCCCGGGGTCGGCTTCCCGGAAGCCGCATCGTCCAGGTACTCCCGCAGTGCTCGATCGCAATAGCTGTTCACGCCGCTCTACCCCCCTTTCCCTGCACGCTGTGTGCCGCCGGACCGCACCCGGCGCAACGTTGCTTTGAACTTGGCGCAGCGTTGCCAGGAACCGCATGGGCTGCGCCTGGAGTCTGCGTGGCAAACTCCTGTCCCCAATCTACAGACAACTCTTTACACTATCAGTGTAAGCGTCCCAGCGCCTCCAGCTCCTTCAGCGCCTCCCCGGCCACGTAGAAGGAACCTGCTACGCAGACCAGGTCCCGGGGACGCGCTATCTCGAGTGCAAGGCGGACCGCCCCGGGGACCGTCGCCGCCGCGCGCGCGGCCGCCGCGCCGGCTCCTATTCGCTGCTCGAGCTCCCCCGGGTCCGCCGAGCGTTCGTTGCGCGACCGGGTGAGCACCAGCTCCGGCGCGAGCGCCGCTATCTCTTTTCCCACCGCAGCAAGATCCTTGTCCCTGTTGGCCCCGAAGACCATCACCACCCTGCGCCCTCCCGCCAGGCGCCGCAGCAGACCGCCCAGGGCCCGGACCGCGCCCGGGTTGTGCCCGCCGTCCACCAGTATGTCGGGCTCTCCCCTGATAAGCTGCAACCTGCCGGGCCAGGCAACGCGGCCCAGGCCCGTGCGGATATCGTCCGGTCCCAGGTCCCAGCCCTGGTCCTGCAGGCATTCCACTACGGCGACCGCAGTGGCAGCATTGGCGGACTGGTGCCGCCCCAGCAGCGGAACCCTGAGGTCCCGGTACGAGCCGCGCCGGCCCTCGATATCGAACCGGGTCCCCTCCAGGGACTCTCTCACCGCCCCCACCGCCACAGGGCCCCGGTCAGGACGATCGGACACCGCTATGACGGGCGCCCCCAACTCTCCCGCACGCCTGCGGATGACCTGCTCTGCAGCGGGCGGCTGGATCCCCATGACGACCGGCACGCCCTCCTTTATGATGCCCGCCTTCTCGCCCGCTATCGCTCCCAGGGTGCAGCCCAGCTCGGCCGTGTGGTCGAGTCCGATGGGCGTGATCGCCACAACGGAGGGCTTGATGACGTTGGTCGCGTCGAGCCGCCCTCCCAACCCCACCTCCACAACGGCCAGGTCTACGCCGCACGAAGAAAAGCAGAGGAACGCAAGCGCGGTGTAAAGCTCAAAGAAACTCACCGGCCCCAGTTCCGGCCGGGCTTCCAGTTCCCGCACTGCGCCAGGCAAAGCCCCCGCAAGCCGTGCGAACTCCTCCTCGCGGATCATCTCGCCGTCGAGCCTTATCCGCTCGCGGCAATCCACGAGGTGCGGCGAGGTGTAGAGCCCGACCTTCAGGCCTGCCGCCCCTGCCACGGATGCGACCATCGCGGCGACCGACCCCTTGCCGTTCGTCCCGCCGATGTGTACCGCCCTGAGGGCAGCCCCGGGATCGCCGAGCGCCCGCAGGAGCACGATCATCCTCTCGAGGTTGAAGAACCTCGGCGAACGCCCGTCCGGCCCGGTGCGCTCGTAGTCTATAAAACTCTCGAGATAACCGATGGCTTCCGCGTACGTCGATCCCATCGGGTTCAGCCCGCCTCACCCTCATAGATGGGAAAGGCCCTGCAGAGCTCGTCCACCTCCCCGAGCGCGTTTTTCCGCACAGTCTCGTCGGCCGGGCGTTCCAGGACCCCTGCGATCAGCCGGGCGATGGTATCCATCTCCGGCTCTTTCATCCCCCTGGTCGTCACTGCGGGCGTGCCGAACCTGACACCGCTCGTCACCGCCGGCGGCCGTTCGTCGAAGGGCACCACGTTCATGTTTGCGGTGATGCCGGCCCTCTCCAGCGCGATAGCGGCGTCACGCCCGGTAACATCGCTGCCGCGCAGGTCGATGAGGAACAGGTGGGTATCGGTGCCGCCCGAGACCACCGTATACCCGCGTTCGACGACCGCGGCGGCAAGGCGCTGCGCGTTCGCTATCACCTGCGCCTGGTACTTGCGGAACTCAGGCCGGAGCGCCTCGGCAAAGCAGATCGCCTTCGCAGCTATCACATGCATGAGAGGCCCGCCCTGCGTCCCCGGGAAGACGGCCCTGTCAATAGCGCCCGCGTGAGACTGCTTGCACATCACCATGGCGCCCCTTGGACCCCGGAGCGTCTTGTGAGTGGTAGCCGTCACCACGTCGGCGCAGGGGACGGGGTCGGGGTGAAGCCCGGCCGCCACAAGCCCTCCGATGTGGGCGATATCCGCCATCAGCAGCGAGCCCTGTTCACGGGCGATATCCGCCCACCGGGCAAAATCTATCTGGCGCGAGTAGGAGCTTGCACCGGCCACGATAAGCTTCGGCTTCACCTCCCCGGCGATCCTTCGCACGACATCGTGGTCGATGCACCCATCACGCTCCGAGACCCCGTAGAAGGACGTCTTGAAAAACCTCCCGGAGTAGTTCTGCGCCTTCCCGTGGCTGAGATGGCCCCCGTGGCTCAGGTCCATCGCGAGGATCCTGTCCCCCGGCTCCATCAACGCGTAGTAGGCCGCGAGGTTAGCGTTCACCCCGCTGTGCGGCTGAACGTTGACATGGTCGGCCCCGAAAAGCTCCTTCGCCCTCCGGATGGCCAGCCGCTCCACCGCGTCCGCCCCGGCACAGCCCTGGTAGTAGCGGGCTCCAGGCAACCCCTCCGCATACTTGTTCGTGAGCACCGAGCCCTGCGCGGCGAGAACAGCAGGCGAGGCATAGTTTTCGGATGCGATGAGCACGAGCGTCTTCTGCTGGCGCTCGAGTTCCAGCCGCATCGCCTCCCCTGCTTCCGGATCCCAGCTATCCTCCCAGTGTAACGCTCTCAATCATCTCTCCCCCCGGAAACGAATGTCCCTCTTGGCTGCGACCTCGTCATGCAGTGCGTTTCCTCGGAGTTTGCTGCGCAAACTCCACGTGCAATGCTCCCTTTTCACCTTCACCAACCCGTGCAACGAGAGTCCAGCTCCTTTGCAACATCGTCATGCACTACGTTGCCTTGGAGTTTACGAAGTAAACTCCAGCACAACGTAGTGCAACTGAACGGCGCGAACAAAGCATGCATCTCGTTGTACACGCAAACTCCACTAGTGCTTGAAGTGCCTCATGCCCGTAAACACCATTGCCATCCCGTGCTCATCGCACGCAGCTATCACCTCTTCGTCGTTCTTCGCGCCGCCGGGCTGGATCATGGCCTTGACCCCGGCCGCCGCCGCTGTATCCGCGGCGTCCCGGAAAGGCATGAACGCGTCCGAGGCCAGGACCGAGCCCTTCGCAAGCTCTCCCGCCTTCCTCGTCGCGATGATCGTCGAGTCCACCCGGCTCATCTGGCCAGCCCCGACACCCACACTGCGCGTGCCCTGCACCAGAAGGATGGCATTGGACTTCACGTGTTTTACCAGGCACCAGCTGAACAGCAGGGACTTGAACTCCTCCTCGGAGGGCTTCCGCTTCGTCACCACGCGGCAGTCCTCGACCGTCACCTGGCGGCGGTCGCGCTCCTGCGCGAGCATCCCGCCTGCCACCCGCTTCAGGTCGAGGTCCAGCCCCACACCCCCTCCGGCATCTTCCATCACCAGGAGCCTGAGGTTCTTCTTGCTCTTCAGGGCAGCAAGCGCGCCGGCGGAGAACCCGGGTGCGATGATGGCCTCGATGAAGGGCGCCTTCGCAAGCAGCCCGGCAGTGGCCTCGTCCACCTCGCGGTTGAGCCCTACTATGGACCCGAAAGCCGAGACCGTGTCACATGCATAAGCATCCTCGTAGGCGCGAGCCAGATCGTTGCCGGTGGCCGCACCGCACGGGTTGGTGTGCTTGATGACGGCCGCGGCGGGATCGGTGAACTCGCACGCGATGGCCCAGGCAGAGTCAAGGTCGAGGATGTTGTTGAAGGAAAGCTCCTTGCCATGTAGCTGCTTCACCCCCGCGATGCCGGGCCTGCCCGGCTCCCCGTAGAAGGCAGCCTTCTGGTGGGGGTTCTCGCCATAACGGAGCCCCTGCACGCATTCGAGCTCGACCGACATCTGCTGCGGGAACCCGTCTTCTGCGTCTGCCCGGAACGCGCTTCCGAGGTAGTCGCGTATGGCAGAGTCGTAACTGGCCGTGTGCGCAAAGACCTCCTGCGCGAGCAACTGGAGAGTCTCGATGGAAAGCTCTCCCTTGCGCTCGCCCAGCTCCTTCAGGACGGACCCGTAACGCTCAGGGCTCACGATGACCGCCACCGAGCGGTAGTTCTTGGCGGCGGACCGGAGCATCGTCGGGCCGCCTATGTCGATCTGTTCGACTGCTTCCTCGATGCTGATACCTTCCCGGGAAACGGTCTCCCTGAACGGGTAGAGGTTCACGACCACCAGGTCTATCAGCTCGATGCCGGCATCAGCGCACTGCTTCATGTCCTCCGGGTTCTCGCGCCGAGCGAGCAGCGCCCCGTGCACCTTGGGATGAAGCGTCTTCACGCGCCCGCCAAGCATCTCGGGGAAACCCGTGTACTCTGAGACCAGCCGCACCGGGACGCCCGCTTCCTTGAGGGCGCGAGCGGTTCCGCCCGTGGAGAGTATCTCCACCCCCATACCCGCAAGCCCCTTGCCGAACTCGACCAGCCCTGTCTTATCTGAAACACTCACCAGCGCCCGCTTCACCTTCGCCATCGTCCCCTCCCTCTACTTTTCCACTCCGCGAGAGCCCTCTCCCGCTGGCTTCTCTTCACTTGTCACTGCTGCGGCCGCACTAGCGGGCAAAAAGCGGGGCAAGCACAAGGGATATGACCGCCATCAGCTTGATCAGGATGTTGATGGACGGCCCCACCGTGTCCTTCAGCGGATCGCCGACGGTGTCTCCCACCACGGCCGCTGCATGCGTCGGGGTTCCCTTGCCTCCGAAATTGCCCTCCTCGATATACTTCTTCGCGTTGTCCAGCGCGCCGCCGGAATTGGCAGTCATTATGCCCAGCATCAGGCCCGTCACCAGGGAACCGATGAGCATGCCCGCCAGCCCCTCCCCTCCCAGCGTGAACCCGATGATCAGGGGCGCCGCGATGCCGACCAGTCCGGGCAGCATCATCCCCCTCACCGCGGCACGGGTGCTTATGTCCACGCAGGTCTCCGAGTCGGGCTGGGCCTTCCCCTCCATCAGGCCCGGTATCTCCCTGAACTGCCTGCGCACCTCCTCTATCATCCGGAAAGCGCACTGCGCGACCGCGCGGAAAAGCATGGACGAGAAGAAGAACGGCAGCATGCCGCCCACCAGCAGGCCCGCCATCACCTTCGGGTTCCCTATATCGGCCACCTTTACGCCGGCCGTCGCCATGAACGCCGCAAGGAGGCCCAGCGAGGCAAAGGCCGCCGAGCCTATCGCGAACCCCTTGCCCACGGCAGCGGTGGTGTTGCCCACCGCATCCAGGCGGTCGGTGATCTTGCGGACACCGGGCGCGAGATGGGCCATCTCGGCGATACCGCCCGCGTTGTCGGCGATCGGACCGTAGCTGTCAACGCTGACGATTATACCAGTGGTCGCCAGCATGCCGAGCGCGGCCATTGCGACGCCGTATATCCCGGCCACGTGGTAGGACACCATCACAGCAACAGCAAGCGCCACCACGGGCAGTGCCGTTGACTCCATCCCGATTGCCAGACCCTCGGTCACGGTGATCGCCGGCCCGCTCTGGGAAGCCTCGGCGAGCTTGCGCACAGGCCGGTACTTGTCCGAGGTGAACAGCTCGCTGGTGTACCCGACGATCAACCCCGAGACGATGCCCGCAAGGATCGCGTAGAAAGGGCCCATCGCACCGTAGTCGTCAAATGCCACGCCGTACCTGCGCACGATGAAGTAGGAAGCAGCTACAGAGATCGCCGCCGCCACGTACGTGCCGCCCATGAGCGACGCCTGCGCGTTGCGCCTCCCCACGAGCTTCACGAACAGGATGCCCACCGCGGAGGCGACTATGCCCGCCGAAGCGATGGCGAGCGGCAGCAGCCGAAGCTGCGGGGCCGCCAGGCCAAGAGTGGCTGCGATAGCCAGGCTCGCGATGATGGACTCGACGTAGGACTCGAGCAAGTCCGCACCCAGCCCGGCCACGTCGCCGACGTTGTCGCCGACGTTGTCGGCTATGACGGCAGGGTTCCTGGGATCGTCTTCCGGGATGCCGGCTTCCACCTTGCCCACCAGGTCGGCTCCCATATCGGCGCCCTTGGTGAATATTCCGCCTCCCGCCCTTGCAAACAGCGCCACCAGGCTGGCTCCCATGGCATAGCCGTTGATTATGACCGGCTCGTGTTTGAAGATGATGATCACTATGGAGAGGCCGAGCAGCGCGAGCCCCACCACGCTCATCCCCATCACGGCGCCTCCCGACACTGCCACGCTGAGGGCGGCCTTCAGCCCGCCGTCAGCAGCAGCCTGGGCCGTGGGGCTGTTTGCCCGGGTCGCGATGGACATGCCTATGAAGCCCGCCAGGGCCGAAGCCAGTGCCCCGACCACGAAGGCGACCGACGTTTTCCAGCCAAGCTCCACTTCCGGCTTCAGCAGGGGTGCAAGCGCGATCAGCACCGCGACCACCACCACGCAGATCGACACGTAGAGATACTCTCTCCTGAGGAACGCCCGGGCGCCCTTCTGGACCAGCAGGGATATCGCCCTCATCGTCTCGTTCCCGCGAGGAGCCCGCACGACCTGGCGCGCCAGGATACAGACCACGACCATCGCGAACACAGATGCTGCAATGGGTACTATCATGCTGCCCATCTAATCCTCCTTGCCTCCTCCTGCCCCTGTCTTCTCCACACACTCACCTTCCGGCGTCCCGGATGCCGCGGCTGCTTCATATCGCTTTGAGCGGGAACGGCAGCCAGCACGCCGGTGGCGGCGCGCTGCCGGCGTCACCCACGGTACTTCGCCTGTGCCGTTTCGAACAGGTCGCCGCCGAGAGAGTCGTAGGCCACTATTGCCGGGAAGTCCTCGACTTCCATCAACCTCACGGCCTCAGGGCCCAGCTCCTCAAAGGCGATGACATCGGCCTTGCG
>SDBT01004146.1_pt1 | contig 24715 bp, 32 predicted proteins | sample 2277101 | NCBI WGS metagenome assembly SDBT01 (sample SAMN10404973, study PRJNA504765) | marine sediment metagenome | isolation source: marine sediment core GS10_PC15, 103 cmbsf | place: Arctic Ocean: Southern Knipovich Ridge | collected 2010 | reverse complement strand
CCAGCGCCTTCCCACATGATCCAGCGGCCCAGGAGCCCGCGCCACAGAGGCCGATACCGTGGCGCGACCAGCGCCGCCGAGACGTTCCAGCGCGGAGGCTTTATCATCGCCTCGCCAAGAGCCCGAGCTTGCCACCACGGGGGTCGAATAGGGCGTAGGGGAACGCGCCCATGAACGATACCTCTGCGGCTGTGAGCGGGCGATCCCACATCGCTACAACGTCGATCACGCCGTCGAAGTTTTCGGTGCCACCCGTCTCCGAGTTGCCGATTCTAAGGCCAGAGGCGGCGTCTGTGCCGAAGGTGTGCGTATCGACGAGCGTTTCGAGTAGGGCGCCGTCCTCGTAGATCTTGCTGTTCGTGCCGTCGTCCGTGAGTATCCAGGTGTGCTGGCCGAGCGACGGCGTGACAGTAAAGGTCACCTGGGAGATCTGTTGCGTGAACTCGAAGACGTTTCCGTTGCCCGAGTTCTGGATGAACCACTGCCATCTCATGTCGGCGGTGGCGAATGTGTCGCGCTTGCAGATGAGTTGAGCAAAGTCAGCCGCGCCCGGCAGCACATTGAGCGTGCCTGCGAATAGGAGCGTTAGATTACCTTCGGGCACTGGATCGGCCGTACCAAGCTCGATAGCGGTGCCCGCTGTTGTAGATGACGTGTCCACCCCGTTGCCATCCCAGACGGCGCCGCCAGCAAGGGTGTTGGTCGGGAACAGAGCCTTCTTGGGTCCAATGGCATCCAGATCACCACCGGGCCAGAACGGAAAGCAGACGACAAGGCCGTCCCAAAGCGCACGGCCATGCGTGAGCGACCGCTGCACCGGCCACTTCATAGGCTTGTCGGGCACGGCTCAGACGCTCACGCCGTCGCGGCGGAACTGCATCGTGACGCTCGTGTGCGTGTCCGTCCCGCCCGGCACGACCACTCCTACCCGCACGTTGTAGCGGTTGTAGAGCGCGTAGCTGATCTTGTTCGGGTCGGGGCTCGGCGCGATGCTGGTGCTCGCAAAGGGAGTGTCATCCCAGTTGGGCGTCCCCGTGTTGAGGCTCTCGTAGAAGTTGACCACGAGATCGTCGGTCGGGGTGCCCACCGGGTCCAGCTCGAACTCGATAAGGAAGCTCTCGCCGGGGTTGAATATCCCGAGGAGGTTCGTGAAGAACTTCTCGGTCGTGCCAATCGAGCTGACGGTTTCGGGGCTCGACGGTTGTAGTTCGCTCCAGCTCATGGGCCTACCCCCTCCTTCCATAGTGCGATGGGCTCGCCCCCATCTGGTATAGTGCCCCATAGGCTCGGGCACTGCTCGTGGCTCTCGATGGCCAGCAGGGGCTGCGGGCTGCCACAGGTGGCGAACCGTGCCCCGTCGCTCACCCCACAGGCGCGCGAGCGGTCGGCCGCCAACTTGGCCTCCCACAGCACCGAGTCATCCATGCAGACCCAGGGCACGCCCTCTATCCATAGCACCGCGCTGGTCTGCAGGGTGCGGCCTGGCAGGGTCTGCTCGGGGTTCTCGTCGTTCACCCACCACCAGGTGGTGTCTTGCGTGGCCTCGTCCACCGCGAACATGGCGTGCAGCGAGTCGGGCAAGGACACCACGCTGTCGGGTGCCGGCAGCTCGGGCTCGGGTGTGGGCTCGGGCTCGGGTGTGGGTTCGGGGCAGCTCGGGCACTCGCCCAGGCTGATGGGCCAGGGCGGCCTCGGGCTGCGTGGTGCGCAGTCGGCGCCCTTGTTGGTCTGGTAGATCATCCACAGGTAGTCCAGCACCACCACCTGGGCCAGCGAGTCGGCATCCATCAGCCCCTCGGCAGCGCGTACTGCACCCCTGGGCGTGGTGTGTTGGCTGACCAGCTCGCCGTTGAGGAACACGCCCAGCGAGCCGCCGCTGTTCGGTGCGGTGCCGCTGATGGGCCTCGCCTTGCACTGCTGGCCGTAGGCTGGGCTGGCCCACACCAGCGCCAGCAGCATGGCCACCTGCCATAGTCTTTTCATCCTACTGCCTCCTTCTGACGTTTCTTCCTCCTGGCCTCCAGCTCGGCCAGGCGCGTGTAGCGGTCCAAATCGAGCCGCAGCAGATCGGCCATCGCCAGCTCGCCCCGCTGCTCGTAGTAGAGGATGACGGCCTGGAAGGCCCTGCCCCATCCTACCTTCGCAGGCTTGATGGCCCCAGCCACCGCCTCGGATCGCCGGCGGCGTATCACCTCCATGGCTTCGTCCGCTGGCATTGTCAGCGGGTTCTGGTGCACCGCAGCCTCACCCCTGTGGGACGGCGCCCCGCAGTAGCACGTAGTGCTGCCTGGCCTCGCGGCCCTGCGTGGCTACCAGCGCACCACGGCCTGGCGGATGGTCCTTCTGCGCGTAGGCCTTCTTGGGGTCCTTGAGATGGATCTCGACACCGAAGCCCACGGCCGCCTGCACATCCATCTTGATGCACTGGAACGCCACCTCCAGGCCATACTGGCTGGGCGCGGTGTGGTCCTCTAGGGCCACCAGCCGTGTCCTCTCCTTCTGCTCGTCCTCGGAGAGCGGTGTGGGCTTGTCGCCCAGCTCGGCCAGCCGCGCCTTGGCAGACTGGGCCAGCTCGGCCAGCAGGACCGGGTATGCGGCCCCACCGTCCACGATGATGATGGGCAGGCGCCCCTCGTGCGCCGCCCCCTTCTTCGCCCACTTGGGCAGTTTCGCCTGTGGCATTTTCCCTGTTCCTTTCGCGCCTCGGGCGCGGGTTATGCGGCGCGGAAGAAGCCCGCAGCGTTGAACTGCACGGTGAGGTCCGAGCCGTCCGTGGTCGGCGTGAACTCGTGGTGGGTGAGCGGGATGCGGGTGGCGTCGGCCGCCGCGTTCTCGTAGGCGACAATCAACTTCGTCATCGTCTCGTTGACGCCGTTGCCCGCCGGGCTCCAGGTCTGGTCGGGTATGTCTACGTCCACCCGCTCGTTGCCGTCGTCCACCGTCACGGTGCCAGTGATGGCCACCTTGCGGACGTAACTGGTGAACACCGCCTCAGTGTTCGCCGCCGCCAGCAGCACCGCCAGCTCGTCGTGGTCGGCCAGGGTGATGTCCACCTGGTTCACCGTCAGCAACAGCACGATGCCGTTGGCTGCAGCATCGCGGAACATCTCGGCCGCCGCGCCCTTGGCGATGTTGAATACGCCATCTGCCATGGTCCTATCCTCCCTGTCTGGTTGTTGGTGCCCCACACCTGTGGGGCCAAGAAACTACAGAGCGCAACATCAGTCCATCCCCTGCCACGGCCACCCGCCCTTGAGCAGCTTGTGGCCGCCGATGGACAGGGCCACTGCCAGCACCAGGGTCACGATGGCCAGGGCGGCGTACTCGCCCGTGCCGTGCCCCAGCAGCAGCATGGTGACGCCGAAGCCTATGAAGGGCGTCACCAGGTCAAAGTATCCATCGGCCGCGAAGCTCGCCCAGCCGGCGCCCAGGTAGGCCAGCAGCCCCGAGCCCTCGGGCGCATCCTTCCGCCCATGGCTGTCAAAGTCCGTCAGCTCGCGGTAGAAGAACGAGATTAGGATGGCCCACCAGGCCTCGCTGGGGCCGGCCGCCGACACCACCAGCCAGGTGATGAGGCCAGCCAGCACGGCATGGCCCAGCCAGGTTTTCCAGTTGGCGCTCGTCAGCCACTTCCACACCTTCTTCATTCGCCGTTCCCCTTGCCCTTGAAGCCGGGCAGCTTGTCGAGCCACCGCGCGCCCACCTGGCCGATCTCGACCTGGCGGAAGGCAGCGGCTGCGAGGTACAGGCCCACGCCGGCCATCAGCCCGGCGGTGAAGCCCCAGGGCGGTTCCACCTTGGCGCACAGCAGCTGCTTCACCCCATCCAGCACCACATCCTTGCAGCCCCAGCCGAGCAGCGGGGCCAGCGAGCTGGCCACCGGCAGCAGCACGGTCACAAAGAGGATGAAGGTGCCGATGCCGAACACCACCCAGCTCTGCTTCCGCTGGCTGTCGATCTTCTTGGCGGTGGCCTCGGCGAGATGCGCCTCTGCCTTCGCCAGCTGCCCCTTCGGTGTCATCCTAGCGCCCCCAGCTCGTGGGTGGTGGGCGGTTCATACGGGTCGGTCGGTCGCGCGCCATCAGTACCCGCCCGCGTAATCCCCGCCCCCACCACTATGGTCTTGTCAGCTGTGCAGCGGCCCCTGCTGGCACGCTGCCGGCCTCGCCCATCTGCTGCAGCATCAGTGGGCATGTCATCACATCCTCGCCCGTGTAGCCCATCTCGATGCAGAGGTACATGCGGCGGAAGGTTTCCTGCTGCGCCACCTGCACCCGCAGCAGCCCCACGATGGCCTCCAGGGCATCGATCTCGGCTGGCGCGTTGGCCACATCTCGGCCCCACCAGATGGCGCCGGCGAGCACCGCCAGCGCCCCCACCAGCTTGGCCCCTCGCACCATCTGCGCATCGACCGTCATCGCTGCTTCGCCACAGGTACGGTGGCCATGGCCGGCGCCTCGATCCAGAAGGCCGGGTTGACCTTCGGTAGCGCCTCGTGGTGGATGAACCAGGCTATCTGCTCGGGCGCATCGGGGCGGCCCACGAAGATCACGGCCACCGCCTCGGGCAGATACACGTTGGGCGGGCCAGCCCACAGCACATCGCCGGCCAGGGTGCGCACGCACAGCCGCTCCTTCTCGCGCAGCTCGATCATGGACAGCCAGGCCTTGCCGTTGGCCTTGATGGCCTCCAGCTCGCGCCAGGCCTTGTCGCTCTTGCACGCCACGTAGCCGGCGCCGGCCACCGCCAGTGGCTCGGGGCCGGCCTGCTGCACGCCCGTGTTGGGCGCCACCACACGGCTGGGCTGCTGCTGTGCCCCAGCTGCGCCCACAACCACCAGCAAGGCCCCCAGGACCGCCCCTGCGCCCTTCATACTGCGTGCAGGCCCTTGGCCACACCCACCGCCATGCCGGCCATGTAGCTCGGCGTGGCGAGGCGCCTGGCCTCGGGCTCGTTGGTGGCGAACTCGGTTTCCACGAGCACCGCCGGCATGGTGGTGTGGGCGAGCACGTAGAAGGCCCGCGCCTCGGTGCGCTCCCAGGCCTCGCTGGTGTCGCCATCCAGGTTGCGGATGCGCTCCAGCACCGCCTCGGCGTACTGGTGCCCCTTGTCGCTGCCAGGGCAGAAGTAGACCTGGCTGCCGTTGGGCCGCTCGCTGGTGCTGGCGTTCCAATGCAGCGAGCAGTAGACCTGGGCGCCGGCCTCGTTGGCCAGCTCGACGCGCTCGCGCAGGTTGATGGTCACATCCGTGGCCCGCGTAAGCACCACCCGATGCCCGAGCGCGCGCAGCTCGTCCTGCACGCCGAAGCCCAGGCCCAGCATCGCATCCTTCTCCCACGTGCCGATGGCGCTCTCGGCCCCAGGGTCGCGCCCACCGTGCCCTGCATCAACCACCACCAGCATCACTGCCCCCCATCCCGCAGCGCGGCACAGGCCACCCGCACCTCGCGGTCGTTCGGGTCGCCGAGGCTGGCGCAGATGACAATGCCCAGGCGCCGCAGCTGCCCGTTGATGTCGATGTGCTGGCGTTCCATGGTGCTCGTTCTACGGCGCAGCTCGCGCAGCGCCACCTCCACCGAGCCCACCCGCACGGCCAGCGCCGAGTCCGTATTCATGATGCTCGTGATGGCCCTCGCGTTCGCCGCCGGCGCGCCTATGAACCGCTGCGCCGACAGGGCCGTGGCAGCGGCCACGGTGGCCACGATGGCGATGATGCCGATCACGCCCCACACGGTGTGCAGCAGGCGGTCGAAGCTCGACTGCCTGCCGCTGCGCCGCTCTGGCCCCTCGTAGTGCCTCACGATCTCGTCACCCTCCTCGCCCTTGTTGCGCGCCATCAACTGAATGCGGCGGTGCCGCCGCCGTAGGCCACCGCGATGCGGTGCACCCGCACCCCGCTGTATTCTGAGCCCGAGATGCCGGGGAAGCCCGACACCACCCTCTCCGTAGTCTCGTCCACGTCCCAGCTGCCCGGCTCCGAGTCGGCCGACTTCCAGAAGCGCGCCTTGACGCTGCTGCCGATGCAGCGCAGGCGGATCTGGAGCTTCTCGTTGATGGAGTAGGCGATGGTCGGCACCGCCAGGTTGACGGTGTTCCCGTCGAAGTGGTCGATGACCCACAACTGGTTTCCGTTCGACGCATAGGCGACGATGCCGTTCTCGTTCACGTCATCTAGGCACACCCGTGCCGAGCAGCCGATCTCGTCGCCGCTGTTGCTCGTCTCAAACTCGATCAGCACCTCCATGTCGCGGCCCGCGCCCGGCGTCTCCCAACTGTGCCCTCGCCGGTTGGTGGTCGATGTCGAGTCCTGCAGTGACTTGCCGCCATCGGAGCCCCCATCTGTCTCGACCGTGAGATCGGTGTCGTGCCAGCGGTCGAAGAACCCAGCGGCTGGGGTGCCCGCCGTACCGCCCCCGAAGTTCTCCGACGAGTCCACCCCGCTCTCGGGGGTTGCCTCCAAGGCCGCGCCATCCAACGCCACCCCGAAGAAGGCGTACATGGAGTCGTCGTTGCTACAGATGAACCCGACCCACCCATCCGTGGTGATCTTATCGGCCGAGCTGTCCAGGAAGTCGATGCCCCAGCTGCCAGGCTCCGCGCTGTCCCATGCCCAGGCGCGCGCCTTGAGGCGTACGTCGCCGGCCTCGTCGGACACTTGGAAGCGCCACCAGAAATAGGCGTCTTCCTCTTGGTGACCTGCAGCCGAAGCGAGGCTGGCGTTGGTCCCGTCGCCCTTGTAGCGGAGCAACTCCAGCCCCTCCGCGATGCCATCGTGTTGGAGCACGTAGCCCTTCTCGCTGCCGGCCGAGCCCGAGCCACGCACCACGGTGCCCGTGCCCCGTGAACTGACGAACGAGGACCCGTGGTTGACCAAGTACAGCAGCTCGATGTCGCCCGTGGGGTCGCTCCCCCCGCCGGGCACATCCCAGCTGCAGGCTCGGTCCAGGGTGGTGCCCGTCTTGTCCTGCATGCAGATGCTGCCGCGATGCTCGGACACGATCCATTCACCCGAGGTGCTATCCCACCGCAGCGTGAAGTCGGATGGCAGCGCGCCCGCCTTGTGGTCGTACTCGGTGAACCAGGTGCGGTCGGGGCCTGGCTCGGTCGTCACCACGGGCACGTAGGTGGTGAGGCTGATGCTTTGTTTGAGCACCAGGATGCCGGTGGTGACGATGGGCACGTAGGTGGCAAGGCTCAAGGCAGCCTTCGGCGGGAATATGATGGGGTTCACATGCCACTCAAGCGCCTTGCCCTCGATGTACAGGTGGGTGCGCGGTGGCCTCATCACCACCCGCCGTGGTGCGTTGATGTTGGCGTTCACCAGCATCACCCCAGGCACCCCTGCCCCCACGTGCACCAGCATCGGCTAGTAGGCCGCCTGGATGTCGGTGGCCGTGGTGCCGCCGGTGGCGTACACCTTGGTGACGCGGTAGGGGAAGATGCCCTGGGGCACGCCCAGGAACACCTGGCCCACACTGCTGGGCAGCCCTGCCCCACCCTCCAGATCCACCTTGAGGTCGCCGGCCCCCCCAATCCACAGCCACTTGCTGACCCCATCGGGCAACGGGCTGCCATCGCTCGGCGTGACTGCTGCCGTAGCCTTGGCCGGCGAGATGGCGTTCAAGGCATCAATGTTCAGCTCAAAGTTGCTCACGGTGTGTCGCCCCCGCTGAGGTCGTAGACCCCATTGGCGTCGATGTTGACGGCGAAGGTATTGCCCGTGGTGGCCGTAACATCTGCCGGCGTATCGTCCAGCAGCGAGTAGCACACCAGCGGGTCGGCAGGCGTGCCCGTGGGCGTGTCATCGTACAGCACGCAGAAGCGCGCCACGATGCTGCCGCCCGAGGCGTTCCACGTGGGGTCGGCGCTGTCGAACGTGACGGTGCCCGTGGCCTCGGTCCAGGTCACGGCCACTATGAAGCCCGGCGAGGTGTAGCCGTTGGCCGTCGTCAGCTCGTTGGTCAAGTCACCGAACTCGTCCAGCGTCAGTGTCTCGGCGTTGCTGCTGCTGGTGAACAGCGCAGCCTTGAACACATCGAGCGCCAGGTCGGCTGTGCCGTCGCCCACGAACAGCTTCCACGTGTTGTACACGAGCCACTTCTGCGCCACCGCCTGCATGGCGTAGGGGTAGGCCAGCCACTCCATCTGGCCGTTCGCACCCCAGCCGAGGTGCGAGCGGCCGAGCACGCCGGCCAGGGTGGGGCTGATGCGCACGCTCGGCGCACGCCCCCCTCGGATGCCGAATACTTGGTCCAGGTTCATGCCATCTCTCCTTAGCTCGCCGTCACTGTCGGCGCGTATGTGGTGATGACCAGCGAGGCCTTGGGCGGCTGCCAGCTGACAGTCACCGTGGGCCTGTGGGTGGCCAGCACGAGGTTGGCCGTGGGTGGTTGCACGGCCGTGGGAATGCCTGGCGCGTAGGTGGTCAGCACCATGCTGCCCTTGGGCACCACTGCCGTGGTGCGGATGTTGACGCTCGGGGCATAGCTCGTCAGCTGCAGGCTGGCCTTGGGCACCGTGATGACATGCAGCCAGCTCGGGGCGTAGCTGTTGATGAACAGCGCGGCCTTGGATGGCAGTGCCGTGGCCGTGATGGTGGGGGCGTAGGTGGTGATGCGCAGGTTGGCCATCTGCACTCGGATCTTCTTGCTCGCATCGGCAAAGCTCTTGCCCCACAGCGCGGCAAAGATGACGGTCTCGGTGGCGATCAGCTCGACTATATTCACCGCCCCGTCTGCCGTGTCGAAGGTGGGGGCTACCCCATCCGCCCACTGCAGGGGCAGGTCGTCGTTGAACACGTTGCCGGTGCCGCCGCCGAACGACACCACGTGGCCGGCCCCGTTGTTCGTCATGCAGAGCTTGCAGGGCACGCCGGCGGGCAGGGCCTTGAAGTCCACCACCGTGTCGGCAGCGATCTCCAGGGTCACCAGCGAGGCCTCGTCAAAGCTCACCGTCACGTTGCTGGCCGTGCTGCCCGCATCGGCCTGCCCCACCTTCCACCACCCCGGCGTGTACCGTTGGATGAAGCCATTGTTGACGATCTGCTGCCCCCGCACCGACCAGTTCTCGGTCTGGTCCGTGTTCTCGATCCAGAAGATGATGATGGCCGTACCACTCGGCACCGTGATGCCCTCGATGCGGGTTACGGGCGCCGATGTCGTCTTGCTCGCCGTGGGGAACGAGCTGGCGCCGCTGGCACACTCGGCGCGCGAGCTGAAGCCCTGTGACTCGGCGGTGGGTGCCCGCAGCTGGCGGATGAGATTGTCCTGGCTGTCGCGGAACTCGATCACCGCGCACATCTCGTCCGCACCCGTCACGCTGATGGCCTCGCCGCCCATGCTGATGGCGTTGCCTGGGCCGTAGGTGAGGGCGAAGTTCTCGGTCAGCATGTAGTACCGTTCGCTCTCCTTGGTGGCTGCCGGCATGTTCTGGATGCGGGTGAGGCGGCCGAAGGGGTTGTAGGGGATCAGCCCGATGGTGCTGACCTGGTCCTGCGTCGGGATCTCCGTGTCGTCCCCTGGCGGTATATCGTCGCTCGTGGTGCCAGCCTCGCCGCCCGTGGTGCCGCCAGGCGCTGGCATGGTGGGCACGGTGAAGCCCGTGGCCACCGGCCCCCCGTTCACCTTCAAGTTGCGGATGCAGATGTCGGTGCAGTTGCCTGCGCCCAGCTTGTAGTGCACAGCCTGTATCCAGGCCGTGTCGGGTGGGATGATGACGTTCTCGATGGACACGCGGGTGTAGCTCGCCCCTTCTGTGCTGGCCTCCACCTGGCTGAGCAGGCCGCCGCTGATGTTGTAGAACTCCAGGCGCAGGGCAGAGATACATGTGCCAGGTGTGAAGGCTGGGTTGTACTCGCAGATGCCGCCGCCGTAGAGGCCTTCGCTGGGCTCCAGCCTGGCGAACTCGGCACCGCCTGTGACGGAGAGGATGCAGCGGTTCCAGCCCGGCTCCTGCCACTCGCCGATGGGATAGGTGTTGTCGCCGCTCTGGTTGTCGAACTCCTCGACGCCAGCCTGCACATCCAGGCCCACCGTGATGATCCTGGTGTCCCGCTCAAAGCGCACGGTGGTGTCGGCTGGCAGGCCCTTGATCTCGATGTCCTTGGCCCGCCACATGTGGGCCTCGTAGTAGTAGCAGGGCTCGCCCGTGGACGATGGCCCTGCAGAGCGCGTGGAGAGCACGGGCCAGAACAGGTCGATGGGGTCATCATCGATCCTGTCATCGCAGGTAGCGAAGAACGCGGCGACCCAGTTGCGCCCCAGGGCCGCGATGATCCAATCCTCGCCCGCCAGGCAGGCCTCGTTATTCAGCGCATCATCTTCGAAGCGGAAGCCCATGCCATCGGGACCACCGCTGCCGACGTTGCGCGGGCTGAACCGGTCGAACACGCCATTGATGATCGAGCCGATCTCCACGTGCGCACCAAACCACATCGTCTGCTGCATATAGATGCCGTAGGTGCCAGGCTCGATGCCGAACTCGTCGCCCAGGCGGTCCACGGCCATCAGCCTCGGCTGGTGGTTGATGCGCTCGTCGAAGGTGCCGTCGTACTCGTAGGCGGCCCACATGGAGAAGCTGCGGGGGTTGGCTGGGAAGCTGCAGCCGGTGCCGACCCAGCGCATGAACAGCTCGTGGTCGTGGTTGCCGCTGCCTGCCGCTGGGTCGAACTTGATGCGTGACTGCGGCTGCTCCCACGCCACATCGCTCGGGTCCGAGTCCACCACCCAGGGGCTGCCCGGCGCGAAGGGGTCGCTGGTGAAGAACTCGCGCCCCATCAGCCCCGAGCTCACCAGCGCAAAGTCACCCGCCGGGTTCACCTCGCAGAACAGGCCGCCGCTGCCGGCCTTGACATCGGCGCTCGCGCTGATGACCTGGCCAGGCGCCAGGCAGTTGGTGTCCAGTGGGATGGCCGCGTAGGCGTGGCCCCGCAGCACCCCCACGCCATCGATGCAGAATTCCGTAGGCGCATCCAGGCCGGCGATATTGACGCAGCTTAGGAAGGCACTGTCGCCACCCTGCGTGGGGCCGATGCCGGGGAAGAAGGTGTTGGTATCGTCGGGGTTCTCGCCCGCCTCGTTGCCCTCCATGCCGCCCGTGCCATCACCCGCCCCCGGTTCCGAGAAGCACGCGCTGCAGCCGATGGGCTCGCCGAGCACGCCGGTGAGGCAGTCCTTGATGCAGACCTTGAAGGCGTAGGTGTCGCCGGCTGACACGGGCGGGGTGAAGCGGAACACCACCCATGTCTCCAGGTTGCCCGTGCCCGGCACCCCCAGGTCCAGGTCCACCTCGGCCTCAATGGCCACCGCCTCGCCCATCAAGTTCACGGCCGTCGTGTCCACAGGGCAGCTCGGCGCAACGTACAGCTGCAGGCGGGTGCCATCGGCCACCTCGCCCGTCAGCTCGATGCTGATCTTCTCGCTGCCTGCCCTGTGCTCGATGATGAAGTCGCCCCAGCCGATATTGAGGGCCAGCGGGCTGCGCGACAGGTCCACCTCGCAGTGGTGCGTCCACGGGTCATCGCCCGTCATCTGGTTGAGCACGAAGACGCTGAGCGTACTGATGCCGCCGCCGAATGCGGTGCGGCCGAACACGTTGAAGTCCTGCCCCTCGACCTCCAGCACCGAGCCAGCTACGCCGGCCGCCACCCAGCCGAACTGGCCGGCCGATACAGGCTGGCCACCGAGCCCACGCCAGCTCGTCTCGCCCTGCCAGCGCCAGCGCAGCAGCATCACATCGGCCTGGGCATCCAGTGGCGGCACCCACGTGACCGAGGCCAGCACGTTGCCCCCGCCCGTGCAGTCGGTGGTCAGCGCGCAGGCGAACACGGTGCTGGTGTCGGGGTTGTCCCTGGTGGGGAAGTTGCCCACAGGGTTGGCCGGCTCCTCCACCAGCGTGGCGTCCTGCCACGCCTCGGGCACGTACCGCTGCAGCACGATCTGATGCAGGCCCGACTGCATCAGCCCCATCTCAAGGATCGTGAACCAGGGCAGTGGTGGACCCTCGCCCAGCATGTCCTTGTCGAGCTGCACCACGTTGCCCGACTCCAGCGACAGTGCAGGCTCGCGCAGCGTGACCACGAAGATGTCGCCCTCGCGCATCTGCAGTAGCCGCTGGCGTGCCAGGCGGAAGGCCTGGTAGCGGTTGGTGACGGCCGGCAGCTCCATCGTGTGGGTGGCGTCGAAGTCGTTGTCTTCGGCCAGGTAGATGTTCGGCCCATCCTCGGGCCTGGGGAAGATGACCGTGTCGGTCTGGTCGTTCTTATCCTCGGCCACGAAGATGGCGTTGATGCTGTTGGCCCCATCGTTGCGCAGGCCGGGCATGCGCCACTCGACATCGCGCACGCACATCTCGGCATCCACAACGAAGTCCAGCGGCGCGTCCACCTTGTGCGGCACCACCAGGCGGAACTTGCCGCTCTGGTAGAGCACCTTGCCGCTGGCACAGCTGGCGAGCTGCATCAGCCGGCTGGGCACTCCCTCCTTGTTGCTCACCCAGGCATCGCAGGCATAGCGGATGCGCTGCGTGGTGCCACCCATCCCATCGGGCTCCGTCACCAGCTCGTCGCACAGGTCAATCACCGCCCCCCAATCCACCAGGTTATCCAGCTCGGCCTCGCGGGCGTCGGCCCCGTGCACGTGTGCCGTCAACATGTCGCGGGTGCACAGGGCCGCATTCTGCGTCCAGGCCCACAGGTCTAGGATGGGGTTGTGTACCTTGAGGCCCTGCACATCGAAGGTCCAGATGCGCTGGGCAGGCCACAGTTCCTTGTCGTATTCCAGCTCCAGCACCACGTAGGCGATGCCGGCGCCGCGAGCCGTGGTGGGGTACATGGCCGGGTCAGCCGTGTGCAACCTCACATCGGCCGTCTGGAACGCGCTGCCCAGGTGCACAGCGTAGGCCAGCTTGCCGCTGTAGGGGTCGGCGATCCCATCCTCCCTCCACACGCCATCGCCCGAGTCCGTGGCGTCGGCTATGGGCTCGCCGTTGAGGAAGATGTTGCCCACGCCCTCGATGCCCTCGCCGTTGGCGCTGCCGTGGCTGATGCAGATGACGGTGTAGAGCTTGCTATTGTCGGCCGTCAGCGCCGGCTTGTTCTCCACCCCTGCCACCCGCCGCTGGCCGTACACGGTGGGCACCTCGTTGTGGGTGCGCAGGCTGTGCAGCTGGGCGCCCAGGTTGGCATCCTTGACCGAGGGCGAGAAGCTGGAAGCGATCATCGAGATGCCAGGCCCGAGCAGGAACTGCGCGCCTGGTATTAGGAACGAGGCGGCCACCATGGCGAGGCCGATGACGAACCTTACGGGATCGAAGCTCACCGGCCTGGCCCTCGCAGCGTGTAGGCCCCACCAGCTGCCTCTACCAGCCCCGCCAGCACCACACCCGACGCCACCGAGCTGCTAAGGAAGCGCCGAGGGCTGGTGGACAGCCCCAGGCCCGTGAAGCCACACATCTCGGTGGTGGGGATGACCACCACATCGCCACGCTGTGCGGCACTGAGGCGGCCCTTCACCCACCCACACCCCTGCAGGTACGCTGGCGCCCCCTTCGCAGCCTCGTGGCAGCGTAGGGCGCCCCGAGCGGTACTGTACCATCTACTCCAATCCCACCAGTCACGCCCCTGCAGCTCCAGCAGCCCGAAGCGCACGAGGCTGGCGCAGTCGGTGGTGCCCCACAGGAAGGGCATGCCCAGGTGCGCGTGCACCCAGCTGGCGAAGTCTCGAGTCATCCTACGGCCCCGCAGCCAGGGTCACGGCCAACATGTTGGCCATCAGCTCGTCGGGGATGCGGTGCAGGTGCAGCACGTGCAGCTCGCGGCCATACAGCTCGCCGCCGTGCCAGCCGATCACGTGCACCTCGGCCGAGCCGCCAAGCACCGCCACCACGCAGCCGTACCATGCCTGGCCGGGGGGTGTTGGGTTGTACCACTCGCCCACGTAGGCGCCAGGCCGCAGCTCCTCGGGTGCGCGGATGTTGGCCGTGGGGAAGCCGGCGCGGCCGGCGCGCTGCCGCCCTCGCTTCACGATACCACGCAGCTCCATGCTCACTCGTCCTGCCCCCAGGGGATCTCGCGGCCGATCCATTCCTCAATGCCCAGGAAGAAGTCATCGTCGGGGTAGTAGAGGTTGTGGCTGGCCTTGTTGGTGACGATGCCGGTGCGCTTGTCCAGCTCGGCCACCCTGCTGGCGATGCGAGCGGTGATGACGGCATAGGCCGGCTGGTCGGGGTCCTCGGGCACCACCTCCTTGACTTCGAAGCCGCCCTGCGAGAACCCGCTGCTGATGAGCTTGGGCTCGCCGATGACCTTGCCCGAGGCCTCGTCCCAGTGGGCGGCGTAGATGTTGACGGTGCCACCGCGATGGTGCGTCTGCCGCAGCTGCGCCACCACGCTCGCCAGGTCCGTGGCCGGCAGCTGGATGTTGACGCCCTGGGCTCGCAGGTCGCCCGTCTCGCGGATGCCGTCGAACACGATGTTCTCGCGCCCGAGCCCCGCCCAGGTCTTGCCCAGCGCCTCCACGGGAACGTCGGCCGTGCAGATGTCGAAGCTCGGCAGCGACCCTGCTGCCGCATCCCAGCCCACCACCCTGTACACATCCCCACCCCACACCCACTCCTCCTCGCTCACCCCCAGCTCGTTGTAGTCGATCTTTAGGTCGGGGAAGCCGTCGATGCCCCAGTCTAGCTTGATGGTGTGGAACGGAAAATCGACGCCGTTCACGATGATGCCTGCCACGGGGCTCAGTGCCTTCTTCTCGCCGAACGACCACTGGACGCTGCCTGCGAACACGCGCCCCAGGTCCAGTTGCCCCGTGCCCTCGGAAGCCTTGCTGGGACCCACGATGGTCATGAGGCCGTTGGTGTACTGCGGCGGCACATCGAGAATGGTGACGCTGCGGTTGCGCATGTAGGCCAGCCACTTGGCCCGCTGCGGCTGCGTGTGGCAGCAACCGTTGCACAGGTGTTCGGGAATGCAGGCCCCAAAGATGCCATAGTGGCTGGAGAAGCCGACCTTGCTGCCAGCCCCCCCTATCTCGGGTGCCTTCATCGCCATGGCCCCGACGATGGGATACACCCAGGCGATGGGGCCGCCTACGATGTCCTGGGTGATGGGGCCTTGGCTGTCGGAGCCGCCCTTGAGCTGCACCTTGATGCCGGTGTCAACGTGACCCGAAAAATCGTTGCCACCGTTCGGGAACGAGAAGGCGTCCTCGTTCCACGAGCTGCCGCAGATGGTGCCCAGGCAGTTGACGAACCGCGTCGCCCCATAGCTGTCGCCGTTGGCGCTGACTACGAAGGCGGTCTGCCAGCCCCCCAGCCCGCTCGGGTCGCCCCGCCCCTTGTCGAAGTGCATCTCGTAGTAGGTGAACTCGTCGGTGGGCTGATAGCCGTTGTAGATCAGCGCCAGTGTAGTCTCGCAACACAGCGCGAGGTCCTGGCCGTCGCTGGGGCGTTCAAAGTAGAGGCCAATACCATCGGCCTCGGGCACCGCCCAGCCGCCACCGATGGCGGCGCCCCCCTTGTTGTCGTTGAAGTCGTCCAGGTTGGGCAGGCCCCGTAGGTCCTTGAAGTGCAGCAGGCCCTTCGTCACGCGCTCCAGCCGTAGGTTCGCTATCTGGTCACCATCGAGCGGTGGCGTGGGCAGCCCTTGGCCCAGGAACTCGACCAGGTGGATGAGGGGGCTGGCACCCTTGGCCAGCTGGTCCTCAAAGTCCAGGTCCAGGCCGCGCGGGCTCATGGTGCCAGTGCCTCGCGGAACTGCAGCTGCAGGCCACCGTACACCTGCACCAGCTCGGCCTGGGGCCAGCGGGGCCTGTTCACGATGTAGCACTGCATGGGGCCGTTCAGCGTCACCAGGGCGTTGTTCACGGGCGCATGGCCCTCCAGGATGCCAGGGTCGATGGTGATGGTGCCGGCCCCGCCCGAGATGGTGGCGCCAGCCGAGATGCCCACAGCGTTGGGCACGCCAGCGATGGTGAGGTAGTCGCCGGCTGCCAGGCTGCCGCTGGCCGACCAGTTGTGGGTGGCGATGCTGCTGCCCGTCTGGTCGCCCCCGTTCATCTGGCCCGTGGCCAGCGCCGCGATGGTGCCATCGGCCGCCTGGTTCACGTACGGCACGATGTCGATGATCTCGCCGGTGCGCAGCATCTCGCGCACGGTCTGCATGAACTGCTTGACGGCCGAGCTGCTGCGGGTGTCGAGCATCCCCCATGTCTCGGTCCAGCCGAAGCCACGGGCCAGCGAGGGCCGGGTCTGCACCCTCGTGGTCTGCGCCTTGTCCTGCATCGGTGGCGGCTGGCCAGGGTAGGTGGCCCGCCTCGGGGCCACAGCGCGTGGGAAGGTGCGTGGCATGTGGCGGCCCCTACCTGTTGGTGCCCATGAAATACTGGAAGGACTGCCTGGTGGCCTCCTGGTTGATGCGGGCCAGGGTGCCGGCGTGGTTGCGGAGGAACGAGTCGCCCGAGGCCGCGTCTATCATGTCGATGTGGAAGTGGATCTCCTGCATCACCACTGGCCCCTCGCCAGCGCCGCCGAAGGTGCCCAGGCGGTTGGTGGGCACCACCGAGCCCGAGGTGCCTGGCACGAACACCTCGGGGCCGCGCTCGCCCACGATGGTGGTCGCGCCCTTGGCCACCCGGCCACCATGCTGGAAGAAGCCACCACCGAAGCCTGCGCTCGTGCCCGTGGGCAGGCCACCACCGCCACCGCCGTCACCGCCACCGCCACCGCCACTGAAGATGGCCGCGAAGGGGATGGCGTCCAGGAAGCTGCCCGCAGCTGCCGCTGTGCTCGCGGCTGCGATGATGGCCAGCTGGGCGTTGGCGGCGGTCAGCAGGCCGATGATGATGCCGAGCTGCGAGGCCTCCGTCACCTGGCCGCTCACCATGGTGGCCACGCTCGCCGCTGCACCGGCCACCACCTCGGCCGTGGTGCCACCCACCGCACCCGCCACCGCCGTCACCGCCCCAGCGATCTGCTCGGTGCCAACCGCCTGGCCCTCGGCGATGTCGGACAGGATGTCGTTGGTTTCCTCGGACGAGCCGAGCCCTGGCGCGATCTGGCTGGTGGCCGTGTTGGTGCGCGGTGCCTTGCGGCCTGGGATGATGTCGCCCAGCCCCTTGGTCAACAGGTCCGTCAGCGGCAGCAGCAGGAACTGGCTGGTGAGGGTTTCGCCCAGCGTGGTCAGTATGTTCTTCAAGAAGCTGATGAAGCTATCCAGGGCGTTCTGCTCGCCCTGCAGCATGCGCTCAAAGGCCGCCGTCACCTCGCTGGCCATGTCGCTCGCGGCTCGCTGGATGGCCTGGAAGCGGGCGTTGATTTCCTCTAGCTCCACCTCCTTGGCGCGCTCCAGCGCCGCCGTCTGCGCCTTGATGGCCTCGGTGGCCTTGGCCACGGCCAGCGCCTTGTCCAGCTCGGCGCCCTTGAAGCCTCGGGTCTTGAGCTGCATGCGCAGCAGCTCGGTGGTGTTGGTGCCCGTGGCCTTGGCCAGCGCAATCTGCGCCTGCACCTGCTCGCCGTTGAGGCGCGCCATCTGCCCGGCCAGCCGCTTCTGCTCGCGCAGGGCCTCGTTGAAGGCGTTGGCCTCGGCGGTGCCCAGGCGGTAGCGGTTGGCGAGGTCACGCAGGCTGAGCCCCGTGTCGCGGATCTCGGCATCCACATCATCTACCAGCGGGGCCAGGGTACTGAGGGCGGCACCGAAGATGGCGGTGCGCTCGCCGGCCAGGTCAAAGCCCACGCCCATCACCTCGGCGGTGCGCTCGGCGGCCAGCAGGGCCGACTGCATTTCCTCGACCGCGTCCTTGACCCTGTCCACCTCGTCGGCCGTAGCCGAGAGCCCCTCGGGCGGCCCATCGGGCGCCTCGACCTCGATCTTGATGGGCGTCAGTGCGCGCACCCGCTTGGTGGCCTCGCCCAGCTGCTCGCCCACCGCCGCGATCTTGACATCCGCTGCTGCCGCCTCGGCCGACAGCTTGCGGAAGGCATCGATGGCCGGGTCTGCCAGCTCGGCGAACATGCCCGCGCCGGCACCTGCAGCGCCCCCCGTCAGCGGGCGGGCCATCTTGTCCAGCTCGTCCTGTATCTCCTGGCGCCCCCGCACCAGGTTGGCCTTGGCGATGTTGAGGTTGGCCTGCATGGCCTGGGCCTGCCCCAGCGTGGCCGATGCCAGGGCCTTGCCCACAGGCTCGATGCTGTCGGCGAACTCCTTGGCCGCTCGCTTGGCCTCGTCGCCCCGATTCTTGAACACGAGGAAGGCGGCACCGGCAGCCAGCAGGGCCACCACCAGGCCCACGGGGCTGGCGATGACGGCGGCCACCGTGGCGATGCCACCCACGAGTAGGGTGAGGAAGGGCAGCAGGGCACCCACCGCCGTGATGATGTTGCCGACGATGAAGATGATGGGGCCGAGCACCACACCGATGGTGGCGAGGGCGACGAAGGCGGTCTTGACGGGGCCGGGCAGGCTGCCGAAGGCCTCGGCCAAGAAGCCCACGGCCGACAGCAGGGGCTTCATGGCGGTCAGCACATCGGCCAGGGCAGGTGCCAGCTCGTCACCCAGCGCGATGGCCACGGCCTCGGCCTGGGCCTTCAGCTCGGCGAACGACTGCGCCGGCGTATCCTTCACCCGCTCAAAGGCCTCGTCCAGAATGCCCACGCTGTTCTGGATGTCGGAGAGGATCTGGTTGAAGGCCTCGCCCTGTGCGCCGGCCGTGCCGAGCACACCCGACAGCGCCCGCACGTTGGGTATCACTTGGGCCAGGGCTGCCGTGTTGCCCTTGAACTGGGCCACCAGCTCGGTGAGGGTGGCCGTGAGCCCCTTGCTCTTGATGCTGTTGCGCAGGAACTCGACCGAGATGCCCGCTTCCTTCAGCGCCTTGCTGGCCCCTGCAGTGGGCTTGAGCACCGAGTTGAGGATGCCGCGCAGGGCCGTCATCGACTCCTCGGCCGACACGCCCAGGCGGGTGAAGGTGGCGACGAACGCCCCCACTTCCTCAAACGAGACACCCACCTGGGCAGCGATGCCGATCACCCGCCCCAGGCTGCCCGCCAGTTCCCGCGCCTCCAGGGCGCCAGCCCGCACCGTGGCCACCATGATGTCGGTGGCCCGAGCTGCGTCCAGCACCTCGCTGCCATAGGCCTGCATGGCCGCCGTGACGGCCCTGGCAACGTCGGCAGTCTCACCCAGCCCGATGGCCGAGGCCTTGGCCGCCTGCTCGACAATCGACAGGGCTTCGGCACCGCGTGCCCCAGCCGAGGTGACGAAGAACATGGCGCGGGCCAGCTCGCGCGGCCCCTTGCCCACCGCCGGCCCGAGCTGCAGCAGCTCCTTGCGCCAGTCGTTCACCTGGTCGGCAGCCACGCCCACCAGGGTTTCGATCTTGGTCATCTCGCGGTCGAAATCGACGCCCATCTTGATTGCGGCGCCGCCCGCGAGTAGCAGGGGCAGGGTGAGGCCAGTGGTCAGCCGCGCACCCGTCGCGGCCATCCGCTGGCCAGCTTTCTGTAGGCTCGCACCAGCCCGGTCTAGGGTGGCCTGGAGGCCCCTGGCATCGCCAGTGAGGATGACGCGGATGGTGCCAGCGTTCACCGCCATGGGCTGGCCCCTAGTGAACCTGGTCCCACCGCTTGGACAGCATGTGTTCCTGCATGGCGGGGTGGAGGTCGCTCGTGCGCTGCAGCTTGCGGCCCAGCAGCCGGTCGGCGCTCACAGGCTTGCCCACCAGGTGCGAGCATATCCAGGCGGCGTGCACCGCCATATCCTCGTATGCCTGGCGCCGTCGCTCCTGCCAGCCGTCGATCATCCAGCGCAGCTCGCGCGGGGTGGTGTGCCAGAACTGCTCGGCCGTCATGCCGAGCACCCCCAGGGCCACCTTGCGGTCCTGCACGATGAGGCGGGCTAGGCTGCGGTCGTCTCCGCGCTTGGCTGGGCCGCTGTAGGGTGCTGTGCATCCTCGCCCTCGTCTGCCTGTTCCTCGTCGTCCACCTCTACCTGCAGCACCCCCATGCCTTGGAGTACCAGCAGCGCGTTGTTGGCCAGCTCGGCGAAGCCCATGCCGCCATCCAGGGCCTCTTGGATGATGCGCCCAGCTCGGATGGGGTTCATCCCCTTCTCCGTCGAGCGCAGCGCGTGGAAGTAGAAGGTGCGCAGGGCGCCGAAGTTGAAGTCGCCCTCGCCGATCATCAGCAGTGACTTCACGATGCCATACCGCTGCGGGTTGGCTTCCCGCACCGCATCGTCCAGGGCGCTGAGATCGTTGTAGTCCAGCCGCAGCTCGCGCGGCCTATCCAGGTTGAGCATGATGGTACGTGACATGGTTGCGCGACCTTTCGTGGTGGGGTGCCGGGGGCCAGCCCATCGTGGCCGGCCCGCGCTCAGAGGCAGCTAGGGCGCAGCCCCCAGCACCCCGCTTCTGCTTACGTCTGCGCGGCCAGTGTCAGCGCAGCGAGCGCGATGCCTTCCAGGTCCACGGCGAAGGCGTCATCGACTGCCCCCTCCAGGTTGTAGGCCGTGATCTGCGACTGCCCCTGGAACTCGGGCAGCCCCACGCCGGTGCCCTCGGGGCGCAGGCGCAGGAAGATGGCGGTGCGGCCCGTGATGGCCGAGAACACATCGGTCTGCGCCGTGTCGGCCTCGATGTAGAAGCCGCTGGCCGTCCACCGCCAGTCGCTCAGCGAGATGACCCGCTCGCGCCAGCCAGCGGTGTCAAAGCTCGTGACATCGATGCTCTCGCCCGACACTTCCAGCCGCACGTTCCGCATCTCGGCGATGGTGTTGTATGCGATGTCGTCGGTGCTGATCTGTACCAGCGCACCGAATGCTGCTATGGCGTTGCTCATGGTCTACCCTCCCCCTCGGTGGGCCAGTGTTAGGCGATCCGCAGCGCAGCCAGCGTCACGGCTGTGTCGGTGTCTAGGTCCACGTGCAGGATGCCGCCTGGCTGGTTCCACCAGGCGGGTTTGAACGGGCCGAAGATGGCTATGTCGCCAGCCACTATCGACTGCACGATGTCCTGGGTGCGGCCCGCAAAGTCGGGCACCGATACGATGGTGACCTGGTGTGGGCTGGCGTCGGCGTTGTCCACCAGCAGCAGCACCTTGCCGTTGTTGGCCAGCTCGTGGTTGTTGGCCGCGTCGGCGGCGCTCATGGTGATGTCGGCGATGTGCCCCTCGCTGGGGATGTCCTGTAGCGCGATGACTGTGCGTGCCATTAGCCCTCCGTCCTTGCGATGGCCTCAACTAGCTCGGCCTTCTTCAGTTTCCCTACGCCCTTGATGCCCAGCCCCTTGGCCCGCTCGCGCAGCTCGCCCACGGGCAGCTTGCGGATGGCGCATGCCGGTGCACTGAACCGCATGTGCATGCCGAAGGCCTCGTAGGCCTTCAGCCCTTCGAACACCTCGCCGCACTCGCCGCAGCTGGGCGGGTGCCCGTCCTCGTAGGCCAGCTGTCCATCCACCCACTGCTGCCCCAGCTCGTCGGGCACCATGTACCAGCCGCCAGCACCGTGTGGGATCGAGATGCCGGTATCCGTTCGCATGGTGCCCTTGCACATATAGACCCGCATCAGCTTCGGCTCCTCATCGTGCGGTAGTTGGTGGCCACCAGTGGCCGCTTGGACTCGTCGTAGGAGATGATGAAGGGCGAGCCGAGGGCCAGGATGCCGATGTAGGCCTTGCCGCCGGCCGAGCCGATGAAGCGGTGGAGCTCGCCCAGGATCTCGTCTGCCTTGGCCCTCGCCCCCGTGATGCCATCCACCGCCCCACGCACGAGCACCTGGAAGCTGGGGCGCTCCATGTCGCCGCCGGCCTCGGGTGCCTCGCCCGAGGTGCCCGTCACCAACACCATCTGGTCCTGGCTCTCGGTCAGCCGGCCGGTGCGTGCCACCCAGCCAGTGGCCCCACCCGTCACCACCTGGTCATCTAGGTGCTGGGCGATCTCGTCGGCCAGCATCAGCGCCTACGCTCCATCGCCGCGCGCACCCGCCGCGCGATCCTCACGTCCATGCCCTGCGCCGCCTCGTTGGCCGGCTGCTCCAGGTACTTCCACTGCCCCACCGTGTGGCGCGCCTGCTTCTCGTGCACGATGACGGCATAGGGCGCCGAGGTGCCGCCGAAGGCCAGCGTGATGCGAGGGCTCGCATTCAGCGGGCTCACATCACGCACCCGCCCCGAGGCGCGCAGGTTGCCCTGGTCCACGGGCACGAAATCCTTCTTGCTGCGCAGCATGATGGCCTCGCCCTCGGCACGGAACGCCTGGCGGTAGGCGCGCAGCCCTCGCCGGCCCAGGTTGCGCAGCGAGGCCTGTGTCTCGGGTATGCCGATCACGATGACGCCCATCAGTCGCTCCACTCCATCTCGCTGCCGCCCACTGGCATGCCAGCAGGTGCCCCTGGGTTGACCAGCGCCCGTGCCCCTGGCTCGCAGGCCTTGCAGAAGTGCCAGTAGCGCACCCTGCCCGCACTGTCCTTCTCGCTCGCCTTGCGCACCGGCACGCCCTCGGCGGCGCATGCGCTGCAGGTGCCCAGGCGCGGTGTCTCGTCGCTCAAAAGAAGACGCGCGTGTGGTCGATGGCCCCCAGCTCGTCGGGGTGCTGCTCTACCGCCATCACCGGCAGCTGCTCGCCGCTTGGCACGGTCCAGCGATCCCGAGCATCCACCGCAACCTCGCCGTCCATCAGCAGGTTGCTGGTTGATGTCGCCTCCTCGCCCGTTAGTGTCCGCACCACTCGGTTCTTGTGCACGTACCTGCAGGCGTGCACCACCGGCGGCCCATAGCTGGGCGAGCTGTCCCTGGCCTCGCCCGTCACCAGCTCCTGGGTGGCCTCTTGCTGCAGCCACTCGACCAGCTCGGCATCCATCACAGCAGCCTGTAGCGGCGCAGCGTGGCCACGGTGCTGGGTGGCATCACCTCGACCACCGAGCTGGTGGCTGCCCCCCCACCACCACCAGCCGTTTCGTACTCGATGCGCAGCCCGTCGATGGCCTTGCTCTTGACCGCACCCACCGAGGTGGTGATGCCCGTCTGCGGCCCCTTGCCCCCGAACATGGCCTTCACGTAGTCGATGATGGCCCGCTCGACATCGTGGGGCAGGGTGCGCCCCGTCTCCCCAGGCAGCAGCCAGCCGGCGGTATACTGCACCACGTACTTGGGGAACTCCTCGCCTGGCAGCGGCTGCCCGCCCCCCAGGGTGCGCTGCTGGAACACGTGCCACTGCCAGCCCAGCTCGCGGTACAGCTCGCCCGCCTCGGCGTCCTCGATGCGGTGGTCGGTCAGTGCCACCCCATCCAGGGTGACGGACTCGACAGACACCACGGGGCGCTCGGCGAGCTGCAGCAGTAGGCTGCCCTCACTGCGCACATCCTCGGTGTACTGCTGGCGGCTGAATAGGCGGCTGCAGTAGGTGCGCGCCTCGTCGCTCGCCCGCTGGACCAGCTCGCGCAGGAAGGCATCGTTGTCCTTCTCGGTGATGCCCATGGCGCGCTTGAGGGCATCCAGCTCGGTGAGGCCCGTGCTGGCCGCCGGCGTGTCCACCACCAGGCTCACTTGGCCACCACCTGGCGCGCCATCTTGTCCTGCCCTGGGCGCTTGATGGCCTTGGCCCTATCGGTGGCTGCCAGCTGTTGGCAGGCTGGCCGGTGGCACACGGGGCCGGGGCTGGCCCTGTGGCAGTACATGCAGGGCACGGCCGTGTTGGCCACCCTAGCCCCCCTCGGCCGCTGGCTCTACAGCAGCAGCGGCATCTTCCTCCTCGGCCTCTACCAGTGCCGCCAGGCGGATGTCAATGGCCCCCAGCACGCCCTTGCGGCCCCCAGGCTGGTGTGGGTCGCCCACCTCGCCCCTGCGCAGGGCCAGCAGCGCCTCGCGGTCGCCGATCTCGGCCACCATCAGCACCACCTCGGCCACGGTGCGGGTGCGGGTGCCAGCATCTGTGGGGCCGTCGCCGGCCACATCGACCAGCTGGGCCTCGGCTGCTTCCTTGTCCTCTTTGGCCACATAGGCGGCCAGGCCCTGCTCCACCAGCCAGGCGGCCTGGCCGGCTTTGAAGCCGGCCCTGTCGCCCGAGTAGTAGGGGGGCCAGTGGCGGGTGAACTTGACGGTCTTGGTCACGGCCTAGACCGCAGGCAGTACGTCTGCCCCACCCAGCACGAGCTGCATCGACAGGTTGGCCACATCGACGCTCGCGGCCGACAGCGTGGGCGTGGCCTGGCCTCGGATGAAGCCACGGAACACCGCCACATCGCCGCCCACCAGGTCGCCGATGAGGTTGGCGTTCAGCTCGACCATGCCCACGGCATCTGTGATGACGCCCGTTGCCAGGATGGCGGCCACGAAGGCTGGGCCGAAGTCCTCGGCGTTGGCGCCCGCCGCATCGTCGGCGTGCTGCAGGTTGGCCGCTATCGTCAGCGTCTCGGCAGCCGCCAGGGTGGTGATGAAGCCCACCAGCAGCTTGGCGCTGTGGAAGCTGCGCCCATCCACGAAAATGCCGTCCATCTCGACGCCATCACCGGCCGCACCGGCCAGCGCCTCGATGATGTCCTGGTAGCGCCCCGTGATGTAGGCGCCGATGTCGGTCTGTATGGTCATCTGTCAGCCCTCCCAGGCTTGTGTGGTGGTTGTCTGCGACCCTTGGGGGCGAGCCTCGCCGCCCCCAGTCTGCACCTCCAGTGCGCCTACTCTTAGGCGCCGTAGACCACGTTGTTGAGCACCACCACGCTCTCCTCGTG
>SDBT01004145.1_pt1 | contig 24715 bp, 21 predicted proteins | sample 2277101 | NCBI WGS metagenome assembly SDBT01 (sample SAMN10404973, study PRJNA504765) | marine sediment metagenome | isolation source: marine sediment core GS10_PC15, 103 cmbsf | place: Arctic Ocean: Southern Knipovich Ridge | collected 2010 | reverse complement strand
AGACCGAGAGACTCCAGCTTTTTCCGGTCAACCTCCACTCTTATCTCCCTTTCCCTTCCTCCCCAGACCATAGCCGCGGCAACTCCATCTACCTGTTCCAGGCGTTCCTTAAACACATCTTTAACTACCTGGCGAAGGCTCCTCATGTCCCTTTCTCCCACAATCCCAAATACACTTACCGGCATCATAGAAGGGTCAAACTTCACCACTATCGGCTTATCCATATCCTCAGGAAGAAAATCACTAATCATATCCAGCCTATCCCTTATATCCTGAGCTAACAGGTCCAGATTGGCTCCCCACTCTAACTCCACCATTACAGCAGATAAGCCTTCCTGAGAAAAAGAATTAACCTTCTTCACATTCTTTACAGTAGCCACCACTTCCTCAATAGGCTTAGTCACTATATTTTCCATCTCTTCAGAAGCCACGCCCTCATAAGAAGTAACTACTGACATCACCGGAAAGGTTATATCGGGCATTAAGTCGAGCCCTAGATTGCTCAAAGAAATAACACCAACCACTACAACAATTAGAATGAGCATGGTTATAGTTACCGGGCGTTCGACAGAAAATTCAGGTAGCCTCATTAAATGCCTCCTACTTCTACCTTTGCTCCATCAGTTAAGCCATAATTGCCTTCAATTATCACACTTTCCCCTTCAGTTAATCCTTCAACAATCTCTGTTTTTTCTTCATCGCTAACACCAGTCTTAACTTCTCTTAATTTAGCACGATCGTCCTCAACGGTAAACAGAATCTTCCTCCCTTCCTTTTCCAGAACCGCGATTCTGGGCACAACCAATACATTCTTATGTTCATTATAGATTATCTCTACATCAGCAAACATTCCCGGCTTCAACCTGTGGTCTTTATTCTCAATCTCCAGCTCAATCTTCACTTTCCTACTCCTGAGATCCACTGCTGGAGCAACTCTCACCACTCTACCCAGAAAATTTTCTCCCGGGTAAGCATCCACAGACACGCGCACCTTCTCTCCTTTTCTCAATTTAGAAATATCCTTCTCTCCCACATTAACCACAATCTTAACTTTATCCATATAGGCAATATTGAGAACAGGCTCTTGAGGCATCGGTTCCTGAGGAATGACCGAGTCACCTATATCCACATAGTATCTGATAACCGTGCCCTTAATAGGCGCTTTTACTTCTGCTTTTGTAAATCCTAAGGCAGGTTCATCACGGTCAATTAGAGCAACAACTTCACCCTTCCTAACACTATCCCCCTCTTCCTTAATTTTCTTAATTAACTTTCCCGAAACCCTGGTGTAGACGTCCACCTCCCATAATCCACGAATATCGCCATTGAGAGATATTATCTCTTCTATATCTCCTCTTCCTGCCTGAACAGTCTTAATTGAAGTAACCTTTTCTTCCGGAGATTCCTTTATCCTTCTTTTTGCCATGTTATACTTTACTACCCTATAGGCAACCAGACCAACAACCAGTAATACCAAGATAAGTACTACCCTTTTTCCTTTCAATTCTCGCCTCCTTGCGCTTCGCTCAATCCGACCGGGGTTCTCACCATAGAAAATGGGGACAGGCTACTTTTTTCCTCCCTTACTACCTAACCATCTTCCGTCAAGTTACATTCCCACTCCCTCTTTCCATTCACTTATGTAAAAAAGTTGCCTGTCCCCTTTTACAAATGTGAACCCATTACTGATATTTGCCAATAGCTCTATCCAGAAAAGCACCAGCAACATTATAATCGTAGAGCGCCTGAAAATAATCGGTTTCAGCCTGAGTCAGAGAAAGCTGAGCATCACGCAGTTCAATTTCAGACATTAACCCCAGCCTGTACCTCTCCTTAGCAATTCTCAGATTTGCCCGCGCCAGCTTCACATTCTCTTTCTGTGCTTCAATTCGTTCCCGAGCCTCTTCCATATCAAAAATAGCCTTCCTCACTTCCAGTTTTATTTTCTGTTCAATCTGACTTCTCAAAATTTTCACCTGCTCCAATCCCGCCTTCGCCTGCTTAACCCTTCCCAAGTTGGAAAGCCCACTAAACAGCGGAAAGTTTAAAGAAAGAATTACATTCCAGCTTTCACCCCACTCCTTTCGATTATAGAACGGATTGGTATACTGATAGTTGGCTAGGAAATCTAAATTCGGTCGGTTCTCAGCCCTCGCCAACTTAATAGAAACTTTACCCACCTCTTCTTGAATCATTAATTGTCTTATTTCGGACCTCTCTCGAAGCGCTTTCCCCAGAGCGTCTTCCAAACTAACTTCCCTCTTCTCCCGAGGAAAGTCTCCTTTTATCTTCCAATCCTCTTCTAATTTCGTATTCAGCAAAAAAGAAAGTTCTTCTCTCGCCAACTTCAGATTATTCTTAGCCTTAATCAATTTTGTCTGATTATTAACCAACTGTACCTTGGCCCGGGAGACATCGTAATCAGAAACCCTCCCCTCTTTATACAGGGCACGAGTAGTCTTGTAATGAGAATCCGTTACATCTACTGCTTCCTCAGCAATTATTACGAACTGTCTGGCCAAGAGAAGATTATAAAAAGCTCTTTTCACCTCAAATATGAGACTATTCTTCACTTGTTTATATTCTTCATTAACCAACCTGTAATCGAGCCTCGCTTGCTTATCTCCATGGTATATCTTCCACCAGGCAAATAGAGGCTGCCTGAGAATCAGCTGTGTGCTATATTCATAGTCAGGGCCCAATTCGAAGGTCTGCTCGGAGCCACCAAAGAAAACGCTCATCTTGGGTGACTCTTTCAATTTGGTATAACTACCCGAAGCACTCAATGTCGGTAAGAAATTACCGAATGCTTCCTGTTTTTTCCCTTTAGATTCAAGAATTCTCTTTTGCGCAATTTCTAAATCCTGATTGTTAGCCAGAGCCAAATTTATACACTTTTCCAGAGTCAAAATCTCCTCGGCAAAAGCAACTCCAATTAGAACCTGTAAGGCAAAAACAACTATGCCCAGCTTCCAACATAATCTATTGGTAGTCATTTTTAAGTTACTCCTCAAGATATTCCCTTCCAAAAATGGGGTCAGAGTGATTTTCTCGTTCCCCTTTGTTTAGGGAAAAAGGGGACAGGCTACTTTTCAATGGGGAAGGAATAAAAAAGTAGCCTGTCCCCTTTTTACAGATATTCGTCAGGGACAAGCCCAAACTGTTCAGGGTCTACCGACTCCTTAATCGAACGCCTGAAATTGCCTGTCTCAGGAACCTTCTCTCCGAGGTCTATTTCCTGCGGAGTCTCTATTTTAGAACCATTACTATCAATAACTATTTTCGCCCGGGGGCGATAAGGGTCAGATGGATTTGTCTGGAATACAAAACCAATCTCATTTGTGTCTAGTCTAACAAAAATGCCCGGAGGATAGACGCCAATCAGTCTAATAAACCTCCTTAAAAGGACAGGTTCAAATTCTTTTCCTGAGGATTCTTCCATCTCTTTTATAGTCTTTTCAGGTGGAATCTCTTTGGCATAGTAGCGGTTGCTCCTCATAGCATCATATGTATCGGCTATACGAACCAGCATACTACCTAAATTCAACCCTCCTTTCTCTCGAGATACAACAGGATACCCGCTAAGGTCGTATTTTATGTGATGCTCGAATGTAACCACATATGCCAGTTTGCTTATGCCTGGGGTGTTCATCAATATTTTTGCCCCATCGGCAGGATGCAACTTTATCAATTCAAACTCCTCAGAAGTCAACTTGCCCGGTTTCTTAAGAATCTCCTCTGGGACCTTGAGTTTCCCCATATCATGTAATAGACCAGCTATTCCCAGGTCATTTAACGTCTGCCTGTCCAGACCTAATGCTTCACCCTGCACAAGAGTGAGGACAGCAACATTTACTGCGTGGCTAAAAGTATATTCATCGTGAGCTTTAAGAGAAGCCAGAGTAACCAGTGGCGTTCTATTCCTCTGAATACTGGCCATCATACTATTTATGGCAGACCGAGCCTTTTCTATATTTACTCTCTTTTTGAATTTAATATCCTCAACTATCCTTTTTATTGCGTCAACGGCATCCCTGTAAAATTCCTTAGCCTTAGCTTTAAATTCTTCACCATGTCCCAGTTCTGGTTGAGCTTCTTTAAGAGCTCCAATCTTTCCCAAAGTTATATTCTTAATCCCCTTAGAGGCTAACGCTTTAACTGGACCACCACTATTTTTGAGCTTTTCCTGTGCCATAGTCAGAACATCGATAAACCCTAAGAACTCCTCATTTTTCAATCCCTTGAGAAACGTAATCTTCTCTATTCCTCTTTGCCGTAAGTCCCTGGTAAAACCATAAAGAGCTGTACTAATCTCGTGGAGATGCATCCCTTCAAATATCAATTCATCTCCCACAACCGCTATATTTATCTCTTCTTTCTCTTCCATCAAAGTCTCTAAAATCTCAAAAGTCCTCATTAAAGAACGCATTATTATCGGATGTCCCGAAGGATAGATGACTTTATTTCTGGTAGCATTAGTAAGATAAGTTATGAAATCTTCTACTAATCGCTCTTCCATACGCCCTCTCCATCAACCTTGTTTCTTACTCTCCTTATGCTTTCGAATTAACCTCTCACACATTTGCCTGACAATCTTTCTCCTATATTTGGTTCCCTGTGCCAGAGCCTCCATAGCCTTATCATTTCCTATCTTCTCCAGGGCAGTGGCAGCTGTTATTCTCACCTCATCATTTCTATTTCTGGCAAAAATAGTCGATTTTCGAAGCAGTCGAACCAACCCGGGAACCGCCTCTCCAACACCTATCTCTCCCAGCGCCTCAATCCCAGAAATAATCAGGGAATTTTTATGTCCAAAGGGATTTCTCTGAGCAATCAACCTCATTAAGAGAGGAACAGATTCTTTATTCCTCATAACGCCCAGATACTTGATAGCACCTCGCCTGACTTCTCCGTCCGGGTCACCGGTCATAAGAGAAATTAACTTTAATGCTTCCCTCCCTCCTATGCTACTCAGAGCATAAACGACCTCTTTCCGAACGCGGGGGTCCTTATGTTTAAGAGGGATATCCAAATAACGCCCCGCCTTTTCCATCCCTATCTCTCTGAGAATCCTCACCATATTTCTCACCACATACCAGTTCTTATCTGAGAACCTCCTGACAATTTCTGGAATTGCCTCTTCCCCTAAACCCACTATAACAGAGATAATCTTCTTTCTAAGTGACCTATCAGTTTCTCTACCAAGCGCCTCCAGTAGAGGCACCACAGCAATTTCACCCATGTGAAGGAGAATGAACTGGATTGTCTCGTATTTCTCCCTGCCCCAATCGCGAAGCGCCGTAACCAGATCATTCACAATTCCAATATCTCTCAGTTTTTCTAAAGCCTCTTTACAAGCGTTACGCTCTCCATCGGTCCTTCCCTTTTCCGGGCCAGCTTCCTCAATTAAGACTTCAATAATTTCCTTTGCTTTCTCATATCTCCCGGTAAGCAAAAAATCCATACCCACCTTACCCAAATTTTTAGCAATCTCCACATAGTCACTAGATTCAGTCTCCAACCCAATTAAGTCCATAAGCACAGTGGACGCCTGTTCTTCTATCTTCCTCTCATTAAGAGAATCCGTATATTCCTTCATCCCACTAATAGAGGAAATCTGTTCATTCAATTCTTTAAGCGCCTTTCTATACATCTCCGAAATGAAATCCTCAGTAGGCTTGGAAAGAAACAGATTTTCAATCAGCTGGCGCATATACAAGGGGTCTTCCTTCCCAGACATATCAGCCAAACTATTCCCAAAAAGTGGAATTATTTCTCTTTTCCTTTCCTCCTCGGGTACAATCTTGTGGAAAAGCTTCACTAAACGCTCCGTGACCCTGCCCTCACCACTAACAGCCAGGGTCATCATCTCCACTATCACAGAATTCGATAAATCAGGAATTACCTCTGTTACAACATCTATTTGACCGGGTTCAATATCAATTTCTGCATCGATTAGCTGTATTCTCAATTTCGGATCAAGATGGGATACGGCCTCAGCCAATTTCTTTCTATGAACTTCCTTCTCCTGAGGAAAGTTCTTAAAAATATAGCTTCCTATACTATTAATAGTTTTCCTAACAGCAACTCCTCCCATATCGCTCATACCCAGAGAACCTTTCGAAGCCACCCTCTCTAAGTAAGAAGCCATCTTACCCGGGTCCTCTTCCAGGTGCAAGAGAAAATTGTGTTCCACTTCACCCAACTCCAACCCACTATACAACTCGAGACTCCTTATCAAGTCAACCCATATCTCCTCATCACTTCTAACCTTCCTCTCTTCTGCCTCTTCACCTATCCCTTCTTCAACACCGAAAACCTTCTCATAGTCAATTTCTACAATATCAATATGAGAAATTTTTTCCTCCTGACAGAGTCTTAAAAATCCTCCGCTTTTTTGAAGCACCCTCGGTTCTGTAGAAGCAACCTCCAAAAACATCCTGAGTTCCTCCGCATTCAAATCCTTCTTAAAGGTAATGGAGGCTACTCCCCGTCTATGAAATTGGAGGGCAAAATCTCTAAATATTTCATTAGTCTTATCCAGAAGCTGACCATCTACCAGAAGATTCTTTTGAGCTATCTCTAACTTAAGTTCAGGAGATGCTTCAAGAACACCCTCCATAGTAGCATAGAGACGCTCCACAGAAGCCTTGATAGCAGGATGGGCAGAAGGGTAAATACCCATCGTCTTGATAGCCAGACTTAACTCTTTAATACATTTTTCCACTATAGGTCCTGCTTTGGATTCCTTCTCCTCGTCCATTCAAAAATTCCTCTTTAAAAAAATGGGGTCAACTCTATTTTAGATAATTGTGTCCCCAGAACTCTGTCCCATACGTCATCTTCCAAAGGACTCATCTTCGGGTTTGATGACATTTCCCGCTGGCACGGTAAACATAATTCCGATCCCCGATTGAGTGAAATCGATTTTTACTTCTTTGAGCAACTTTTTGAGTTCAGAAACCAATTTCTCATCCTCAATCAAAGAAAGGATAGTCTTATTGTGTGCCCCTGCCTCTCCTAACATCTTCCTCAAACCAGCAAATATGGGTACTTCATAAGCCAAGTGATGTCCCATGCCTTCGCTATCAAGCACGGTAGCTCTGGTTATTCCTGCTTCTACGAGAATAGAAAGAAGATCGTTCAAAAAGTCAACCTTGTTAAGTACAATTACCAAAAGTTCCATGACAATCTCTCCTTCTGTCAGCCCTGTCCAATTTCCCCTGCTTTAGAAATCGCATACTTCACCCCCAAAGGGCCCAAAATTTCAAGAATAACTGTAGTTGCTGCAATAATAGTAATAGTTACAGTTGCCAATTCTCCATAAATCCCGAATTCTCTCTGGACAACCATAGCCAGACCAATGGCTACTCCTGCTTGTGAAAGTAGACCAAAGCCCAAATATTTTCTCATATTCGTTTCGGCTTTTGACACATAGGCTCCCAAAGAAGCTCCTCCAATTTTAGCAAAAGACCTTGCCAAAATATATATGAGACCCAAAAATCCCATCTTAGGAAGTAGACCAATTTGGAGATGAGCGCCAGCCAAAACAAAAAAAGCAACATAAATAGGATTAGTTATCGACTGGATAGCCTCAAAAGTCCTCCTCCCGGAAAGCGAAAATGTATTTGCCACAGTTATTCCCAAAACTATAGTAGACAGAATTAGCGAAAAATGGAAGACTTTAGCCAAACCGGCACAGATTAAGATAGCTCCCAGAGACCACGTCAAAATCTCATTTTTATCATGCCTTTTTCTTACAACATTGGCCAACGCCAATCCCAATAGAATTCCCAGAAATACAGCACCTAAGATTCGAAGCAAGGGCCACTCCAAAACACTCTGGAGATTAACTCCCTTACTCCCACCAATTGTGCACATAGCTAAAGCGCTAGCAAAACCATAAATTATAATCGCTAAACCATCATCAAGCCCGACTATAGCTAAAAGCGAAGTAGTTAAAGGTCCCTTCGCTTTAAATTCCTGAAGCACCACCACAGTGCCTGCAGGAGCAGTAGCTACACCAAGAGAGCCGAGAATTAGACTGAGAGCAAAATTATGGGTCAAAAGCCAAACTCCAAAAGCTATTAAAACAAATGTGGCTATAGCTTCTATAAACAGAATAGTGATAATTTTCCCGCCAAATTTCTTCAATATACCCCATCTCAATTCATTACCGATAATAAAAGCAATTATCCCCAGGGCAAAATCAGTAATTATACCCATTCGGTCTAATAAATCGAGCTTAAACAGGCCAAAGACAGAAGGTCCCAGAAAAATACCAATAACAAGATATCCCACTACCGCGGGAAATTTTAACTTATTAAAAATCTTACCCCCAATAAGTCCCAGAACTAAAACTATGCCAATCAAAAATAGTATGTCCATTGAAGGTAACATCCTCTTTTCTATTTCTCAAATTTATTAAAAATATCGATTATCTCAGCAGGGCTTTGGGCTTTAAGAAGCGATTCCCGGAAAGATTCTTCCTTTAATAATCTGGTCAAATGGGCAAGTAACCCCATGTATTGATTGAGTCCAGCCGTCTTGGGAGTTCCCATCAAAAACAACAGTCTCGCCTTCTTCCCATCCAGAGAATCAAACTCAACACCCTGTTCAGACTTGCCGAAGGCGATTACAAACCCACTAACAGCATCGGTTCTGGCATGAGGAATAGCCACTCCTTCACCTATACCGGTCGAAGTGAGTTTCTCTCGCTCCAGAACATCTTTGTGGAACATCTCATAGTTGGTTATCTCTTTAGCCTTACCAATGAAACTCCCCAACTCTCTGATTGCTTCTTCTTTTCCTGTTGCTTTCAGTTCGAGGCAAATCATATCCTCTTTTAAGTAATCTGAAATTCTCATATTATTTTCCCCTTTAAATACCCTTTCCTCCAATTATTAAAATTCTTTATGCATTGCTTGGCTGATATATTCTGGAAGGTTATTGAGCTCTTTATCTGCTATTTCCTTAAGTATAGGAGCAACTTGTATACTATATCTCTGGGAGATATTTACAGGGTCAAGTCCTGGCCAAGCCCAACAAGAAGTATGAATAACGCCATCAACTACATAAGAAATGTTATCCAGAGTAGTAGGATGCATAGTTTCTATCGGGGACTGCCCTGGTGGATTGGAAATTAAATCGAGTAGCACAGCTCCTTTCTTAAAAAGTTTCAACATATCACGAGTAATTATAAACTCTTTCCCTCTCTTTTCCATAGGCCAGTTGATACCATTTACCAAAATATCCGTTCCCGGGATGTGCTTTTGCATATCCTTAAAATCTCTTTTGTTTAATACCACAACTTGCGCAAATTTTCTGGCAGCACACTGGATTGCTCCCCAGGCAACATTGCCATATCCCATAACTTTAACCACACACTTTGAAGCATCTCCACCCCATAACTGGAAACCTTTTTCCATACCCAAATAACCCGCCTGATGCACTGCCTCTATCATACGACGACCAAAAGCATCTTTAATCTCTTCCATAGCAATGGCAATTATTCTGTATTTTTTTAACAAAGAACGCAAATGTGGATTCCCCGGAAGATGCATCATAGACATTATGATAGAACCCGGTTTCATCATAGACAATTCATCTTCTTTAGGCTCTTTAAGTCGCACAACTAAAGCAGAGGAATAAACTTGCTTCGTTTCCACAATCTTAGCGCCTATCTGTTCATAGTCGCTGTCTTTTATCCCTATTCCTTCACCAGCACCTTTTTCAACATAAATAGTGTGTTTTAGAGCAATCTCTTTTAATTCTGTTGGTCTTAAGATTACCCTTTTTTCGTTAGGCCTATTTTCACCTGCTATACCTATGTCCATTCATTGTAACCCCGATTGATAAATCTACATATCTACTGTAGGGGTTTGATTCATCAAACCCGCAAAACGTACATATCCACTGTAAGGGCTCTATTCATTGAACCTGCGGGTCGGATTTATCCGACCCCTACATTTAATGATTACATCTCTTTATGGAATCCCGAAACTTCGGGATACATTGCTGGGTGCTGGGTCAAGTTCGGCTAACAAAGTTATGTTCATTACATTCCATAACTTAAAGCCTCACTTTACATCATCATAATGGAATGTTTTATTCTCAAAACTCTTTAATTTGTAACGTCTGTCTTTATGTTCAATAATGTAGTCGGGAAGCAGAGGAGTCTTTCCGCCACCATATTCAAGGTCTAATATAAGATGAGGTATAGCCACTCCAGAAGTATATCCTATCAAATTTCTCATAATCTCCAGGGCTTTTTCTACACTAACCCGGAAATGGTATGTGCCTTTTACCGCATCAGGAATGTAAAGGTAGTAAGGTCTAACTCGCATCATTAGTAATCCTTCAAAAAGCCTCTTTAAAGTATGCGGATCATCATTAACTCCCGCCAATAAAACCGCCTGGTTCCCCAAGACAACACCACTATCAGCAAGCATATTACATGCTTTTATGCTTTCTTTTGTTATTTCTTGAGAATGGTTAAAATGCGTATTGAAATATATAGGAGCGTATTTCTTTAACATTTGACATAATTTAGGTGTAATCCGTTGAGGCAATAGGCAAGGGGTGCGGCTATCTATTCTAATAATCTGGACATGTTTTATCCTCTTAAGATTTTTAAGATAGTATTCTATTTTTTCATCATCTAAAAAGAGAGGGTCTCCACCAGAAATAATAACATCTCTCACCTTTTTATGTCTTTTTATGTAACGAAAAGCTTTTTGGGCCCCTTTTCCTTCTAAAACTTTTTCTTTTATCCCTACTTTTCTCTTTCTTGTACAGAAACGACAATACCCTGCGCACAAATTAGTTGCCAACAATAAAACCCGATCTTCATATCTGTGGATTAAACTTTCCATAGGCGAATATTTTTCTTCAAAAAGGGGGTCTTTTTCACCCGCTCGCAATTCAATTTCCAACGCATCAGGAATACACTGTTTCCATATAGGGCCGTTTTTCTTCTTGATTAGACCTAAATAATAATGATTTATTTTCATAGGATACTTTTCAATCACTTTATCAATTTTCTTCTTGTCTATCTTCATAAATTTGCTAAGATTAGCACTATCCATGATACTGTCTGAGAGAATCTGTTGCCATTTTTCCATAGTTACTCCTTTCTTATATCCAGGTTTCTAAAAAACTCTGTAACGATTTGAAGGTTTCTTAAATATATATTTTAACTTTTTTTAGGTAAATCTTCAATAATATTCCGTAATTCTTTCAGATTAATAAACCGCCCATGCTTTTTCAACAAAGAAATCTTCTCTTCAATATTCTTAATCTCATCTGAAGATGTGTATTCATAGGTATGGGTTAAGACAGAAACTATGATATCACGGGAGTCTTTCGTAGACTTTTCTTTCAAATCCAAAGCTGTCTCCTCTATAATTTCGGGTGTGGATTTTTCAAAATAAAGATAGTGCCCTTTCGACGTTCCCACAGGAATCTCATAAACATGAGAATCCCCTGCTTTTCGATGGTCCTGGTAACTCATTCGATAAAGCGATGTCGGAGCTCCCCTCCAATCAGATACCAACTTGTCGCTATCAACTAAATATCTTTCAGGCTCACAGGAAAAATCGAAACACAAACCATTCTCTTCCAAAATAGGGATTAAGTTGCTGGAGAAGGCAAGGTAACCTCCCCGATAAGCACAAACACTCAATCCCTGCTTTCGCAAGGCACTAACTTGCCCGGAAATCACCTTCTTCATTCTCGAACTATCCTGAAAATAATATGCTTTGTGTGGATCATCCTCATGAGGGTGAATACCGATATCGCCGCCATTTTCCATAATTTGTCTCCAAAACTTCATAAAAGGTTCATTAAGAAAGAAATTACGCGCTCTCGGTGAAGTATGGACGAAATGAATAAACCGTCCATCAAGATTACCTGTTGCTACTTCTACCTCTTGCTTGATTAAACCTTGCATAACTCCCACATTGGGAAGTCTTTTCTCCTCAGGTAAATTAACATCAAAATATTCTTTCCAATCTCCATCTATAGTAAAAATAAGATATAGCATAATTTGTTAAATCTAACTTAATAAACTAGCCACTTTCTGACAATGCCACATGAAACTGGGGAGTATAGTCAATTTCAATTTTTACATCTTGCACCTGGCACTCAAGTAAATGTCCTCCTGTCTTTCTATCTTTAGTGATAAAATGAAAGTGATACCCCGGAACACTCATTCCTTCCACATAAGCCGGACTGCGAAATCCTACTATAGTCCCTTCTACATTATGAAATTCAAATATTAACTGATTTTTGACCACTTCACTAAACTGAGGATACGGTTTATTTTGCTTGGGGATATTTCTTGCCTTGATATACTTGAATGTCCCTTCTATTTTAATAGCATAGAAAATGTCTTTTGTGGGCAACAGATTGTCTAAATATTGTTGCAATTGCTTATAGTCAAAAGCCTCATCTAACAATATTGATTTATCAGGTTCGAAGAAAGTTACTACGGCAAATGGTGTCTTCATCGAATCATCAACAGGATAGGCTATCCCATCTGCTTTTATTTGATAGAATTTACCTTCCAATGCAAATAATTCTCCGTCGAGCCCATTAAAAGTGCCCACTCCAAAGTCACCATACTTCCTCAACCGTTTATAAGTTATTTCTCCATCATAATCCCTTTCTAAAATAGCATTCATGGTCGACACTTGAAATAAGACATCCTTGTTTTCTTGCAAACGTGAACATCCGGATATAGCTATAACCAAAGATGTTAGCACTAATAAATAGCGAATAATTTTCATCATTCCTTCTCCTTAATATTTAGTATTTCGCCCAACTTCTTGCTTTTTGCAAAGCCCTGCCCTAAAGGTTTACTTTATTTTTAGTAAAGAAAAGTATCCGAAAAAGAAAAACTTTTCCCTTAATAAGTAATTAAACCGTCCAAGGTATAGAGTATTTTCTTTTATACATCTTACATAGTCTATGATTCTATTAGAAATAAATGAATTTTCTGGCCTATTATAATTTATTACTACCACCTTTATTGAGCCCATCTCTTTCTCTTTGCAAATCCCTTCTTCAAGGAAAAACCGTCCCCATATCATGTTCTTAAGGAGCACATTGTATCCTAACACTCTATTATTTTCATGATAAAAAACTTTGCGATGTAAAAATTTTCTAAGACTGGGGAGACCAGTTAACATATCAACAAAGTATTCGCCTTTAAATTGAGGTACATTAGGAGTTTCTAAGTTTCTAAAAATCTTATTAAGCTCATAATTATTTTTGGGAAGTCTCATGTCTAAATAAAAATGACTCTGACCCCTTTTTACTTTTTAATCAGCAAAATGAGAATTTGGGGTGGATGACGGGAATTGAACCCGCAACCACATGGACCACAACCATGTGCTCTACCATTGAGCTACACCCACCATCATGGCACCCTCGGTCCGAATCGAACGGACAACCGACGGCTTAGAAGGCCGCTGCTCTATCCAATTGAGCTACGAGGGCGCTATTGTTTCTTAATTTGGGCTGAAAATATTCATTACATCGAAAATTCTTACTTGCCTCTTAAACATCTAATTGCCTTCTGACAAAAAAGGGGACAGGCTACTTTTTTATCTTGAGAAATCCTGACACCTTTTATTCCTTATGAAACCACCCTGCCCCTCCAACGGCTTAATATCTGATTATCTAATAAATACCACTGTTTATTAAATCCTGTCCTGTAGTGGCATCAGCTACTCCAAAAAAGTAGCCTGTCCCCTTTTTTGTTTATGTTTTATTTAGATATAATGTCTGCGTTGGGTAAGCAAATTCAATTCCGTGTTTCTCAAACTCTTCTTTTATCTTGAGATTTATTTCCTGCTGAATGTCCATATACTTATTGTAGTCACTACCTATAACATAATAGACTACCTCAAAAACAAGACTAAAATCTCCATAAGAAAAGAAGTGTGCACGGTCAAAGACCGTATCGTCAATTCCTTTTATGATATTCGCGATTACTACCGGTATTTCTTTTAACTCTCGAAGACCTGTCTCATAGGTAACTCCAAGTCTGAAAACCACACGGCGCCTGTCCATTCTCTTGTAGTTTCGCACGCGCGAATTAGTAAGGTCAGTATTAGAAAATACTAACTGCTCCCCACCCAAACTGCGAACTCGTGTAGTCTTAATGCCGATATGTTCAACTGTTCCCAAAAGATCTCCAACGATGATAAAATCTCCAATCTCAAACGGACGGTCAAAGAATATGGAAAAGTAACTGAATAAGTCTCCCAAAATTGACTGGGCAGCCAGAGCAATTGCCACACCCCCGATGCCCAGCCCGGCAATTAAGGCAGAAACCTTGATACCAAAATTATCCAATAAAATAATAATAGCAAGTCCCCAGGCAATGACCTTTACCGTCATAAGTATCCCCTTGAGCCCTTGCTTCTTAGCTACATCTTTCTCCTTCTTTACCCAATAATTTTCAAGACCATAAACAATTACTGCCAGTAAAAAACGAACACCAAAGATAGTCAAAAGAATTAAACCTAAAACATTAATACCTTTTTCTAAGGCGGGATTCAGAGTTAAGCCTTGAATGCTCACATAAAAAACACCAAAATAGAATAGAGGTAACAATTCCTTTTCAATCATACGAATCAAAAAATCATCTATGGTAGTAGCAGTTCTCTTTGCCCATTCCCTTAGTCGCTTTAGCAAGAATCTTTTGAAGATTTGAATAACAATAATACCAATGAGAAAGACAGAAAGACAAATAAGATAGTCCAAAATCCTGTTATGCAAGAATGTTTGCTGTAAGAAACCTTTAAACATATCAACTCTCCTCATATAAAAATAGTGGCGACTGCCCCTTTACCGGAATTTCGCCCAATGTCCTGAGCCTACTCAAAACTCACCTGTTAGCTAAATTTGGCAAAATGCCCAACGGATGAAACCAGATATGCCCATTTAGATCACCTGTAATACTTCATAGCTTCCCCAGAAATGACCTTTCCTCCAGGAACGACAACCACATCTATGTCCGACTCTTCTATCACGTTCTTCGCTAGTTAGTTGTATATATTTTTTATCCATAATCACTTAGGATATCATATTATCCTAAGTGTTGCACTTGCTTATTGAACTGGGGTTGGGATATTCTGCAATTTTCGAACAAATAATTAACTAAATTATTTAGACTACAGCTTAACAGCGTGATATATTTATCACCAGCCCCACAATAGAGGAGGAGTTTACCATTCCTTACAATAGCACCTACGGGAAAAACTACCGCTGGCACATCGACTGCATATTGGTTGTTACCATAGAGTTCATAAGGCTTTGCTGGAATGAAGATTGGGTTTTTGGTTCTCGAGAGAACCTTTTTGGGATTCTCCGGGTCTAACAAGCTTGCGCATATGGAATAACCTCTTTCAATCGGTTCTCCAAGTCCATATTCCCTCGCGATGTCTGAACCTATTTTCCCTACAGCATGGTATATAAACAGAAAGCCCCTATCCGTGTTGATGAGAGGAATAGATGGGCCTATTTTTTCCTGTTCATGCGGGTATTTCCCAGCTTCAAGAAATAGATTTTCCTTTTGCTGTTTATATATCTTTTCCCAACAACTTACGTATTTGGAAGGATTTAATAGTTGCTCTATTCCTTCCTCGAGTAGAGCCAGATGAATGTTAGGATGAAATCTCAAGAATATATACCATTTCTCATTGATAGAAAAGGGAATTGCGTTTCGGCTATCAAAAGGCTCAATCATTCCATGATAAGTAATATTGGCAAAATCTTCTGTAGAATATACGGCCACTCTATCAGTATTTCCGCCCGTAAAGGGGGGCTTTGTTTTGCCGCAGCCGATTAGCAAATACTTCTGATTGTACTTAATAATTCTTATGTCTTCTATCCCGTAGATAAAATCCTGATGGTCTGTGCCGTCGCCCCGGATGACTGTATTTTTAAGCCTCTCGAATTTGAGCCCATCCTCACTAATCAAAGGCCAGATTTCCGAAATATAGTTTTCGTCAGGTCGGTATCTTTCTCTATTTAATTTGGTATCGAAATATTTTATTCTTGTATAATTTTTATGGCATCGGGGAAGAAGAATCACTTTGTCCTCAAAAACTTCAGCTCCCGGGTTAAACACTGCGCCTATCTGTAATTCTTTATCCTCTTCCCAGGTGAGACCAATATCTTCAGGTTTCACAATAGGATTTTCCGGATAAGAATCCAGTTTAAAGATAGATTCCCCTGATGGTAATTTAATAACTTTACCGTTACCTAATTTTTCAATTGAGCGCTCTAAAGAAGGCGTTATTTTACTTCCTGTCATAGTAGTTGATTAAACAACCTTATGAATTCTCCCGCAATCTTCTTCGGGGAGTGTTCAGTTACATACTTCTTAGCCGAAGTTAGAGTTTCGGCAATAACTTTGTCCTGTTTAAATATCCTGATTAGCAGTTTATAAAGTGCATCTTCATTTGAATATTTCATAACTTCTCTGTCAAAAAGTGAGCTAAATTCTATGTCTGAGGTCACTACTGGAGTTAAGGCACCCAGACACATCAGAATCGCACTGGGCACCACAGCTTCACCTTTTCTTATCTCATCTTCCTGTTTGTGCATAAGATAGACATCGGATGCGTGAAGATAAGTATAAATGCGCTCCAGCGGAGAAAGCTCGTGCCTCAACTCTATGAAGTCATAAGTTCTCAATCTTTTGATGTCTGCGACAATATACTTTGGCTCAGCTAAGATAAGGTAGATGAATGGAAAACTCTCATTTAACCTTTGCATTACAGAAAGTATGGGAAAAATATGCAATTCTGGCGCCCATCCATAGCTGAACACTATTTTTTTGTCTAACGGTAAATCTAATTCTTTTCTTGCTTTCTGTTTATCTCCTTTGGACAAGTATCCTGTAGGATAAGGAATTATGTGGAGCTTATTTTTATCAAACCTGCTTAGCCATTCCTGCTTATAGCAATCATCAAAACAGACTATAGCGTCCCATTCAAACTCATAAAATAGAGGATTAGTGGGAAGCTTTCTTTCGTGCACTACGTAAACTATTTTTGCCTTTTTCCTGATTTCCGGGAAAATTTCTTTCAGTGGCTCTAATGGTACCCACTCCACTCGTTCCACAACCAGTATTTCGTAATCTGTATCCAGAAAAGGTTGGGGATGAAAAAATGTCTCTGTATGGTCACCTTCATCACTAAAACATCTAATTACGTACTCTTCGTCTTTCGCTATAGGTCTTATATTGTTAGGCGCAAGGACAGCTAATCTATGCCCATTGTTTATCCATTCTCTGCCAACACTTTCAGCATGAAATGATACACCGCAAGCTGTATTCCGCCTGGAGAGTATTGCTATTTTCATTTCAGGCTTCTTCTATACAATTCTAAGTGTTGGCTTGCTACGACTTCCCAGGAAGTAAGCTTCCGATACTCACTTGTTCGCTCAAGCACATATTCTGCAAATTCCGGGTCTTCAAAAAGACGAATAGCTATCCTTGCAATTCCAGAAGAATTATACGGAAGAACGAGCAGTTCATCACAAATATTCTTAAGTTCCTCAAACTTAGGTATTCTTGATGCAATAACAGGCTTTTTCGCACCTATCGCCAAATGAAGAGAACCAGATGCAGAGCGGTCCTCTTCATAATAGGGAAAGAGGACAACATCACATGCGCCAAACAAATAGGGCACGTCGCTGTTGGGAAAAAATCTATTCGGGAATATAACGTTCTTCTGAAGAGCGAGCTCTTCTATCTTCTCATTAATATTTTCGACATAATCCTTATCTTCTTTTTTAGCGTTAGGAGCAAGACCTCCGGCAACAAATAGATATACATCTTTAACTTTCCTGCGGATTTCGTCAAGTGCTTCCAGGACTATATGGAGACACTTATGCCGCTTGATAAAGCCAAACATAAGGATTATCCTGCCATCCTCAGGAAGCTTCAGCTTCTTCCGGGAATCCCTCTTATTTTCATCACTAAGCTCTGTTCCATGGGGAATAACGTGAATCTTTTCTGTCGGTATTTCCAATCGAGTCAGTATCGATGCCTGGGAAGAAAGATGAACAATGACCTCATCAGCCAACCCGGCAATTCTCTTGGCAAAATTCTCATCCACCGCTCCCCTTTCAGAAAATTGGCTTGGTCTTACACAATGGATAGTTATGACTTTCTTAACCCTCCCATTTAATTCCTTAAGTAGGGTGGGTAACCTATCATCAAATTTGTATATACTGTACTCATGTTGAATATGGACGACATCTGTACCCTTTGTATGTTTGATGATGGGCTCTACATAGTCCTCATTTCTATCCCAACAAGGAACGACTTCAAACTTTTCCCTGTTTATAGGAGATGCTCCTTTCTCAGCTACAACCTTAATTTCTGATGCAGGGTCTACCTTTGTTATTCCATGGATGAGGTAATCGGTATAGGTAGCTATCCCGCACTGCTGAGGAAGATAGGTTGACACATATGCAATTTTCACAAAAGAGGGGTCAGGTCTCCACATTGCACATTTACCATCTTTTCTATTGTCTGCAATAGCTTATCTAAGTTTTTGTTCTCTTTTCTTTCTTTCTCTGTTCTTATAAATACTTGACTTACACCTGTATCTTTTATTTTACCATAAAATGCTGCTATTTCGTTAAGCTTTTTTTGGGTATATTTGCGTGAAAGATATATAGAAAGCTTTCTTTGTAGCCTTTTATTGTTCTTTATTTTTTCCTCTACTATATGTTTTAGATGTTCCATGGTCGGTTCTTTCTTATGTTTTAGCTCTTTTAGGATGGGGATTTCGGGATTTTCTCTTATATTATCGATGAATCTCTCCTTTACAGATTCAAGAAAATCTTCACTCCCTAAAATAAATCCCTTTTTTGTGTTTTCTTTTATAATATCTTTTTCCTGTCCAATTCCATCTAGAACGAATTGTTTGTATAGATCTTTAGCCTTTATAACATTATTGCCGAACATTGAAAGAACAAAATTTGTATTAAGCCACTTTGGTGGTTTATCTTTGGATATAAAGTACTTATAACTGCTCCACTGATATTCTATGGGGTCCTCTATAATATTTGTCCTCGCTGGATTTAAGTGAATATACCTTGAGAGATAGTGTAGATATTCATCTTGCTGGACCAGTATTGCTTTGAATCTGCCCTGATACAATGGTCCTATTCTTTTTCGTTTAGTGTTAAAATAGGTGGCGTAACCTGTGTCGAGACAATGTATTATTTTGCTTAAGTTTGAGCGTGGTGTTTCTAGAATTATATGGTAATGGTTGCCCATAAGAACGTAGCTATGAATAATTGCACCGTATCTGGTATGGACTGAGTCGAGGTAAAGAAGGAATTTTTCTTTATCGCCGCCAGATATAAAGATATTTTTTCTTTCTATTCCGCGCTGAATTACGTGATAGAAAGCACCTGGGTATTCTATTCTTAATGGGCGAGCCATGGACAATTATCCTTTTGAGGATTTGATAATACCATGATAAGAAGATATGTCAAGTGTGGAGACTTGACCCCCGTAGTGACCCCCGTAGAAAATTGAGAATTTCTTTAAGTTTTGCGGTTGCAACGCAGAGAACAGTATCTGCGCCACCGTAATAGAGATAAACGGTATCATCAATAATTACAGAACCGCAAGAGAAAACAACATCGGGAACAACTCCGTTTTTTTCATAATCTTCTTCAGGCTCAAGAATTGGTCTTTTTCCCCTTCTTATTATCCTCTCAGGATTTTCAGGGTCAATCAAGGCAACACCCAGCCTGTATTTCACATCCCTGTCGACCGCGTGATATATAAGTAACCAGCCTTCATCTGTTTTCATAGCAGGACCTGCCGAACCAAGTTTGAAATACTCCCATTTTTCCTTCGGACTCATAACGATTTTTAAATCACTCCAGTTAATTAAATCATCGGAATAGGCAATCCATATATGGGGAGGAATTCTGTGATACATAACCCATTTACCTTTAAATTTTTCAGGGAATATGAAAGCATTTTTGTTGTCCACCCCCGGAAAGGGATAAAAGGGTTTGCTCCATTTCCATCTCTTATTCAAAAAATCTTCAACCTTTATCTTTCTTATCCCTATCTGAATTGAACTTATCCTTCTTGTCATCCCCGGAAAATCACCGTATGCAGTATAGCATACATAAAATTCATCGTCTATTCTTGTAATTCTCGGGTCTTCGCAGCCTTTCGATTCAAAATCATTACCAGTTTCTGACTCAAGAACCGGATAGGACAATCTCTCTTCAATCTTAAATCCATCCCTTGTTGATGCATAGCCAATCCTGGAAACTCCTCCTCTTACCCCCTGGGCTCTGTAAAGAATGTGTATTTTCTCTTTTTCATAAATGACATTTGCATTGCATACCGTAACAGACTCCCAGAGATTTTTACTGATAGGTTTTAAAATTGGATTTCCTTCGTATCTTTTAAACATTATTTCCCCTCTTGATTTCTTCAAAGAGATTTATGAATTTCTTTGCCACTTCTGTCCCTGAATTCTTTTTCACATATTCCTCTGCGTATCTCTCCACCTCCTTGAATTCTTTTCCCTCATTAAAAACCACTTTTACTTTTTCTTTAAACTCATCAAAATCTTTATATTTGAGCACCTCTTTATCAAAAAATTCTACATAGTTCGAGTCTCTGGCAACAATAGGACAGCCCGAACCAAGACACTGAAAGATTGTGCTCGCAACCACAATATGGTCTGCGGATTTTTTGTTATAAAGGAGAAGGTCACTTGCGTGTAAATAATCATAAAGTTGATTTGAATCCAGGACTTTCTCCCTTATTTCTATTTTAAATTTTACTTCTCTACTTTTTTCTTTAAAAAATTGAACAGATCTCTCATCTGTTGTATTGATTAAAAGTAGAACTGGATATTCTTTTGACAACTCATCTATACAGGGATAAAGTTCTATAATATGCCTGGCAGCAGGACCGAAGGAAAAGATTATCTTTCTATCATCCGGCAATAAAAGTTTTTCCCTCTTTTCCCTTTTATTCCCATAATTAATCGGGAAGCATGGATAGGGAATTATATGAATCTTATCAATATTGTAAGCCCTTGCAATAAAATTTTTATACCTTTCGTCAAAGCATACTATGCCATCCCATTCAAATTGATAGAAGGAGGGATTTGTTGATAATTCCCCATCGTGAATAACATTTACTGTTTTTGACTTTTGCTTTATCATCCAATATATTTTACCGAGAAGGTCATTGGGAAGCATTCCCAGATCCTGGACAACAAAAATTTCGCAATCGGATGTAAGAATGGGAATGGGATTAAGTTCGTTTGGCTTATAACCTGAAACTGTAAAACATCTTACAATATAATCCTCATCTTCTGCTGTTATTTGGCTTCCGTGAAATGCATAATCATAAAAGGTAAAAACTTTTAATTGGTGGCCGAGTCTAACCCACTCTCTACCGACCAGTTCTGCATGAATTGAAGCACCTGAATCCGTATTCCATGCAGATATCATCCCTATTTTCATAAATATTTTACTTACCTTTCTTATAAGAATAAAGTTCTTTCAAAACATTAGGAAATTGTAGATAACTCACTCCAAAAAAGAAACTGCGATCTTTCTCCTCGTGTAGGGACAGACCTGCAGCGTCTGTCCATTACAGGGCCCACCTTTGTTATTCCACGGATGAGGTAATCGGTATAGGTAGCTATCCCACACTGCTTGGGAAGATAGGTAGACACATATGCGATTTTCATCTTTTCCTTTTTCCCGACTCTCAGGGATGTCGGCTAATCCCCACCCACCCAGTTCCGTCTTTTAGGGTCGGTATTATAATTATCTAATTCTCTAATCTTGTTTTTTATAAAAGAGCTAAGTTTGGGATTGCGATAGTTAAACTTAGCAACTATCCGTCGCAGGTTCTTGGGCAGCCTTTTTAGACCCCATAAGCATCTTTCTTTTGTCTGTTCAAGATTATGTCGGATATGATAAAAGGGTAAACCAACCTGAAAAAATGAAATGCTATCGGCATTTTTTAATACATCTGCAAGTTTTGTCCCTCCGTTTTCATGATGTCTTACAAGAAAAAACACCTTTTCAATCATTGCTTTGCTCATACTGTGCTCTTTCATTATTTCTCTCATAATTTTGGCGCTGTTTAAAGCATGCGCATCTTTAAATTCATCATAACTCTGGTAATCTTTACGCTTAACTTTCCGTTCTTCGATAGCTCTTTCTATATCATGGCCCAAAGTGGCAATTTGCAGTGCCTCGTTAGCATCAGGTTTTAATCTGCGCAGCCATTCCAATGTGTTTTTAGCATGTATTGGGTCTTCGGGTACCGAAGATTTATTAATTATTCTTATTGTTCTATTTTTTACGGTTGCTATTTTATTCATTTTTATAAAGAACGATTATTCTCCTGACATTTTCTATATTCGTTAGAAAAGCTATTACCAGCAAGATAAAAAATGGTTGGTTGATTAAACAACCCAGAAATAGAATAAATATCCGCACATCACGCCCGATTCTCCAGTAAGCTTTTTCTTTGAGTTTTTCCTTCATTAACCCATCATATTTATCGGCTGTATAGCTATTCATAAACGTACCGATAATGGCAAGGAAACCGATAAACAAGGTTAACCAATTAGCATCAGAAGCGTAAACGTACCAGGTCAGTCCAAAAAGAAGAAAAGCATCAGCATAGCGGTCTAAGACAGCGTCAAACCATCCTCCGAAATCGGTTTTTTGAAATTTTAACCGGGCTATTTCTCCGTCACAGCCATCAATAACAGATGCTCCTTGTGCCAGTATTCCTCCAATAACTAAATTAATATATCCTCCTAAAAAGAAAAAAAAAGCACCCAGCATAGCAAGGATAAAGGAAAAAAACGACATAAAGTTTGGAGTAATATTAGTTTTTACAAGATACTTTGAAATCCTAATTGATATGGGTCTGTTTAAGTATCTTGATACAGGTCCATCAGAGGTCTTTTTCAAAGTATCTAAAAGCTTGTTTTCCGCTTTTTTAAATGTCTTATCATCATCCACATCAATCCAGTAATCATCTTTAATATTAAATGTCTTAGCCTCCCCCTTGCTGGCTAATACCCTTATCCCCCCTGTAAGAGAGCTATCACCACTCTTTAAACTTTCTTCGATGGCACTGAATATTGCCGGAGAACAAAGAAAAATCCCTGTATCATAAGCGTTATATTTCTTGATATTCTTTCCTATATCTAAAATCCTATTGTCTTCGACAAGAACTTTGCTAACATCATTAACATCAGCAAGCTTATTGGTTTTAATGTTATAATCTACAGCCAGCATAACTTCGCCATCAGCTATTCTTTCATTCTTCAGTTTTACCAGTATCGATTCATCAAAGATATGATCCCCCATCAACAGAATAAAATTCTCATTTAATAGTTTTTTTGCTTTAAGAACCGATAAACCATTTTCCCTTTCCCATTCTTCATTTGTGATATGGCTTATATTTATATTTCTCCTCTGGCTAAATTTGTTAAGATATTTCCTTACCTTCTCACCGTTGTATCCTGTTACCACATAGAAATCAGTAAGACCACTGTTCTTTGCGGTTAATATCACCCGTTCGATAAAGGATAATCCCAGGAGAGGAATAAGGGGTTTTGCATCGCCCAGAGTTTTTAATCTTTTTCCTTGTCCAGCAACGATGAGCAGGCATTTCATCTTAATTCTCCCTCTTTCCGGCAATAAATTCCTCAGTCATCCTATACGCCTCATCATCAGTAAACTGTTGCGGTGGATGTTTCATGAAGTATGCAGAAGGTGAATACAAAACACCTCCCTGCCCTCTCTTAAAAGCCAGCTTACAACACCTAATCGCATCTATTGCCACCCCTGCAGAGTTGGGAGAATCTTCAACAGAAAGCCGCAATTCGAGGTTCATGGGAACATCGCCGAAAAGTTTACCTTCCATCCTGATAAAGCAAACCTTGTTGTCTTTCTGCCAGGGCACCCAATCACTGGGCCCAATATGTATATTTTCGTCTTCCAGCCTTTCAGCAAGAACCGACTGTACCGCCTCGGTTTTTGACCTCTTTTTTGAGGCAAGTCTATCTCTGTTAAGCATGTTGAGGAAATCAGTATTGCCCCCTGTGTTTAGCTGGTAAGTTCTTTCTAATTTTACCCCTCTTTTCTTGAACAAATCGGATAATGTTCTATGGGTGATAGTGGCGCCAAGCTGGGCTTTTACATCATCACCTATTATCGGTATACCTTTTTCTTTAAATTTATTTGCCCACTCAGGATCGCTGGCTATAAAGACAGGTATATTATTTATAAATGCCACACCTGTTTTAAGGGCGCAATCGGCATAGAGCCTTGTAGTTTCTTCAGAACCTACTGGAAGATAATTTAAAAGCATCTCTGCCCCTGATTCTTTTAATACATTGATTATATCTTCTTTAGATGCTTCCTTTTCATTACTTAAAATGAATGTATACTTATCGTCATAATTTTCCATATGGTTTGCAAAACTATCAAGTATTTTCCCCATCTTCACTTTCACATTTGCTTTAGGTACATTATTGCAAAATACTGTCGTACAGTTTGGAAGTTCAAAGATAGCCTTAGACACATCCTTTCCCACTTTTCTTTTATCAATGTCAAAAGCAGCCACCACTTTGATATCGTATGGCTTGTAACCACCGATGTCCCA
>SDBT01004144.1_pt1 | contig 24715 bp, 19 predicted proteins | sample 2277101 | NCBI WGS metagenome assembly SDBT01 (sample SAMN10404973, study PRJNA504765) | marine sediment metagenome | isolation source: marine sediment core GS10_PC15, 103 cmbsf | place: Arctic Ocean: Southern Knipovich Ridge | collected 2010 | reverse complement strand
GCTCCTGGTCGCCGGTTCCTACCCGGCCGTGTTCGACAGGGATATCGACCCGCATGACTGGTATTCAGCCTATGTGGGCACCTACCTGGAGCGGGACGTCAAACAGATCCTGAACGTCGGGGATACGATCGCTTTCCAGACGTTCATGCGGCTGTGCGCCGGTCGTTCGGGAAGCCTCGTCAACCTCTCGGCGCTGGGCGCCGACGCCGGCGTATCGCACAACACGGTCAAGTCGTGGCTCTCGGTGCTCGAGGCCGGCTACCTCGTCCTTCGCTTGCCTCCGTTCTTCGCCAACGTGCGCAAGCGGCTTGTCAAGACACCCAAGCTGCACTTTCTTGATTCGGGTCTTCTTTGCTATCTGCTGGGGATTCGCTCACCGGAACAGCTCGCCCACCATCCCCTTCGCGGTTCGATCTTCGAGAGCTGGGTGATATCGGAGATCATCAAGGCCCGGGTCCACAAGGGTCTGTCGCCGGACCTGTTCTTCTACCGGGACCGCCAGGGCACGGAGATCGACGCCCTGCTTCAGCGCGACGATTCCCTCCTGGCCGTCGAGGTCAAGTCGGGACAGACCATCGCCGCGGACTTCTTCTCCGGCCTCGAGAGGTTCGAACGGATCATACGCGAGGACCTGCTCCATCGGTCGGTCAAAGCGGCTGTCGTCTACGCGGGCGACGAGGCGCAAAAACGGACCATGGCCGATGTGATTCCGTGGTCCAAGTTGCCGGAATACGGGTGGAGATAGCTTACGGCCCAGAAGTGCGCCAGGTGGAAGGGCAGCACGCGTTGCGCCCAGTCGCGCTCGCTTTCCTCCAGGATCAGGGGGGTCGGTCATGGCCCCGTCCACCACCAGGTCGCGGTTGATCTCCTGGCCGGACAGCGAGGAGCGCACCCTGAAGAGCGACCGGGTGGCGGAACGGGCCCTAGAACAGACCCTTGACCTTGCCGGTTTCCACGTCCACGTCCACCCTGCGGAAGGCGGGGTTCGAGCCGGTGCCGGGCATCAGGCTGATGTTGCCGGCCACAGGGCAGATGAACCGCGCGCCGCCATAGGTCAGGAAGTCGCGGATGTGCAGCGTCCAGCCCTTGGGCACGCCCTTGATGGCCGGGTCGTGGGACAGCGACAGGTGGGTCTTGACCATCATGGTGGTGTAGTCGTTGAACTTGGGATCGGCCTCGAACTTCTTGGCCTTCTCCTCGGCGTCGGCCGAGTAGCTCACGCCGTCGGCTCCATAGACCTCGCGGGCGATCAGCTCGATGCGCTCGCGCAGCGGGGTGTCCATCTCGTACAGGAACTTGAAGTTCACCTTTTCCTCGCAGGCGTCGATGACCGCGTCGGCGAGTTCCAGGGCGCCCTCGCCGCCATACTGCCAGTGCCTGGACAGGGCCACGCGTGCGCCGGCCTGTTCGCACATCTTGCGGGTCAGCTTGATCTCTTCGTCGGTGTCCGTGAAGAAGGCGTTGATGCAAACCACAGGATTGATGCCGGCCTTCTTGACGGTGTTGATGTGCTGGATGACGTTGCACATGCCGTCTTCCAGCCAGGCCAGGTTCTCCTTGTTGTACACCTCGGACAGGTCCTTGCCCGGTGCCCACATCGGTGCGCCGGCGTTGACGCCGTGGCTCTTGAGCGCCCGGATGGTGGCTGTGATGACCGACACGTTCGGGATGTTGCCCGAGTAGCGGCACTTGACGTTCCAGAACTTCTCGAAGCCGATGTCCGCGCCGAAGCCCGACTCGGTCAGGTGGTATTTGGACAGCTTCAGGCTGGCCTTGTCGGCCACGATGGAGCTTTGGCCGACCGCGATGTTGGCGAACGGGCCGGCGTGCACGAAGCACGGCTGGCCTTCGAGCGACTGGAGCAGGTTGGGGTTGAGCGCCTCGCGCATCCAGGCCGTCATGGCGCCGGCGCACTCGAGGTCCTCGGTGGTGACCGGCTTGCCCCTCTTGTCGTAGGCCACCACCATTCCGCCGATGCGCTTGCGGAAGTCCTTCAGGTCGCTGAAGATCGACAGGATGGCCATGACCTCGGAGGAGACGGCGATGGCGAACTTGGACTTCATCATAAAGCCGTCCATCTTGCCGCCTTCGCCGATGGTGATGTTGCGCAGCGCCTGGGCGCAGAAGTCGATGATCCAGCCCATCTCGATGTTGCGCGGATCGATGTTGAGGCGCTCGAGGTTGCGCTTGGCGAGGAACTTGTCGCCGTAGTTGAACTCGTGCTGCAGGCGCGAGGTCAGCGCCACCATGGCCAGGTTGTGGGCGTTCATGATGGCGTTGATGTCGCCGGTCAGGCCCAGCGAGAACTCGGTCAGCGGGATGCACTGCGACAGGCCGCCGCCGGCGGCCGAACCCTTGATGTTCATGGTCGGGCCGCCCGAGGGCTGGCGGATGGCGGCCGAGACCTTCTTGCCGCGCTTGCCCAGGCCCTGCAGCAGGCCCATGGTGGTGGTGGACTTGCCCTCGCCCAGCGGGGTCGGGGTGATGGCCGTCACCTCGATGAACTTGCCGTCGGGCTTGTCCTTCAGGCGGTCGAGCACCCGCGTGTAGTCCACCTTGGCGACGTAGTGACCGTAAGGCAGAAGCTCGTCCTTGGTCACGCCCAACTCCTCGGCGATCTGCTCGACCCGCTTCATGCGGGTTTCTGCTTCCTCTGCGATCTCCCAGTCCTTGTGTTTGGTTGGATCCAGTGCCATTTGCTCTTCCTCCCGGATTGTGATTCGAAAGCCCGCAGCAGCATATGTGATGCGGCCTTCTGGTGTCAACGGTTTCTGTCAATAAAAAGGGCTTGAATGCCCGAGTCCGTTTTGCCATAGTCCACTCCGCGAACGGCCGGAGGCGGCCGTGGGAGGCTCGTCCATGGGTGGGAAGCTTCGCGTGGCGGTGTTCGTCTCCGGCGGCGGGAGCAACCTGCAGGCGATCCTCGACGCCTGCGCCCGGCCCGAGTTTTCGGCTCGGGTGGTGGTGGTGGCCAGCAACAACCCGGACGCGTACGGCCTCGAGCGGGCCAGGAAGGCCGGCGTGCCCGCGGTGGCGGTGTCCCACCGGGAGTACAAGAAGCGCGCGGAGCACGAGGCAGAGATTATCAGGAGGATCGAGCCGTACCGGCCCCAGGCCGTGGCGCTGGCCGGGTACATGCGTGTGGTCACCCCGCTGTTGATCGATCGCTTCTACGACCGGGAAAAAGACCTGCCCGGGGTGATCAACATCCACCCGGCCGATACCCGGGCCTACCAGGGCGCCCACGGGTACGAGTTCGCCATGGGGATGCTGCCCGAGCACCCCGAGCGCCTTTCGGTAACCAGGATCACGGTCCACTTCGTGGACGCCGGGGTGGACACGGGTCCGATAATCAAGCAGGTCCCGGTGCCGGTGCTTCCCGATGACACGATCGACGATCTGCGCGCGCGGGGGCTTTCCGTGGAGCACGAGATCTATCCCGAGGTGATCCGCTTGTACGCCGAGGGCAAGTTGAAGATCAAACAAGGTCAGGTGGTGATCACCTGAGGCAAGGAGGACTCGCATGGCAGGCAACATCGTCCGCGAGGTCGATGACTGGATCCGGCCCCGGCACGTCCTGGTAAGCGTCTTCGACAAGCGGGACCTGCAGGTGCTGGTCAACGGGCTGGTGTCGATCAACGACAGCTTGCGGATCTTCTCCACCGGCGGCACGTACAAGAGGATCGCCGAGATCCTGGGGCCGGAACAAACAAAAAAGCACCTGACCCGGGTGTCCGACTACACCGGACAGCCCGAGACCCAGGGCGGGCTGGTCAAGACCCTGGACTTCAAGATCTACCTGGGCCTGCTGACCGAGACCTACAACGACGACCACCAGGAGGACCTACGGCGCACATCGGCGGTGCCGATCGACATGGTGGTGGTCAACCTGTACCCCTTCCAGCAGACCGTGGCCAGGCCGGACGTGACCGTGGAGGAGGCCCGGGCCAACATCGACATCGGCGGGCCGTGCATGGTCAGGGCCTCGGCCAAGAATTTTCCGAGGGTTGCCTCGGTTACCGACCCTGGTGATTACGCCATGATCGTCAACAAGCTGCGCACCTCGGGCGGCCGGCTGGATCTGAGGACCCGCTTCGCCCTGGCCAGGAAGGCCTTCGCCCACACGGCCGAGTACGACGCCCACATCTCGCGCTTCCTGGCAGAGCGGACCGACGCCGAGATGGAGGGCTGCTACGAGAAGAGGGGAGACTAGAGCCATGGCCGAAGACCTGAAGAAAGCCTACCGCACGGTGATGGGCGACCACTTCCCGCCCGAACTGGAGATCTCCTTCGGCGCAGGCGAAGGCCGCCAGACCCTGGCGTACGAGAAAGTCACCTGGGTGGTGGACGGGGTGGAGAAGGGCCTGCGCTACGGCGAGAATCCGGGCCAGGAGGCGGCCCTGTACCGGCTCGTCAACGGCAACCTGACGGTGGGCGAGGTGCGCACGATCGAGCCCGGCCGTGGGCTGGTGACCGACGCCATCCTGCACCGGTTCGGCAAGCACCCCGGCAAGATCAACCTGACCGACGCCGACAACGCGCTCAACATCCTGCGCTACCTGACCGACGGGCCGGCCGTGTCGATCATGAAGCACAACAACCCCTGCGGCGTGGCACTGGGCGCGACCCTGGCCGAGGCATACGTGCGGGCCGACCTGGCCGACCGGGTGGCGGCCTTCGGCGGCTGCATCGCCTGCAACCGCCCGGTGGACAAGACCACCGCCGAGGAGATCTCGCGACGCTACGCCGAGGTGGTCGTGGCTCCGGGGTTCGAACAAGGCGCGGTCGAGATCCTGGCAAAACGAAAGAACCTGCGCATCATGGAGATCGGCAACATGGAGCGCCTGCAGGAGTATGCCCCGCGCCGGTTCGTCGACTTCAAGAGCCTGATCGACGGCGGCCTGGTGGTTCAGCTCTCCTTCGTGCCGGTTCGCGAACGCTCCCAGATCAAGGTGGCCGAGGCCGAGCACAAGGGCAAGACCTACAGGATCGAGCGCCAGCCCACCGAGAAGGAGTACGAGGACATGCGCTTCGGCTGGATGGTCGAGGCCGGGGTTACCTCCAACTCGGTCATCTACGTCAAGGATGGAGTGACGGTGGGCATCGGCACCGGCGAGCAGGACCGGGTCGGGGTGGCAGAGATCGCCCGTGACAAGGCCTACCGCAAGCTGGCCGACCGGCTCTGCTTCGAGCGCCACGACGTGTCCTACAGCGACCTGACCGACGCCGACGCCAGGGCGCAGATCGACGCCGAGGTTCTCGATGCCAAGGGCGGCCTGCCCGGCTCGGCCATGATCTCCGACGCCTTCTTCCCCTTCCGCGACGGCGTGGACGTGGGCCTGCGCGAGGGCGTGACCGCCGTGCTCCAGGCCGGCGGCTCGCTCAACGACTACCAGTCCATCGAGGCCTGCAACGAACACCAGGCCACCATGGTCTTCACCGGCCAGCGTTCCTTCAAACACTGACGGGCAACCGTAGCACTTTGCTGAACCGAGGAGATCAATCCTCGATCGCCTCCTGCAGCGCCCTGAACTCCTCGTCCGGGATGGTGAAGCTGTACTCGTCGGACGGGAAGGCGCGTTCTTTCACGTCCTTGCAGTAGGCCTCGACCGCCTCCTGCATGACTTTGCCCGCTTCCGCGTAGCGCTTGACGAACTTTGGCGTGAAGCCGGCGGCGATGCCCACCAGGTCGTGGAAGACCAGGACCTGGCCGTCGGTGCCGGACCCGGCGCCGATGCCGATGACCGGGATGTCGAGTTTTTTGGAGATCAGGGTCCCCAGGCGGTCGGGGACGCATTCGAGGACCAGCATGAAGGCGCCGGCGTCCTGCAGGGCCTTCGCGTCGGCGATTATCTTTCGGGCCGACTCGGCGGTGCGGCCCTGGACCCTGTAGCCGCCGATGGACGAGGCGGTCTGGGGAGTCAGGCCGAGGTGACCGACCACCGGGATGCCGGCGCGGACCATGGCCGCGGCCGTGTCGGCCACCCAGCCGCCGCCCTCGATCTTGACCGCGCCCGCAGAGGCCTCCTTGACGAAGCGGCCGCCGTTCTCGATCGCCTGCTGGTGCGAGACGTTGTAGGACATGAAGGGCATGTCGCCGATCAGCATGGCCCGGCTCAGGCCGCGCTCGACCGCCCTGGTGTGGTGGAGCAACTCGTCCACGGTGACCGGGATGGTGTCCGGGTAGCCCAGCACCACGTTGCCGGCCGAGTCGCCCACCAGCACGGTGTCGACGCCGGCCGCGTCGACGATCTTCGCGGTCGGGTGGTCGTAGGCGGTCACCATGGTGATCGGCCGGCCTTCCCGCTTCATCTTCGAAAGGGCTGTCTGGTCGATTTTCTCGACGGGCATGGGAGTTCTCCTTTTGGGTCCGTCGCGCGTCAACCGGTGAGCGTCTGGCGCTGGGCCGCCGTGGCCTCCATGGCGCGGATCAGGCTGGTCAGGGTCTGGTTGACGGGGGCGCGGCCGAGCCGGGCGATGGCGCCGTTGATGTAGTCGATCTCTGTGCGCTTGCCGGTCTGGATGTCCACCAGCATGCTGGAGCGGTTCTGGCCGGTAAGCCGGGCCACCTCCTCGACCCGGACCTGGACCTGGTCGAGGTCGAAGTCCAGGCCCTGCTCGCCGGCCGCCCGGACGGCCTCGGCGACGGCCTCGCGCATGACCTCGCGTGAAGGCTCGTGCTCCACCAGCACCCCGTTGCGCACCCACAGCAGGGCGGTCAGCGCGTTGATGCCCACGTTGATCAGCAGCTTGGACCAGATCGCGCGGCCGATGTCGTCGCTGACCAGGATCGGGATTCCGGCCGCGCTGAGCGCCCGTGCCAGCCTTTCCACGCGTTCCGACCGGCTGCCGTCGATCTCTCCCATTATGGTGTTGCCGTCCCCGGCGTGGTGCACCAGGCCCGGCCTGAGCAGGTTGGCCCCCAGGGTGGTCGAGCCGCCCACCACGTGGGACTCCGACACCACCCGGGCCATGGCCTCGATGCTGCCCAGCCCGTTCTGGACCGACCAGACCACCGTCTCCGGCTCGACCAGGGCCAGGTGCTGGGTCAAGGCCTGCTCGGTGTCGTAAGCCTTGACGCAAACCATGACCAGCTCGGCCGGCCCCACCGAGGCCGCGTCCGTGGTCACCCGCACCTTCACGCGGTGCTCGCCCCTGACGCCCTTGACCACGATCCCGCTGGCCCGAAGCTGCGCCGCCCGCGCGGGCCGGTTGTCCACCAGGGTCACGTCCAGCCCGCCCTTGGTGAGGTAGGCTGCGAACAACGAGCCCATGGCGCCTGGACCGATGATGGCGGTCTTCATACTATTGCCGGTAATACTCGTTCGCGCGGCAAGGGTCAAGGCCGGCTACTGATTATATCGCCTGTAGCCGCGGTTGTAGAGCCGGACCAGGGCCTGGTTGTCGAGGCGGTTTATCGGGGTGGGGCGGGGGCCGATGTCCTTGGGGAAGACGAACAGGGTCGGCAGCAGCTCGGGCGTCAGGAAGCGGGTGTCCACCTCGAGCCTGGCGCGGGAGGGGTCGAGCGGCGCGTGCGAGGCCATGACGAAGCCCCACTCGCCGAAGGAGGGCACGTTGACGTGAAAGGGCAGGACGTGCAGCCGGCCCTCATCGCCGGTCAGGGTGACGGCACCCAGGGTGTTGACGATGCACCAGAAGGCGTCGGTGGCGTAGAACGGGCTGGTGGCCTGGGTCACCAGCAGGCCGCGGGGAGTCAGGTGCTTGGCTGCCAGGCGGTAGAAGCTGCGGGAGTAAAGCTTGCCCAGGCCCTCGTTGTTGGGATCGGGCAGGTCCAGCACGATCAGGTCCCAGCGCTCGGCGCTGTTCTCCAGGAAGATCTGCGCGTCGGCGTTGTGTATCCGCACCCTGGGGTCTGACAAGGCGCCCTGGTTTAGCTCCACCAGGGCCGGCCGCGTAGAGAACAGGCGGGTCATCTCGGGGTCCAGGTCCACCAGGGTAACCCGCTCGACCGAGGGGTGCTTGAGCACCTCGCGGGCGGCCATGCCGTCGCCGGCGCCCAGCAGCAGGACCTTCGCCGGATGATCCAGCAGGCCCATGGCCGGGTGCACCAGCGATTCGTGGTAGCGGAACTCGTCGGCCGATGAGAACTGGATGTTGCCGTCGATGAACAGCCGCACGTCGTCGCGCCAGCGGGTCAGCACCAGGCGCTGGTAGGGGGTGGTGCGGGCGAAGAGAATCTCGTCCTCGTAGATGTTGTCCTCCAGCCAGGTGGTGGTCCGGCCGGCCGTGATCAGCCCGGCCAGCATCGCCCCGGCCGCCATGAGCGCGACCATGGTCAGCCGTCCGGGCCGGGCCACCTGTCGCCGGAACAGCCGCAGCCCCAGCAAGGCCACGCCCACGTTCAACAACCCGAAAAAGAACCCGGTGCGCACCAGCCCCATCCAGGGCAGCAGCAGCAGCGGGAAGAGCAGCGCTGCGGCCAGGGCGCCCAGGTAATCCAGGGCCAGCACGTTGCCCAGGGCGGCCTTGAGGGTGCCCTGGCCGCGCATGATGCGCACCAGGAGCGGGATCTCGAGCCCCACCAGGCAGCCCACCACGAGCGAAAAGGCGATCAGCAGGGGCAGGTAGGTGTCCAGCACGGCGAAGGCGAAGAACAGCGCCAGGGCCGAGCAGCCGCCGACCGCGCCGACAAGGATCTCTACAATTAAAAAAATTCGCAGCAGCCCGCGGGTGACGTAGCGGCTGAGGAAGCTGCCCAGGCCCATGGCCGACAGGAACATGCCGATGACCAGGGAGAACTGGGTGACCGAGTTGCCGAGCAGGTAGGTCGACAGGGTGCCGGCGAGCAGCTCGTAGATCAGGCCGCAACTGGCGACCACGAAGACCGAGGCCAGTAGCAGCAGGGACGAGCCCTTGACCTGCCCGATGGACTCCGGGTCCGGGGAGGACCCGCCGGGCTTGACAGCGCCGCCGCTCAAGAGTGGATGGCCGCGGCGATGATGATCGACAGGCCTATCAGGAACGAGCCGATGACGATCCCGAGCGCGGTGTTCTGGTCCTGTTCGATCTCCTTGCGCACGCTGAACGGCATGAGCTTGTTGAAGATGGCGAAGGCCACTCCGAACACCAGCATGCCGATAGCGGCGTAGATGATGGTGGACAGCAACAGCCAGGGCTTGATGTCGTTCATGAACTGATCCATCCGTTCCTCCGCAACCGCCCCCATACCGGGACGGCGTTTTTAGTCTTCGGGCCTCTCACTTGCCCCCGTGGAAGCCGCCGTGGTGGTGGCGCCTGTGGCGCCGGCCGAAGTAACCCATTGCGCCCCGGTGGCGGCCCTTGCCGGCGACGCTCTCTGCGCGGACGCTGGCCGGTTCCTCCAGCTTGCCCGGCAGTCCCAAGCCCTGGTCCGACGCCAGGTATCCTCCGGCGGTCACGCCGGCGGATATGGCAGAAGCGATGATGGCCGCCGTCCAGTTCATATCCGCCTCCAGGTCTTCGGACTAGTCGTCATCGTCGTCGTCCTCCTCGACCGGGCCCCAGCGCCGGGCCTCGAAGAGCCGCCGCCGGAGGTATTCGAAAAGCGGGAACAGGCCGAGCAGGATGGCCGCGATCAGGAAGTACCGCGACATCACGCCGCCCTGGTACAGCCGGACGGTGAGCGGCACGCCCGCGGCCATTTTCTCGAGGCCTTGCGGCCCCGGCCCTCCGCTGCCGGCGCCTCCCTCGGCCTTGAGGATCATCCGGTAGGTGCCCGGCGGCGGCCCGCGGAAGTAGCTCTCGGAGTCCTGGCTGCCCTCGTGCCATCTCTCGCCGCCCTCCACCCCTCGGTAGTACGAGACGTCGCCCCAGGCCTCGGCCAGCACCTGGCCTTCCAAGTTGACCAGGGCCGCGTCCATGGCGATCCAGGAGTTGTCGACCGGCGCGTGCAGCCCGAGCTTCATCACCTTGCCGGGGCCGACCTCGAACGGCTCCGAGATCGTCTCGGTGAGGTACTCCTGCGACCCGAATTTCTGGTGGAAGATGCGCTCCTCGCCCGCTTCCAGGTACGACCAGGCCAGCAGGGCCAGGTTGAGCGCCGCGAATATCGCGCCCACGACCAGCAGGGTGCCTGCCAGCGAGCTCCGGGAAAAGGGCTGGGCCGGGTGGATGCCTGCGGGCTCGGGCGGCGGCGGCGTAAGGCCGAAAGCCTTCCAGATCTCTTCCGGGGTCTTGTACGTGCCCAGGAAGTACTCCACCTCGCCGCCCTGGTTTTCGATCCCGAAGATGCGCGGCGGGGCTATCAGGTCGGCGGTGCGGAACGTCTGGGTGACAGACGCCAGCCAGGGCAGGGCGCCGTCCACGTACACCAGCGAGACGTCGACCGCCTCGTAGAAGGCGAACTCCTCATCGCCCACCTTGATGGGGGCCTTGGCCTTGAGCAGCGGCCCGGCGGTCAGCGGGTCGGGCGACGGCGCCCGGCGCGTGGGGCGGCTCAGCACCCAGTGTCCATCCTCCTCGGCCAGCCACAGGTAGCCCCGGTCCGGGTGGTACAGCAGGTACTCGCGGCTCTCGTAGCTCTCCTCGTCGCGGTAGAGCATCCGGCCGCAGACCTCGTAGCGCACCCCGTCGAACGTGCCGGCCTGGCCGATCTCCAGCCGGAAGCGGGGGTCTTCGCCTTTTGGATTGACGCCCATCACCCGGGCCTCGGCGCCGGTCAGGTCGTTCTGCGCGCCGCAGAAGGCGCACACCAGGGTCTCCACCTCGCGGCCGGCGGGCCTCTCGAGCGGCGCCCCGCAGTTGGGGCACTCCACGTCCCGGGCGCGGTCCGAGACGTCTTTCTCGACGACCGGCCTGGGGGCGTCCAGGGTCACCTGCTCGTGGGTCAACGGCCGGCCCAGGAAGGCGTGCAACTCGCCTTCCTCGTCGTACTCGACGGTTCCGAACTCCCGGCCGTCCACGGTGGCGATGTCCAGGTAGGGGTATTCCTCGTCGGGCAGCACCGGAAACGGCAGCTGGCCTTCGCCGCCCACGCAGCGCGCGCGGCCGACTTCGCGCACGGAAAAGGTCTTGCCGGAAAGCGTAAGCTGCATGCCCGGCTGCAGCTGGTCGGCCGGGGGCACCGGCCCGTCCGGCTTGAGCCGGCGCTCCAGGATGAGGTTGCGCTCGTCCTCGCTGACCCAGGCCGCCTTGCCGCCCTCGATCTCCAGGTACCACTCGTCCCAGGCGCCCTGGTAGTGCTCGTAGCGCACATGGCCGATCACGCTGTAGGACTTGCCCAGGATCTTTCCGGTGGCGTTCATGAAAAGTCGCGAGTCGCTCTCGGGCAGGATGGACTGCGCGCCCATCTTGGCGACCATGTCCTCGTCCCAGTAGACCGAGGTCTGGCAGTAGTCGCACACCAGCATGCTGATGCCGGGATTCTTGAGGGTGTGCCCCCCGCCGCAGTTGGGGCATCGGACCTGTCGGCTCATGGGTGCGAGAGGTTAGCGGCGGCGTGGACCGTTGTCAACCGGTTACAGAGATCTGGGATCTCATGGATGCTTGACTTTCCCTAAAATGGTCATTATGATCTATATGACTATTTCAGGAGGTCCGAGATGAGCAAGAGTGTTTCACTGGCCGAGGTCAAGGCCACTCTCTCCGATTGCGTCAGGAGGGTCGAGCGTGGTGAGCCGGTCGTGATCACCCGCCACGGGAAACCCGTGGCCGCGATAGTCCGGGCAGTGGACTTCGAGCACCTGGAGCGTCTCCGCAAGGCAGGCCCCGAGGGGGGTCTTGTGAGCCTGGCCGGAGGCTGGGAGGGATCCGATGATCTCGTCCGCGAGTTGGAGAGATCTTCTCGAATCGGCCGGCGGGATGTCGCCGAGCTGGATTGATCACCGTGGCATATCTCTTCGACACCGACGCCATCTCCGAGCTCCTGCGCGCGCGTCCGCTTGCGCCGTACGTGGATTGGGCGACAACGATCCCTCGGGAGGAGCAGTTCACGAGCGCGGTGGTGATCGGGGAGCTGTACAAGGGCGCCTATCGTTCGAAGGCCCGCGACCGCCACCTGGCGAACATCGACGACCGCGTGCTCCCGGCGGTGACCGTCCTTCCCTATGACGTGGCCACGGCGCGTGTCTTCGGGGAGATCCGCGCCCGGCTGGAAGACGAGGGGAACGTGCTGGCGGATGCCGACATCCAGATCGCCGCGACCGCAATCCATCACGGCCTCGAGCTCGTCTCGGGCAATCTCAAGCATTTCGAACGCATCCACGGTCTGATGCTCAATCGCACACTCGTCGAGGCGCGGTCCGGATCCGGCGCTTGACTTGACTATTTGAAATGACTATTATGGCAAAGGAGGTCCGGGCAGGAGAATGTGCCACGAGGAGGAGGCGTGGTATGATCACGATGTCGATCAGTGAGTTCAAGAAGCTGGCCCTGTCGGTGATCGATCAGGTGGCCAAGACAAAAGAGGAAATCGTGATAACCAAACGGGGAAAACCTCTGGCCAAAGTCATTTCGTTCAGCAACTCGGAGAAGCAACACAAACCGGGAGAGCTCTCCCAGTTCCTCGTGTTCGAGAAGGACATCGTCTCTCCTTTCGGTGAGGACCTCTGGGAAGCATGCCGATGAAGTTCCTCCTGGATACCCATACGTGGATCTGGTGGCATATGCATCCTGATAGACTCTCCCGGAAGGTGAAACAGCTGATCGGGAATCCATCCCGCTATTCCGAGCTCCTCCTCTCGGCGATTTCTCCCTGGGAATTCAGCAAGCTGCTTGAAAAGGGGCGGCTTGGTATTTAATATGTCAATAAGTCGTTGACCGTTCGCGCCCAGAGCCAAGGACATATTGACTTACTGAGAACCGTCCCCAGGATTCCGTTCATGGTCAAGGTGGAGCAAGGCGAACTGGTCCCCCGGATGCTCGAGATCAGCGGAGAGGAGACCGGTGCGACTTACAGTCATTTGTACCTTGAACCCTAGGGCTAATCGTAGGATCCTTCCTTCATCAAGGACGTCATAGCCAGCAAGGAGGAATCTGCCATGTCCAGAAACTACCACTGTTATCTGAAATCCTTTTCTTTTTCGCGCAACATCGGCTTGTGGGTGCTGATCCTGGCCCTGACGCCGGCGCTGGCCTCGGCCCAGTTGGCCGACCGCCGGGAAACCGGCAACTTCGGCACCTTGATGATGGTGACCGACGACGGTCGCCAGGCGGCCTGCGAGCTGCGGGCTCTGGATGTGCGCGTGGTCATCGCTGGCAGCATGGCCCGCACCGAGGTGGAGCAGATCTTCTACAACCCCCTCGACCGGGACATGGAGGGAACCTTCGAGTTCGAGCTCCCGCCGGGTTCGGCGGTCAACCGCCTGGCCCTGGAGATCGACGGCAAATTGGTGGATGGCGAGATCGTCGATCGCCAGCGGGCCCGTCTGGTGTACGAGAAGATCGTCCGCTCCATGCGCGACCCGGCCCTGATGGAGTGGCAGAGCGGCGATCGCTTCAAGACCCAGGTCTATCCGGTTCCGGCCCGCGGGACCAAGCGGGTGGTGCTGGCCTATCTTTCCCGCCTTACCGAGCACGCTGACGGGCTCGAGTACCGCTACTCGCTGCCGACGCTGGCCGCGGGTGAGAAGCCCATCGGCGATTTCAGACTGCGGGTGAGTATCCGGCAGAAGGAAGGCATCACCACCACCCCCTACGATGCGGTGGTTCGCGACGGCGAGATCAGTTTCACACGCAAGGATTTCAGGCCGCGGGGTGACTTCGTCGTGCGCGTCCCGAAGCGTTCCGGGGAAAAGCCGATCGCAAGTATTGCCACGGCCGGCAAGCGCAGGTTGTTCTCGCTCGTCATGGCCCCGGAATGGACCGCCCGCAAGAGGGCAACGCCGCGGCACGTGGTCATCCTGGCCGACAGCTCGGCCAGCCTGCGGGGCAAGGGATTCGAGCAGCTGAAACAAGCAGTTGACCAGATCCTCGCATCACTCGCTCCCAACGACCGGGTCAGCCTCATCGCCGGTGATATCAAACTCCGCCGCATGGGTCGCGGGTTCCTGCTGGCATCACAGGCGGACTGGGTGAAGAAGTTCATCGACTCGATCGAGCCCGCCGGCGCCACCGATCTGGGCCGGCTTCTTCTGGCAGGCGCCATCAAGCCATCACGGGGCAGGCGAACGGTGGCCATCTACCTCGGCGACGGGCAGGCATCACTGGGTGAACTGGACGGCGATCTGCTGGCCGGTCAGGTGACCAAGGCCTATCGCAAAGCGGGTGCGGAGTTGAACGCGGTGGGTCTGGGCAGCAACCCTTCGACGGAGTACCTGCACAAGCTGACCCGCGCCTGTATGGGCCGCACCACCGCCAAGGAACCGGGCCACGCACTGGATCTGAAATCTTTCCTCGAATCGTTGAACGAACCCTTGCTGGCCAGGGTGGAGCTGGCCTTCAGGAACAACTGCGCCCGGCAGGTTCTGCCCAGTCCGCTGCCCAACCTTGCCCGGGGCGAGCGACTCGAGGTCATGGGCCTGCTTACCGGCCGGGGCAAGTGCCAGGTCAAGCTGTCGGGCTTGCTGGCCGGCCAGACCATTACTCTCACTTCTACGGTGGATCCGGCCCGGGCCGAGCGATCGGATCTGCTGCCGGTGTTCTGGGCCCGGGACCGCATCGCGCACCTGGAGCGCATCGCCGGCGACCGCAAGCAGATCGTGGCGCTCTCCAAGGAGTTCAGAATCATGTGCCGTTACACCTCCTGGCTGGTGCTGGAGAACGAGGAGGCCTACAAGCGCCACCATATCGAGCGCAAGCGGCGCGAGCAGCAAGCCACCCGGCAGGACGCCCCGGTCGACAAGGGCCCGCTGAAGAAGGCCAAGTTGAAAGACGGCGAGTCGGTCTCCGACTTCCTCAAGGACTTCAAAGAGGGGGGAGAGGGTGAAGTTACAAAGGGCTCGGGCATGCCGGGCACCATCGGCGAGGCCGACAAGAAGGAAGAGAAGATGATGGTAATGTCTCCGAAGCCGTCCATCGCAAAGCCCGATGCCGCCCCCATGGCGGAAATGGAATACGCCGACGAGGTGTCCTCCACCGGGGTCATGGCGCCCATGGAAAGGAAAAAAATCGCATCCAAGGCAAGACGTTCGAAACCCAAGCCCGTGCCGAAAACGCCGCGCATCTCTTTCGCGGAGCAGATCAAGCAGATGGATAGAAGCATCGAGTCGTCACCCCGGAGCCCGTACCACCGCGTGCAGCTCGTCGCCCTGCTGGTCGGTCGCGGTAAGACCGACCAGGCCCGCGAGAAGGTGGATGGCTGGCTGCAGGAATTCCGTCTGAATCCGGACGACCTGGTCAGCCTGGTGGCCCCGGCCTTGGAAAGGCTCCCCGACGACAAGTGGAGCCGTAATAAAAGGGTGGAGTTGTTCCGCCTGGCCCTCGAGGCGAGGCCCGACTCACCCGAGCTGCTGACCTACCTGGTAGATGCCCTGGTGCGGGCGGGCCGCAAGAAAGAGGCCTTCGATTTGCTGGAGAAGGAACGCCTGGCGGCCAAGACGGACAACCAGCGCCTGCTGGCGCTGATTCCCGGCTACGGAAAGGTCGTCTCCCTGCCTCGCGCCAAGAAGGCCCTGCTGGAGATCAGCGGCATGCTGGTCAAGAATCGTCCCATGGACAGCCAACTCAGGCGCGTGCACCTGGAGCAGCTCAAAGTGGCCGGCCTGCAGGAAGAAGCCTTGCGGGCCATCGTCGACTGGCGCCGCTACGCGCCCAATTTTCCCGAGCTGGTCATCGAACACGTCCGGATGCTGCAGAAGCAGTCGAAGATCGGCGAATCCGAGCGCGTGCTCAGCGAGCTGGTCGAGTTCAATCCCCATGACTTCGACGCCCGTACGGCCTATGCCAGAGCACTGACCGGGGAGGGGGGTTATATCCGCAAGGCTCGAACAACGCAGGCCTGCGAACAGTACACCCTGGCGGTGCAGCTCAACCCGTCCAAGCGCGACACCTTCCGGACCATGATGTCGATGCGCCGCAGCCACCCCAAGGCGGCCAAGGCCATCTACAAGTGTATCACGGAAGGCGTCAGCCGCCTGCCGGTGATTCGTGACGTCAGCATGGTCATGATCTGGGAGGATCCCTCCGTCGATGTCGACCTGCACGTGCTGGAGCCGGGCGGCGAGGATGTCTATTATCAGCATATGGAGAGCGCCCAGGGCGGCCACCTCTACTACGACGTCACCGACGGCTACGGTCCCGAGATCTACGTCCTGGGAAGCGGCAAGCCCGGTACCTACAGACTGTCGGTGGTCTACTATTCCGGTTCGACCCGCAACGTACGCGGCAAGCTGATCGTCCTGCGCCACGCCGGCGGCCCCGAGGAGACCCGCAAGGTCTACAAGTTCACCCTCCCCCGCTCGAACAGCGACAAGAAGATCCCGGTGGGCACCTTCAAGATCTCACGCTGAACCTTTTACGGTAATCAAGCTCAGCTATATCTCGCTTGGATCCGTCCTCTGGCAGGTATCGCTTCGTCCGGTTGAGGGCCAGGTGGAGAAGCCGGCGATGTCGAGCCGGTAACGGGCTCGTCCGTGTCGGTGCGAGGGCCGGCGTCGACGGCGACACCTGAATCCACGCTGGCGCCGGGATCCGAATCGGATTGCAGGCCCATCAGCTCGGCGGCATTGTAGAGATGCTCCATCAGGGCCGCTGACGGACCGGCCGATGATATCACCTGTTCTCTCAAGGCGGCGCTCGGAGCGAGAACTCCGAAATATCTGACAAGGTGTGTGCGCGGTGGGGGGATTAGCGCGGCCAGGCGGGTGAGAAGCTGAAGCGGGTCCATCACCAGGGCGCTGCGGCCGTCCGGGGTGGGCCTGGGGAGACTGTAGACCAGGTTCTGCTCGTCGAGCCGACCCAGCCGGCCGGAGGAGAAGGAAGGGCGTCGCCTTATTCCGATATCGGAATAAGGCGCAGTACCTCGCCAGCCGCTCGAGAGCGTTGCGGTCCCAGCCTTCGATGCGCACCGAGGCGTCGAGGGAGAATCCGCCCTCGTTCTCCCAAGATAGCATGTCCTCGACGGTGTCGGGTTCCAGGCATCCGTGGCGTTCGAGGTATCGAAGGACGCGCCTGCGCAGCCTGGACTGGACCGAATGGATGACATCGGGTGTCAGCTCGGTGGATTCGAAGAACTGTGCCTGTCCGTCGGAGGCAGACGCGAAGACGCCGTCAGTGACTGCCGAGTGGAAATGGGTGTGCGCGTTCAGGGAAGAGCCAGAACGGTGCAGGAATGCGACGGCTCCGAAACGAGCGTCCTTGGGGGCGCCCGAGCTACACCTGCGCAGGCTGGCCTCCACCGCCCGCATGAAAACGCGGAGGACACCGCTGGATATCCTCGAGTCGCGCTGAAGGAAGTATCTCACGCGCTTGGGAACAGAGAGAACCCACTGGCGCACCGGGACGCGGGGGATGACGTGGTCGACCAGATGAGCGGCCGTCTCGACCATGCGCCGGGTGTTGCACGAGGGGCAAAGGCCTCGTGTCTTGCAGGAAAACGCCACCAGGAAATCGTGGCCACACGCGTCGCAGAACGCCCTTGCAAAGCCGTAGGCCAGGATGCCGCACTCAAGGTACTTGCGGAAGGTGCGCTCGACGTATGCGGGGATGGGATCGTCGTCCGGGCAGGCTTCCCTCGCCGTGGCCAGGAAGGTCTCGAGATTTTGCTGTATCGTACGATACAGGATGGTTTCCTGTGGCCGTCGCGGCTTGTAGATGCCGGTGGTTGTGGGGTCGAGCCCCGATATTTGGAATGCCTCGCCCATGCGGTAGCAGCTTTTGGGCAAGTGGCATGCCAGGGACGGTCGGGATTTATCTATCCGTGTGAATCCAACGATTTGTCACGGTCGACGAGCAAGCGGGTGAAGGTGGAGGATGTCCGGAAGTCGGACACCGTGTCTTGAATCGCTACACTCCTGGTCGGCAACCGGAAGGCGCCGCCGCGGGGGGATCCGGCGGCTGGACGGACCGCCCCTGATGGCGCCCTGGCCGCCTGGTTGCGAGGGGAGGGGTGGATTTTGGTTGCTAGCCTCGCCCCATCGAGCAAAAATGGCCCGGGAGGTCGTCCATGTTGCCGCGGCGGGTGCGCAAGGAGCTTGCGGGGATCGTCGGCAAGGGGAACCTGAAGGTGGAGCCGGCCGAGCTGGCCCTGTACGGGTACGACGCCACGCCGCAGGCCGAGGTTTGCCCGCCGGACGCGGTGGTCCTGCCCAGACCCCACTGGTGTCTGGACGCCATCCGCGCCCAGCGTTTCTGGGGTGCTCAGCAGTATCACTACACCGCTCCGGTTCCCGGAATTCTGGCCATCCACGAGGCCCTGCGCCTGATCTGCGAGGAGACCCTGGAACGGCGTTTCAAACGCCACGCGCTGAGTTCCGATGCCCTTCAGGCCGGGATCGAGGCCATGGGTCTGGAGTTGTACGTGGAAAAGGCTCACCGGCTCAATTCGGTGGTCGCCATCCGGCTGCCCGACGGCCATGATGGAATAGAGGTCAGGCGAAACATGTCGGACGTCTACGGTGTCGAGATCGCCGGCGCCTTCGGTCTGCCGGTCGTGCGCGTGGGGCAGATGGGCGAGCAATGCCGTTCCCACAACCTGTTCAAGGTGCTCTACGCCCTGGGCATGAGCTTTCGGCGAGCCGGCGCCGAGTTGGACGTCAGTCGCGGCATGGCCGCGCTGGAGGGGCATCTGGCCAAGGATCTCGACCAGCTGATCGGCTGACGTATGGGATTCAGGTCATTCACCAGATGTACGCCAAGACTCTACCGAAACCCCAAATCGAGCGTCACCATCAGCGGGAACACATGTGCATCTGCATAGTCTACCCAGGTCGGAATCAATGCCCTCACACCGGCACCGATAGTAAGGCCCGAGTTTGCGGAATAGGAGTATGCGATTGACGGGCTGACAACAAGACCCAAGCTTCCTCCGCTTTTGCTGTAGTCTCCCATTTCAATGAAATAGATAAAACCAAAGTTGATTCCCAGACTGAAGTCGATTTCATGTCGACCTTCGGTATCGAGAAAAAGAGGATAGCCAAGCCGTGAACCACCCAGCATGCTGACCAGGGGCGAGCCGCCAACTGAGCTGAATCCTCCATAAAGAAATGTGAATTCAGCTACCCCCAGGTAGAAGTTATTCCATCTGAAGGTCGGCCCCATGACCGTGATACCCGAGCCGAGCCCAACGGTGTGGGCCGCTTTATCGCCGTCCCAAGTCCCCGTCCATCTGAGATAGGCATATGGTGCAAAGAGCAATGAGACGCGGAAATATTCTGTCTTCGTCCGGTAGTCAACCGATTCGCCTTCAACCCCTTCTCCGAACCGGTGAATCACCAGCCCAAGGTCGATAGCTGCCAGGAACTGAGGTCTGTATTTTCCCTCCTCATCCGTCGTCCCCGTCGGTAGCAGCGCTCTGAGGCTCAAACCGATCGGAAATCTGTCCCACAACAGGAACTGGTACCTGACCGTTGGGGAAAGGACGAGCCCATCATAATCATCGGTACCGTGAAACGTCCCGATGAGCCCAAAACCCACACCCAAACCCAGCCTCAGCTGGTGACGAAGCCCCTCGCCAAAACGAAAGGGATAACCGACCTCGTTGCCGATGAAATAAAACCCAGCAGCGGCGGATCTTTGCTCGCCGTAGAACCCGCCTCCAAACTCGAGCGGCACGCAGTAGAAATGCTCCCAGCTGAGAGTGAATACACGTGCAAGCCCCGTGAACCCAGTGACCTCGGCCTGCTGCCCAGCGGGACTGAAATGAAGAGGGGACAGTTCCAGCCCGAACACCTCGAGACCAGGGTCGCCCTTCGACCCGTTCGACTCGGTCACAGTCCGGTGGTCAAGCGATTCGCCTTCAAGGTCTTCTCCGAACCGGTGAATCACCAGCCCAAGGTCGATGGCTGCCAGGAAATGAGGTCTGTATTTTCCCTCCTCGTCCGTCGTCCCCGTCGGTAACAGCGCTCTGAAGCTCAAACCGACCGGAAATCTGTCCCACAACAGGAACTGGTACCTGACCGTTGGAGAAAGGACAAACCCAAAATAGCTATCGGAACCGTGCGCCGCCCCGATGTTTCCCAAACCCGCACTTAGACCCAGCCCCAACTGGTGACGAAGCCCGTCGCCAAAACGAAAGGGATAACCGACCTCGTTGCCGATGAAAAAAAACCAATGTTCGACGGATGATCTGGGCTCGCTAAAGAACCCGAGTCCAAGCTCGAACGGCACGTAGTACACATGCTCCCAGCTAAGAGTGTAAATACGAACAAGCCCCGTGAACCCAGTGACCTCGGCCTGCTGCCCAGCGGGACTGAAATGAAGAGGGGACAGTTCCAGCCCGAACACCTCGAGACCAGGGTCGCCTTTCGATGCCTTCGACTCGGTCACAGGTGGCACCTGAGCGGGAATTTCGTCAGCAGCAGCGCAGATCCGGCTCCCAGACCAAGCGAGCAAGCAACATACCGCCCAGAAGCCAAACGCCCTCGCTTTCATCACGACCCCATCCCTCGCCTCGATTGCAACACAAGCAGCGCTCGATTTCCGGGCTACAGATTCACACAGTGACTAGTGCTCACCAATGAAGGGATAGGAAGAACAAAGGGCCTTTTCCACCGAGTTACTCCTTGCCATCGAGTTCCAATTTGGAAACAGACCACGGTTCACATTCTGAGTCAAGCCCAGCGCGACAATCTCAGGCACGATGACGTGAAAAGACGTGAATACAGGCGCACCCCGCCCCTGCCGCCGGGATCCGAATCGGATTGCAGGCCCATCAGCTCGGCGGCATTGTAGAGATGCTCCATCAGGGCCGCTGACGGACCGGCCGATGATATCACCTGCTCTCTCAAGGCGGCGCTGGGAGCGAGAACTCCGAAATATCTGACCAGGTGTGTGCGCGGTGGGGGGATTAGCGCGGCCAGGCGGGCGAGGAGCTGAAGCGGGTCCATCACCAGGGCGCTGCGGTCGTCCGGGGCGGGCCTGGGGAGACTGTAGACCAGGTTCTGCTCGTCGAGCCGACCCAGCCGGCCGGAGGAGAAGGGAGGGTCGGGTTCCAGGCATCCATGGCGTTCGAGGTATCGAAGGACGCGCCTGCGCAGCCTGGACTGGACCGAATGGATGACATCGGGTGTCAGCTCGGTGGCTTCGAAGAACTGTGCCTGTCCGTCGGAGGCAGACGCGAAGACGCCGTCAGTGACTGCCGCGTGGAAATGGGTGTGCTCGTTCGAGGCGCAGTCCGGATCCGGCGCTTGACTTGACTATCTAGAATCATGACCCTCCGTCGGCCTATCCGAACAGCGGCTGCTCGCCGGGCGCCATGAAGCGGGGCAGGATGGTGGCCTGGCGGGGGAGGGTTATCCAGTCGCCGGGGGTCATCTCGAGCGGGGAGCGGGGCGGGGGGGGCTTGTCGGTTCCGGTGATCGGCAGCACCTGGATCTTGTTGCCCTCCTTGGCGAACTTGGCATCCACGATGGCCAGGCCCACCTGGCGGCTGCCGGTTACGGTGGCCGAGGTGACCACGCCGGCGTACTCGTTCTTGCGGCCGGCCATGACCGGGTTGCCGGCCCTGAGGACCTTGCCGCCCTTCTCGTCGACCTCGAAGCGGATGACAGAGCGCTTGCGGTTCTTGTGGCCCTCGAGCATGGCGGCCCTGCCGGCGAAGAAGGGCTTGTGCAGCTTGACGTAGGAGCCGTAGCCGGACTCGAGCGGGGTCACCCGATGCGGGCCGGCCAGTTCGTGGCCGTGCAGGGGGAAGCCGGCCTCGGTGCGCAGGGAGTCGCGGGCGCCCAGGCCGGCCGGGACCACGCCGTGGGCGCGGCCGGCCTCGAGCAGGGTGTTCCAGAGCTCGGGGGCCTTTTCGGGGTGGACGAAGATCTCGAAGCCGCCGTCCTCGCCGGTGTAGCCGGTGCGCGCTATCAGGACGTCGATCCCGGCCAGCCGGCCCGACGCGAGCTCGAACTTGCGCAGGCGCTCGATCCCGAGGATGAAGGTGCGGCTCTCGGCCAGCTCGGTCATCACTTTTACGGCCTCGGGCCCCTGGAAGGCCAGGTCGACGCGGCAGTCGTCGCCGTAATCCGGATCCTCGAGGTTGCGGATTCGGACCTTGCCCGTGGCCCGGGCGCGGGGGTTTCTCGGGTCGAGCAGCACCTCGCCGTCGGCCACGGCCCGCAGCCAGGTCTCGTCCTCGTCGGCATTGGCGGCGTTGACCACCATCATGAATTTTTCGTGGCCGAGCCGGTAGACGATCACGTCGTCGATGCAGCGGCCGTCGTGGGCCAGTAAATATGAATAATGGGCCTGGCCGGGCAGCAGGGTCGGGACGTAGTTGGTGGTCACCAGGTCCAGGAAGCGCTCGGCGAACGGGCCGCGGAAATCCAAGAGACCCATGTGGCTGACGTCGAACAGCCCGGCCCGGGTGCGGACCGCCTGGTGCTCGTCCAGGATGCCCGAGTACATGACCGGCATCTTCCAGCCCGCGAACGGGACCAGGTGTTTTGGTCTACACAGCTTCTCGTGCTCGGCGAACAGGCAGGTCTGCCTGAGCGGGCTCTCCTCGGGCCGCCACTCGAAGGCCGGCGGCGCTTCGGCGGGCTCGGCATTGTCGGCCTGTGCCAGCAATGCCTTGAGGCCGATGAAGAAGGGTTTTGATAGATCGATGCGATCGTCGGCCCGGCCCTGGTCTTGTCCGGACTCCTCGAATACTACAACCTGCGCCTCGTACCCGGCCGGCCGGGCGCCGGCCTCGACCAGCCGCGACCAGATGACGGAGGCCTTGGCCACCGGGATGAACAGCTCGAAGCCGGGGTCGATGCCCTCCGGACGGTGGAAGATCACGCACCCGTCGGTCTCGACGGACAGACCCGAGGCCGGGGCGTCTACGTCGAAGACCGGCTCGATGACGTCTGCGGCCTTGGGACCGCGCAGGCCCAGGCAGGTTATCGGCTCGCGGCCGTCGGAGGGCTCGGCCAGGTTCTCGATCACGGCCGGGCCCTCGGCCTTGAGCCACAGGTCTTCATCGTGGAGCAGGTACCCGTCGGACAGCCCGCGCAGCCAGCCGAGGACGCGATCCGCCTCATGGGTGCGCATCTTGACCCAGAAGCGGTCCGAGCCCTGCTCGTCCGGGCGCAGGCGGAGCACCATGGCCCGGGCGATGGTCTTCCCGTCCTGGTCCAGCAGCAGGGACGGACAGCCTTGGCCGGGATCCAGGGCCAGTACCTTCGATGTGCAGGCGCATTCGAGAAGCTGTCCGGCCCGGCCCTGGCCGACCTCGACCAGCAGCTCTCCGCCCGAGTCCACGAGCGCCACGCCCTCGGTCAGTGCTTCTTGCTCCCGGTGCGGGTCGCCGTAGCTGGCCGGGATTTTGTAGCCGTCCTTCTCGACCATCTTGACCGCCTGGCTCTTGTGCAGCGAGGCCAGGGGGGTCTCCCGGACGCCTCTCGATGCCGGGGGCGGGAAGTGGGGATAGCCGCTCGGCACGGTGTCGGGGTCCCAGGTGGGCTCGGGCCGGGCCTCGGACAGCAGCTCGGCCACCTTGGCCGCGATTTCATCGAGCAGCGCGCGGCTCTTCTTGCCCCGGCCCCAGTCGATCTGTCCGCCGATGTAGCCGAATGGGTGGATGTTGGTCAGAACCTCGGCCACCATCCAGGCCAGCCGTCTCATGTGCCTCGTGTCGAGCCCGCGCTGGGTGACCCAGGTGGTGCCGAAGCGCAGGCCCGAGGGGTGGGTGGCGTTGGTGTCGCCGAAGATGGTGTTCTTGTTGCACGTGATGCCGCACAGGTCCAGAAGCCGCGAGGCGATCTCGCCGGTCAGCGGCATCCCGGAAGGGGTTTTTATTTTACGCAGGTCGATCAGGCACATGTGGGTATTTGTGCCGCCGTAGGCCAGGCTCAGGCCCTGGTCGCGGAATCCGTCGGCCAGCGCGGCCGCGTTCTGCTGAACCCCGCGCTGCAGGTTCCGGAACTCCTCGCCGCCGGCGATCTTCATAGCCACCGCCTTGGCGGCCAGCACGTGGATGTGCGGGCCGCCCTGCTCGCCGGGGAACACGCCCATGTCCACCTTGGCGGCGATCTCCGGGTCGGTCGACAGCAGCATGGCCCCGCGCGGCCCGCACAGGGTCTTGTGGGTGGTGAAGCTCGTCACGTGGGCGTGGCCCACCGGGTTGTTGAGCAACCCGGCCGCGACCAGGCCGGCCAGGTGCGCGATGTCGGCCAGCAGGATAGCGCCGACCCTGTCCGCGATGTTCCGCATCCGGGCCCAGTCGACGTCCCAGGGATAGGCCGAGAACCCGCCGATGATCAGCCTGGGCTCGTGCTCGACTGCCAGTTTTTCGGTTCTGTCGTAGTCCAGCTCGCCCGAGCGGGCGATCTCGTAGGCCACGATATTGAAATTCATGCCCGAGCGGTTGACCTCGGAGCCGTGGGTCAGGTGCCCGCCGTGGGTCAGGGAAGGGCCCATGACCGTGTCGCCCGGCTTGACGAATGCGTTGTAGACCGCGTTGTTGGCCGCCGCGCCGCTCAGGGGCTGGACGTTTACGAAGATGTTCTCGGCCGGTTCGAGCTCGTTGGCGAACACCGCAGCGGTCCGGCGCCGCGCGGTCTGCTCCAGGATGTCGACGTACTCGCAGCCTTTGTAGTAGCGGCGGTTTCCGAGCCTGCGGTAGGAGGCCAGCTGGTACGGGAACGAGGACAGCCGCTCGGCCGGCTCGAGCAGGGTGCGAGGCGAGGGATAGCCCTCGGCGTAGATG
>SDBT01004143.1_pt1 | contig 24724 bp, 23 predicted proteins | sample 2277101 | NCBI WGS metagenome assembly SDBT01 (sample SAMN10404973, study PRJNA504765) | marine sediment metagenome | isolation source: marine sediment core GS10_PC15, 103 cmbsf | place: Arctic Ocean: Southern Knipovich Ridge | collected 2010 | reverse complement strand
AAAAATATTGTAATAAATAATAAAAATCGAAAAAATTGTATTTAAACCTATTTATTTTCAATACCACGCAATTATATCATTTTTTTTTAATTTTTATGTATATTTTAATTAAATTTTAGATTTATTTTAAAATTATCCATAAAAGGGTTAAAGACTTGATATGAGGGTTGAAAAAAAAATATATTGAAAGGAATATTCTTAATATAGAGGAATAAAAATCATAATTCTTTTATCAGGATAATGTCTTGTATTTTTTGTAACAAGAACCATGTCACTAATAATCACAGTAGCAGCAATTATACAATCATAAAGTTCAAGATCATATCCTTTAGCATTATTTTTTATTTCATGTGCTGACAATATTATTACTTTATTTACTTCCAATTGAACCAGGCTATCAAGTAATTTAAATGTTTTTTTTCTTTTCATCAGAGTGCATTCCAAAAAGTATTTCTCCCATGGTTACTTATAAGAACTTGCTCTGGATCCCCAACCTATAATCCTCTAAAAGTCGACATATTTATGATTATCGGATTAAAAGATACAGAAAATAATGATACTGAAGCAGAAAATTCATATAATAGAAGAAATAATCAAGATAATCTAATATCTCCTGGTCAAATACATTATCCCTTATACCATATGCGATGCCATAATAAGCTCCCTGGGAATGATTTATATTTGATGTACCGGTTAATCTGTACTTGATAAAACTGTCAATCGTATATATCTTTTTAATCTTTTTAAAAGAGCCGGGTCTATTGTTTCTCTCCCATAGTAGATTTACCAGTATTGGGTGATCTTCAAGTCTGTTTCCAGTCAGGTCAAAGATCTTTTTCTCTCCGATTTTATCTCTTACCCAATCGACTTCCTTTTTTGCTCTTCTATCTAGTAGATTATAGGCTTTATTAATGGCCTGGCCCTTATCATCCAACATTACCATTGCCGGTAATCCTGATGAGGTTGCAATGGATGCAATATCCTTTGAATTGATATTGGCTTTATTGAGGCATTCTTTAACAAGTCTCTGTGTTAATTCCCAGTAATTATCCGGATCATGTTCCGACCAACCTGGCTTCTGCGTGATTATCTCATATTCCCTGGAGGTAAGAAAACAGCCAGTTGTGTTTAATTCGATTGTATTATCTGAAAACTTATTAATACTTATTACTCTTTTAAGAAGATTGCTTTTTTCCTTAACGATAACAAGTAATTTATAAAATGATTTTTATATTGTCAATAATATAAATTTGATTTATTTTTCAATTTTGCCGGTTGCCGATTTGTAAACTAGAAATGCTTAAAAGATTTTATTAAGGTTATGATGAGATAATAATTATTCAATAAATCAATTTATTACTTCATGTTCTAATTTAGATTTTTTCCCCTTTTTAGATATAATATATATAAAGTTAATGTATTATGGGGGAAACATGCCAAAGAAAGATTTTTTAATCAGGAAGTTTGAGGGCCAGATAGAAGAAGTGGATGAGGAGATTAACAAATTGACTTGCGAACTTAGGGATACTTCAGAAGATGATGTAAAAAGTGAATGTGAAAAAAAGATAAGTGCTCTGCAATCAAAAAGATCGAAAGCAGAGGATGAGATAATAAAAATAAAAGGAACCATTCCTTACCTATAGAGAGAATCTAAATAATTGGGTGTTGCTTAAGGTAGATAAATAGCTTCCATCCTGATTAAATTTCAAAAAATATCTTTTGTAGCTTGGAGGGTGATTATTTGTATCGGTTGCCAAGTTATATACTAAAAATGCTTAAAAGATCAGTTTTAGCTTGTAATAATTTAAATTTACAAAATTTCTCACCTGCTGAATGCAATTAGTGTTTGGTTAATTAAAATCTAATTAGTTCCTTCGAAATCTTGTCGGTCCACCGACTTCAGCATCATTATTGTAACTCATTTTTTCCCAGTAGCCACGAAAATCTGTATCCGATGATAGCTCTATACGGGTAACCCATTTGGCCCATTTATATCCATATTATTTTTTGCTATGCTAACCGATATTAACTTCCTCTCTTTATATATAATCGAACATTTTGTATACTAAACTAATTTTAGAAATATAATCTGTACAAAAGTTAAGATAGAAAGAAAAGATTAATGAGCTTTGATCATATTGCGTTTCAGGTCTCGGATATAGATTCTTCCGTAATTTTTTATACTCAAAAACTAGGATTTAAGTTTATTGTTAGATATAAGGACGAAGAAGAACAGGAAGAATTTGTACTTCTAAGATATAAAAATACTGATCTTGAATTAATTAAAGACTTGAAGAATGAATATCTAAAACCCGTAATAAGGAAACCCTACTGCCCACATCTTGCTATAGAAGTAGATGATATGGAACTAGCTTTTAAATCACTAAAAGAAAACAAAATAAATATAATAAGAGGTCCACAAAAGCTAAAGGATGAAGAGACATGGGTATATTTCAGTGACCCAGATAATAATATTCTAGAATATATTCAATGGCATAAAAAGAAGTAAAAAGTTACCTACATAAATCATTACTATGCTTTTTCAAGCGAAAGTGTAACTATCTTATCCATCTCATCCTTAATATATGCAGGACAGTTCATTTCCTTTATCCAGGAGGACATCTCCTCTATAAAGGGCTTTATTTCCATAAAAGTGACTGCTCCACGTGCAGCAGCATCTATCATACCTATGCGTCCCCTTATTGTATTATGTTCAAAAGGATATTCTCCATACAATGGACTATCGTTTTTGCATAGATGGCATTTAACACATAGTGATATAAGTTCCCCGATGTCAGCATATTTTTCCTCAAATGGGACAATATCCATAGGACCCTCTTTTATATCTACTATTTTGCCCGGATTTAGTATTTTCTTTGGATCAAAAGCAGATTTAATGGCCCTTAAATAACCGCTAACGGCTGGCCTAAGCTCATTCTGGCTTCTTCCCAGGAAAAATCCTACAGCATGTTCACCACTGTAGCTTCCGCCCTCTTTCTCTATCCAACTGTCAAATTCCCTGATCACATTTCTGGCTTTTATCTTATCTTTAAGGGTGTTACTTACCATAAAGCTTGGGTGAAGATTACCGTCTCCTGCATGTCCGTAAATAATAAAGTCTAGACCCTCTCTATCTGCAAGCTCATGCATCTTTTTAATCCCTATGGTAAATTTACCAAGAGGAAGCACAGGATCAAACTGAATGATCACAGGTTTAGAGCGGTCTGCCTTTGCAAGAGCACCCAGCGCACTTCTACGCTCTGTATAGAATTCATCAGCCTTTGAAGGATCATTTGTATAGGCTAGCTCAATTGGGCTAAGTTTTTTAAGTACTTCTACAAGTTTTTCCATCTGCATCTTTGAATCATGTCTTGAACCGGCAGTCTGAAGTAGAAGCAGCATATTATCACTTTTTCCGTGAATGCATTCAAGCATCCTGGCGTCCATATACTCAAAAGAATAAAGATCTATATGGTTTTTGGCCACTTCCTCATGTATTGACTGAAGAACTGATTCATCCTTGAAACTGCAGCGTGCTGTCCAGATGTCTTCTGCGATAAATTCGCATCTTAAGTTTATCTCGGTGATTATCCCCATTGTCCCTTCTGAGCCTAAAAACATGGAAGTAATGTCTGGTCCGGTACTCTGTTTGGCTAGAGCTGCACCTGTGGAAAAAAGATTTCCGCATCCGTCCACTACTTTAAGTGACAATAGGTAGTTTTTAAAAGTTCCCTTAGACATTCCCCATGTTCCACCGGCAGCTTCAGCGATATTTCCTCCAAGGGTGGAGATAAGGTGGGAAGCAGGTGCTACCGGTATGGTCATCCCATAATCTTTTAAATACTGGTTAAGCTTGGCACATGTTATGCCAGGCTCGGCAGATACAGTCTTGCTGATCGTATCAACTGAGAGTACCTTGTCCATTCTAATAGGGTTTAATAGTATGCCACCTTGAGCTATGGCACCGCCTGACAGGCCCGTAAGACCCGCTCCTGTAATGACAGGTGTATTAGACTTGCCGGCGAGTTTTACGATCTCCTGTATTTCTTCAACATTTGAAGGGTAGACTATTATATCAGGACTAGACCTGTATAATGTAGCATCGCCAAAAGTATATGCATGAAACTCTGGCATATCCTTTGTTATTACATTTTCCTTACCTGTTATTTTTATTAATTTTTCCGCAAGTCCCATAACCAATTTTACCTTTCACTTATTAGTTTATTATTTTTATAAAATCTACTAAATCTTCCCCAATAAGGAGGGGTACTGTTTCCCATGCTATACATTTTCCAGATCCACAAGTAGAAAAATATATCCTTTAATCATTAATGCCTGCAATAAAATCTTCTGCTTCACTAATGTCATGAGTGTTGGGCCTACCTTGATTGATACCTTCACTTGTTAAAGCAGTGTCAAACCCAAGACAGGAGAATTCTCCGATTATCTCAAATCCCTTTTTTTCAAGTATTGGCCTAATTCGTTTATGAGCCATAGAACTGTATGCTTTGGAGCCTGTTGTGGAAAAAATAAAAGCTTTTTTATTATCTTTTAGAGATAATTTGCTGAGGATTTCTGAAAGTGCATCATGAAGCTTTCCATTATAAACACCTGATCCAAAACCACAGATGTCATACTTTTTAAATATATTAATGTCGACATCAGCTGCATTTAATACATCTGCGTTTATTTTTTCTCCCATTGCTTTTGCTATTTTTTTGGTATTGCCATGGTGTTCCGAATGATATATTATTAGTACTTTCAAAATCACATCTTTCTATATAATAATAAAGTATTTATCCAAGAGTTAGTCTTATAAGTTTAATTATTATCTACATCACTAAAGGCTCATTATTTATTGTTTATTCACTTTAGGTTATGTTAAAACCTACCGTATCATGTAGTAGTGTATTAATACTTTCGGATCTGTTCTTTAAGATATCCTTTTCCTCCTGTGATATAGTTTTAAAACTGTCAGCAATGTCACATGCTAACCATAAGAGTTCTGCATGACTTGGAGAAACTGCAGATGTTACTGGCATTGAAAGTGTAAAACGAAGAGCCAAAGATGCTTCTTCAAAATCGTCCAAAGGAGTGTACCAGCATTTTTCCCATTTACTTTTTTCATCCTTTTCCCGGACACCTTTTGCAAGTGCTTTTATAGCCAGGATTCCAATTCCTTTCTCCTTTGCTTTTTTTAAAACCGCTGGCCCATAGTCATCTTTTAACCATAAAGCCCAATTAAACGCAAACTGAATACTGGTAAAATCGTAAATATCCATCAGCGCAATCGCTACTTCCTCTGAATGAGTTGTAAATCCAAGATATTTTACAATTCCTTTTTCTTTTGCCTTGATAAAAAATTCAAGAGCACCACCCGATCCCATGATCTGATCTACTTCGTCTAAGTTCAATACCTCGTGCATTTGATAGAGATCAAAATAATCTGTCTCTAGTTTTTCTAGAGAATCGTAAAACTCTTTTTCTGCATCTTTTCTTGTATTTGCATGTGTTTTACATGCAAGAAAGACCTCATCACGATAAGGTTTCAGAGCAGGGCCAAGTACTTCCTGGGCATTTCCATATTCCGGTGCAACATCAAAATAATTAATACCCCTGTCAATAGCTGTTGAAACATATCTTGAAGCGTCACTTGCAGTTTCATTCTTCATAACAAGTCCCCCAAAACCTATTACCGACAGTTTTTCTTTAGTTTTTCCTAGTATTCTCTTTTCCATGATTACCTTTCTTTTACCAACTTATTAAAAAAATGCTTACTATCTGAATGGTAGAACCTTTTATAACTTTAACACTTCCCTTGTCTGCCTTACTCCCATTTCCGGACTGACAAGGATTTTTTTTGCCAGATCGCTTTTCATAGTATCAAGAAGCCTTGCCATACTGTACTGGGCAAATACTACTATTTCTACTTTATCTGCTAGTTCTTTTACGTATTCTGTCACTATCCGGTCATGCTCATCTTTTTTTCCTGCAATAAGGGCATCAAAAGCTCCAGGGCATAATGTCCTCTCAATAGTTATTTTCTTCCCGGCTTTGCCTGCCTTACTTTCAATCTGTCTGCATGTGGGATCCATAGTAGACTGCAAAGTAGCTGCAACCCCTATTATTGTGCTTTTACGAACAGCCTCTTCTGCCATCCTTTCATCTATTTTGACTATAGGAGTATCTATCATCAATCTTGCCATATCTGCTACCTCACCTACGGTTGAACAAATATTAAATATTACATCAGCCCCAGTATCTTCTGCTGCCTTAAAATACGAAAGCATTCTCCTTAGTACTTTTTTTGTTATCTTTTTCTCTAATAAGATTTCTGAGAGTACGCTGTCATCTACAATATGTACCAGCTCAGCTTCTGGTATTATTTTGTTAAATAGTTCTGTTATGATATCAACTAAAACAAAACTTGTGTGGATGATGGTAATTTTTTTCATTTTTAAACCTCTCCTTATAATTTTCTTTTTTCTAAAAAATAAAAAGCGCTAATATAATTATTTATTATACCTATTATTTCCCAACTCTTATTTCTCTTCTGTCATAAATAAAAAGTTGCACTAAAAAAACAAATAACATAGCCATGTATACATATTCAACTCTTATAGCATAATGCAGATCTATTTTCTTGAACAGTATTCCTATAAACCATGGAGAAAACAAACCTCCTATGCCATCTGCCATCAATATAATAGATATGACTATATTTCTAATTGAAGGATACTTTAATCCACCCAGGGTGATTAAGAGTGGCCAGATGCTTGCTAGAAACAGTCCTAAAAAAATAAAAGAAAGTAGTATGGTCAGTTCATTATTATTATGTATCCCAAATATTATTGAGATTATTGATAAAGCTATGCTAAAAAACATAATAATATAAATATCTTTTCTCTTCTTTGCCAGAAATCCGGTAATCAACCTGCCAAAAGTCAATGATATCCAGAAAAATGATAAAGCCTTGCTTGCTAAAGTTATTGAAAAATCTTTAGTCAACCTTAGAAAGGTTGGAAGCCAGACCACAATACTGCTTTCAATAGATATATATAAAAACATTGCAATTGTCAGTAATATAAGAAATTTATTACTGTTTAGTTTAATCTGAGTGAAAAAATTAAATCTTCTATTAAGCTTCATGGATTTTAAAAAAGATATATCTATAAATAAAAAATAAACAAAATTAATAATTCCGGTCAAAGCAATTATAAAATAAGCATACTTCCAATCAATGCCATTTCTCATTAAGAAATCAGGTAGCAGCGGACTTACTATTGCACCAATACCAAATGCCACTGCTGCCAGGCTTATAAATAATCCTTCTCTATTTTTATTTAAATCCATAATTAATATATTGATTTGAGCATGGATGAGTCCCCCGCTTAATCCTATAATGAATAATGAAATAGCTGTATATGCCAGGTGTCTGGAAAAAGGGAAAGCAAAAATAGATACTGATAGGATGAAATAACAAAATGCAATAATTATTTTCCTTTTAAAATAATTTACTATAAAGCCATTTATAAAAGAACCTATAATCACTCCACCATAGAATAATGAAAAAATAGATCCAATATTTTCAGTACTGGCGCCTATTCTTTTACCCAATTCTATTAATATAGGGCTTGATATTGTAAGAGCCATTCCGAAGGTAAATAATGCCCAATAGCAACTAATATTTACAAATGTTTTATTCGATAATCTATTCAAATTTATCATAATTAATTAAGGTATTTTATTCAGAATAAGAGAATATTGGAATAATTCTATTACCCAGAATTTTTTTTAGCCCACTTATCGCATTCATCAAGCATTATTAGATAGTTTTTCACAGGAACATAATTTGGGATAGAATTTCCTGAACCAAACGCATATCTTCCTTTTGGTATGCAAAAATCCAGGATTTTTCTTATATATTTTCTCAGATCTTGCTCATCCAATCTTACAATTTTATCTACATCAGCCCCGCCAATAATTCCTACTTTTTCTCCCCATATTTCTTTATATTTTATTACTGGGTAACTCACATCTTCAAAAGCATGAATTGCATCAATTCCAATATCATCAATAAAAATATCCATTACCTCGTCTTTATTCCCACAGCTATGCAGAAAAAATGACTTATTGCTTTTATGAGCTGTTTCTGAATATTTCTTAAACCACGGAAAAATCAGGCTGTTGAGGTCTTTAACCGAAAGCATTGTCCCGGTTTTATAACCAAGGTCATCCGCATGAAATATGCATCCCACTGATTCATGGTTGATTACAGATTTATAAAAATTTAGTATTATTTCGCCAACTCTATCACAAACAGCTTTAACAAGTTTCCGGTTATCGACTAGTAAATAGAAAAAATTTTGATAACCAAAAATCCATTCCAATATCTCTTCAAAAAAACTACCGATCACCCCTATTTTCATACCCTCAGGAAGTATGTGCTTTATGATATCTAACAGTTCAAGGTATTCCTTATTTAAATCTTCAGTTATTTTCCAGGGAAATTTTTCAAAATCATCCCATGTTTTAATCATACCTGTACCTTCAATTGCCCAATGCCTTGAACCTTTATTTAATTGTGCGGTATCATTAGTTTTGTTTAGTATTGAGTTGAGGGATTCAAAATTACTAATAAATGTCATATCTGGAACTAGACTATAACCCATTTTTTTGTAAAAACTAATAGTACTCTGGTAATATTTTTTATATGCCTTCTTTTTTTCAGAATAATCATTCAGGCGATAGGTATTATCTCCCCATTGAGAAACCGGAGGTGGATAATACTTATCATTTAAATAATCTACAAGAATTTTTTCCTTGATTTCTTCATCTATTAAAAGTTCTGCGTTTAGTACTTGAGGAGCAGTTCTTATTCCTTTTAATACATCTACCATCAGGTCAAAATCAGGTTCATTTTTACCAATAAAATTTAATTCCATTTCTTCTCCTAGAATTTTTTACCATTCCATAATAACTTACCTGATCTTTTATTTATTTAAGCTTTATGTGTAGCAATTCCGAAGCAGTCTTCTGCAGCCTCCATCACTGCCTCAGACAAAGTAGGGTGGGAATGAATGGTTGCTGCCAGATCGTCAATCAGCATCTCGCCCTTCATAGCTATTGCTATTTCATGCACCAGATCAGAAGCTCTTGGACCTATTATCTGAGCTCCCAGTATCTCATCGGTTTCTTTATCGATAACAATATTTACAAATCCTTCTGTCTCACCGGTTATATAAGCTTTGCCGCTGTTTGAGAACGGGAAGTTTCCTATACTAACCTGATATCCCTTCTCGATAGCCTGGGCTTTATTGAGTCCTACAGTGCCGATCTCAATAGAGGTAAATACTGCCCAGGGTACTACTGAATAGTCCATTACTCTATCTTTTCCGGATATTATCTCTGCTGCTACCTTTCCTTCTTCTGAAGCCACATGGGCCAGTTGTAGTCCCCCGATTACATCACCGACTGCATATATATTAGAAACACTTGTCTTAAGTTTTTCATCTACCTTAATATATCCTTTATCATCAGTAGCTATCCCAATATCTTCAAGACCCAACCCAGTGCTATTAGGTTTTCTACCAACAGAAACCAAAATCTTCTCTGCTTTAAGCTTCTCTCCGCCAGAGAGTTCTAGTTTAAACTTTGCCCCATCCTTTTTGGACTGGGTAACACTGGATGAAGTATAGATATCGACTCCTTTTCTCTTTAATGCCTTATGGGTTATCCTGGATATATCCTCATCTTCTGTAGTTAAAATCCTCGTAAGAATCTCAATTATAGTCACTTTTGTCCCAAAAGAAGTAAAGACATTTGCAAACTCACAACCTATTACACCGCCTCCTATTATAACCATGGATTTAGGCAGCTTTTTCAGGGACAGTATTTCTATGTTTTCCATGACTCCGTCATCTGAAAGGTTAAAAGGTGGGACATTGGCAGCAGAAGAGCCAGTAGCGATTATTATATTTTTAGCCGATATTGTACTTTCTTTTCTATCCGGCCCCTTAACTGAAATAGTATCTGCAGATTTTAATTTACCAACTCCATCTATAATCTCTATACTATTTTTTTTTAAATGATATTCAATACCACTTCTCTGCACCTCCAATATTTCATCTTTTCTGATCATTGCTTTTGAGAAGTCCAGCTTAGGCGCACCTACTTCTATGCCAAATATGGATGCTTTTTCTATCTCATCCAGAGTCTGTGCTATATGATAAAGTGTCTTTGTTGGAATACAACCACAGTTAAGGCATACTCCACCAAGATTATCTTTTTCAATTACCGCTACCTTAAGACCCAGTTTTGCAGCTCTTATAGCTCCCACATATCCTCCTGGGCCACCGCCCAGGACAGCAAGGTCAAATTTTTTATCGGTCATTTTAATCCCCAGTCTTAATAAATTTCATAATAAATCGGCATGAATTCTAAACCATAGTAAACTTGAAATATTTTTTCAAACTTATAATTGATCCAGCATGAGCTTAGTATTGAGGATTTAGAGGGTTAATAAAATAAGTGATTGGAGGGTCGGTATCACTTTATTTTTTTTTCTAAACCCATACCGGAAGATTAAATATTTTTATCTTTATAATTAGATCTTTTAGAGCTTGTTAAATACTATATAGATCATCAAAGCTGTTTTATATTACATAGAAACTACAAAAATTATTTCAATGTCTTTATTTTTATCAGTTATTAATTGATGCTCCACGTTTTCAGGAATAAAAATAGTAGTGCCTTCTTCAAGGACAATTTTTTCTTTTTTACTATCACTATAGTGAAGGATCAAAGTGCCGCCACCCTTGGCACAATATGCATGTTCCCCATTGGGATGCCCGTCATCCATAATATTTGTTTTACCTTCAGGCATTGAAAGTTTCCCAAAATAAAATTTATTATCTTCTTTTGCAAAAAATTCAAGAGTTGTTTCACCCCATTTTTGAGTCTCTAATTTCCAATGTTTAATTGACATCTCTTCTCCTTTTGAATACTAATTTTATTATCCTATTATGAAAATAATATTATGCTTGAAAACGATACAATCACTTTTATTATCATTTAACTTAAACACTTATATTCTTTTTTTACCTACATAGGACTGATTTCTTGAATCATTGGCTGAACTCTGACAAATGGCATGGCTAAATGTTCAGGTAATTTACAAATATAAACAATTAGATCGCCCATTTCATCTGGTTTCATGATTTTTTTGATTGTATCTTCATCTCTCCACTCGGACAAAGTCGAGGCATCTATGAAATTTGTTGCACCCCATGAAGGCATAAGTGTTGTAACATGCACATTATCTGTTCTTAGTTCATTGTAGATACTCTTTCCAAATTGTTCGATACCTGCTTTTGCTGCAGAATACACTGACCAATCCGGCCATGCATGTTGTGCACAAACGCTGCTGATATTTATTATTTTTCCAGATTTCTGAGCTATCATTATTTTTGCTATTCTTGTAATGCCAAAAATATGTCCCGTCAAATTAAGCATAATAGACTTATTTATATCTTCGTCTGTTTGCTCTACAATAGGTTTTATAGCTACTCCTCCACCCGCATTATTGATTAGAATATCTATTCTTCCTTCTGCATCCATAACTTCTTTAACCAGTTTATCCCAATCTTCAGTTTTTGTTATATCAGCACATATATACTTAACCTCAAGTTCTTCAGCTGCCTTACATAAATCCTTTTCACCGCTGCTTGTAATCCAAACCTTAGAACCTTCTTTTTTAAGTATTTCTGCAATACCCTTACCGTACCCCTTAGAACCTCCAGTTACTATTGCAACTTTTCCTTTTAAATCCATTTCAAATCCTCCTTTTAATTATGCTATATATAGTATTCTTATCATTCCTTTTACAGAATCTATTTAATATTATTCCTTAACAGCACCCTTTGTAAGGCCTTCTACAAGATACTTCTGTAAAAAAAGAACTAAAAGCACAGGAACTATTAAGGCTAAGATAGCAGTTGCTGAAACTGCTCCGTAATCAAGTGAAAACTTCCCAATAAATAAAGTAATCTCAACCGGTAAGGTACGTGCCTTTCCCTGTGTATTAGTTGTTACTGCAAATATAAACTCACCCATAGAAAACATAAAAACAACAATACCTGCAGAAACAAGACCGGGTGTAGAAACAGGAATAACTATTCTAAGTAATGCACCAACTCTTGAACAACCATCTATTCTCGCAGAATCTTCAAGATCTCTCGGAATAGTTTTAAAATACCCATATAAAATCCAGGTAGCTATTGGTAATAGCCAGGCGACATAGCCTATGACCAATCCATACCATGTATTAAGTAGATGAAGTTTTGAATAAAGCATGAAAAAGGGAATTAAAAATGAAATCGGAGGCAACATCTCAGTAACAAGTAATAAAGTAAACCATACTTTTGAACCCTTAAATCTTAACCTCGCAAATGCATAAGCTCCCAAACTTCCTAAAATAATACATATAAGTGATGCTACCAAAGCAACTTTTAGACTATTTAAAAGAGCTGTTATGATATTAAGTTCATCATGTGTAAAAAGAGGAATGTAATTTTCTAATGTAATATCCCGGGGGAAAAAGTTTACATCTTTTGTAAACAGAGAATTTTTGCCCTGCAAGCTAGTATTAAGAATCCAATAGAATGGAAATAGAAAAAATATTAAAAAACCACCTACCCATATATATAAAAATACTCTTTTAAATCTTTGTCCTAAATGTCTCATTTATTAATCCTCACTCTTTTGCAGATATATTATATAAATGGCTGCTATCACAAATGATAATAGTAAAATAATATAGGATACAGCTGAAGCATAGCTAATATTTAACTTCCTAAATGCCTGGTGCCAGTCATAAAGTGTTAAAACCCGGGTAAAATTAGCAGGCCCTCCCCTGGTCATAATATAGAACAGTTCAAATGAATTAATGGAAAATATTGATCCAAGAATTAAAGCTACAAACATTGGAAATCTGACTAATGGAAGAGTTATAGAGAAAAATTTTTGAAAACTTCCAGCACCATCGATACTACCAGCTTCATATAGCTCATCTGGTATTGTTTGAAGACCGGCAAGTATTAAAATTATAAAAAATGGTGTTCCCTGCCACACGTCTGCTAAAATAACAGCAGGCATTGCAAGATTTTTATTCGAAAGTACATCTATATTGTGAGATATAATGCCCACTTTAGTTAATAAAAAATTAAATAAACCTACATTAGCATTAAACATCCATCGCCATATAATACCAGTCACCACTAAAGGTGTTGCCCAGGGAATAATAATCAGTGATCTTGCAATACTCCGGCCCCTGAACTTTTCCTTCAATGCAAGAGCTACCATAGTTCCAAAAACAAGTTTAAGAAAATTAGTTATAATTACAAAGATTACGGTTATTCTCATAGAATATCTAAAAGTGTCATTTTGAAATGCTTTAATATAATTAGCAAAACCTACAAAATTTAAATCAACAATAACAGACCTTGTATCAGTAAAACTCAGGAGAAGTGAATACAAAAGTGGAATAACTAGAATTCCAAAAACTGCTATAAGTATTGGTGCTACAAGAACAATGGCCAGATGGTTTTCGTGCGCTTCTAAATTTAGCCCCCTTCTTGTTCTTAACTTATTTATCATTATTAACCAACTTCATTTTTTTTATTGATAATTTTCTAAAAAAGTTGGAGCAATCTAAATATATTGCTCCAACTTTTTTCTCATTCTTATCGACTACAGCTTAACCTATTTTAGGAAAGCTTCATACCTGGATTCCAATCCTGGCATAATTTCGAAGTCATTATCAGCTACTGCCTGTAGATCAGCCAAAGCCTCGTCTACTGTTTTTTCACCAAGTATATACAGTTGGAGCTCTTGCATCATAGTTCCAATTAGATCAAGAGAACCATAAACAGGCCATGTTCTTGGAGTTTCAAACTGTATTTCTTTTGCTACTTCAACAAGATGAGGCATAGCGGCTAAGATTTCCGGATCGGTCCATAGATCATTATAAGCAGGAGATGTTCCGTTCCAAATTGTCCTCGCTCTTTGTAGCTCTTCGCCGCAAACGTATTTAATATATGCCATTGCAGCTTCCTTGTGCTCAGATGTTGCAGGAATAGCAAGACTTTCATGTCCATTTGTCGCTGCATATGTGCCTTCTTTTAATCCAGGGAATGCAAAGAAGCCGGTTTTTGAAAGAATTTCATCATCCATAAATGATGTATACATTTCCCATACAAATAAAAGAGGAACCTCTTCATTTTCATACATTGAAGTTATATCCCATTGGGACCCGGTCAAAGCGGATGTACTTAATAGACCTTCATCAACCAGCATCTTAATATATTCCATTGCAGCCTTCATTTCAGGTGTATCAAGTGTCATTTTTAGTTCGCCATCTTCAATCACAGCAGGATAACCATCAAAAGCTTTAAAGAAATACTGGAATTGTGGAGCACCAAAATCAATTGTCAGGTCAACTAGAAAACCAAATCTATCAATTACTCCGTCATCATCAGTATCAAGACTTAATTCCGTTATCCAGTGAGTTAGCTCATCTATGGTCGTTGGAGGATCATCCGGGTCAAGTCCTACTTCAGCAACCATATCCCTATTGTAGAACATAAGTTCCCATGCTGGCAATATTGGGAAAGAATACTGTTTGCCTTGAATAGTCATATCATCTTTTAACTGGGGAAGAAGGGCGTCATACTCAGCTGCCATATATTCACTGAGATCTACATAACGGTCCTGCGGACCATATTCCTCAATCCACGGATCCCATGTATCAATTACATCAACTGAATATTCATTAGTAGCTATAACAATAGGACCCTGAGGAAATAAAACATCCCAGCTGACAACGTTTAGTTCAACAATTACTCCGGTTGCCTCTTCAAAATCTCTAGTCATTGGTTCAAGACTATCAATTGCAAGATCACCTGAAACCATAACTATTATAGTTTCACCAGCATACATCTTACCATCCTCTATAGCCTTTAGCATTTCTGCACCAGGTTCGATTGCATCCAACATTGATGCAAAATCATCTGATGCCTCTACTGCTTCTCCATGTTCTGTTGCTTCTTCTACTTCTGATTCTTCTTCTGCTGCTTCTTCTGCTGCTTCTGCTGGAGCTGCTGTCTTACATGAAATCCCCATGAAAGCTACGGACAGTGAAAGCACCATTACTAGCAACCATATTAAATACTTTTTCATCTTTCTCATTCTCCTTTACATTCGTTATTAATAAATACAAATGCCTAAATCTTTAATCCTCCTTCCTTATTATATATTTAAAAATTGTTCTTATAGTTATTTTTACTTACGTATTATTATATTTAGTTTTATTTATAATTAATAATCGATTCAAAGTCAAGTAATAATTAATAATTGAACAAATATTTATTATAAATCTATCAATATTTAATATCAAATTTCCTGTCTATGGCATCCATTATTGCAGTAAAGCTTTCCTTCCATCTGAATTCAGGAACATCATCAGTTATTCCGATCAATAATCCTTCAGGCCCTCCATCATCAATAATCTGTTCAGTTATTTGTTCAATTTTTTCTTTTGATGCCAGATGTTGGCTAGATGGGAAATTAATCCAGATGATTTTCTCAGGCCACGCTTCCCTTGCTTCCTTCATGGTCATATCAGTATCTGGGTATGGTGTAAATGCTTCAATAATATCAAGTGATGTATCTGCAATTATGTCTTTGAATGCTGCTGTGTCAGCGTCAAAATGACATCCGAGCACTTTTCCTTTTTTATGCAATATTTCAGCTGCTTCTTCATAATGGGGTACATAATATTTCTTAAATTCTTCCGGACTTATGATCTTTGGATGTACATTTCCCCCATACATAATAAAATAAAGTGGAGAATCAGCCACAATCTTATAAACTTTCCTTCTTATGTCTACCAGCGCATTATATAGCTTCAGCATTTCGTCTCTATTATCCATCCACTGAATGCAAAAGTCCGTAGTACTCATGTATTCACCAGATACTAAATCCTGTAATGGCTCGAATCCCAGATCACTTCGAAGCATCCAGTCTTCACCGTAATCTATCATGGCTTTTTCAGCAGCTTCATAATCAGGAAATACTTCGGTATCTTTGATTAAGAAAAGAAGGGTCTTAAAATCATCCGGGGTTGAAAATAATTTTTTATGCCACCATATCGTTAAATGACCCATTTCTTTAATCTCATGTAATTTCCCAACCGGGGTCTCATAATCGGTCCTGATAAACATTCTGCCATCTTTATCATAAACATTGCTGGTAACTTTTACATTTGGCCTATCTGTGCCATAACCTAAGTAATTAGCTATATCTAAAAGACAAAGGCCTCTATTTCTTAAATCCCTTTCCACTGTGCACTGGGGCACCCATTTCTGAGCAGGCATTGCAGGATTGGCAACATCTGGTGCCAGCCAGAAAGTATTAAAAGAAGTAAATGGAACCTTATCGACAAATTTTTTCTGTAATGCCAGTTCCACCCTTCTTCTTGGTGTAAGATCTGATTTCATTATGTCCTCCCTATTATTTAATATCTAGATAACTACACAATTTTCAGTTGATATTCTTTATCAAATTTTTCCCAAAATCCTTTAATGAGAAAATCCAAACTTTCATATAAACAATTTATCTACTTACATTCTTTAAATATTTATCTATTTTTTCCATTTGATCTTCTTTGATCTTTTCAGATTCATAATTCTCAAGTATATCTTTGACCTTCTCATTAACCCTTACTGACAGGTTCTTCTTGCCTTTTTTCTCCCAGTTAGAATAGTTGTCTCTATCTATAAGTTCCGGCATAAAAAACTCACTTTTAAAATTTTCAGCTGTATGCTTTTCAGCAAGAAAGTTACCTCCAGGACCAACTTTTTCAATCAGTTCAAGAGCCAGGGTATTTTTATTTACTTCTATTCCTGAGATATATCTTTTTACCATTCCAATTATTTCATTAGTCATAACCAGCTGCTCAAAAGAACCTTTTAGCCCATCTTCAAGATAGCCTACATCATGGATTACATTGGCTCCGGATAAAGCAGCTGACATTACACCCATCATAGCTTCCATAGTCGCCTGTCCATCAAATATTTTTGAGCTACTGCATCCTGCCAGTGAAAAGATCGGTATACCAAGATATTTTCCAACTTCTGTCATAGCTGCATCCATAAGATAATTCTCGGTTGATCCATAGCTTGCAAGACCTGTCTTCATATCCATTGCAAAAAGTGTTCCTCCAACAATTATGGGAGCACCTCTTTTAATAAGCTGAGCTATTACCAGCCCTGAGAGGTACTCAGCTGCTCCAAGGGATATGGTACCTGCCAATGTTACAGGAGATGTAGCTCCGGCATTAGGTGCATTGGTATATATGGTTGGTATTCCCTTAGCGGCAGAGAATTTTATTTTCCCCAGAACCTCTTTTGAGTGAATAAGCGGAGTAATAGTTTCTATATATAGGGCAAAAGAAGGTTTTAGTCTAAAATCATCTTTACTTTCCCTGAAGAAACAGCTCATATTATAGAAATCTTCAAGTGATTTTACATCTATGGCAGTGGTGACTATAGGTTTTTTTGTATTTTTTATCATTGCGGCAAACTGGTAGATGTCATAAGCTTTTCCAGGAGCATCAGACAATATACCTAAAGACATGTGAAAATCAATATTAGGTAAAGAGTCCGCTACCCTTGCAGCATCCTCAATATCCTTGGTAAGCCATTGCCTTCTCTTGCCGGTATAAGGATCATCCATAAATACACATTCGGATCCAGTTCCAAAATATATATTATTTTTTTCAAGTACCATTGCCAACTGGCCGTCTCTATTACATAATTGAATAGTGGAAGGAGCATAGTTTAGGCACTCTTTTACAAGCGAGGATGGTATATAAGCTCTTTTACCCTTTATGACACAACCTGCATCTTTAAGTAGATTCAGTATCTCTTCATCATTTATCTCAACTCCTGTTCTTTCCAGGATAAGATATGCATTGGAAATAATCTTTTCTATTTGAGTCTCTGATAAGACTTTGAATTGCACCGTTTCATTGATAATAGAGTTTACTTTCAATCCATTCTCCTTTTTTACTTTTTTATTAAAACCAACAATTAACTAAAATAAAATAAAATTGATATAAATTAATTTGCCTCCAAATTCATATTGTTAATATTATTAAAATAAATATTATTTACCTTGATATGGGAACCAAGAATTTCTGATACGCGTTTACCTTTTTCAATAACAAAATAATTAGGAATATTCTCAATATTGTCATCTCCAATATAATAAAAATTTATATTAGATGAGTAATATTTGTCCTGAATCATGTTTAGTGATGCCATTATCAGTGGACATGCGGGTATTCCATATTTATCTTTGTCACTTTCCCTGGTCAGAACGATTTTTCCATAACCATTATTATCATTGATAAAATATCCTTTACTATTTTTTTCTATGTTATTATTTTTTGCTTTAAACATTTTTAAAAATATTTTTTTCCCTTTGTTTCTAATTTTTTTCTCCCAAAAAATTCTTATACTTTCCTTATTTATACCATTAGATTCAAGCAGTTCTGAATACTCTTCCGGCAAATTATAATTATCTCTGTAGAGCTTTGTTTTTCCTATACTATGGTCATCTTCACAATAAGCTGATGCACCGATATCATTAATTAGCAAACCCAGATCAGCGTTGATTCCTTTAGTTGCAGCAATCTTGTATAGTTCTACTGCTAATATAAAAGATTTTAAAGTCCCAGGATTCAAGCATGGTTTTTTTAAATTATTATCCTCAAATGATATTTTGTAATGGCCTCCGGTAATCATACAGTAACCTTCTAATAAACCTGTTGCACCCTCTAAAATCTTATTCATAAGAATTTATAATACTATTTTTTTTGCATAATCTTTATTATTAATAATTCGTGAATTAAACTATTATCTTATTATTAAAATATTATTATCCTTAAAAACGGTACAATCTATTTTATTGTTATTTAACTAAAGATTACTTTTCAATATCCTGCATAAGCAGTTCAGGATTTTCAAGTAATTCTGCTAACCTGGTCAAGAATTTTGCACCATCAGCTCCATCCAGTATTCTATGGTCCAAGGTAATTGAAATTTCTAAAACTTTTCTTGCCTTAATTTCACCATTACTCATAACTTCAGGGCTTGTGTAAATTGTCCCCACACTGAGAATAGCACCCTGGGGAGGATAAATTATTGCTGTAAAATTCCTGACATTATAAATTCCTAAATTTGAAATAGTAAATGTCCCGTTTGATAATTCATCCATGCTTATTTTATTTTTCCTGACTTTATCAATCAGGTCTCTTCTTTTATTAGCTATATCAAAGATTGTTAATTTATCGCATTCAGGGAAAGTTGGGATAATTATACCTTTTGGAACAGCAACAACTATTCCGATATTTATATCTTCATAAATAATATGTTTATCTTCTAATAGCGATGAATTTAATGCCAGATTTTCCCTCAAAGCTTTTGAAGTCATTTTTATAATGAAATCAGTAAAAGTTAATTTATTATAAAATGGCTTGATTTTATCTTTTAACTCAACTAATTTAGTGACATCTACTTTTGTGCTCTGTGCAATATGAGGGATATTCTGTTTAGAAAACACCATTTTCTCTGCAATAATTTTTCTCATGCCAACCAGAGGTGTTTCCTGATGGATTTTTATATTGCTTTTTAGTGTTTTTGATGAGTCCGGACTTTCATTTCCGGCACTTATTTCAGAATTCTTTAAATACTCAGTTACATCATTTTTTGTAATCCTGCCTCTTGGTCCGGAACCTTTAATATTAGAAATTTTTACATTATTCTTTTCTGCAATTTTCTTTGCTACTGCAGAGATCTTAATTTTTTTATCATTCTTTACCATACTTAAATTATTACTAATTACAGATTCTTTTTCCTCACCATTATTATTTTCAGGAACTTCTTCGTTTTCCTTCCCAATATAGGCGATAGTTTCTCCAACAGGTACCTCTTCTTTTTCTTTCCTTAAAACCTTTAAAACCACACCAGAACTTTTTGATTCAACTTCATAATTTATTTTATCTGTAGATACCTCTACAAGTAAATCGCCTAAGTTTATTTTATCGCCTTCCTTTTTATGCCATTTCTCTACCACGCACCATTTTTGAGCCATTCCCAATTTTGGCATTAAAACTTTTTCCATTTTTATCCTTTCTCTAAAAAAAGATGAATACTCTATGAAAAGTTTATTCTAATACCTGTCATAGGTATTAATTACTCTTATATTTTAGATTTACTGTTCCAACATTTCTTTTACTTGTTTCTCAATATCATCTTCATTTATTAAATATTCTTCTTCAAGGACAGGGCTAAAAGGAACTGGTGTATTTGGACAGTTTAATCTTTTAATAGGTGATTCGATATAATCCATTCCTTTTTCAGCCACCATTGCAGCTATATCAGAAGCAACACTACATCTGGGATTATCTTCATCTACTATTAGTAAATTGCCTGTTTTGCTTACTGATTCTAGGATCAATTCTTCATCAAGTGGCACCAACCAGATCGGATCTACAACTTCTACTTCAATTCCCTTTTTAGATAATTTATTTGCTGCATTTAATGTCTTACCTACCATCTGACCAATTGCAACTACAGTAATATCACTGCCTTCTCTTTTTATATCCCCTTTTCCAATTTCCAATTCATAATCCTCATCAGGAACGTGTCCTTTTTGATCATATAAAACCTTATGTTCGAAAACACAAACAGGATTATCATTTCTTATTGATGCAATTAATCCACCCTTCATATCATAAGGTGTCGATGGCGCAATAACATACCACCCGGGTATATGTGTGATTAATGAATAATTTACATGTGAATGATGAGCTCCCTCTGACCATCCTGTCCCATAACAAGTCCTTACAGTCAAAGGATTCTTTTGTGCCCCTCCAAACATATATCTTTGTTTAGGAGCCTGGTTAACAAAACTATCAAAACAGGCACCAATAAAATCTACATACATTAATTCTGGAACCGGTCTTAATCCAACCATTGATGCCCCTATCGCTGCACCAATAAATGCATTTTCAGTTATTGGAGTGTCATAGATTCTGTCAGGCCCGAATTCATCTATAAAGCCCTTAGTGACTCCAAAAGGACCGCCCCATGCATCCAATAATTTCTTATCCTTTTTACCCATACCACCTACCAGATCTTCACCAAGTAGAATTACATTTTCATCAGTTCTCATTGTGATAGCTAGAGCTTCAGTTATCGCATCTTTGTAAGTTATATTTCTTTCAGTCATTTTATCCCTTTCAAAAAAATTGTTTATACAAAAACTTCTGTATACGTTTCAGCTGGTTCTGGGAAAGGACTATCATCAGCGAATTTAATTGCTTCATCAATAATTGTTTTTGCTTTATTTTCCATTTCCTTAAAATCTTCTTCCTTCATATGACCCTTTTCGAGCAGGTATTTTTTAAACTTCATAATTGGGTCTTTTTTCTTCCTGTAATTTTCAATTTCCTCATCAGTTCTGTAACCTAGTGGTTCTCCGACTTGATGGCCTTTATACCTGTAGCAATCAATAACCAAAAAAGAAGGTCCTTTCTTATTTTTTGCATCTGAAACAGCTTTTTGCATTACTTCATACACTTCTAATACATCAGAACCATCTACATTATAGCTAGGGATATTATGTGCTTTCCCTCTAAGCGTAAAATCTTTAACACTACATGCATATTCGGAAGGAGTGGCTTCGGCATAATGATTATTTTCCAAAATGAATATTGTTGGTAATTTCCAGATTGAAGCCAGGTTCATTGCTTCATGAATAAAACCTTGATTTGATCCTCCATCTCCAAAATAGCAAACAGATACCCTATCTAGACCTTTCACTTTTGCGTGTAATGCTGGCCCATTAGCTAATACGGAAACAGCCCCAACTATACCATTAGATCCCATTGCTCCAAGCTCAGGACAGGTGATATGCATTGATCCTCCTTTTCCTTTACAGTAACCTGTAGCTTTCCCAAAGATCTCAGCCATCATTCTTTTAGGATCAAGTCCTTTTGCTAACAAGACTCCATGACTCCTATGATGAGTAAATATATAATCTTCTTTTTCCAAGGGAAAAATAGTGCCAGCAGCATTTGCTTCCTGCCCATTTGATTGATGAACAACTCCGGGGATTTTTCCATCATGCACCAGTTGCTCCAATGGTGTCTCAAATGCTCTACTCAACAACATCAAATCCATAATCTCAAGCAGTTTCTTTTTTGGTAATTTCATAACTTTTCCTTCCTAAATAATTACTGGAAATAGTAATATTGTTAGATATGCATACTTTTGCTATATAATTTCATAATAGATTATAATCTTTCATATTATTGTATTTATGTTTATTTAGTTACATAATATATTATAATAAAAAAAAGTCAATTAATTTGATAAAGATTTCTGGAAGTTTTAAAGCTTATTTTACAGGCCTTTTTTACTTTAAAAAGATATATCTTCTAGTTATTGGAAGCTTCAAATCAATGATTTTTTTGTGAGTGCCTGGGTAACACTCAGCAAAGAGTATGTAATTATAATTCTTTAATTTAAGGGTATATTGTTTTGAGGATATTCTTTTTAGCTAGTTATTAAGGTTAAACAGTGTATATTTCAGCTATTTTTGCATTCTTTTTTATTTCACTTAGGCTTTTTTTATCAATATTACCCCCAATAATCAGGGTATCTATACTCTCCAGATTATCAACTCTATAACTAAGGCCAGGTTGATTACTATCTAAAAATTCATACATTCCAATTACTTTTTTGGACGATTTTAAAATTCTTTCTTTAATATCCTTTCTTTCAAAAGAAGATGTATAAAAATAAAAATCATTACTTATTCTCTCAATGGAAATAAATGACTTATCGGCCAGGATCTCTTTAAAAAAATCACTTGTCTTCGAGCTTATGACGGATAAATCTTCGTGATCTATTTTTCCTTCTGAAATGAAACATTGCCAGTTTGAATCTTTCTGGATATTACCTGAAAATACTGCACTATTAGTAAAAATTTCTAGCTGAAAATTTTTAGGTATTTTTGTTGCCAGGTATTCACTGAATCTGGAACCCTCTATTATTACACTTTCAAAATCATTAATTAAATTTGCTGCAAATTTTGTAATTCTTTCTGCCATTGATATTTCATTGTTTAAAATTCTTTCTTTTTTATCTGTTCTTTTTCCAGTAATTATTTTTCCATTGACTTTACCTGAATCTTTTAAAATTTCCTTGCCAGAGGTTTGACCAGCATGCCAAATGTGATCAGGTTCTTGACTTATTATTGCACCACCATGGGTTCTTTTAATTGAATTATAGTTGATTTCAAGATTAGATAGATCACGCCTGATAGTTACCCCTGATACCTTGTATTTTTTAATCAAATCATCAACCAATACTCTTCCGTCATGATACAATAACTCTAGTATTTCTTTTTGCCTTTCTTCTGCAAATTTACTCATTTAATCCTCTAAGCTTATAGTTTTCATAAATCAATATTTTATTGATTGAACAAAAATAAAATTTTTTTTTACTTAACTTTAAAATAGCTAAATTTGTAAAATTTATAATTTAAAGACTTCCTTTGCATTGGTATTAATAATCATCTGACCAATTTCTTCAGCTTCATTTCTGGAAATATATTTACCTTTCACAAACTCATCCAATACCTCGCCTAACATTCTAATACCAAGAATATAGCTCATATAATATGTTTCGGGTGCCATGAGACCATCGGTTCCAAAAGTAATTCTTTTAAATGATCCATATTCCAGAACATTGATTAATGCTTTTTTGTAAGCTGTACAGAAATTCACTGTTATTCCCGATAAATCACAATAGCATCGTGGAAGAGTACTTGTCAAAAATGCAGCTTCAGAAGAATATGGAACTCCACTATGGAGCAGCATTATTTTGGTGTCTCTGATATCATCTTCTCCGAGAATATTTTCAAGCAATATAGGGTTTGCTTTTATAACGTCTAATGCAGGCGGGCTTCCGAAACCTGTGTGAAATTGCATTACAATATCATTTTCCTTACATTTTTTTAAACCTATTATAGTAAAACTATCATGTAAAATTTTCTTGTCTTCAAAATTAGCATTGCTGCCGTATCTATCATATGCATTTTTAATTGTAAAATCATCATACTTCTTAATATCCAGACCTGATTCATAAGCTATATATGATTTAATTCCTACCAATTGCTCATTCTTGATTTTCAGATCCAACTCATGCACAAATAATTCTTTAGCTTCTAAATAACTTTTTGGATGTAGTAACAGGATTCTGTTAATAAGATTATCCAGTCTCAAAATAGGTTTAACCTTTGCATTCATCAATTCAGCAAAATATTTAAGATCTACCTCATAACCAAGATTATCCATACTCGGTATGCCTGTATCAATAATAAGAGTGTCGATTCTTAATGATTCGAACAATTTTTTTATATAACTTTTTGCATCTTTTTTATATAATTTATTTCTAATATTTACCACTTCTTCTTGATTTAATTCGGGTGAAAGTTCTAATTTTTTCTTAAGTTCATTTATCATCGCGCTATTTATTAAAGTATGCTTCACTATTTCCATTTCTGGAAACCATAAAGATTGATTAAAAAATAC
>SDBT01004142.1_pt1 | contig 24726 bp, 13 predicted proteins | sample 2277101 | NCBI WGS metagenome assembly SDBT01 (sample SAMN10404973, study PRJNA504765) | marine sediment metagenome | isolation source: marine sediment core GS10_PC15, 103 cmbsf | place: Arctic Ocean: Southern Knipovich Ridge | collected 2010 | reverse complement strand
CCCGACCCGGGGCCCGACCCTGGCCCGGCATCGAGGGTCCTGCGCGTAAGCGGAAACGTTCCGCCGGAGATCTGGAACCGACTTGGCACGAAGCTCCTGCCGAAGCTCCGGTCGGGATCGGACCTCGAGGTCAGCGTCGACTTCCGCGTTACGGCCGATGCGAAGATGGCCAAGAGCCTGGCGGACGATCTGCGGCAGATCCTGAACGACCTGGGCCTGGCGGACGAAGTTGGCGTGGACGAGGAATGACGGATGCCTCGGCTCCGCGGGTCGATCCGTTCGAGCCAGTCAATCGCCTTGAGTGATCTCATCACAGCACAGTGCAAATCGGCCGCGGCGAGATATGGCGGAATTACGGGTTCCGGAACACCGGATTTCTGCTATACTTAAAATCATGGAACTTGTAAAACTTGGGAAAAGAGGCCAACTTTCCATACCCAAATCCGTCCTCAGGAAACTGGGCATCGAGCGGGAAGTGTTCATGCTGGTGGAGGCGACTCCGGACGGGAGCATACTCTTGCGCCAGGCGGGTGTGTATCCCCTGGAAATTTACAGCGATGAACGCGTCAAGGAGTTCGATGAAGCAGACCGTATGACACTCGAGGAGTCCGAAAAGCTCAAGGCGCTTAGCAAATAGCTATGCGCCTCTTCCTGGATGCCAATGTCATTTTCAGCGCCGCCCATAGTTCGAGCGGCAGGGCGATGGGGCTTTTTCTCTTGGCTCGTAGCGGCCGGTGTTCCTTGCTGACGTCTCCGCATGCGCTGGAAGAGGCACGGCGGAACATCCAACTCAAATATCCCGCCCAATCCGACATTCTTTCGTCGCTGCTTTCTGATCTGATCGTGACGGTTGAAGCGACAGCAGACAAGGTCCGGTGGGCAGCAAAGCAATCGCTTCCTCCGCAGGATGCTCCTATCCTAGCCGCTGCCGTTCAAGCGCGGGCAGATTTGTTGGTGACCGGCGATCGCACCCATTTTGGTCGTCTATTCGGGAAGACCTTGCGAGGCGTTGAGGTGATCTCCCTTGCCGATGCGCTAGCTCGGGTTATGCTTTAACGCTAGAAGACCGAGGCGATTAGAGCGACGAAAAACCCACCAGCGATGAGGATGGGTAGCAGGATCGGGAGCAGCACGATCCCCACCACCACCATCACGAACATCAAAATGAAGAAAAAAAGCAACTTGAAGGGCAGAACCACGAGCTCCGCGGCTCCTCCCGCCAGAGCTCCCAATAGCTTGAGTGGGAGCAAAAGCAGACCGAGGAGCAGTTTGCCACCCAACCAAACGAGCTTGAGTGCGATCACGAAAAACGTAAGAATCATGACCAGGGCCAGCAAGCCCAGGATCAAGATTTCCATGATTCTTCCCCTCCTTCTGCGTCAATAGGTACTACGAGTAGAACCGAAACCTGGTTCCCTGTACCTCTAGTTCTAGCCAAAGCCGCCTGCAACAGATAGAATCACCTCAATTCCATCTTCCGTGGAAACATCCTTATGCCTGGATTCTGGCCTGCTGTGGTAGTGACCGATCTCGATGGAACTTTGCTCGGAAGCCGTGACTATTCGTTTGAGGACGCCCGCCCGTCTCTTGCGGCACTTCGTGAGAAAGGGATTCCGGTGGTGTTGGTCAGTAGCAAGACACGGGCGGAGATGGAGCTTTTGCGCGACGCCATGGGCATCGACCACCCTTTCGTAGTAGAGAACGGTGGAGCGGCTTATCTCCCCATCGGCTATTTCAGCGAGTCCGTGGGCTCGAGGGATTCCTCGGATCGATACGAGGTTTTGAGCTGGGGAAGGACCTACGGGGACTTAGTCACCGCCCTGCGGAAAGCGAGGAAAGAGACCGGCGCGCGATGGGTGGGATTTAGTGATGTGGATGCGGGAGAAATCGCCCGACGAACCGGTTTGCCACTGGCCGACGCCCGGCGCGCCATGGAACGGCAATACGACGAGCCTTTTTGGTTGGAAGGGATGGAGGGGGAACCTAGCCGGAAAGCTATGGCGATTTTAGCTGCCGAGAACCTTACGGTGACTCGCGGCGGACGCTTTTACCACGTCATGGGGGACTGCGACAAAGGCCGGGCGGTGCGAGAGATTCTCGAGCTCTATCGGCGGTTCCGAGGTTCATTTGTTTCCGTGGGGCTGGGAGATGCGAGCAATGATATTCCCCTTCTTCAAGAAGTCGACCGAGCTTACCTCGTGGCCGGCCCCGATGGCCGACACGACCCGGCCGTCAGGATGGCGGTTGCCCGTGCGCGACCTGTCGGACCGGCTCCGGGTGGATGGGCGGAGGCCATCGACGACTTTCTGAGAAACCTCGACTTCTGACAGAATCCACCAGCTTGCGCCGGCGGATTATAATCGGCACGAAGATTGCTATCCATTTGGTTTGAAAGCCGAGTAGGGTGTTCGAATGTCCTCGCGTGGGGACAAGGCAAGCGGGGAGGAGACAATGAAGGTTCTGATTGGCTTGTCGATTCTGTTTCTATTGGCTTCGGAGGCATTCGCCGATCTGTCCAAAGGAATCGAGCTCTATAACCAAGGGAAGTTTGCCGAGGCAACATCGGAGCTGAAGCAAGCGACGTCCCAACAACCGGGAGACGCCAAAGCTTTGACTTATCTCGGGCTGGCCCTGGTCAAATCGGGCAAACCGGCGGACGCGCAGGAGCCTTTGCGTCGTGCGATTGCAATCGATAAGAAAAACGCCGAGGCCCATTACGGTCTCGGACTGGCCTACGGCTATTTGAAGAAGCTTCCGGAGTCCATCAAAGAGCTCGAGCGTGCGGTGGAGCTCAATCCCAAACATGCTTATGCGCGTTACAACTTGGGTCTCGCCTACAACCAGCAAAAGAAAATCGATCTAGCCGTTTTGCAGCTACAACGATTCGTAGAGCTGGCTCCCAACGCTCCCGAAGCTCCGCAGGTGAGGGCGCTCCTGAAACAGATGAGGCGCTAGAAAGCATGGTTCAAGCTGAACCAGAAGCGGGAAGCTTTCTCCCCCGGCTGTCGATCGAGCACTCTGGCCCAGTCGAACCTCAGCAGCCCGAATGGAAACCCCAGCCGAAGGCCAATCCCGGCGCTGTGTCTGAGATCGAGGGGGTTGAAGCTGGACGCCTTTAAATAGACGTTGCCGGCGTCATAAAAGCCGACTCCTTGAAACCAACGGTAAATAGGAAATCGAATCTCCTGGTTGAGGACCAAAACCCCTTCTCCCCCAATGACGGAGTCGGTGATGGGATCCAGCGGTCCCAGAGAGTTCTCTGCAAAGCCCCGAACCGTAGTAGCTCCGCCGGCTCTGAAGCGGTCATCCAAAAGCAGGTTTTGGTCGAAGGCGTCGGCAATTCCGACCCGATAACTGGAAGCCCAAACCACGCTCTGGCCGAGGGGAACGAAAGTGAAGAGTTGGCCGAAAAGCTTGATGAACTTGATGTCCGAGCCGAGCGCCTCCGGCGCGAACTGGAACGTGATGTTCCAGAATCGGCCAGCCGTGGGTTGAACGGGGCTGTCGCGCCGATCTTCGACGAGGGATGCGGTGAGAATCGATTGCCGGGCGGTGAAATCAAAGGGGAAGGGGCCGGTGTCCACTTTCCCCAGCGTGTGGCTGTGCCGAAAGGTATAGCTCCACTGGAGATCGTAGAGTTGCTGCAGCTTCTTGGTTTGCTGGAAGGTCAACAGCCAGGCCCGGTTGGAAAAAAACTCGTCCTCTTCGGTTTCCCGTGACAGGAAGACGTTGGAGTCGAGGCGGTATTTCCAGAAGTAGGGCGTGTAGTAGGTCGGCCGGAAGAGGGTGCGGTTCGCGTTGGCAACGATATTGAGTCCCACGTTCTGGGCCGAGCCCATGAGGTTGGGAAACTGTAGTGACGCTTGAACCGCGAATCGATCTTCGGTGCTGAAACGTAGACCATAGCTGATGTCGACGTCGGCCGCCTCGTCGACTTCGATCACCACGTCTCTTTCCGCGGATCCATCGGGGGCGGGCTCCAACCGGACGTCGACGGAACGGAACACCCCGAGCTCGTAGAGACGTCGCTGGGTCTCGTGGAGGGCGGAAACTCTCAGGCGGGCTCCCTCCTGAAACGTGAGTTGGCGACGTATGGCAGCCTCGCGGGTCACCTGGTTACCGACGATTCGGATATTCCCCACCCGAGCCAGAGGGCCTTCTTCGATCTCAAAGGTTACGTCGATGCCGTCTTCGGTGGGCTCGAGCCGCCCTCGCACACGTGCTTCCACGAAACCTTCTCGGCGGTAAATCGAAGCGAGGGTGGATCGGTCCTGTGCGAATTCGGAAAGGCGGAAGGGAAGCCCCACTGCCAGTTTCAAATCGCGCCGAAGTGCGGCTTGGTTCATGGACCCGGCTCCTTCGAAGCCGATCTGTGAAACCCGGCTGAGGGGCCCCTCTTCCACTGAAATGAGGACCCGATACGTTCGCCTGGCACCCCGATGGTCGAAGCGGGGCTCGTCCACCCGTGCCTGCAGGTAGCCGCGGGATGCGTAGAGGATGCGCAGGGTTTGTCGGAGATCGACGGGTTTCTGAAAGACGAGCTCGAAGAAATCGGCTGAAGACGTTGGCGGCAGAGCGTCGCGGAGCTCCCGGTCCGTCAAGGCTTGGTTGCCTTCGAACTCGAGGGCGAGTGCCTCGCCCCGGGCGCCTTTGTCGACGATGAATGTAACGTCTCGGGTTCCTTCGGTTGTCTGGGTAGCGGATGCCGAAACCCGAGCCTGGAAATAGCCTTGTCTTTGAAGCTCTCGCCGGGCCGATGCGGCTAGCTCGAGCAAGAGAGAGCTTTCTGGCAGCCGACCGTCCCACTCTGTTTCGATTTTCTTCCGGGTGTTCTTTCCCGGGTCGTCTCCTTGCCAGTGGATGTGGATAGGAAAACCGGGGTTGATGTGATAGGTCACGTCGATCGTGTTTTCTCCCGTTGACTTCGACAGCGCGTCAACAACCGCACCCAGGTACCCCTCCCGGCGCAGCGTTCGAGTCAAACGATCGACATCATCTTGCGACTTCCAGTAGTCGTACGGATCGCCCGGATCCAAACTGATTTTGTCGAGGAGGGTGACTTCCGTCTCGGGAGGTGCGCCTTCGAAGGATAAGTGAACGGATGCGATTTTTTGCGGCGGCTTGCTGAGCTCGTCCCTCTCGGGGTGTCCGGGAAAATCCAGATGAAGCTCGTGGGACAAGCTGGTGTTGAACTTGTTGTCTTCTTGGCGGGTGGCGCGGAAGCCAAAACGTCGGGGTAGCTGGTAGTCGACGACCCAGAGCTGTTTCTGTGCATCGTTGAGACCGATAGAGTAAGTGAGGAAGAGCTCATCGGTCACCGCCTTGCCGAGGGTGAATCGGATCTCCGGGTCGACCTCATTTCCGATTTGAGCCGGCGCCACCGATATCTGGTCGAAAGGGAGCGCTTGACCGAGTCCTTGCTGAACCAGGCCGGTGAGCGTCCCACTCAAGTAAGTGGCCAGCTGCTCACCCAGTATTTGGGCTTGCTGCCCGGAGATGGATTGTAGATCCGAGGTGGTGCGGCCGGTAACGAGGAGAGATACCTTGTCAGCTTGTGTCAACTCAGGGTCGTTGGGCGCGTGAAGCTCTATGACCAACGCGTCGGTCCTGCCACGGAGCTCGACCACGATGTCGACGCCGGCCACCGAAGTTCGTGCCACCAGGTCCAGCTCCGGCGGTTCGGAGGGGTAGCCTCGCAATAAGATGCTCCCGGACTCGATGCGATAGGTATTTCGCCCCAAGTGAAACGTCCCTTCCGACCGAGCGGTCAAAACCCCGTCGATCTCGGGGAAAGCAACCGTTCCGGTCGCCCGAAGGTTGGCGGCCGCCTGTACCTTGGCGAGGTTGTTGTCGATGCGTAGCTCATCCAGGGTGCGGGCCCGCAGGTTCAACCGCACCGTTTCGGCAAAAGACTCTTCGTCGGTCCATGGTGTGGCTTGGCGTTCGATGGAGCCAAGCAGTTCGGTCTCCAGTGAGAGGTCCCGATAGAAGAGCGCTTGGAGAAGGCGTATGTCACCGGCAAGCAAAAAATCTCCGGGCTCTCCGCTCAGTTGAACCGAGCCTGAAATGTTGCTCCGCATCCCTTCGGGGTAGTCGATGCGAATGGAGTCTGCCTCCATGTGAAGTTCGAGACTCTGCAGGCTGGGCTTTGCTGTGAGCTGTATGGTACCCGAGCCGGTAACCTTTCCGCCGCCCACGTCTGCAGCTAACTTTGTGAGCTGTATCGACCGCCCTTGGAAGCGAGCTTGCCCGGCGAGATTAGAGAGAACCAGAGAAGGTTCTCGTACCAGCAATCTGGCTCCTTCCAGCGAGCCGAGTCCGGCAAACAGCGGACCCTCATCGGAGCTTTTTACCTCTAGGTCTACTTGGATGGTGCCGGCGAGGAGGATGTTCCCGGTCGAAGGAAGAAACGGATTGAGGAGTGCATTGTCCCATCGACCTCGCAGCGACGCCGACCAGCTCGGCTCGACTTCGCTCAGAGCCGCCGCGAGGGTGACATCCAGGTCGGTTTGCCCACCCACCATGTGCAATCGGGGAAGGGTGAAGCGTCGGTTCTCGAGATTCCACCGCGCAGATTCTTGGTTTTCGATCTCCAACTCGCCCAGCCCGGCCCGCAGCTCGAGAAGATCACCGGAGCCGGAGATGACCGATAAGGCGAGGCCCGGAGCTTCAATCGAACCCCTGGCGCTCGCCAAGAGACGGGGGCGAAGAGGAGATGGGGAGACAAGCTCCGCAAGGTCGAGTCCGGAGAGGGCGAAATCGAGTCGCGCCGGATCGGATGGGGTTGGGCGAGGCAGGGGGTAGGTACCGGATATCTGAACCCTTCCCCCAAGAAGTGCTGCTTCGAGGCCCTTCAAACGAATGACTCCGTCCATAGCATCGAGCGTGGTTTCGAGCCCTTCCACCCGAAGGCCCCTCCAAACGCCGCTTCCATTTTTGATGGTGAGCTCGCCCATTGGGTCAGGGTTCGAGGCGCTCCCCCCTAGATAGAGCTCGAGGCCGGCATCTCCCTCGAGCTCCATGCCTTCCAGGAAGGGGTTGGCGAGCTCGAGGCGAGTGTTACCGAGGAGGGTGAGGTCCAGGTCACCATCCGCTGTGAGAGGGTAAGTCCCATCGATCTCGATGGCGGTATCGGTTCCAACCAGATTGAGATCGATGATGGAGACCGAGGCACGATCGCCTTCGATGACGAAAGGCGAGCCGGTGCCGCCGCCAATGCCGCGATAGAATCCGGCCAATTGTTCCACGTTTGCTTTGTACCGAAACTCGCCCGGCTTGCGTAGAGGGAAAGAGACATCGAGCCGGCCGCGTGCCAGGAGCCGGGTGTCATCCGGGGTGGATGGAAAGAGCGCTTCTACTAAATGGTCCAGGGGCAGGGCCGAGAGGTCGAGTGACGCTCGAAGCCGGAAAGGCTCTTCGAGCTCGATCTCGGTTTCCGCCAGTGCCGGGCCGTTTTTGAGCCGGACTTCCATGCGAGCCACGTCACCATCGGAGCGAGCGTCGACCACGAGCGGCGGAAGGTCGGCTCCTCGAAAAGCTGCTTCCTCGATCGAGAAACGGGCGTGGCCTCGAAACGCCGGCAAGACACCTTCAATTTCTGCTTCCAGAGAAGGGATGATTCCGTCCAGCCCGGCGCCGACGAGGTCCAGATCTTTCAGGTGAAGCCGCTGCGCGTCGAAACGGGCGACGACCTCCCCCGAATCGAGCCCGAAACGCCCGCTGGCGCTTGCTGATGTATCCCCGAGCTGAACATCGAGGTTGTCGATGAATAGATGGCGTTCCTGCTTGCGGATGAGCAGGGAGGCTTTGCCGGGTATCTCCCCGATCTGTAAATCGGAAATCTCGAGCGAAGCGGATAGGTTGGGGTCGAGAATAGTGCCGGTCGCTTTAAAGCGTCCGTGAACGATGCCACCTAAGTGACCGGTGAGACCGGATAAATCGAGTTTTTCTACATTGCCGTCCAAATCCAGTTTTTGTTCCGCCAGTCGAATGCTCGCCTCGACTCCGAACGGCTTTTCATAGAAGACGAGAGAATCACTCGAAAGCGTTATGTTCGAGGTGAGAGAGGAGAGCTGGAAGAGATCGCCGGAGAGGTCGCCCTGCAATGAGATGCCACCCCGTAACTCGGGAGGGGGAGCGGGTATCTCGAGGAATTGAAGGATAGGATCCAGTCGGCGAAACTCCTCGAACCGGGCCGCGTAAGTAGCGGTCAAACTCCGATCCCCGCGTAGACTGCCGTCGACCTCCAGCGACCCGTCCGGAACGGCAAGCTGCTGGGTTTCGAAACGAATCTCTCCCGAGGCGGCCGAGAAGTCGATGGCACCGGTTAGTGGTACGCCTTCCTCCGTAGGCGAGTGTGAAAAGGAGACTCGTCCGCTTCCGTCGGCGCCGTTCAGGCTCCAGTCGGTAAGCTCCAACTTCATGAAACCGTCAGCTCGACTCGCGATCGGGAGGGAACGCTTGGCCCAGATGCGGCTGAGCGCCGGAATCTCCATGCCGGCAAAGCTCACCTCCAAGGAATGACTTGGGCCGTCTAAATCGAGACGTCCTTTCGCTTCGACCACTCCGCCATAGCCTCGGAGCGCGACCCGGTGAACAACAAGCAAGGTGTTCTCGATCGCGATTTCTCCGTCGACCGCCCATTGCCCAAACAACGGGGATTTCAGGGCTGGGGAACGGATCTCAGAGCTCAGGTGCAACCCGCTGGAGTTAACAACTGCTCTTGCATTGCCCTCGATCGCACCCGTTAAATCCAGCTCCGGTGCGAGTGTTTGAACATTTCCGGCGTCCAGGTGGAAATCGAGGTCCAGCTCGGCTTCGAGAGGTGAGAGCGATGTAAACTTTCCTCGTGCTTGGACTCGAGACTGTCCTTCTTCGACGAGCGCTTCGGTTATTTCGAGCTCGTTGCCGTGGATCACGAAGCTGGATCGCAGGTTGCTGAAAAAAAGCCTCTCCACTCGTCCCGATGGGGAGTGGACCGAGCCTTCGTACCCACCCTGCCTGGCAATGAGATCGAGGGTGATGGAGGTTATTTCCAGCCAGGGCTCTTGACCCGGTTTGGAGACCAGCAGAGTGCCATCTTCCATCGTCAGCGCGGCCAATCCGGCCGGAATCGAGACTGCTTGACGGGTGCCAGCCGCTTGTAAAAGCTTTAGGCGTGGGCTTTTAACGGAGACAGAGGCTCCTTTGGAAGGGGACCAGACTACGGCGATCTCCCGGGCGTCGAACGTCAGCGGTGGGCTCTCGGTGGCGGGAACGACGCGGAGGCCTCTAAGGATGAGCTCTCCGCGCCATAAGCGGTAATCGAGCTCTTGGAGCTCTACTTCCGCCCCGAGCTCGGACGCAGCCCAGTCGGTGAGCGCGCTACGGAGAAGGCTTTTTGCTGCCGAGCCGTGGAGTACGACGAGGATCAGGAACAATGAGGCAGCAAGCCCGAGAATCCACTTCAAGCTTTGTTGCTTCACGTTCCCGATGAGAGTGTTAGAGACTCCAGGCTTCAGTTCTTCCCCTATTGTAGCGCCTCACGGCTGGACGTGGTGTATTTCCTAAGAACGCTTCAGGTGCAGCTCGAAAAAGGCGAGCGTCTTCTCCCAGGCGTCCGTTGCCGCGTCCGCTTGGTATCGAGTTCCGGAAGGATTTGCGAAGGCATGCTCCGCGCCTTCGTAGATGTGAATACTGGCGTCTTTTTCGAGGGTGTCTAGAGCTTGCCGGAACTCTTCGGCCATTTCCACCGGAATACCTGAATCTTCGGCGCCGAATATTCCCAGGATGGGCATCTGGAGCGCTTCGAGCCTTTCTGGATCGGTGACCAAACGTCCGTAATAGATGACGGTGGCGTCGACCTGGTCAGGAAGCAGCAGAGCGGTGTTCAAGGACCAGCCGCCGCCGAAGCACCATCCGATGGTACCAATCCGGGGTGCTTGTTGTTCCTCCTCGAGGTAAGCGTAAGCCTCCCGGAGGTTCTGGTTAGCCGCTTCGACGTTTTGCATCGCCGCTTGCATCAGTTGCTGCGCTCCATCCGCATCTTGAGCTGCCTGCCCACCATAGAGGTCCACCGCAAGTGCGGTGTAGCCTTCTCCGGCCAGCTTTTCCGCCATAGTCCGGATGTTGTCGTTCAAGCCCCACCACTCGTGAATGACGATGATTCCGGGAAAAGCGCCTTCGCCCTCTTTCGGCTTGGCCAAGTAGCCGGTTACCTCGTTACCCTCGACGGTGCCATAGGCCACGGTTTGTGTTTCTACTTCGGTTGCCGGTTCGCCTTCCGAAGCCGCTCCGGGAACCGGAGAGTCTTGCCGGTGCTCGGCGGCCATCCGACCGGCATACTCCTCGTCCGACATTTCTTGCCCGCCGCAGGCGACCGTTCCGATTACGATGACGGCTGCCAATGCAATCCACAATAAACGCATAGGTATGTCCTCCTGCTCAATGTTTTTTAAAGAGCCCGTTCCTGTTGATGGCTGCGCATCGAAGACAAAACGTAGGGAATACTCGGGCCCGCCGCGCCAGAGTCATTATTAGCACGAAATGCCCTGTCAGGCACGCCGGGGATTTAAAGGAGTGAACGGAACATCGGTTGGCGACGGGCACCCCGAGTGACTGCTCGCTTTTATGTTAAACTCTGGCGGGCGGGTGTTTTAGGAAACTCGGTTTCAGCCAGGAAAACCACCGGTTTTGTGCCGATGAGAGCCCCATTTTCGACCCGCCGCGATTTTCATTTGTCCTGGGGGAATGACCATGACGTCTCATGACAACGACATCAAGCGGGTAAACCGTGCCCGGCAATGGACCGGCTGGTTGGCCGTTGCTACGTCCGTTTTCATGTTTTTCATGACCTTGAGCGGGCTTTCCATCTGGTTACTCCCATTCAGCGTTGCCAACCAAGTTGTCGTGTACCTGCACACGTTGGTTGGTGTCGGTTTCTTCCTGTTCTGCAGCTGGTATCTGATCCGCCATTGGTGGGTCTACAAGGCCAACCAGATGAACCACATCGTGTTGCTCGGCTACCTCGGCGTGGCCGCCCTGGTGATATGCAACCTGTCGGGTCTGGTGCTGACGGTGCAAGCTTTGTTTGGCCCGGTCATCAGCTACACCTGGGACGCGGTCCACATCGTAACCACGTTTGCGCTGGTGGTTCTGGCCTTGCCCCACATTTTGTTGATCGTTGTGAGGGACCGCAAAGCCTGGGCGAGCGGCACGGCCACTCCGGTGGAGGCGGCCGGAGCTCACGGGCGGGCTGTGTTGGTGGCCGTCGTCAGCCTGCTGGCCGGCTTGGCTCTCGCCGTTTACGCTTACCAACCTCCCGAGCTCAGTGAGGAACTCCCTCCGGACTACAGTTTCAAATACGGCGAGGACCGACCTTTTGCACCCTCGCTGGCCTTGACCACCACCGGCAAGGCTTACGATGCAAAGCTTTTGTCGGGCTCGAAGGGCTGCGGAACCGCAGGTTGCCACGAAGAGATCTTTCACGAGTGGCAGGCCAGTGCCCACCGCTACTCGGCCATGGATCCGGCTTTCCAAGCGATACAAATGAACATGGCTCAGCAAAACGGACCGGAGTCGACTCGATACTGCGGAGGCTGCCACGACCCCATCTCTTTGTTCTCGGGCACCAAGAACCTCTATACCGAACCCGAGAAACTGACGGCTCTGCAGGGTTACCAGGAGGGTGTGTCCTGCTTGTCCTGCCACGCGGTACGAACCGTGGATGTCCAAGGAAATGCCAACTACGAGATGGGGCAGCCGGTGCGGTACATGTTCGAGCTTGCCTACGATGCTTCACCGAGCCCAACGCTCCGTATGCTCCGAGATTTTCTCATTCGTGCCTACCCCCGAGAGCACGTGGAGTCCCTCAGCAAGACCTTGTTCAAAGCGCCCGAGTACTGCGCCGCCTGCCACAAGCAGTTCGTGGACGAGGAGATCAACGAGGTCGGCTGGGTGCAGCTCCAAAACCAGTACGACAACTGGCGCAAGAGCCGATGGAATCACCCGGACGAGCCGAGGAGAACCATCGAGTGTCGTGAGTGCCACATGCCCTTGACCGATTCGAGCGATCCGGCGGCCGGAGACGATCGGGACTACAACCGCAGCGCCGCCGATGGCAAGCATCGAAGCCATCGGTTTCTGGGTGCCAACCAGATGATTCCCGCATTGCTGGATCTGCCCGGAGGAGCCGAGCACACCCGGCTGGTGGAACAGTGGCTGCGGGGAGAAATCGAGATTCCGGAGATTGCCGACAAGTGGGCCGCCGGGCCGGTGGTGAGCATCGAATTGGTGGCCCCCGAATCCGTCCAGCCGGGAGAGCCCATGGCGGTGAAGGTCGTTATTACTTCCAACAAAGTAGGTCACGATTTTCCCACCGGCCCCCTGGATATCATTCAGTCTTGGGTCGAGGTGGTGGTCAGGGATGAAACCGATCGGGTCGTCTTCGAAAGCGGCACCGTGGACGACAAAGGATTTATTCAACAGGGCTCGTTCATCTTCAAGGCGGAGCCGGTGGATCAATACGGGAATCTCATCGACCGTCACAACCTTTGGGAAATGGTGGGAGTCCGGCACCGTCGTGCCTTGTTTCCGGGGTTTTCGGATACTGCGGAATACGAGCTCATGTGTCCCGACCTCCGTCGGGCGAAAAAGCGCTTCCCGAGCGGAACGGTGGAGCTAAGCGCTCCGGAGGGGCCGGGAAAGCTCACCATCACCGCCCGTTTGTTGTACCGCAAAGCCGATCAGTACCTACTGAATTTCATCTTTGGTGAAGCGAGCGGCTTGACGTCCCCCATCACCGAGATGGCTATTGCCACCCGGGAGGTTATCGTGGGGGAGCCTTCAGCGGATTGATCCGGTCCGAATGGTAAAGAGAAAGCGGCTCATGCTGCTCGCTGGCCTGCTGGGGTTGGCGACTGTGCTGGTGGCCAGTGCGCTCCTCATGTGGACTCGTCGGCCGCCGGAGACCTACGAGCCGGGCCAGGCCATTGAAGGGATTACCAGCACCTTGGCGCGCGACATTCCACCCGACTATCCGAAAATCGAGTTTCAAAATGTAGCTGCTTCCGCGGGAGTGCGGTTCAAGCACTTTCACGGACGCCGCTCCACCCAGTTGCCCGAAGACATGGGCTCAGGAGTTGCCTGGGGAGACTACGACAACGACGGTCATCCGGATCTATTCCTTTGCAATATCGTCGGTCCGCTGACCATGGACAGCGCCCAGGTTGCCGAGTCGCCGGCGACCAACAGGCTCTATCGCAACCAGGGCGATGGGACCTTCACCGACGTGACCGCGGAAGCCGGGTTGACGGACCGGATGGTGGGAATGGGTGCCGCTTGGGGGGACTTCGACAACGATGGCTATCTCGATCTGGTGGTGACCAGCTACGGTGAGATTTATCTCTACCGCAACAACCGTGACGGAACTTTTTCCACCCAAACCAAGGCGGCGGGATTGAGTGGCGTTTCCGGTTTCTGGGCCGGTGCGAGCTGGGGTGACTATGACCGGGACGAGGATCTCGATCTCTACGTTTGTGGCTATGTCGGCTACACTTACCATCCCGAGGATTTGAGCCGGGGTACGCTCCAGTACCAGGCCACCGTGCCTTATACGTTAAATCCTTCCTCTTATCCACCCGAGCGTAACTTACTGTTTCGCAACAACGGCGATGCCACTTTCACCGAGATTGCCGCCGAGGCGGGGGTGGACAACTTGCAGGGGCGGAGCTTGAACGCTACCTGGACCGACTTCGATGAGGATGGGTGGATTGACCTCTACGTGGCAAATGACGTGTCGGATAACGTCATGTATCACAACCTGGGAGACGGAAAATTCGAGGACGTCTCCCACGCAGCCTGGGTGGCGGACTATCGTGGCGCTATGGGACTGGCGGTGGGCGACTGGGACGGCGACGGGGACCAGGATCTCTTCACTTCCCACTGGATTGCCCAGGAGAACGCTCTCTACTCGAATTTGAAAGTCGCCTTTGGAGCCAGCTCGGTCGGTCCGGGGGAGATGCGCTTCATGGATGTGGCCGACATGGTGGGTTTGGGGCAAATCGCTCTCGACTACATCGGCTGGGGCTCGGTTTTCTTCGATTATGACAATGACGGCCGGCCCGACCTTTTTGTCGCCAACGGAAGCACATTCCAGGACGAGGAGGACCCCGATCGACTGGTCCCCATGCAGGATCTACTGTTCTGGAACGGGGGTGATGAGCGGGGATTCTTCGAGGTGGGGCAAGTCAGTGGCGAGGTTTTCCAACTCGAGACGGTGTCTAGGGGCGCCGCAGCGGCGGACTACGACGGCGACGGGGACCTGGATGTCGTGGTGGTCCAATACGACGGTGAAGTGCTGCTCCTTCGAAACGACGGCGGCAACCGCAACAACTGGCTCCGGGTCGAGCCGCGGGCGCGTCGCGGCAACCGTTTCGCGGTAGGGGCGAAGGTGCTGATCGAGGTGGGAAACTCGGTGCAAAGCGCCCATATTGGAAGCCAGCCTTCTTTTCTATCCCAGAGCCCCTTTGAAGCCCATTTCGGATTGGGTCGAGCCGAGCGGGCCGACCGGGTGGTGGTTTGGTTTCCCAGCGGCGAGAGCGTCGAACAACGGGACGTGGCTGCGAACCAGAGATTGGTCATCTGGGAGGCCGAGCCTTGAAACGTTCCCTGCTCATCGTGGGGGCCGTTTTTCTTCTCTTGTGGGCCGCCTTGACGGTACTCAAGCTGAGAAGCCGGGACGAGTCGGCCACAGTCTCCAAATCCGCGAGCGCGCGTGGCGCCGAAATCAAAGCTTTCTGGGATTCATATAATCCGGCTGAAAAAGCGCGCTTGCGGGGGGAATTCCAGGAGGCGGCTTCTTCTTACCGCAAGGCGCTCGAGATCGACTCGAACCATCAGGACTCTCTGTTCTACCTGGCCATTTGCTTGCAAGAGTTGGGCAAGTACTCGGAAGCGGCTTCGATGCTCGAGCGGGTCATCGAGCTCTATCCCGACAACAATCGAGCCTTTACGCAACTGGGAACGGTTTTGGCCAGTAACGATCCGGGAGCTCGGCCGGATTTCGACCGGGCCGCCGAGCTCTTTGTTCGAAGCCAGGAGATCAATCGAGAGCATTCCGGGGCGTTTCTTCGGCAGGGTCTTTTGGAGCTCAACCGGGGCAACCTCGACAAAGCTGCAGAGGCATTTCGGGTAGCGTCCGGGGGAGGAGCGCCGGAGAGCTTGTTTCTGGCCGGCTTGACCGACTACCTTCGGAGAGACTATCCCGCCGCCTCCAAACGGTTCATGGAGGTTCTTGAAGCCAATCAAAGGGAGAAGGCCATCAGCGGCCGGGGCATGGTCTCCGAGGGAGATGCGCAGCGAGCCGGAGAAAGCGGCGGGCTCAACGCCTTCGAGCGGGCCGGCATCAAATCCCTGTTTGGCCTGTACTGGGCCGCCCACCGTTTGGGAGGATATCCGGAAGCGGCGCCGGAGTCTTTCCGGCTCAAACCGCCGGCTCACCAGGAGCAGCGCTTCGATGTCGAATACCGCGAAGCATCTAATTCATCGAAAGGATTGTGGATAGACTATAACCGCGACAACCGCCCCGATTTACTTCTCGTGGGCCCAACAGGTGCCAGCCGATTGTTGAATGCCGGTGGCGGATGGGAAGACGTGACCCGATCGGCGGGGCTTTCCGAGGCCGATTCGTCTTGGGATGCCATCCAGCTCGATTTGGACGGTGACGGCTGGCAGGATATCTATGTTATGAGAGGGGGCTATGCGGGCCGAGGCGTCAACACCCTGTACCGCAACCAGGGCGGCCGGTTCGTCGATGTGACTGAAAGCTGGGGGCTTTCCGGTGAGCGTTCGACCGCCGCGGCCCGCGCCGCCGATTTCGATGGCGACGGTCGGGTGGATTTGCTGGAAGTGGGAAGCGTTGGGGTACGGTTACATATGAACGAAGGATCTCGTTTCGTGGAATCGACCCATCGCGGTTTAGCGTACCCATTCTATGGGGTGGATGCGGCGGTGGCCGACTTCGACGGCGACGGGTGGCAGGATATTTACGTCTTGGGTTGGAAAGCACCGGGGCGGCTGTTCCGAAACACCGGCACCCGTTTCGACGATGTGACTGAGGAAACCGGCCTCGAGGGCGTGGGTGGAGACGGATTCAGTGTCATCTTTTTCGATTTCAACCGGGACTCGAGGCCTGACCTCCTGGTGACATCCCATGCCTCACTCGAGGACTCTCTCCAGCGCATGGTTAACCCTACCATCACCTCGGATGGTGGCACGCTTCGATTGTTCCTGAACCGCTCCGACGGTCGATTCGAAGAAGTCACGGCTGACGTGGGCTTGAACCGCTGCTACGGTGTCCTGCAGGCCGTTTCCGCCGATTTCGATGCCGACGGCTGGCCCGATTTGCTCCTGTCCCTCGGAGGCCTGGAGGCCTCACACCTGGAGCCGAGCCTCATCCTTCGCAACCTCGAGGGTCGGGAGCTTGCGGTGTGGACCTATCTGCCATCCTTCGAAGAGCCCAACAATTCCCGGGGAGCCGCAGTGGCCGACGTGAACGGTGATGGTCGAGTGGATTTATTCCTCTCGGGCGTAGGGGTTTTAATCAACCAAACAAAGTAAAAAAGTAAGAGTGCAATGAATTCCAATCGAGTGATCCTACTAGTGGCTTTGATGCTGTGGGTGTGTCTTACGGTAACAGATGCCCAGAACGTAGACATGCAGGTGCACCGCAATCTGGGCAAGGCCTACTACGAGCGTGGAGAGTACGCTTTGGCGGTTCAGGAGCTCGTCGAGGTTCTGGAGATGGGCAGGGCCACTGCACGTGACTCCGTCAACGCCGGGTTGGCGCTGCTTCAGAACTTGGACCAGGACGGCGCACTGGGCGCTTTCACCACCGCCAAGCAGATGGATCCGGAAATGATCGAGGTGGATTTCGGGCTGGCGGTCCTTTACAAGCGTCAGCTCCGCTACCCTCTTGCGCTGGAAGCCTTCCAGCGGGTGGTGGCTCGAGATCCCGAAGACACTTGCAGCTGGTTCAACATCGGAGTGGTACAGGCTTCCATGCAAAAGCGTGAGGTAGCGCTTCGCGCTTTCGAGCGGGTTCTGGACAAGGGGTATCCGGTAGCCCAGAACTTCTATGTTAGCGCTTTGTTCCGTAAGGCCGCTTTGATTTCCCAACAAGGCCGCCGAGACGAAGCCAGGCCTTTGCTGGAGGAGTTCAAGCTCCTGCGGGCCAAGCTGCCCAATGTCTCTTTTACCGCTTCGGCACTCGAGAACGGCAAGTACGGTCAGGTCGAAGTCCCGGTATCGCTGGAGACGGCCCCCACGGCTCGCGGTGCGACTCCGGTTTTTTCCGAATTGGGACGGGTGCGCTTTGGCGACTCACCCTGCGACGAGGAGCCTGCCCTGACTCTCGGAGACTATGACGGGGATGGAGCGGTGGATATTTTCGTAGCCAATCCATGCGGCCAGAACCGGCTTTTCCGCAACCAGGGGGAAGGTCGTTTCGTCGATGTGACGTCGGAAGTTGGCCTCGAAGCGTCGAAAGAAGGGCTGGGTGCGTTATTCGTCGACTACGACAACAGCGGCTTCGTTTCCCTGGTAGTGTTGAATGAAAAGGCCAATCGGGTCTACCGCAACCGGGCGGGGAAATTCTTGGATGTGACCGGAACGTTGGGGCTTGCCGGCGGAAGTGCTCCGCCTTCGAGCTCGGTTCTCAGCTTCGATTTCGACAATGATGGTCAGCTTGATTTGTTTGTGAGCGGGGCGGCAGGCCTGAAGCTCTATCGCAACAATGGCGACGGGAGTTTTGAGGATATCTCCGCAGGTGCCGGTTTCCCGATCGAGCGATCCCGAGGAGCCGCGTTTGCGGACTTCAATGAGGACGGATTCACCGACTTGTTGGTAGTCAAGGAAGGAGCCGAGGCGGTCGTCTTGTCCAATGTCGGCAACGGTGAATTCCGACCCACATCGGTTTCGTTCGGTGGCAGTCCGGCCGGCCGACTTGCGGCCCGGGTGGTGGTAGGCGATTTCGATCACGATGGCTGGTTCGATGCTTTCGTTGTGGACGAAAAGGGTGTGACCGCCCTTTTCAACCGGCAAGGACATTTGGAGGCTGTCGCGCTGCCTGGGGCTCTCGCCCCTCATTCCGAACGCTGGGCGGTTGCCTTAGATGCGGATGCGAACGGAAGAAGCGACGTTTTGTTGCGCGATGAGGAGGGCCGTTTCCGTCTTCTGACCTACAAGGGCGGAGGGGACTTCGAGGAAGGATCGGTTGAGCTCCCCGATTCTGCAACCGGTTACGCGGTTTGGACGGACCTGGACAGAGAAGGGGCGACCGATCTGATCGCCGCGGGCAGCGATGGGATCTTGCGTTTTTTCCGCCGGAAGTCCCCTCAACGATCTCCATGGCTGTCGGTGGCCCTACAAGGTCGGCGCAGCAACCGACAAGCAATGGGGGCGATCTTGGAAATCAAAACAGGTCTTTCTTATCAAAAACACATCATGCAAGGTCTGCCGCTAACCGTTTACCCCTCCGGCCGCTCCCGGGTTGACGTGGTGCGGATCACCTGGTCGAACGGGGTGGTTCAAAACGAGGTGGAGGTTGCGGCGGATGAGCGTCTGGCAATAGAGGAGGAGGAGCGTATGACCAGCTCCTGCCCCTTCGTTTACATTTGGGATGGAGAGCGATTCCGTTTCCTCTCCGACTTCCTGGGCCGGGCTCCGGTGGGCGAGCCTTTACCGGGCGGCGGAGAGCTTACTCCTTATCCGGAGGATTACGTGAGGATCGCTCCGGAAGCCATGCAGGCGAGAAACGGTGGTTTCGTTTTCCAGATCACCGAAGAGCTCAAAGAGGTTGCTTACCTGGACGCCGTCGAGCTCCTGGCCATCGACCATCCCGAAGGAGAAGAGCTTTACACCAACGAAAGGTTCTCCTCCCCCCCGTTCGAGCGGTTTCGGCTATACCGCGTTTCCGAAAAGCGATCGCCGGTGCGAGCCGTCAACCATCGGGGCGAGAACATCCTTCCGCGGTTGCTCGAAGCCGACGGACATTATGTGGATGGAGGCTCCTTGCACCGGATTCCCGGCTTGGCCGAGGAGCATGCGATGGTGTTGGATCCGGGACTTGAGGCTTCGGGCAAACCTCTGAAGCTCTTCCTTACCGGATGGGTTTACTGGGCAAGCTCCAGCAGCATGAGGGCGTTGTCGAACCACGGCGGAATATCGCTTCATCCTCCCGAGCTTCAGGTCAAAGATGCCCAAGGCCGATGGGTGACGGTGATTGAAGATATGGGCTTGCCTTCGGGGATCGACCGTACGATGGTGGTCGACCTGGCCGACAAGTTTCTCTCCTCCGATCGCTCGGTGAGGATCCTCACCAACTTACGTGTTTACTGGGATCGGGCTTTTTTTGCTTGGACGGATGCCTTTGCTCCCGAGGTGAAGGTGTTAAAGCCTCGAGCCGCCGATCTGCACTACCGGGGTTTTTCGACACCGTTCAGGAGTGGTGGAAACGAGACGCCCCACGAGTTCGACTACACGAGGGTGCTGCCGGTGGCGCCCTGGAATGCGCCCGAGGGCCTCTACACCCGGTTCGGAGAGACCCGAGCTTTGGTCGAGGCGGTCGACAACCGCCTGGTGGTCATGGCTCCCGGTGATGAGCTGACGGTGGTCTTCGATGCGGAGGCGCTTGGCCCTCTCCCGGCAGGCTGGAGGAGAGACTTCTTTTTGCACTTCAGCGGCTGGGCCAAGGACAACGATCCCAATACCACTTACTTTCGGACCGTCGAGCCTCTGCCTTATTGGGGAATGGAAGCCTATTCCAGAGCCACCGGTTGGCGCTCACAGGTGCCAGCCGATTATCTGGAGTCGTATCAGACCCGGCAAGTTCCTCTGCTGATTGCTCCTCTGGCTCCGCCGCGATGAAGGATTTCGGCTTACCGAGCGGTCATCGAGACCGCCGGAACCCCTTTTTCTCGAATGAGCGTGTTGAAGGCTTCCAGATCCTCGCCCATCAGGCGTTGCAGCTCCGTTTTCTCCTTGTTCCAATCGGCGCTCAACTCGTCGAGCCGGAGGAGCGCGCCGGCCGTGGGCGGAAAATCGGTATTGTCGACCTGGCCCTGGAGCCCTAGGAGCATGTCGTTCAACGTCGGTGGGAAGTTGACACGGTCCTGCTGGGTCTCCCGCTTGACTTGAACCAGCCGCTCCTCGATGGCCGTCAATGAATCCACCAGCTTCCCGCCCGCTTCCCCGATCTCGTCACCTCCGGGCTGATCCGCGGTACGCTCGATCAAAGCGGAGGCCTGATCGCGTACCGACCTGATTTGCTTGACACTCTCACGAAGCGCGACGAGCGAGTCGTAGACCTTGCGTAGGAACAGCTCGCTGGCACGGTAGTCGGCGACCCCGGGCTCGAGTCGCGGATCGGCCAGCACCTCGAACCCCTGCGTCAGAGTGGAGTCGCCCACTGTCAGCCGGGCGGTGTAGGTTCCCGGCATGCTTCGGTATCCCCGGCCCTCACTTCCGAACTGTCCGATCCGTGGTAAAGCCTCCGGCGACTCGCGCCTGAGATCCCACACCTGCCGGTTGAGACCGGTCTTGGTGGCGAGCGGCGCCGAGGCATCGCTGTCGCTGCTGAAGGTACGAAGCACCTCGCCGGCAGCATCCAGTATCTCCAGGGTCGCCACGCCGTCGGGCTCTTGGGCAAGGTTGTAATAAATCACCGCTCCGTTGGGAGGATTCTTACCGAGAGTAGGGGAGTCCGATGTCCCTCCGCCGACTCGGTACGGGTTTTCGGGACGTAACAGATGCACTTCGGAGGATGCAACTTCCTGGGTCAACTGCTGCAGCACCGTGAGGTCGTCCAGTATCCAAAAGGCTCGCCCCTGGGTGGCCGCGACAAGCTGGTTCTGCTCGATCTGCAAGTCGGTGATGGCAACGATGGGAAGATTCAATTGGAGCGACTGCCAGTGCTCGCCATCGTCGAATGAAACGTACATTCCCGTCTCGGTTCCCGCATAGAGCAAGCCCCGCCGGATTGGGTCCTCGCGCACCACCCGCACCCAAGCGTCCGCGGCGATGCCGTCAACGATCGGTTTCCAGCTCCGGCCGTAGTCGGTGGTCTTCAAGATATGCGGGGTAAAATCGTTGAACTTGTACTTGGTGACGGCTATGTAAGCGGCTGCCGGGTCGTGGGGTGAGACCTCGATGGCGTTCACGGTGGTCTCGCCGATGCCCTCGGGTGTGATGTCAGTCCACGTGGCACCGCCATCCCGGGTGAGCTTTACCAGCCCGTCGTCCGTACCGACCCAGAGGATTCCCTCCTCGTGGGGTGAGGGGGCCACATAGAAAATCGTGTTGTACAACTCGCCGCCCGCCGTTTCATTGGTGAAAGGCAGCCCTCCCTTACCCTGCTTTTCCTTGTCATTTTGGGTCAGATCGGGGCTCACTTCCGTCCAGGACCGTCCGCGGTCTTCTGTTTTCAGGAGCATCTGTGCAGCGTGGTAAATCACGGTGGGATCATGAGGCGACGCCACCACCGGTGCATTCCAGTTGAACCGGTACTTGAGGTCGACTCCGTCGAGACCGAGGGTGATCGGCGGGGACGCCATGATACTGCGCGCCGCTTTGGTGCGGGTGTCCAGCTCGGTGATCACGCCGTGGATCGAGGTGGCGTAAAGTAGCACCGGGTTGTCGGGATCGAAGGTCACGTATGCCGATTCGCCGCCACCGGCGTTGAACCAATCCTTCCACCCGATGCCGGGACCGTGGGTGGAGCGGCTCATAATGGCCACGCTGGTGTTGTCCTGCTGGCCGCCGTAGAGCCAAAAAGGGAATTGGTGGTCGGTGCTCACCCGGTAGAACTGTGCGGTGGGCTGGTTCTGTTGGGTGGACCAGGTCTTGCCGCCGTTGAACGAGACGTTGGCGCCTCCGTCGTTGGCGTTCACCATGATCTGGTTGTCGAAGGGATGGATCCAGAGATCGTGGTTGTCGCCGTGTGGGACCTGAATTCGTGTAAAGGTCTTGCCGCCGTCGATCGAGCGCATCATAGGGGCGTTGAGGACGTACACCGTCTCGCGGTCCTGCGGATCGGCGTAAACCTCGATGTAGTACCAGGCTCTTGCCCTCAACACGCGCTCCGAGTTCACCAGGGTCCAGCTCTTACCGGCATCATCCGAGCGATACAGGCCACCGGAATCCGCCTCGATCAAGGCCCACACGCGGTCGGGATCGGCCGGCGACACGTCGATGGCCGTCTTGCCCATGAGCTCCGGCAGCCCTTCGGTGAGCTTTTCCCACGAATCTCCTCCGTCGGTCGACTTGTAGATGGCGCTCCCCGGGCCACCGCTTCGAACCACCCAGGGATCGCGCAAATGATCCCAGAACGCGGCATAAAGGATTCGAGGATTGGTTCTATCCATGGCGAGCTCGCTGGCACCCGTCGTCTCGTCGACTTTGAGCACCAGTTCCCATGTCGCGCCGCCGTCGCTGGATCGGTAGATCCCCCGTTCCTTTGTGGCGCCGTATGGCGCGCCTTGCGCCGCAACGTAAACGAGATCCGGGTTTCCGGGATGGACGCGAATGCGGGAGATGGCCCGGGTCAGTTCGAGCCCCATGTGATGCCAGGTTCGTCCGGCATCGGTGGACTTGTAAACACCGTCTCCGTGAGATGTGGTGACACCTCGCACCGCATGCTCACCCATCCCCACGTACACCACATTGGGATCGGATTCGGCTACTGCAATAGCTCCTACCGATCCGGTCTTGAAGAAACCGTCCGAGACGTTCCGCCAGGTCTCTCCGGCGTCGTCCGTTTTCCACACCCCGCCGCCGGTGCCGCCGAAGTAATAGGTGAGCTTCTGAGTAGGGATGCCGGCCACCGCCACCGATCGACCGCCGCGGAAGGGGCCGATGTTGCGCCACTCCATTGCCTGATAGGTTGTCGGATCATACGTGGATGTGGTTTGCGCAGGGGTTGTGCTGCTCACAAACGCTGTGAGAAAAAGGACAAGCATCGCCGCGCGCGCAAAGCTGTTGGGCCTGCGAAAGAACGATTCTTTTTGCATGGTTGCGCTCCAGGTTCGGAAGTTTGGCGTGGAGGATAGCACAACCGGCGAGATTGAGGCGAAGGTACTGGCACGACGACCAAAGAAGGAATAAACTGCCCGGCCAAGGGAGGGCGGATTCTATGTCCAATGGTAAAGTCGGTATGACTCGCCGTGAGGTTTTTCGGCTCGGAGCCGCTGCCGGCGCGTTATTCGTATGTCGGCCGGCTCACGCTGCCAGAGCGCCGGGCTTGATTTTTCAAGCTGCGGATGCTGCCACCGATGTTGACCATATCATGTGGGGTGTTCGCGATCTCGATGAAGGCATTCAGTTCATTGAAGAGAACTGGGGAGTGCGGGCCGTTTTCGGAGGCGTGCATCCGAACCGGGGGACCCAAAATGCCATCGTCTCTCTCGGCGAAACGACCTATCTGGAGATCCTCGCTCTGGATCCGGCTCAGTCGGTGGAGAACGAACGGGTGGCTCAACTCAGAGGTCTCACCGAGCCGACTATCTTTACCTGGGCCGCTAGAACCCGGGATATCGAGGCCATGGAGAAGCGGGTCAAGGCGGCAGGATACCGCAGCGGGGGCCTGCGCGCCGGCTCTCGCGAAAAACCCGATGGTAGCATGCTTCGGTGGAAGAACTTCTACGTCGAAGGGCATGAAGGTGGCGTTGTGCCCTTCGTGATCCAGTGGAGCAAAGTGAGCGTCCATCCAGCTGCGGACTCGCCGAAAGGCTGCCAACTGAAAACGCTCCGCCTCGAGCATCCGGAGAGCGAGGTAATGAATGGTTTTCTGGAGGCCATGGGCCTTCGGGCCCGGGTGGCTCAAGGTTCGAAGCCGAAGATTACCGCGTTAATCGAAACACCCAAAGGTGATTTCGAGCTGACTTGATTGCAGGGTCGATTTTAAAGCCAGCTATGTAGCACCTCACCGCCAGGGAACGTATAGCCTGATGAATAATGGTATGCGCCCAAGATCTCTGTTGGCTTTAGGAGCATGTGCTCTTCGACTTCGGAAGGATAAAAGGTCAAAGTGCCTTCACCTTGCCAGATAGTTTCGCTATACCTTACATCTTCCGCTCCCAACTTGACGAGCTCGAGAACCGAGGGCGCGGCATCCTTCACGATGCTGGGAAAATGCCGAATGTGAAACAAAGGCAATCCCATGGGCTTAGGCAATTCAGATTTTGCTATTTTTCTCTTTATTGTCAAAGAGCCTTCCATTAGACGTTCGCCATGGGAGGCCACTATTCCTTTTAGGCTGGTGCCCAGTCCCGTTTGTGGCATCCTGGGATTGAAGTCGTTGTAATCGGTGATTTCAATCATCCCTAGTTTTTTCGCGAATCCCATGAACCAGCCACGAGCCATCGTGAAATCATTGTCCACCCAAATATGCAGACAGATTTGGCCGGGCTCGCCTTTGAAAGAACAACCAACCCATATGGCCGCTTCCTTGTACTGAGTGCGCTCCGGGTTTACGTAGGCCATATCGGGCTGGTTGTCCCATAGAGACCACCACTTGCTAAAAGCTACATAGGCCAAGTCGGGTTCGGGTCCCGGTTGTAACGGTTCGGGTAAGTAAGCGGCGATACTATCTGGATCGGCTCTGTAAGCGATATTCAAATACTCTGTTCCATAATGCCACGGCAACTCACCGACCAATGATGATTTCCCCTTTGGTGTGAGCGGATAACAAAATCC
>SDBT01004141.1_pt1 | contig 24730 bp, 34 predicted proteins | sample 2277101 | NCBI WGS metagenome assembly SDBT01 (sample SAMN10404973, study PRJNA504765) | marine sediment metagenome | isolation source: marine sediment core GS10_PC15, 103 cmbsf | place: Arctic Ocean: Southern Knipovich Ridge | collected 2010 | reverse complement strand
TGTTCGGCCTGGGACTGCTTATTCTCGATCATTTTGGCTACTTTTTCTTCATCGAGCCCGAATGTCTCATTGTCGTGGGAGACCGCCAAGGCTAACGCTTTGGTTTTTGACATCTTCGTACCGACCATACGTTTATAGACCGTCTTCTTTTCCATCTGTGGTTTGAACGGTCCCTTCCATGGTCCCTTCTTTGCTTTTGAAACAGCTTCTACCAGTTTGATTTCAGCCATATCCATAAATTCGGTAACCCAACCGCCTTGTCTATGTTGACAGAAGGAGAAATAGCCAACGACCGGACCAAGCTCTTCTTTACTTAAACCCAAAGCCGGTGTTCGATCCAAATGGAACGGTGGATCCTCATGTTCCCGGAGCCGAAACCAGCCCTCAGTAATCATTCTTTGAGTAATGGCAACCGTATTGCCAGGCTTGTATAGTTTGGTTCGTTCTACTAATTCCACCAAGCCCTTATAGCCGGTTATATGAGTAGCTTCCATCAGATTGGTTTCAGAATTCTTGAAAGGGACCAGAGCCGCCCATCCAAATTCTGCTGAATAATTCAAGCCTAATTCAGCGCATCGCTTAAACGCCAGCAGAAGGCTTGAGGGAGTGCATTGAAATAGTTTCGGGACTCGCTGTGCCGCTTGAACCGCGGTAACTACCAGCTCCTCAAGGGTAACGTATTTCGACATCATTTCATCGAGACCGCCCTTTTGAACCTCCTCGAGAAACATATCTTTCATGGAGCCTTCGTTGAGGATTGCCGGTGTGGATACTCCACGTTTAGCTACGTCTCTACCTTTTTGCTGTGCCATTAGTTTGGTCCTTTCCGTTAGGTTCAATCGGCTTGAGAACTTTGTCGGCTTGAAGGGAAAGAGCGTATACAAAGGTTTCGTATTCTTCAATGCTCATAGTTCTATCTTTCACTCTTTCCACCATCTCTGCCAACGTCCGGGCTTCGGTGATGATGGTAGAACATTTGGGGTGCACAGCCATAAACCCTTCAGCTAACGAGATTTCTTTGTTGCATATTGCACACGTATAATCTTCCTCTTCCATCCTCATTCTCCTTTCGTTATGTGGCGATTGCGGGAGCAGGAAGGTTGCCGGCTGCCTTTATCCACTCCTGTGGCCCTACCCCCGCTTTCGCCTTTAGCACCATCACTGAGTTTATCAGCGATCACTAATAGAGGCTTTCGCCATCGGTGCTATTTTGAATTACGGGAGCGGTCTGCTCATGAACAGCCGTGCCTACGCCTTCAATTATCAAAGCGTCTTGCCCGTTCTCCGCTCCCATTTTGAATTACCGCCGGCCAAGAGTCTGCTCCCACATCTACGAGCATTGGCCTCTTGGACCCACCCTCATGATAAAACGATCTATTGCGCCTCAGCATCTACAAAGACCGCCATTCTGCTTGGAATGAAATGCCGTCAGGTTCGGCCCGGCGGTAAACTGTTTATTCGTCCAACGACATCTGCTGGTCATCGTCCTCGATTGCGACCTCCTTCATAATTTCTTTGGTTACAGGCTCCAAGTAGAGCCGCATCCTTTTAGCATGATCGACATGGACCTCACACTCCACATCACGCATCTCAGTTCCCTTATTAAGTATATGAGCCGGCTCCAAGGAATACGCATCGCGGTGTTTGATACTGTCGTTATAACCATCAACGGCCAGTTTCTTTGCAGCGGCTATATCCTCTTTTTCGATAATAGCTTCCACCAGGCTATCAACTTTTTCCTTTATCTCCTCATCGGTAAGTGCAACAGCGCACCGTATAGTCTCGGTACCGGTGAATATCGGAGTATTGTCTTTTCTCTTTTCAGCACTCATGGCGATCCCTTTCTTTGACTCCCATTCGTTTAGCCAATTTCTAAACTTTTGGGCGTTCTTTTTGAATAATTCCTCCGTTCTGGAGGACATAAGTTCCATGCTATACCTGGGGTCGGAAGCCATCCCCCTCCTCGCATTAAGCCCCATAGCCAACAACCTTTTCTCGCTTCTCCCCTCGCAATACAGTATGATGGAATACCACGTTGAACAAGTGCTATAGTTGTGGTCTGCGTCCACTTTGTCATCAATCGAAATTTCACCTTCGAGCGCATCGAGAAGCCAGAAAAACTCCTTCTTAGTCATCGCTCTTTCACCCCCGCATAAAACAGGGCTGGCAATACCCATAGATAAAGCCAGAAGTATCGAGGGTCATATTCCATACCGAGGATTAAGGGACCACCGACAACAAGCAGTCCGCCGCCGATATAAAATATCATTGCTCCCAAAACATATATCATTCCTCCCACAATCCAAAATGGGCCAAGGATCATTAATCTCAATCCATCCAATAATCTATCACGATTTAATTTCATCTTTCTTTCACCACCGTAGATACCAGTTTACCATCCTCGGGATTAAGCTCAATCGCTACAGAATCGATTTCCTCCGGCTTAAATACCCGAAACGGTTGACGGACCAGGGCTATAATATGGCCTGCACGATATACCCAGGATTTAACCGACATATCGAAATAGCTGGAGCCATCCCCAGGTATCGGCCGTATCGTACCGGTACGTCTCGCCTCAGCTTTAATCTGAGCTTTTAGCGTCTGCCTTTCAATGCGTCGGTGATCCTTATAAAACTCCATACGAGGATTAATTATAAGCTTAAGATCAACCTCTCGAATCAGCCTTAAAGGGGTATTACATACAGGACAAGTGACGACCTTATATCCACGATAATCAGAGCTTGTATTCTGATATTCCTTCGGTGGATCGTCGAGTTGCCGCTTCAGATTGGATAGAAGCTGCTTTTCAACGGAGGTATTTCCGCAATCATTACATTTATCGGGCATATTATTTCCCCTCCGACTCGTGGATGTTGCCGGTGACTTCCAAGGTGTCCCAATTTTCGAAATTCCAATAGTATGGCGTTTCTTCTTTAGGCGCTTGGACCAGCAAAACCCAACTGTCAACATTCCAAACGACTTTTAACATCCGATCACCGTCAACGTGTATTAAATCCCCCTTATATATTTCCTTTCCATTCTTATCCTTTCGCCCTATAAATTGTTCGTCAGGTTTAATCTCCCCATCGCAATTCCCCGGCAATATTGGCATCGTAAAGCCAACGCCAATCCGACCCCAATGTCTGAATCTATCAAATTTCCCATCCCTGTAAATCGGTTGTCGAAACTTTATAATATCCATATCCTCTAACCTTTATGTTTCTTGAAACGCGGCACCATCCGGGTACCCTTAGTCACGCAATCCTTATAAGCTTCCGGATAGTCTGACTCCAGTTTCTTCATATCAGTTCTCCGGGATCCCCCCTCTTCGCTGTAGCGGAATATCCCACCCGGGAATTCGATAGCTTCGGCCTCTTCTGCCTTCAGTAAGCCGATAATCTTATTACGGCATCCCTCAGACTCCTTTGTAGCTTCCCTGGCCGCATCCTTGGCATCGAGCCATTCGGTTATCATATCATCCTCTTCGAGCGTGAGGATCTTACCCTCGATCGACTGAATCTGTTTAAGGAGTTCGAGATTCGGAGGGCGATCATCCATCGGTGGCCGAACATCGGCTTTGATATGGTCCTCCATAAACCGGGTTTCAGCCTCGATCATTGCCGCTATAAGTTTTTCATCCCGATTAACCAGGTAAATCTTACGGCCACCATCGGAGCCAGCTATCAGGGCCGGGATATAAACCTTATCCAGATCGGCTACCTCCATCTGGTGTAGAGCTTGGACCAGAACGAAATCAGGGACGGCATCGGAGGGATTGTCTGTCGAGGTTTCGCCCCAACCGGCTTCATGCGATCGGAAAAAAGGATTGAGTAGTCCAGAGGTTTTGGCCTCGATACCGAAATCGGCATGAAGCTTTTTTGCGCTTCCCGGAACCTTAAAATATAGGGCGTCATGCTGTGCGGTACGCCAATCCTTGAATGTCCTCTCGTTAGTCAGAATACCTAACGGATCCAGCCCCATTTCCTTAATCATCCAATCGATCATCGGGCCTTCAAGCATATCTCCCAACGCAGCGGCCTCTCCCGCCTCTGTATAGACTCCATGCTTTTTTTCGAGCCACAGGTCGAGTTTGGAACCAAAGGGGCTTATTCCCATGATTTTGGCGACATCAGAGCCACCTATGTATTTACGCCGGAGTTCCTTTTCTTCTGCTGTAAGCATTACGATTCGCTCCCTTCTTTTTCGTTGGTGGGTTGTGTTTCCGGTGGATCGGCTGAGAATCTGACCGGCGCCGTCTTGCCACCTATATCCGGTAGGTCCAAACCTTCACCGAGTTCCTTTTTCAATTCGATGATTTCCGCTTCAAGTTTTTCTTGGACACCAGCCCGTATATATTCCTCAACGGTGTTTATTTCTATTTTAAAATATTTAGAACGAAATTCATTCGCTCTTTCCTCCAAGCCTGCATTTATATGAACCTTGATATCTAAAAGAGTACTATAGCCTGATGCTGTTTGGATACTAATCGGACGCTTTAATTGATTATAAAATTCAACCCGGCGTTCCAACTTATCCATTGCATCTTTAAACTTTCTTGAATCCATATCTACAACCTCCTGGTGGTTTAAGTATTATTGTGGACTAACAGGTCGATGAGTCTCAATATCATTAGTTCTTGTTTGCTCCCTCGGGCTACACCGAGTTTATCGTTGTAAAGAACCCAGGACTCTTTACCCAAAGCATCTACAGTGCGAATCTCTACGGCTAATACCCGGCCCAAATTCTCCATTGTGCCAGCCTTTGATTCCCAACATTCTACAATACGAATCCCTTTGTCTATGTTCTCCCAAATGGTTTTAGGGGCATCGGCGATTGGTTTCTCTACCCCCTCTGCTTGCGGTAAATCTGGCCAATAGGTTTCCATACAAGCTCTCATAACTACACCCTCCCTGTGTTAAAGACCCGGCTCTGGACAAATTGCCGGACAACTTGTTCGATCGGTCTTGAAATAACCGACTCTCCGGTAGCCCACCGATTAACCTGACGGTACGAATATCCCATAAAAGTTGCCAACTCCCGTTGTCGGATCGGTGGATCGACACTTCTTAACAAATTCCTGAATTCGGTATTAGTCATTACTGGCCACCATCCTTAAACTCCAGCTTCAAACGGTTATCAACCATTCTATCGTAAAGCGTCTTTTGAGTACCGAGATCGGTAATGATGTTACCCATAAACACTTGCGCGATCTCCACCATCTCAAGTGAAACAATCGACAGTTGAGCGTGAACCCAATCTCTCAGGATCCTCCAGGCAACCTTTTCGGCCTGATCGCGTAAATCCTTGTATTCCTTTTGATAGCGTGTTTTACCATTGATATATGCGTCCCATAACGCACTATGGCATTTATCGATATTTGCTGGTACGGAGAAGTAGAGTTTTTGTCCCTGGCATACCATCGAGAATGAGAGACCAACCGCCTTCTTATCCTTGTTTGTGAGCATGATTTCATCAGCCCCAAACTCCTGCAGGAGCCCTAAGATTTCCCCGATAGATTTACTGGCCGGTACAGTTGTGGTATAGTTTTTGAGTTTGGTATTAGTCATACTCAATCTCCAAACCTAAACGGAAGCTCCTCACAGACAAATCCAGCGGCATTAACGTGGCCACCACCCTCATACTTCTCTGCGATCTCCGAGACATCCACTGTAGTCGAGTATAACGATACCAGCCAGGTTCCCTCGGGTCGCATCACAAAGGCTATGTAAATATCGAAACCGTCATCGTCTGCCGATTGAAACATGAACGTATTGCCCTTACCTCGATTGACAGCCAGACACCGATGACCGTCTTTGATTTTCATGCCTTTTTTATAAACTTGAAGCTCGATCTCATCAGGCGGTATTGCTGGCAACTTGACTGTCCGGCCAAACATTTCGAGATATTCTTTATACTCCTGGTCCCGGTACCGCATGATTCCATAACCCTCGGTAATTATTTTATTCTGGTCCTCCGCCGAGGTTTTTTCTCCAAATACTTTTTCCCAAATATCAGACATAGGAGAGGTATCATAAGACCGCATCCCGAATTGAAATCCCTCGATATCGCCACCCTTCTCGAAATCGAAAACATCATATTTCGATAGATAATAAATACCCGCGGGAACAAGTCTTGTTTTGTATAGATGTTCCCAGGTGAGCTGACAGGCGCCGGCTCCTACTCTTCTAAGCCCAAAAGGATTGAATTTAGATCCAGCGTCGTTGGCAACGTCGATAGCTGTCTTATGGTGGTCGATCCAGACGAAACGCATAACCTTCTGATAGACTGCGATCATTTCATCAATAGGTAGAGAGAAATCTACCATGTATAATACGGTATCCGAATGAAGCTTATCATACGGGAACTTCTCTCCATAGCCCATCCCGTAAAGCTCAATCTTCGGGTATTCCCTTTGGAGTATTGCGGCACTACATTTTCCATCCAAATCGTTCGAATGATATATGCACAGCATTATTTCGCCTCTTTCTTTATATACCCTTCCTCGATGATTAACTGCTGGCCGCGATCCCTCACCGATTCGTGACCATCACCAACCGTAGCCACCCATAACTGCCGGCCGTTTTTCTCAGCCAAATCGATCAGTTGGCTCATCCCCTCTTCGTCTAACTGCTCACCGTTCTGTACCAGCATAATCCCCAGGTCAGGGTTTAAAGTCATGCCGATACGAACCGATAGTTCCAACTGCTCTTGACCGGATAACTGTTCCAGGGGCTTACCATCGATCGTTATGCCGACATCGGTAAAGCTGAGACCGTCAATAGGTATCTCTGCCTGTTTGATAGCCTTATCCCTATCGCGCCGAATAGTCTTGATTTTCTTCTCCGCGGCATCGACAGTGAGATTAGCCGCCTTAATAGTCTTAATAGCTTCAAGGTAGTTGCCATAGATGGTGGCACCCTCGTTTACTTCGTCCACTGCGTCGATCCGGGCGTCAACGTCCTCAGTTGATTTTTCCGGTTGGGGTCCAGACATTCTCTTCTTCAATTCGGTAAGTCTTTCAACCTCTGCGTTGTCGCTTGCGAGGTCATTTTTTACTTTATCGAGTTTTTCCTGGAGTTCCGCTATTGTAGTCTTTTTTGTTGTAGCATTATCCTTATGTAAATTTATAGCAGTATCGAGATCGTCGAGCTCTGTTTGTCTATCTTCCTGTTTGGTATTGAAGTCGGTAATCTTCTGCTTCTCGGCTACCAGGTCGGCTATGGCTACCCTTTCGATCTTCTCTACCGGTTCGGGTCTCCCCTTGGCTTTCAGGTCACGCTTTAAGTCTTTACGCTCCTCATAAGCCTCTTCCTCTTGGTCCGCAAACATCTGCAATAGTTTAACGAACTCTTCCCCGACCAGCTTTTTAACGATATTGGCCTGCTCTACTCCGGTCATGGTTAGAAATTTGGTAGGAGCGAAAGAGAACTCATCGAGAAGAGTCTTGAGATAGTTCTGGCCGACAGATTTATCATCCTCGTCCAGCTTGACCTTGAGGGTGGTTTTCGTACCGCTGGAATCGAGTTTGGAGAATTTGCGAGAGACATAGAATTTATCTGTATCCATCCAGACCTCTCCCTCGTCCTCACCAATTCGGATAGGTTCTGATGGAATGTTTCCCTTCCCACAAAAACCCCATAAGATAGCCCGGAGTACGGTGGTCTTACCTGCCCGATTCTTACCCACCAGTTCATTTACCAGTGGATCGGCCAGGATGGAAATATGGTGGATACCTTGAATATCAGTGATTACGACTTTGTTAAGCTTTAACGGCCGCTTCTTTGTTTCCGGTGGCATTGCGATCCCCTTTGGTATAGGTTAAATGTTTACATCTATCAGCTTATATCCAGACACTTTTCGAGTTTCTTAACTTTGAATGAAGCCTGATCCAACTAGCCAGCTAACATCTCATACAACTCAGGATGGATCCCGAAGTAAACTACCGAGAGCTTATTGACACCCCTGCCGGTCAAGAAGGTTTGCTGAATATACTCTTCCTCTCTCCTGTCTTCATCTACAGCTAAATGAATTTCCAACCGTCGATCTTCGAGTAAGCATTTCTTAACCTCCACGAATATGAGATTAAGAACCTGTTTCTTCATTATGATCATTGGTCGCCTCCTGTTCTGTCATCCTAAATGCCATTCTCGGCACATACCACCAGCGTTAAGGTTGTTTCTCTTGATGTCTCTTCCCGTTGTGGACCGCCATCCCCCTGTCGGGCTCCACTTCTTTTTTGCACCCGTTATCTTGGGGCAGGCGCAGAGGGGGATGTTGATAGTTCCAAGGGTAAAATCTGAAATGAAAAACCGGCACGAGCTACAGGCGTGTTTAAATATCCTAATACCAAACATCATCGCGCCTCCAGTACCGCCCGGTTCCAAACGCTTTCCATAATCCAATATCCACAAACACACTCTGCGAGATAAGTTGGAAATGCGTCTCGGTCGTCAAATGTGACTGGTGCATAAAAGACGGCCCCACATTCAGGACATTCTATCAGTTCGTTCTTTATAACGGTGTCACTCAAAACGGTGTCCATCCTAACCAGCTTGTACGCAATTCCTCTACTATCTCTCGCTCGTATTCATGGGAGATATACTTCGGATACCACAATGACGCGGCTATCCGGGCCAATATATAGGCGTCCAATTCATCATTCGTTAGGAAGTGAACACCCCACTTCTTGCCACAGATAAAAGGCATCTGATCCTTTTTGGTATTGCCTTTACTGGTAGCGTATTTTTTCAGCTTAGTTGGAGGAATAATTATGTGGGGTATTTTATTCCGGTAGAGCATAAGCTTCACAACTCCACCAAGTTCGCCCACCTGGGGAAGCTGGTTTACGGATCCGAAAGAATAGCCCTCGATAGCGACGAGTAGGTTTGTATTTGGACTAAATCCGGAAAAGTTTCTAAGAAGCTCGTGCTCTATATAGTCTAACCGTTCCACACCCATTAACCGGCTCTGGACCGTGTAGGTATCAAACTCACCCTTATTGGAATGGTAATGACAGACACCAGTCGAACGTAACGAGAGATCAAGCCCTATAAATATATCGGGAGCCGAGATTAACCCCGTAATATCCGGTGAGACTCTTTTAGTCTTTTTCTTTTTCTTTTTCGGCTTATCGAGTGGTTCCATTATTGTCCGTCTCCTGTCAGCTTCAGAACGGCTTTACACATACCCATTGCTTCGGTCACATCAGCATCTTGTTCCATAGTATGAAACATTTCGTATGCTCTTGTCGCCAGTTTCCGGGCTCGAAGTTTCAATTCCCATTTATCGGCAAATAGAATAGCATCTTGCTTGTGCCAAAAAAGACCCCTGACTATCGTGTCTCCCGATAGAGTGCCGTCGCCCATAGTGGAAACCACCCATGTATTGATTCCACATCGTCTTTGTGTGTCTTTACAGACGTATGTCACTCCCGGAGCAGGCCAATCCTGCTCATCGATCTCGTTCCATAATTTATTGTAGATTAGCATTAGAACTCCTCCTTGCTGCACGGGAAATATCGACAATGATTTACTCCACACTTCGGACAGCCGTAAGCGCATTGGCAAACGGTGAATAGCGATTTACGAAAGATTATCAGGAAAGCCAAAGCTACCATCAGAAACGCTACCACCCACGATAGGATTATAGTCATTGGTTAGCCTCCCATTCGAGAACAGCCAGAGCCGCGGCACGGTAAGCTGCAACTGGGGTGTCGCCGTACCCATCAAGAGTTGTGCTATCACTGCCATCTACAAGTTCAGGCTTGGTGCTATAAGTGGCCTGTAATTTGCCTTCACTTTTATGGTCTGATGGAACTAATCCCCAAAAGATAAAACCTTTGGATTCTATGTAAGCCCGGTAATCCTTTTCTTCGAGTGAGACTTTGCCGTCGGAGCAGGAGCATGGCATTTTCTCGAATTGTAACGAGGAGCTTCCATTATAGTCGTGTTTTTTGGTGAACCAACGAGTAAGCGTTAAACCTTTACTACACACCGGACACGGCTTCTTGCCGGTGCTTATCGTATCGTCAGCATCTGCTTGTTCGTCAAGGGACATTATCGTTACACCTATATCCTTTTCACTCATTATCATCGGCCTCCTGTTTGTCGAGAAGTCTCTCGATAATCGTAACTGCCTTTTCCTCGGTTCCCTTGTAGCACTCGGTGCAGATGTTCGGGTTCACGTTCTCTATGTATTTCTTTGCTGGCTTGTGACAATAAAAACATAACCTTCCGTCCCATGGGAAATCACTCGGGTTCATATCACCCTCTCCGGCGGTATGGTAACCGTTGCCGGGATACTGGTTATCGATCTCTCGAATCCACACCTCACGCATTTCATAACATATTTTCTATCTTCCTCATACTGAAACAGATGAAATTTATGGTCATATTCCGCGCACCGCTTCATTCGCTTTTGCCAAAACCGATCTTCCATTATTGCCTGATTTCCCAAGTCGTAGCCTCCTTTTGCGTTCTTTCAAGTATTGTTGTTGGAGAACAAAATCTATCCCGTGAGCGTAGAATTCCTCGTAGCTAAATAAGTTCTGTACCTGTTTCCCCCGCTTTAGATATATCCATGGTAATCCAATATGGATTAACCGATATAGTTCATCTTCCTTTGTCCGCCAGAAATACCCGAATGCAAAATGAGCCAAAAATAATATTCCTGACTTCTCCTTCCCCCTGAATGCGAATCCGATTTGAAATAATAATTGAGTATATGTGATTGAGTATTGGATACGAATAAATTTCCAAAAGATACCCGCTGGAGGAGTCCTTTTGATTCTCCGCAACTTCCCCACAGGAACCTTTGACTGCCGGCGAATCTTAATCATACAAATAGCCGTGCCTGTTCTTTGGGGGGAGGTTTGGGGTCATAAACATAATGATTGAAGTCACACCCGGTTCGTTCTATGGCCCGTTTCCAAGCATCTGCCAGCTTGGGCCATCTTGCCATTTGCTGTTTCTTTTGTCTTGGGGTGAGATAGGGACAGAGAACACAACCTAAGCGATCAAAACCTTCGTCATAAAGTTTACAGTAGTCTATTCCCTTCTGTTTTATGTACTGCCAAATCTCATGTGAGGTCCAATCGATAATAGGATGGACATAGCCCCTTGTGGTCGATTTGTTGCAAGGTTCAACCATCTGTCTTTTTGCCCGGCGACTACTTTCTTCAGACCTTATTCCCGTCAAAACTATACGCCCCTTCCCCCCCACTCTTTCTTTTAATTGTGTGCAGCAATAGCGAACGTGCCTATTCGGTGGAAATTTGTTATAGGCTATTAATTGCCACATAGTTCTCCGTGGTCTCACTATATTTACTTCGGGAAAGGTTTTAATGAATTGGACCAGTTCTGGCGGGTCAACTGTGGTCAAGTTATAATGAGCGTCAAACTTAACGTCGCTCATTTTAGCCAAGTCAAGCAAAACGACCGAATCCTTACCACCTGAGAAAGCGAGATGATACCCATCGTCTGGTTCGAATTCTTGAATCCTGTTGATCGCCACCTGGACCTTATCAACCGATCCAAATAAAGTATTATAGTTTAATGTCATTACTTTTTCAGCCTCTTAATCATAGTGTCTCACAAACCAACAATGGATATGGTGAAGGTTATGCTCGTGAACTACCACGGCTTCTGTTTTATTTAATTCAAGGCCGCAGTCAGCACACTCACTCGGTTCGCTGACAGAGCTAAGAGCCATCAGAATCAGGTCGATTAGCCAACCCATTATCCTGTATCCATATCGTTATGTTGTGATTGATAAAGTCCTGGAAGAGATTATTGATGTTAATCGTTGGCTCTGATTGATCTACTCTCAGGTAGAAGGTATCGTTAGTGCCCCGGATAACTTCACCCTTATGCACATGGACACCCTCCCCGGCGCCAATGATAGTACCGTCGGGAACGTCCAGTATCTCGTCATCGGTTTTTGAGGGTTCTGATTTGTCAGGAAGCGGAGAATCGTCCGTCATGGCACGGCGTAGTTTTTCGGCCGCATCTGGATCGGATCGAGGAATACCATGTTTAGCAAACAACATAGCTTCACCGGCCCACTCGTTAATCTTTGTCCAATACTGGTGGAGGTATTCTTTTTGGTTATAATGACGCTTATTGAGAGCTGTAACTGTTACTTCGATTTCATCGAGCTTAAGAAATGAAGCAATTTGTAGCAGAGTTTGAATGTGGGCGTAATCGGAGAGGTTAGCGGGTTTGTTAGCTTCTTCCAACTTCTTGAACCTCTCTATGGCATCCTCGAAATAATCCTGCGGGGTACGATCTTCAATGGGAACCTTCATTACATCCTCCTGGTGGTTGAGGGTTTATGTAAGTATCGAGACATAAATTACAACATACCCAAAAGCTTGTCAAGAGAAAAAATAGACATAATGACTATTTTATTTTAGACCAGAAAATGAGGAGGGCAGCTAACCGAAGTCAACTGCCCCTATTCTCCCACCAGGAAGAATCAGCTGATTTAAGGAGGGTACCCCAAATCGTGCTAAATCATATTATATATACAGAGAGATAGTGTCAAGTTGTTTTAGCTCCAAGACCCTTGGCGAAGCCCTTAAAAAAGTCATGCAACGTGTTCCTGATGTTATTCCATAACTTCTTATCGCTACCCAGGCCGGATTTACGGAAGAGAATCTTCTGTAATCCCTTACCCAACCAGTAGCCCAACTTCTCGGTCCAAGTCCGAGGGATAAGGAATCCGAAGCCAAGTGACGTTAAAACTCCCGCAATTTCCGGATGAGCTGCTATCCATCCAAATATGCCATATACAACCGATAAGGATTCTAACATTAGCGACCTCCTTTCTTTTTATATCGACTATAATAATGCCAAAATCTCCAAGCAGGATGCTTACTACTCGGGGTGAAGCCTAAATGTACCGTTGACTTCTCGAGTCCCATTCGCCGGCATCCGGCATAAAAAGCTCCCACCAGAATAAGTATCAACTGGAGGGAGTTCTTGTACTTGATATCGAAGGCGCCTAATGAGTGTTCACCCTTCCCGCCTATCGATTTATCGTGCGTAGGACACCTGTAACCGCTCTCTACGACGTATCTAACGGCCTTAATCTCTTTCTGGAGGTCGAACATGGCGATAAGCTTGTTGGACCAGTTCCTCGCTCTCTGGAGCTGTCTGACGGCATCCTGTATGTGCTCAGGTATGTCTTTACCCCGGCAATTCAGACAGCGACATCGGATTTCAGCACTCGAGAAGTTATCTGTTAAATCACCCACCGTTGAGTTTTGCCCCGATAGAGGTTACTGCAAGAGCAATTTTCTGCACCGTTCCTGCCGTTTCTTTGGTAGTGGTTTTCAGCTCTGAGATATCAGCCTGAATATTTCCGATAGAGACATGAGTCGCTTTTTGTATAGCATTGCAGATAGCAACGTCCTGCTTCGATTTTAAGGTTTCTTCCAATTTATCATCCCGTTCCTTAAGTTCACCGTAAACCTCTCTCCGAGGGACAAAAGCTTTGCCTAAGACGTAAAATAAAAACGTGAAGATAACAACAGTTATGGACGTGAACGCTCCCAGGCTTTTCCAGGTGATGAGTATTCCAGCATCCATTACAAAAATCCGAATGTTCGGGCTTTAGCCTTTGGTTGCGCCCCGGTATGCCCGGTTAGCATCCGGTTACGAATAGAACCAATCCCCCTTATCCATTCGAGTCTATAAGCGCCGCCCCTCGCCATATTAGTCCAGAATTTATCCGGCTGAGTCATTAAGCGGAATAATACTCCAGCCTTAATGACAGTTATGTATTGCTCTACTAAGGCATCGGGAATCAGAGTCTTATCGCGCTTAGGCTTAACGGCAATTTTGGCGTGATACTCATCGGTAACTACTGGATCCCTTCTAAACTTGAGGATTTGACTTCTGACATCGTACATAAAATCATTCCCCGGATCCATTGGCCGACCATTTCGAGTCATCTCTCTAAAGGAAATTATCACTACTCCCGCCGGAATAGTTGTAATTCTACCCATATTCTGCCATAATACGCCGCTATCAACTACCGATTCACTTTCCGTAGCGGGCCAGGTCGGTTCGGTATAGTTGAGACCCATGTTCTGCCAGCCGACAGTACCATCAATGACTCCCTGTAATTCCTGTGACGGCCAGGTCGGTGCGGCCGTATCACTCGTTCCCGCGGCAACACATTCAAATAGATATTCGTTTCCTCCCGATGTTACACCTATTTCGTCGCCTACGCTATAAACAGTAGAGGCAACCCAGGCATCTGATACGTCTTGAGTTGCATCGGAAGTCCCGGCAAGGATACATTCAAGCTTATAGGCGAGTCCTCCAACACTTCCCTGTATCTTGTCCTCGAGAACGTACTGCTGATTCCCCTGCCATGGTAAACCGCCGAACGAACCAGCTACGCCCGAAACGGCACCGGAAAGGGCATATTCGTTCTCGTTTTCGATGGGCCATAGAGGATCTAAGGGGATTTGCCAGGCTTCCGATCTCTCGAAGAACTCGACAATAACTCGTTGAGTCATATCCTGCAAAGTTGGTTCAGGACATCGCTCAACCTCTTGTCTCATACCCTCTAAAAACTCGTCATAGTCCGCGAATGTCGGCATTATACAACCTGGCCAAAGCCTCTATCGGCCGGTTCGTTGACTGGTACGTTCCGGACATTGGGATCGAACTCGACAGTTACTTGAGCCTTAATACCCAAGCTCTGCATGAAAGCCAGGTAATTGACCTGAGACTTCCGAACCCTCTCGGCAAAAGTAGCATCCTTGCTATATGCACGATAGAGAACATAATCCAGTATGGCGCCGGCGTAAATATCGTCCAGTGTCAGCAGGACGGTCCCGATGTTTTGATAAATAACTCCAGCAGCATCAGCAACAGCCTGTTTCCAGACTGCCGGCCATGCTGGTTCGGCTCCAGTGGTACCCGCTTTTACCACCTCAAAAACATAATTCCCCTCAGTAAACTGACGGCCAAGAGCATAAACCTGACCGGTTAACCATGTAAGTTCCGATGCGGCACAATCGGGTGGAGATGAGGAATAAACCATCTCAACATAAGCGCTGTCCGCCGGAGGAGGATAGATGAAGAATTCCTTCGGATTCCGTGGATCGAAAGTGAAGTGCATAAACTCAGTAACCTCTGCCTCGATATGCCAATTAGATCGAGTCTTATCAAGCACTTCACGATCTATGATCGTAATAGCACGACCGTTGGGGACTCCACTGACATCGACATTGTGACTGATATCGATCAACGACAGACCACCAGCGGGTATTGTCTGCTTTGTTTGGGTCTGTGTGAGTGTGAAAGTGGCAGTTGTTGGATAAGCATCCGGGCGCAGAAGAACGATCTCTCGTTGGGCATCGTTGATATAATCCTGCAGCTCAGTTGCCGGCCACCTGGTATTGGTATCATCCAGAAGAAGTCTTTCGGCTCGATCGATGATATTCTGAGCCGTAATTACTGCACCCATAATACCCAACCTCCTTTATGGTCGTTTTATTGCTGTGATTTCGGAGCTGTTCTACTGGACAGTCCGTGTTTGAGCCCATAATACTTCATGAGATCCTTATGCTCCTGATAAGAAATTGGTCGCAAGTGCATACGACTCATCGTTGCTGGTGATGCCGGGTGAGACATCTTGGTTACCGGGTTATACAAATGAGTGGTATTCGGTGGATGGTGTTCCGGTGATCCCTCCAGAGTCAACAAATGTATGGGAACATCGGGATCTTTTTCTTTTTCGGCTGGAGTCATGGTTTCTGCGTCCGTTGGACCCTCGACCTTAATATCCAAAGGCTGAGTAGGATCATCGGGCTCCACCTCGGCTGCGGCTGCTTGATCAGCTTCTACAGCTAACTCCTCAAGCTTTTCAATCATTTCAGCCTTACCCCCGGTAATGTCTGTATCGTACTTAGACAATCCCAAAGCAACTAAGGCCGATTTATTTAGACTTCGGAAGTCTTCTGGTAACGGCATTTCCAATTCCTCCTGTTGGTGGCGAGGAAGGGGTGGAGGGGATCGCCTTTAATCAACAGGAAGAGGGTATCCATTTTCTTCCCATTCAAACCACCCCTTACCAGGTCCATTCGCGGTTAAATTAAGGTGGCCGGGAAGTCCCAATCCTCAACCAAAGCGGAAACACGCACCTTCATCGAGTTCTGGTCCGTTCCACTGGCCATGATATACAGATCTTCTCCCGACAACAGAACGTCGTCGATCTTTGTCTCATCGGCACAAACAGTGAACAACCCCTGACCAGCGGAACTGACTGGAGTGGTTATATCGCCGCCGGTGTGGTAATAACCGAGGGTGGCGAAATCGACCTTGTTGAGAAAGGCGTCATCGTTGGAAACGGTACCAATGGCGCCCACTCCGGCTTCCGACGTTACGACCTGAGCCACGACTCGGCTGACAACCGAAAGGGCCGGAAGATCGAACACCTTGCCCTTATCGGCATCAATGAGAAGATTTGCCGTTACGGAGAAATCAATCTCCCTGGTCAGCATCAGAACCCGGTTAGCTCCTTGAGCGACTAAAGATTGCCCGGCGCCCCTGGAATAATCTACGGTTGACACGTTAATAACCTCCGTTAAGAGTCTAAGGTATTGGGGCCATCCGAGGACAGCCCCGCTACCAGATAATTATGTTTTCTTAATCCCTGCCATACCCAGGATCGAAGACTGTACGGTTTCGAAACCGAATACCTGCAACCCGCGGATGATATCGCCAAAGGAGTCCTGATTTCTCAGGGTTTCCGTCTCGGTGATCTGAGTGGCGAAAGTTATGCACTCCGGGTGTCCGAACAGGGCGTAAGTGTATCCGCCTGTGGTATAGAGATTCGACGTGGAAAATACCCGGAAACGGTTCAAGGTTCCGACTATTCCATTACGAAACATCGAGACCTTATCACCCATTACATCGGCTCTGACAAAGGTGGGATTATTCTGGATCATTCCCTTGGCCCAATGAGTTACAATGATCCACCGCCGTCCATCGTCCGGGGCATGAGCCTCATCCAGCAACACGCCAGCATCGATGAGTAATTCATCTGCTGTGCCGGAGCTTAGAGTCTGATCCGCGATTGTATTTGCGGCTCCGACATCGGAATATACCGTCTGGAAGACCAGCTGATCGATATAATTCTTGGTCTTTATCGCGGCATTGTTTGTGACTTTGTTGACCCAGGGAACGTCCGACTGGCGCCGCTCCACATCGTCAACCGGGAAATTAAAATAGACTCCCTGATCGATCAGGAGTTCTTCCTCAGCATCAACAACCGTCTGTTGATTGAGTTTCATTCCCTTTCGATATTTGTAAAGCTCAACCTCGGGATCGCGCCGGATATTGACCTTATCGCCGAAGTTTTTGATTTCTCCTTCGTAATCCATATTTGTTATTTCGGGCACAATGCCCATCTCGTAGAAGTTTTTGAGCATACGAAGGGACCAGATTTCAGGTGTAAACGAATTATTCGCTACCTGATTGTAACCTGCAGCTTTCGGGTATTGGCCGCCCATTATACAACCTCCGCGTTCATATAATCAGTTAGTGTTCTTATAATTGGTTGTATTCTTGCCGACCGATATAATCTATCAGTCGTAAACCAGTTTATTATGATCTGCAGCCAATGCAGCCCTCTCAAGTACAGCAGCTAATGCAGCTGGATTGTTCTGTTTCCGTACCTCTTGAATCTCAGACATTTTGACAATCTCTACCCTGTCGGCATCCGTTCCGGTCGCAGTGGGTCCGCCGGTAACAATGGCGACGCCCTCCGAATCTGCTTCCTGCTCTGCCAGCCGTCGATTTGATTCCTCCTGTTCATCCAGACTCGCCTGATACTCGGGGCTATTCTTTTTGAAACTGGAGATATAATCTATCATTTCTAAGGCCGTTAATCCCGGGTCACTGTCCGTTTGCGGATAAGTGAGGGCATAAGACCTTTGCCCACCGGGAAGCGAGAGTAACCATTCTTTATAGCTCTCGGAATCGACTATTGCTTTCCAATCGGAATGAGCATCTTGAATCGTCTTGAAATGAACACGTTCTGCGTTCTCTTGGTCCTGACGATCCTGTTGCTCTTTTGTCAATGTCAAATTGTTCGATACGGTTCTAACTTGTCCAGTTATAGCAGTCAACTGCTCTTGTAGTGGAGTCAACACATTCTCTAAAGCACCCCGTAAAGGTACGATAATCTCTGGAAACTCTACAGATAAAGCTTGCAGGGGATCCACAGCTTGCCCAACCTCTACAGGAACTATCGTTTCGGGCATTGGCACCGCTACATCTTCAGAAGTCTCTGTTGGCTGTTCCTTTTGACCTTGCATACGGTAAAGGTCAATCTCCGATTTCAACAGGGAGTTATCCTGCTCGATTTTGGTAGAGTGTGACCGTAGCTCACCATAATTGGTATTAAGAGCGTCTATTTGAGCCTGCAACTCCCCAACCACTTTATTGGTGGCGCCGTTATCATCCTCGACCTTTTTCTCCGGCTTATCCTCTTTGGGCTTAACATCGACAGGGGGCTTGTCCTGAGTCTCACCCTTTTCAGGTTTAGCTTTCTCAGGGGCTTCTCCCTTGTCGTCTCCCGGATTATCGAAAGCCGCGAGTTTGGCTTCCTGCTCTGCAGCCATCGATTCAGCCGTTCTTTCTTTCTTCCGAGCCATTTGTAACTCCTTCGGGCTATATGTCGGGGCTTATCGCTCGTTAAGAGCTGCTTATCCGACTATATTTAACCGTGCTTATCCGGCGTATTTACACCGGGGCTAACCGGATTGTTTCCTCTTTTGTATGTTTTCGACCGCTTTAGCCGCATCCTTAAAGATTTCACTCGCCTCTTTGAAGGCTTGCGCCCGTCCAGCATTTACATAATCATTATGATTTCCCAATGGATATTCGATCAAGAATCTCAATTTATCTCGTTCTGCTTCAAAAATATTCTCTATTATTGTAGCTATGTGAGGGTTATGAACCTTGAAATTTAATAGTTTAGGAGCTATATCATCAGGCATTTTCATTAGATACCGTCACCCTTTCTCCTTGAATTTCTGTAGGTTGGAGTCCCTGGTCCTCTGCCGTCTCGATCATTCCCTGCTTTTCCTCCTCGGTAACGACTAATTCGTCGGGATTCTGATCCATACCGGCGACAATCTCCCTCATAGCGGCTTCAGTCTTGAAGCTTGGATGCTGGCTGAATATGCTGGTCAGTTCGAGTAATCTCTGGGTCTCGATCTCTTTAGCCATTACCGCCGCCTTACCGACAGCCTTGCACTTCATCGGTCCCAAAACAGCGGTATTGATATTGAAACGCATATTCCAGCGGTAAAGCATCTCCACCAGGGGTTCTATACATCTACCATCGACATTGGACATTATCATTTTCATATTTCGGTTTGCGTTGGTGTTTAAAATCGACATACCCGTTGCCGTTTTGGTCGTTCCGATCCCCTGCTCTCCCTGGGTAATCGATGGTATCAACGATTCCTCATCAGCCATCCTCTGAAACGTTTCAAGAATAGCTATGTATTGCGGTGTCCAGCTTTTAACATTAAAGACTCTGATTGCCGAACGCCCACTCTGTCCGTCATGTGCGGACTTAAAAATACGCCAGCCGTGTATTACTGACGGATCCTCGCCAGGCTCCAACAGGTCCGTATTCGCTTCTATAATCGGACCACTTGCTATGGCTGCGTTATCCAACATCATTCGTGCCGAACCATTGATTGTATCTTGAGAGGACTTTATCAGTATTGGGACTCCAACACCAAACGGCCCCATTCCGCTTCTCTCGACATACGGGAAAATGAGATAAGGCCATCTTCCGCGATGGATCTTAACCTTGATAACGTAATTGCCACTCCACCAGATATTTGCCTTAACTTCCATGCCTCGAAATTTCGGATCGATATCGATACCGGAGGCTTGAAGGTCATAGCCACTGACCGGACCATAGTAGCAAACGACCCGGTAACGATTAGTCGCGTCAGGATCGGTATCACCACTCAAGGTCCGTAATTCTCTTATAACCGGCTCTAAGACAGCGTTCCCATCCGGCTTTTCCTGTAAACAGGCCAGAATAGCATCGGCTTTAAACCCCGGCTGACCGGCTAATTTAATCAGGTCGGCGCGAGATAACAGCATCTCCTCAAAGACGCCTTGGCCCTTTTGAGGGTTGGATACCTCCATATCGGGAAACAGGTTAAAGATAGAAACAGCGGAAATATCCGGCCGGAAACCTTTACGTTGCATATCGACGGGGAACATTCGAAGGTTTTCGTCAAACCCCATATCCCAATCTTCACTATCGTCAACGACTGTTAATGGGCCTTTAATCGCTCCACTGCCGGTGATAACACATTCGAGCATAGCCTTACCCATGTGTTCCGGATAATCGGCTTCATCTAACTGGCTTTCCATCTCTCGCTTCATGGCATCGCAACGGCGCCGCATCTGACGGCGTAAGTCCTGCAAAGTAATCCCGTAAGCTTGGAAAAACTCCGGCATTTCATAATCGTCGGGAATGGCTTCCGGCTCTAAGTCCCAATTCGGACGCCCTTGATTGAAAAGAAAGTCAAGTAACGTGGCATAGGCGGTATTGCATTTCATCCTGGTAATACCGAGGAAAATACGTGATTTACCGTCCTCGAATCTTTGTAGAGTTGCGGCGTCGTAGAGGTTGTTATAGCGTCGGTAAGAGTCCAACCATTCATATTCAAGCCATTCTCGCCTGCGTCGTCTTTCATCGAGTATTGTTTCGAGACGTGATATGAGACCGACCGGCTGATCCGTGGCTACCATCTTCTTACCCATATCAAGCTCCATCTGCGCCAGCTTGATTCCCATCGAGGATCCAAGATCACTCTGTCTCATTATCGGTTTGTAGTCTTGAACCCCACTACCAATATTAGCCATATTTCACCTCGTTTTAATAGCCGACTGATGTGCTTGCCGTTCGATGGTGTATAGCGCTACGGACATATCCCGCTGTTGCCCGGGTGCGAGCTTGAGATAAACCAGACAAGATGAGGTAGCGAGTTGCATCCATTAAATGATCGTCCTTTTTGACAATTTTACCGTTCTCGTCTCGACGATAGATACGACATTCACTCAACCAATGTTGCAAATTCTCAAAAACTTTGAGCCGACCGGTTGACATTCTAATCCATTGAGCCTGTATTCCTGCATCTACAGCGTTATCGGCTATTTTGACATTTAATCCCAAATCTTTTCTGTAAATGTTATATAATGCCCGGCCATCAGTTTGGCTTCGACTCCTCGAGGCGGGATCGATTACTCCCGGGATCCATTTGCCCTTTGCGTTTATCGCTGCGGCATGGACTGATGGTGCCTCACCAGCCATATAATGCTCCGAATAGAGATAAAGTATATCTCCCTCCCGATCGTGTGCCCCCCATACCACTGCGGTACGATTCCAAGCAACATCCATCCCATACACTCTCGGCCAGAATGACGGCAATTCGAAAGGCTTTATCACAATCTGCTCTTCGTGAATCGGATAAATAGCACCTGATCCAAGTTGCGGTATTCCCTTACTTCTGGCATCCCTCTGATATAGAGGAATCTTAAGGAGCATTTCGTTCTTTTGTTGTTCGGTCAAATGGGGTGCATCGTCCCAGGTTGCCAGGATTACCCATCTTTTATCCGCCATATTTACTATGCCACCACCACCCGGGATAACTTTATAATCACCTGTCGGCAGGAACATCATCACTACATCGGAGATACCACGAAGGGGAGTAAATGTCAGGAGAGCTATCCCATTGGTTGTCATGGTTCGCATCAATGCTTCACTGTAAACATCGAGCGGTGGCTCTTCATCACAATTAGAAACAAGAGAAGTTCCACATAAAAATCGGTGTTCATTTCCCTCGATTGTAAGGTCAAAAACTCGACGCTTTCCGACAGTTTCAGTAGATCGAATCTTTGATGCCTTCAATCTGACCAAATCGTTCCTATACTGCATATCTCGACGACCATGTTTGACTAAATGTTCCGACCGCTTGCGTTTTGATTCTTCTCGGCGAATTGCTTCTCTGTAAACAGATTCAAGAGCTTCTATCTTGCCTTCTATTCCGATGTTTTCAGCAAAAGCTATAACCTCAGACGATCTACTGATTAAGACCCAATATTGTTCCTTCCAATTTTCCCTTGCGCTTTTTCTAATATTTATAGAACCTCGCACACCGAGACGGCCGAGAAGTATAATTAACTGTTCTGCAAGTCTTTTTGATGTCGTTGCATAACCAATAGTATGTCCGTTCGCCCATCCATCGCCCATATATAGCCACCGCAAAAATAGAGTAGCTTTTTCTCGCGATGAAGTAAAAACCCAAGATGGAATTTCTTTTTTGTGAGATAATGCAATATCCCATCCAGCCCAAAATTCAGGCCAGACGAGACACCAATCAGGAACGTGTTTGATTTTGAAATCTTTACGTCTGACCCTTGCTTCGGGCGGTAAAATCGAAACCGCTTTCTCCATCAACTCGATATTGCCATTGGTCACCTTTCGCCCTTCAATATAGCCTTCAGCCACAACAAGAGCGGTCCAAATATACCACGCGTCTGATCTATCTTTAACTCTTGACGGCCACCATCCTGGTCTAAGTTGAGCTATTGCTGTCGATTTTTCAGCTTGAACCTTGCTTTTGTATCTATATCCCCAATAAACCTCATGGTCTGGAGTGCAGATCAACGGTGTTCCTTGTTTGGGAGATAATTTTACACATTCTTTTTCTCCCATATCATTAGCAGCCAAAACTCGCCTGACAATCGGTTGCCCTCGATCGCCTATAGAAAGAATCTTATCGCCAGCTTTAACCTTTTCAATCGGCCGCAGAGTCCCATCTGCCATTTGAATGAGCTCACCTTCGGCTATACACCAAATTATATGCTGGCTTGTTCCCTGGTAACTTTCTCGACCCTCTTTATAGGTTTTGAATACCAAACGGCTGATGCCGCCGGAAATATGTTTTACCTTAACGGAGTCAACGAGTTCGGGAATACCGCCAGCTTTCGGGCGAGGCTTTCCGACAATGCAGTCTTTGGGTATCATGCCGGTTCCGAATTCACCCGGCGGTCCCAGTAGTATTTCCTGGTTAATATCTCTGACCGTCAAGCCTGTATCGCCACAAGTCCAAGCCCTAACAGGATGATTAAACCGACGACCGGTCCACCAGGCAGGATATTGACCGGTAAGATGGAGAGTTACTTCGTAAGCTCCGAGGGTTGTTTTGCCGATCCGATTTCCCGCCAATACAAGTCGCTCTTTCCAGTCCTTTCCAGCCTTAAAATAGGCCATGTGCTTCGGATATTTATCCCGAGACAACGGCCCCTCGGATGGATACAGATTCTTCAGGAAATTGTATTTATGCCGATTTCCTTGAGTCTGTATTAGCAACTGCATTTGCTTCAATGGCGAGAGTTGTTCTAAGGCGTCCAAGTAAAACCTCATCTTTCAGGATCATTCCCATAAAGAACGTAGCCAGATCCCGGTCGGTAGTTATCATATCTTTAATAATGTCCTGAATGGGACCATTACTAAGCATCAAATTCTTTATATTTGCGGCGACATCCTGGTCGGACATCGATTCGAGTTCTACTATAATTTCATCCTTATTGCCTTCTGATAGCTTCTTTATTTCGTGAAGCTGTTTAATGGCTGCTACCTTAGAGTTGGGAGAAGCCTTATTGTCGTGGATGATTTTGTTAAGCTCTGTAATCAAGGTTATGGTGCTATTGACAACCTGTTCCTTGACTAATATCGTATCCAGCTTCCTGGCGCGGCGAGCTATTTCCTCTACAATTCTACGATTATCATTTAGCTGATGACCCCGAGCTTTGGGATTGTTTTCATAACCGGCAGCCAGAGCGCAATCAGCGATTGATTGGGTTGGATCTTTTACCCGTTCTTCGATAAATCTTAACTGTTTCTCTGTAAATGCTTGATTAGTTTTCCTTCGTCCCACCTTTATCCGCCTCTTTTTTAACTTCGATTAACCAGACCAATGACCTACGGGCCAGATCGGTAATGACCTGATCTATCTGATCGAGTTTTGTCCGTTTCTCCTTGGGAGTCATTTTTTCTGATTCCCATATCGCTCTTTCCATGCGACGCATTCCGGCCATTTGTGCGGCTACCTTACGCATCTCTCTTGCCGATACGGAGTAGTAGTTCTTAATCTGTGCCGCTTTCCCCTTCGGTATCGCTTCCCAATCGAGATTGAATAACAACTCGGGATTGTCCTGCTTAAACTTGTAAAACTTCTCCCGGTTGTTTTTAACCAAAAGCTCCTTCAGAAACCTCTCTCCAGCCGTAAGCTTTTTCGTCTCCTTGTAGAAGCGATCGACCGATGCAGAGGCCGAACCTATTGGGCGCCGGACTACAAATGCTCTAATCAGGGGGAAATCAGCCAATGTCTTTGTCGGTTTAATTCGTGTGGGGGAAATACCTGTTCCAACCAATATTTCATCTATCGCCCCGACTGCGTGTTTACCCAAGCCAGCAAAATATCCCCGGACCAGGTTATCTATCTTTGCCGGTGAATACTTCAAGAGACCGCCTATCTTCTTGGCTATCTCGGAGGTGAAGGCTGTATATTGAGCCTCAGCCGGTAAGTCTTTCCGGAACTCAGGGACTATCGGGCGCTGATAGAAATTGCTCCAGTTCGCCGCGTTTTCCCATAACGGCAATAAACCTG
>SDBT01004140.1_pt1 | contig 24731 bp, 26 predicted proteins | sample 2277101 | NCBI WGS metagenome assembly SDBT01 (sample SAMN10404973, study PRJNA504765) | marine sediment metagenome | isolation source: marine sediment core GS10_PC15, 103 cmbsf | place: Arctic Ocean: Southern Knipovich Ridge | collected 2010 | reverse complement strand
GCTGGTCGGCGCGCGGGCGTGCGAGTTGCGCGCGCAAGCCTATCTCGACCAGGTGCTCCAGGAAGGCGCCTTCCCCGATCCTCGCTACGCCGGCCGTCGCGAGAACACAACGATCATCTCTTGCGACTGCGTGGACTGCGCGGACTCGTGCTTCTGCACGCTCGTGGGGGGCAATCCGTATCCCACCAGCGGCTACGACGTCAACCTCTCTCCTGTCGACGACGGCTACGTGGCGGACGTCGCCACCGACCGGGGCCAGCAGTGGCTGGACGGGCTGGCAACCGGGCCGGCGCCCGCGGCCACACCCGATCAGCTGGCCTCGCGCGACCGGGCGCGGAGCGAGATGGCAGATCGGCTCGTCCGCCAGAATGAACAATTCAGCGCGGCCGCCTCTGACGAGAAGCAGCCATCCCTGCCCGACGAAGGCAAACCGAGCTGGCAGCAGTTCGCCGCCGACTGCGTGGAGTGCGGCGCCTGCACGAACATCTGCCCGACCTGCCACTGCTTCTACCTCTACGACCAGGCCCTGGGCGAGGGCGACTTCGAGCGACTGCGAAACTGGGACAGTTGCCTGCTGGGCACGTACCACCGCATGGCCGGCGGGAACCGCATGAAGCTCACTCCCCGGCCGGTGCTGTCCAGCCGCCTGGCCAACCGGATCCTGCACAAATTCGACTACTCCCCCCAGCAATACGACCTGCTGGGATGCGTCGGCTGCGGGCGCTGCATCGACGCCTGCCTCGGAGCCATCGACATCCGCGAAGTCCTGCAGGAGTTGAGCGAATGATCGCCGGCAATCCGTACATTCCGAATCCGGCCGAACTGCTCGACGTGATCGACGAGACCCCAACGATCAAGACGCTCGTCCTGAGCCCAGCCGAGCCGGCGCCCTTCAAGGCAGGACAGTTCGTCCAACTGACGCTGCCCGGGGTCGGCGAGGCGCCGTTCACCCCGTCCAGCTCTCCGGTGGCGCCCGAGCGGGTGGCCATCACGATCCTCCGGACGGGCGCCCTGACCGATCAACTGCATGACTGCCGGCAAGGTGAGACGCTCGGCCTTCGAGGGCCCTTCGGTAAGGGCTATCCGGTCGAGAAGCTCGCCGGCAAGCACGTCCTCGTGATCGGCGGCGGCGTCGGCCTGGCGCCGCTGCGGGCACTGGTCCTGGCGATGCTGGAGGACCTGGACGACATCAAGCACCTGAGCATCAAGTACGGCGCCCGCGAGATGGGCGAGCTGCTGTTCCGCAACCAGTACGAGCGATGGGCCGAGTCGCCCAAGGTGGACTTTACCTGCACGATCGACGAACCCCAGGCCGGCTGGAACGGACGGACCGGCGTGGTCACCACGCTCCTGAAGGATCTGGAGATCGACAGGTCCAACTGCATGGCGTTCGTCTGCGGCCCGGCCGTCATGCTCAAGTTCACCACCATGACGCTTATGGAGGAGGGCTTCGCCCCCGAGCAGATTTACTTATCCATGAACCGTCGCATGAGCTGCGGCATGGGCCTGTGCGGACGGTGCAACATCGGGCCGTATTACCTGTGTAAAGATGGGCCAGACATGAACTACGCGCTGATCAAGGGCTACCCGAATGTGTTTTAGCGATTAGTGGACTTGGCACGGTTATTTGTTGGGCCTGCCAAGGGCAGCTTTGACCGGTGTCGACGAGGGCACACAAGGTGGTTGTCACCCAACAAACTCAGCAAGGCCGGACGCGGTGTACTCTCTGCCCCGCCGGCTGTCCTCTGCAGCTCGCACGCAGCGGGCCCGACGCTTGGCGCAGCGAGTACCCACTCACCGAAACCGGCGGTATGTGCCCCCGAGGCAGCGCCCTGGGCGAACTGCTCAACCACCGCCTCAGGATTCGCACCCCCGCTCGACGATCGAACGGCTGCCTCAAGCCGACGACCATGGCCGCCGCACTGGAGGGAATTCTCCAGGCGGCCGGCTCCGAGCCGATCGTCATTCTTCTCGACGGCAACGTCCCATGCGAGGAGATGGTCGCTGCGGCCTCGGTGTGCGAGCCCTGGTCGCAGGCGAAGTTATGCTTCGTGACCGCCCAGGCCGAGGAGCAACTGCTGCTCGGGACCGAGGCCAGCGGGGCCGATTACCTCTCGCCGGCCGATCTGGCCGAATGTGACGGGTTCATCCTGATCGGCGATGCCTTCGCCGCCAATCCCCTCTGCGCCGGGCCTGTCCTGGATCGGCGTAAGGGCCGGCCCAAGACTCCGATCGTCGCCATCGACCCGGCCGCGGGCAGCGCCACCAAGTTCGCTTCGCATCGGCTCCAGACGCCCTTGGGGGCTGAGCTGTCCGTTCTGTCCGCACTGGCAGCGGCAGCGGGAGCGGACGTGGAGGGAATGGCCGAAGTTACCGATGTGGACGGCGCGGCATCGGCCGGATCGGCCCTGGCCGCCTGCGAGCGCGTTGGGGTGCTGGTGGCGGCTGAATACGGCCGCGGCACGCAGTGGCAATGCCTTGGCTATCTGGCCGGACAGCTCGGCCGGGCCTTGCACGGCGGCGTGGCTCCACAGACAAGTGGCGCCAATGCGCTGGCCACCGTCCGACTGGGGCAGTCCATGGGCACCATCTCCCTGGCGCAGGCGTTGTCGTCGGCAGCCGGCATCCGCATCGCTGTGGGATGCGACGTTCTCGGCATGCTCGGCTGGGCCGAACCGTGTGTCGACGCAGCAGCCGCGGCATTGCCGAACTGCACGACCGAGTTGGCCCAGTTCGTCCTTCCCGTGGCGATGACCGGAGAGCTGGCAGGCACCTACCTGCTCGACTGCGGCCGTCAGGAGCGGGTCGCGCCCCTCCTTGCGCCTCCCGCCGGAGTGCCCACGCCGGCCGAACTGATTGCCATGCTTGCCTCACTGGCCGGCGTTGGCAGCGCCGGCACCGCCGGCTCGACGCTCAACCTGGGTCGGCTGGCCGGAGGCGAACCCGAATCTGAGCCCATGCTGGCGGACCCGCCCGGGGCCATGCTCCTGCTCAGCCGAGAGGCGAGCCATGCCGGCTGCGGCGATCTCACCGGCCACGGCTCCTGGCAGTGCGGCGCCGATGAGATACCCAACGTGCAGGTCTCGGCCGGCGTGGCGGCCCGGCTGAAGCTGTCCGACCTGGCCCTGGTGAACGTCTGCGCCGGCGACCGATCGCTGCGAGCGCGTCTGCAGATCGCGCCCGAATTGACCGGCGACACGGTGGTCGCACCGGAGAGTCTGGCCTCGGCTCGTGCGCTGATGCCGGCCCAAATCGATCCCGACCGAAACACCGTGGCCGCCGTGCCTGCCTCTGTGGAGGTGAGCGTCTGAGATGGACACCACCGCGACCCATCCCGTCGACAAGCGAGTGCTGATCGATCTGGATCGCTGCATCGAGTGCCGGTCCTGTGCGGCGGCCTGCCACTACAGCCACGCCAATATGCCCGCCGTTCAGTTCGCCCGATCCGGGTGGGCGCTGTTGCCCGTGATCTGCCGGCAATGCAAGGGGGCCTCCTGCGTGGACGTGTGCCCGGCCGAAGCGATGGTCCGCGACGCTAACGGCATCGTGCGACGGCGGCTGTTCCGCTGCATCGGGTGCGGGTCATGCGCCCGCGCCTGTCCGTTCGGGGTGATTCCGTCCCAACTCGGCGGCGCCCCCACCGCCGTCAGGAGTCCCGACTGCATCAGCGGGCACAAGATCGCAAAGTGTGACCTGTGCGCCGACCGTGCCGTTGACAGCCCCGAAGTCGTGCCGCGCTGTGTCGCGGCCTGCCCGGCCGGGGCGCTGACCTTTGCCGACGAGCGCCAAGCCGAGCAGCTCGGACTTCACATGATCGGCGGCCGCACCACCGGAGAGCATTTCTTCAAACGAAGGTGAGTTATGGACCTGGCCTGGACGCTGCTGGTTTTCATCGCCGCGACGGTCGGAACGCTGGCGCTGGGCCTGCTGCTGCGCTGGCTGGACCGCAAGATCACCGCCCGGGTGCAGTATCGCGTGGGCCCGCCCATCTACCAGCCGTTGGCGGACATCATCAAGCTGATGGGCAAGGAGAACATGATGCCCGCCACCGCCCGGGGGACGGGCTTTCTGCTGGCGCCGATGATCGCCCTGGCCGCCACGGGTGTGGTCGCGGCGATCCTGTGGCGTGCCCTGCTGGACCCCGGGGGGAGCTTCCTGGGCGATCTGATCGTGGTGGTCTACCTGCTGGTCATCCCGGCCATCATGACGATCCTCGGCGGGGCCGCCAGCGGGAATCCCCATGCGTCCATCGGGGCCTCCCGGGAGATGAAGCTCCTGCTGAGCTACGAGTTGCCCATGCTCCTGGCCTTCCTGGTGGCCGTCGCCCGTGGGGACTGGACCTTTCAACTGGGCAAGCTCATCACGGCACAGGCCGGCGGCTCGGTCGTCCTGAGCGTCTCCGGCGGTCTGGCGATCATCGTGGCCATTCTCTGCACGCAGGCCAAGCTGGGGCAGGTCCCCTTCGATATGGCCGAGGCGGAGTGCGAGATCATGTCCGGCGTCTACGTGGAGTATTCCGGGCCGTCGCTGGCGTGCTGGCTGATGACCCGGGCGATGCTGCTGGCCCTGATGCCGTTGCTGTTGATCATCGTCTTCTGGGGCGGCCTAACGACAGCCGCGGCCGGCACGGTCGCCTGGTGGCTCGGGATGCTGGCCTTCGCCGGCAAGTACGTCCTCCTGGTGGTGCTGGTGACGCTGATCCGCAATACCAACCCGCGTCTCCGGATCGACCAGGCGGTGAAGTTCTTCTGGTTCGGCCTGACGCCGGTGGCCGTCGTGGCGGTAGTGCTGGCCCTTGTGGGCATTGCGAAGGGAATCACATGGGTCTGAAGAACTGGGCATTACGGAAGTCCCTGTGGGTGTATCACGTCAACACGGGCGCCTGCAACAACTGCGACATCGAGGTGCTGGAGCTGTTGACCCCACGGTATGACATCGAGCGGTTCGGGATGATACTGGTCGGCTCGCCCCGGCACGCCGACGTGCTGGCCGTGACCGGCGTGTGCACCCGCCAGGCCATGCCGCGGCTCCAGGAAGTCTACATGCAGACGCCCAAGCCGTGCGTGGTGATGGCCATCGGCTCCTGCGCGAATGCCCAAGGCATTTTCACCGAGGCGTACCACGTGGGCGTCCCCGTCGACGAGGCCATCCGCGCCGTCGACCCGAACGCCATCATTATTTACGTGCCGGGCTGTTCCCCCAAGCCCGAAGCCATGATTTCCGCAGCCGTCAAGGGCATGGAGTATCTCAAGGGCCTCTCGGCCGCCCCCAAGACGGCAACAGGAGCGTAAGCCATGACCGTAGCGCCAAGCCAGACACAGGTGCCCCTTCAGGGGTTCGTCGGCGAGGTGATGGAGCAACTCGGCGATCTCGTTGTGGAAGTGGAGCAGTGCAACGAGCGCAGGGGCATCGCCCGGATCGACCCGGCCAGAGTCGTCGAGGCAACCGAGAGGATGTTCGCCATGGCCGGGGCCCGACTGGCAACGGCGACCGCCCTGGACGTTCGCGACGGAATGGACGTGCTCTACCACTGGGCCTTCGAGCCGGCTGGCGTCGTCATCACGCTCAAGGCGCTGGCGGCCCGGCCGGAGCTCACGCTGGACTCCGTCGCCAACGTCCTTCCCGCAGCCAACTGGATCGAGCGCGAAATGCACGACCTGCTGGGGGTGAGCTTCCGCGGCCATCCCGACATGCGGCGGCTGCTTCTGGACGACTCCTGGCCCGAGGGGCTCCACCCGCTGCGGAAGGAGTTCGACCAAGTGGCCGATCGGCCTCCGCTGCCCGGGCCGCAGTCACCGCCGGACATACCGGCCGAGGGAGAAGGGAGGGACGGGCAATGAGTCATCGAACCGTCCTCAACATTGGCCCGTTCCATCCGCTTCAGGAAGAAGCCGAGTTCTTTCAGCTCTACGTCGAGGGTGAGACCGTCGTCGACGTGGACGTCCGGCTGTCCTACAACCACCGCGGCATCGAGAAGCTCAACGAGTCCAAGACCTTCGACCAGGTGCCTTTCGTCGTCGAGCGCGTGTGCGGCATCTGCTCGGCCAGTCATCCGCTCGCCTACGTCCAGGCCGTCGAAGAGATCGCTCACGTGCAGGTCCCCGAGCGGGCCCTGTACCTGCGGACAATCGTCAACGAGTTGGAGCGGCTTCACTCCCACTTGCTCTGGGTGGGCCTGGCCGGTCACTTCCTCGGGTACAACACGGTCTTCATGTGGGCCTGGAAGTACCGCGAGCCGGTAATGGATATTCTGGAGATCGCCACCGGCAGCCGGGTCAACTACGCCAACTGCAAGATCGGCGGGGTCCGCAGGGACATGACCGACGAACAGCTCTCGGAGATCGACCGGATCGTGGCCAGCTTGACCAAGCCGGTGGACATGCTGACCAATGCCGTCCTGGACGATCCGATCCTCCACGCCCGGCTCAAGAAGGTCGGCGTGCTGACCGGCGAGGACGCCCGGGCCTATGGCGCGGTCGGCCCCACGGCCCGAGGCAGCGGGCTCGGCATTGACGTCCGCCGCGACGACCCCTACGCCGCCTACGACCGGCTGGACTGGAAGGTCATCACCGCCGACGGCGGGGACGTGTTCGGCAAGGCTGTCGTCCGCCTGTTGGAGTGCTTCGAGTCGATCAAGATCGTCCGCCAGTGCATCCGCGACATGCCCGGCGGCGAGATCGACGCCAAGGTTGAGGCCATCCCCCCCGGCGAGGGCGTCGGGCACGTGGAGGCGCCTAGGGGCGAGACCTTCCACTACGTCCGCTCGGACGGCTCCAGCCGCCCCACCCGCCACAAGATCCGGGCGCCCAGCTTCAACAATATCCCTACGTTCAAGGCCTCGTGCATCGGAACGGAAATCCCCGACGTGGCGATCACTCTGGCCGGCGTTGACCCGTGCTACTCCTGCACCGAACGCATGTGCGTCGCCGTCGACGCCGGCAGCGGCAAGCCCATGTACGACTTCAACCAGCTCGTGAAGCTCTCGCAACTCAAGACGGAGCAGTTGCGGAAGAAATGGTGACCGCACGATGAATGAAATCGTCCGAATCGTGTCGCACCCGCTGATGCTGCCGATCATGATCGCCCTGGTGGCCGGGGCGCTGGCCTATGTCTTCTCGCGCTGGTCGCGCTTGCTGTGCAGATTCCTGGCCGTCGTCGGCAGCACAGCCGTGCTTGTCGGGGGGATATTGATCGCCCGGACCCCGACCGCAGCCACCTTCTCGTGTACCTGGGTGGAACAGCTCACCGAGAACATCTCCCTGACCGTCGATCTGGCGGCCAGCCCGCTTGGGCTGCTTGTAGCCATCGGCGCCGCCGCGTTCGCCCTGCTGATCTCCATCTACAGCCTCCGAGCCATGGCCGGCGAATACTGGGAAGGGAAGTTCTACGCCTATCTGCTCTGGGCGTTGGGCGGCGCGTGCATCGTCGCGCTGGCGGGCAATCTGCTGGTCCTGCTGGTGGGCTGGGAACTGGTCACGCTGATGCTGTTCCTGATGATCAACCAAGGCCGGAAAAACGCCAAGGCCGGCGCTGCCAAGGCGTACGGCATACTCGGCTTCGCAGACGCCTGCCTCCTGCTGGCGGTGGCGCTGCTGGCGTCCGCCGACGGCGGCTCGGCCAACTGGTCCCTGACGCGCGGGCCGGTGAGCGTCGCCACGCTGGGCGCCATCGGGTATGCGGCCTATGCCCTGATCCTGGTGGCCGCCCTGGCCAAGGCCGGCGCCATCCCGCTGCACACATGGATTCCCGCCATCGCAGCCGACGCGCCCACGCCGGTGATGGCCTATCTGCCGGCGGCCCTGGACAAGCTGCTGGGAATCTACCTGCTGGCCGTGCTGGTCCTGCAGATGTTCAAGCCCGACCCGACCTTCCAGGTCATCCTGATGATCGTGGGCGCGGTGACGATTCTCGCGGCCGTTCTGATGGCCATGATGCAGCACAATCTCAAGAAGCTGCTTTCGTTCCACGCGGTCAGCCAGGTGGGGTACATGGTGCTTGGCATTGGGACGGGCACGCCGATCGGCATCCTGGGCGGCCTGTTCCACATGCTCAATCACGCCATCTACAAGAGCAACCTGTTCCTGATGAGCGGCACGGTCAGCCGGGCCGTCGGCAGCGACGAGATCGAGGACATGGGCGGGCTGGCGCGATTCCTGCCCGTCACCTTCATCTGTACCCTGGTAGCAGCCGCGGCAATCTCGGGCGTGCCCCCGTTCAACGGCTTCGTGAGCAAGTGGCTGATCTACCAAGGCGCGCTGGGGGTTTCAGGCCGCAGCTCGGGCCTGGCCGTGGTACTGGTATCCGTAGCGGTGTTCGGCAGCGCCCTGACGCTGGCCAGCTTCGTGAAGGTCATCTACTCGGCCTTCCTTTCCCCCGCACCCAAGGGCGCCACGTACCTGCAAAGGCGCCCCCGGGAAAGCCTGTTCATGGCCGCGCCCATGGTTGTGCTGGCCCTGGCCTGCGTGGTACTGGGCCTCTGGCCGCAACTGGCCATCGATCACATGCTCACGCCGCCTGCGGACGCGAGCGCGGCCGGGATTGCCAGTGAGGTCGGGGCCATCAGGACCCCCACGGGGCTATGGAATCCGACCCAGGCGACCGGCTTGGCACTGATCGGCCTGGCCCTGGGGATGACGCTGGTGTGGGTCGCCACGCGCAAGTCCAAGGTGCGCGTCGTCCGGCCTTTCCTGGCCGGCGAAGTGCCGGCCGACAACGACGACCGGTTCCGCGTGCCCGGCACCCACTTCTACCGGACCGTGGCCAGGATGCCCATCATCGGGCCCCTGCTGGCCCATGGCGAGGGGGGCGCCATGGACCCCTACCACTGGGCCGGCAAGCACGGACACACCCTCGTCGAGGTGCTCCGCAGGTGGCACACCGGGCTGGTCAACCTCTACGTCGCATGGTGCCTGCTCGGCCTGACGATCACCCTGGTATACCTGATGCTGACAGCGAGGACGTAGGATGGGTATCGAACCGCTAATCATCGCATTGCTGATACTGATGCTCGTGGCGGCGCTTGTTGCTGTGGAGTCGCGCGACCTGCTCAGTTCGGTTATTGCGGTAGGTGCGGCCGGCTTTGGCCTGAGCGTGATCGACCTGCTGGTCGGGGCGCCCGATCTGGCCATCACGCAGGTCGTGGTCGAGGTGATAGCCCTGGTGCTGCTGATCCGGGTCGTCATCACGCGCAAGGACACTTCCGAGGCGGCGCCGCCCGACTCCCTCCGGACGGCCGTAGCCGTGCTGGCCGGAGGTATCATACTCGTGGTCGCCTTCTTTGCCGTCGGCGGGTCCGGCTCGACCCGGGCCCAGGCCGGGACGATGCCCCCGTTCGGCGAGCCGAAGATGGCCGCCGGCGCCACCGGCCCCGACGCCCCCGTCGGGGCCAGGTACCTCGCAAACGCCGCCGAGGAGACCGGCTCCGTCAACGCCGTCACGGCCGTGCTGCTGGACTATCGCGCCTACGACACGTTGGGCGAGGCGACGGTGATCTTCGCCTCGATCCTCGGGGCGTTTGCGATCCTCAGACGCGTCGGGCGGCGAAAGGAGGGCTCCAGCGGATGAACCAGAGCGGAATGACTCTGATCGTCAAGAGCACGACCCGTCTGGTCAGCGGGTTCGTCGCGGTCTTTGCGATCTACATCACCCTCACCGGACACCTCGGACCGGGGGGTGGATTCGCCGGGGGCGTGATCCTCTCGGCCGCCGTGGTGATGATCGTGCTGTCCTTCGGGCGGGTATCCTCGACCAAGCTGATCAGCGAGTCCGCGTGTCATCTGGCCGAGTCGACGGGGGCGATGCTATTCCTGCTGATCGCCCTGCTCGGCTACATGGCCGGCAGCTTCTTCGTGAACTTCATCCCGCCAGGCCAGCAGCACCAACTGGTCTCCGGCGGCGCGATTCCCCTGTCGAACCTGGCCATTCTCGTCAAGGTCGGGGCCGGTCTGGCCGGAGCGTTCCTGGCACTGTCGGCCTTCCGTATTTCCACGCAACAGACGCCGAAACTCGGAGCCTGAAATGGATATCGCCATCTACATGCTGACGTTCGTGCTGCTGCTGATCGGCCTGTACGCAATCGTGGCCAAGAAGAACGTCATCAAGATCATTCTGGGAGTCCTGATCATTGACTATGCCGTAAACCTGCTGCTGGTGCTCGTCGGCTATCGCACTGCCTCGCGTGGGTCCGCATTGCTGGGTAAGGCCCCGATCTTCGCCAAGGGCGCTTCCGCCAAGACGTTCGCCGACACGGCTGTGGACCCGCTGCCACAGGCCATGGTCCTGACCAGCATCGTCATCGGCCTGGGCCTGACCGCCTTGATGGTGGCCATAGCAGTCCGCCTGCACGAGAAGTACGAGACATTCGATCTGAATCAAATTCGAAGCCTGAGAGGCTAGCGGGACTGGGCCGGGCGCCGAGCCTTCGGACATGGGGCCCCCGGCCGGAAATCTAGAGGTAACCGGAACATGGAAGCACTCGTGCCGTTTCTCGTGATCCTGCCGCTTGGTGGCGCCTTCGGCATTGTCGCCATGGCCCACGGCGGGCCGCTGAAGCGACTGACCGCCGTGTTCGCCCTGCTGATCGTCCTGGCGAACCTCGTAGTCGCCATCGCCCTGCCTCACTCGGCCGGCGACCAGGCCGGGCCACTCTCCGTCTTCGTCGGCGGCTGGGGGCCGGAAAAGACCTTGGGCATCGAGCTGGTCTTCGATGGCTTGTCCAAGCTGATGGCCATCACTATCAACATGGTCGCTCTCGTGTCGATCCTCTTCGCCGGCGCGTACATGCGGCGGTTCACCAGCGTCTGGCTGTTCCAGTCCCTGTTCCTGCTCATGACCGGCGCGATGAACGCCGTGGTCCTGGCCGGCGACCTGTTCAACATGTTCGTGTTCCTGGAAGTCGCGGCGATCGCCTCCTACGCGTTGGTCGGCTTCGGCTGTGAGGCCAAGGAACTCGAGGCCGCGTTCAAGTACCTGATCCTCGGCACGGTCGGCGCCGCCTTCATTCTGCTGGGCATAACCATCCTCTACTCGCTGACCGGGCACTTGAACATGGCCAAGGTGGCGGCGTCCCTGGCCGCGGGAGGCTCGACCGGCCCGGCGACGCTGCTGGCCGTGGCCGCTCTCATGAGCGGGGTCGCCCTCAAGGCGGCCATGGTGCCCTTCCATGCCTGGCTACCCGACGCGCACCCCTCGGCGCCGGCGCCCATCTCCGCCATGCTCTCCGGCGTTCTCATCAAGGCATCCGGCGTGTACGTCCTGGCCAGGCTCGTGTTCAACGTGCTGCCTCCCAGCTCCGCCCATGCGACGATCCTGATGACGCTCGGGGCCGTCTCCATGGCCGTGGGGGTGTTTCTCGCGATCGGCCAGTGGGATTTCAAGCGTCTGCTCGCCTACCACAGCATCTCGCAGATGGGCTACGTGGTGCTGGCCCTGGGGGTGGCTGCGGCCGTCGTGGCCCGCACGCCCGCCGGCCAAGCCATGGCGAGCGCTGACCACGTCCTGGCGGGGCTGTGCCTGTTCGGCGGCCTGTTCCATCTGTTCAACCACGCGGCATTCAAGAGCCTGCTTTTCCTCTCGTCCGGATCGATAGAGCAGCAGACCGGCACACGCCAGCTCAAGGAAATGGGCGGCCTGGTCCGCCGCATGCCCGTGACGAGCTTCTGCTGTCGGATCGGCGCGCTGAGCATCGCAGGGGTGCCGCCGTTTAACGGCTTCTTCTCAAAACTGATCATCATCATCTCCCTGGCCCTGGCCGGATACCCGCTGCTGGCGGCGCTGGCGGCCTTAGTGGCGCTGATGACCCTACTGAGCTTTGTGAAGGTCCAGCGATACGCACTCGAGGGCCCCCCAGCCGGCGCGGCCGTCACCGCCCGCGAAGCACCGGTCCTGATGTGCGTGGCCTTGCTCGTGCTTGCCGTGATATGCATCGGGGGCGGGCTGGCCTTCGTGCCGCTGCGGGAGTACCTGTTCGCCCCGGCCACCGAGGCACTGCTCACCGGCCATGTGATCGGAGTGACACCATGAAATGGCTCATGTGCCTGCTGACGGTCTTCACACTGTGGATGCTTCTGTTCTGGCAGATCGATCCGTGGGTGATCGGTGTGGGGGTCTTTTTCGCGCTGATCGTGGGCACCCTCCTCGGCGACATCTACCCCGCGGGGCTCCACAAGATACTCAATCCGCGCCGGTGGGTCTTCTTCCTGATCTACCTGCCTTACTTCTTCTACTACTGCATCCGGGCCAACCTCGGCGTGGCGCTGCGGGTCATCCATCCGGACCTGCCCATCCGCCCGGGGATCGTGAAGGTGCAGACCACGCTCACGAACGACATGGCCAAGACGTTCCTGGCCAACAGCATCACGCTGACGCCCGGCACCCTGACCGTCGACATCGACGGCCAGGACCTGTACGTCCATTGGATCTACATTGACACCGAGGACGCTGCCAAGCGATCCGCCGAGATCTGCGGCCGATTCGAGCCGCTGCTGAAGAGGATATTCGAATGACCCTCTCCGAACCGTTTGTGCAGATCGCGTTCGGCCTGCTCGTGGCGATGTTCGCGATGTGCCTGTATCGGATTGCCCGCGGGCCGACCGCCCCGGACCGGACCATCGCCATCGACATCCTGGGCACCCTCGTCGTCGGGTTCTGCTGCCTGATGGCGATCTTGACCGGACGCGAGTATTACATGAACATCGCCATCGCCTGGGCGCTGATCAGTTTCGTCGGCACGCTCGCACTGGCCAAGTACCTGGAAGGCAGGCCCTACGATGCTTGACAATGTCACCTACTGGCTGATCGGCATCGGCCTGGCCTTCGACTTGTTCGGCTGCATCGGGCTGATTCGCCTGCCGGACATCTACAACCGCGCCCAGGCGGCCACCAAGTGCGTAACGCTCGGCACATGCACGATTCTGCTGGCGGTGGCGGTGCGGGCGTTCGGACTCGCCGACGGGGGCATGGGCGTCAAGGCCATCATCTGCATCACGTTTGTGCTGTTGACCAGCCCGGTGGGAGCGCACGCGGTCTGCCGGGGAGCCTATCTGTCCGGCGTTCCCTTGTGGGCCGGAAGCGTCGAGGACGCATTTGCAGACCGGGCCGAGGCCATTCGCGGCCGGCCATCGCAGGAAGGAGCGGCCCAGCGTGAAGAAGCCGAAACTCCGTGAGCTGAAAGAGGCCGTCAAGGCTGTCATCTCCGGCCCGTACACCACCCGCTTTCCGTTCGAGCCGCACACGCCGCCCGACGGATTCCGCGGCAAGCCCGAGTTCCAGGAGGACGATTGCGTGGGATGCGCCGCCTGTGCGGAGGTCTGCCCGGCGCTGGCTATCACCGTCACCGACGAACCCGACGCCGGCCCGCCAACTCGCCGATTCGAGCTTCGCTATGACAAGTGCATCTTCTGCGGGCAGTGCGAACTCAATTGCACCACGTCAGAGGGCATCAAGCTCACCAAGACATACGACATGGTCACGCTCGACCGCAGCACGTGCCGCGAGCAAATCGAGCACGAACTGGTCATCTGCGAGGTTTGCGGCGAAATCGTCGGCACTGCCAAGCACCTGCGATGGGTCGCCCAGCAGCTCGGGGCCAAGGCTTACGCCAACCCCACGCTGATCGTCTCGGCCGACGGGGGGATGCGCCTGGCGGCCAAGGACGCCGGCCGAGCCGGGACCCCCACGCTCGCTCGCAGCGATATGATGCGGGTCACCTGCCCGGCTTGCCGAAGAACCACCATCCTCCGCGAGCTTTGGGGCGAATAGCCCGTGCCCCGGTCCCGACCCAAGCCCAGCGGCGCCAACGCCCCCACCCCGCCCGCTCGGATCAAAACGGCCGAGCAACTCACTGATCGCCTCGCCGATATCCTCCTGCCAGGCAGCTCCATCGTCTGCGTCGGCAATGACCTTCGCGGCGACGACGGTGTCGGCGTTTACCTGGCCCACGCCCTTTCAGGGAACGTCCCCTGGGACGTGCACGACGCCCGGACCGCGCCGGAGAGTTTCCTCATGAAAATCGCAGGCCCCAAGCCCGCGTCGGTCCTCATCGTGGACGCCCTCGACTTCGGCGCTGCCCCCGGCCAGATCGACCTGATCGGCCCGGCCAGACTCACCGGCCAGGGTCCCAGCACACACGGGCCCGCGCCCATCGCCTTCGTCGAGGCGCTGCAAATGGTCCACCCGTGCCGATGCGAACTACTGGGGATCCAACCGGAGCAGACTCGGCTCGACGCCCCGCTCAGCGATACCGTTCGCCAAGCCGCCGACCTGGTCGTGCGCGTCATTCGAACTCTGGCGATGCGCGCCCCCTAGCCGCTTGCGATCCAACCTCCCCAGACCTAACTCGACCGGCTCAACTTCAAGCGGGCCCTTCCATCCCAACTCGTCGCCCCGCGGACGCGCCCCTTCGGCCGATCCCCCCTCACCTGTGTCCCGCGATACCTATCGCACGTGCAGTTCCTTCTGGTTGCGCTTGAGGTGCTGGCGGAGCCTCCCCAGGATGGCGGAATGCATCTGCGACACACGCGATTCCGACAACGCCAACGTTTCTCCGATCTCCTTCATCGTCATCTCTTCGAAGTAGTACAGAATGATGATCAGTCGTTCCGCACGGCTCAGCCCCCGCGTAACCCACTCCTTGACGTCCTTGCTCTGGAAAGAGGCGAACGGATCCTCGCTCCGCTTGTCCTCAAGAACATCGATCTCCCGCACGTCCCGATTGTTGTCCGTCTCAAACCACTTTCGCGACAGGCTGACCATTCCGACGGCACGCGCGTCGCGTTGGAGCTTGCCGAACTCCGCCCGCGACAGCCTCATCTCCTTGGCCAGTTCCCGGTCCGTCGGTTTTCGGCCAAGTTCCATCTCCAAAACGCTGCGCGCCCGGTCCACCTTATGCGCCCGGCTGCGAACCAGGCGAGGTACCCAGTCCATGCTGCGCAGCTCATCCAGGATGGCGCCACGCACTCGTTGCGCGCAATACGTTTCGAATTTCACCCCACGCGACAGGTCGAACGCCTTGATCGCATCAAGCAGCCCAAACGTCCCCGCCGAGATCAGATCGTCGACCTCCACCTCCTCCGGCAGCTTTGCCCCAAGCCTCTCCGCCGTAAACTTGACGATCGGCAGATAATGCTCGAGAAGCTGGTTGCGCATCTGCTCACTACCGCTCTTCTGGAACTCCTGCCACCAATGAAGGACGGTCTCGGCGTCAATCACTGCTGTCGCTCCGTTAGCCATCGCCTGCTCCTTCCGAACTTGCCATCCCTGGCCTTGGCTGAGGCCCCCGGCAGTAAAGCCGTCCGGCCTCCGCAGCGACTACGCCAAAGCCCCAGAGCTATTTACGCTATAACATGCAAACCCGCTAGGTCTCGCATAGGTCCCAGTCTACGCATATCGCCCATCCTGTCAACCCATTTTCTGCAAAGAATTCCGCGAGCCTCCACGCGGCGCGTGCTATCTTGTTTCCACTACATGCCTTATCTGACATTGCCGGCATCCTCATCCCTGCCTTTTCTAATCAAACCACCCGGCAATCCGCCTGAGCACGCCTCCACTTCTCGCCCTGACCGCCAGCGAGCTCCACGGCCGAAGCTTGGCCGCCAAGGCTGTCAGGCACCGGCTGGCTGGGCATCTTGGATAGGCCAGGACCACAGGCTTGCGCCGCCTCACGGCCGCCGGCACCTTTGGGTCCGACAGGATGTAGCCCGCATCGAACACCGTCTGCCCGAGGAAAGCCCCCGCTACGGACGCAACTCGGGAGTAGCTGGCTCTCGCTTCCTGCCTGTCAGCCGCCATATTCACCAGGACGCTCAGGCGCCCCTCGTATCCTTCCATGGCCATGCTCTTGATCAGGCCGTAGCCGTCCGTCATCGCCGTCGGCTCCGGGGTCGTTACAACAATGACATCCCCCGCCACGCTGCAGAAATCCCTGACGCCCGGCCCGATCCCGCTGCCACAGTCCAGGAGGATGAAATCCTCCTCCATCCGCAGTTGGGCCACGCCCTCGAGGACCGCTGCCCGCCCCTGGGCCCCGCCGGCCCCGTCCCATCCCAACCCCGTTACGCCAGCGGCAATTCGCACGCCGCACGGCAGTTCCACCAGCACTTCCGATAGCGATTGCCGGCCTGCGAACACGCCTGCGAGCGTCGGCCCGCCCCCCAGCCCCATGAGGACATCGAGATTCCCGAGTCCCAGATCGGCGTCGATCAAGGCCACTTTCGCGCCGGCGGCCGACAGCAGTATCCCAAGCCCCGCGGCGATATTCGACTTGCCCACGCCCCCCTTGCCGGAGCCGATAGCTATGACCCGACACCGACCTTTATCGTGATCGGCGCATCGAGTCCTGTCCGCTCTTGCGGACCCGACCCCCTGCCGCGGTGCCACCTGACATGCCAATTCAGTCATCCTGACCATTCCGCCTCAGCCGCCGTTCACCCGGCTCTCGGATGATCCAGCCGCCCAGGCGCCCTTCCGTAGAATCACTCCACCCGATCGAGCCCCGCGAAATGCTTGCGGATCTCACGCAGAGACCTGTTCTCGCCTTTGAGTTCCTCGATCAGATCCAGCCGGGCAAAGACCTTCTCGTCGTAGAGACGATGGCCGCCCGCCGTACGCCGCGCCTCTGTAATCAAGCCCATCGTGGTGTAGTTGTGGATCGTCTGCCGGGAGACCCCGGAGTATTCGACGATCTCGCTGATCCGATAGAGCTTGGGCGGGATGGGCCTGCGCCGGCGGCTGCCGCCTGGTTCCCATCGGCCCAGGCCCTTCGAGTCGCCCACGTTCCAGTTGCGAGTGCTTGTCACTTCGATGACGTCCTTTGCCTAGAAATCTATTTTACATTTTGCAAAACGTATAATGGGATGCGCTGCGGCTGTCAAGTGCGTTTTTTCAGAAAAACCGACCCCAACCCCCTTCTTGTGTATAACTGCTTGCACGGACAGGCGATGTGTATCAGGCACGGGGTAATTTCCGGTATCGCCACCCTTTGTCGGCGCTCTGGCGACTGGCCATGACTCCCCCTTCGAGGCCTTGGCGGCCCCCTTCCGACGTCAAGCCTCCTCCGTATCCTGCATCCGTCCTTGCCCTGTCGGCTCCGCTTGCTAGAATCTCCCAGTAGCCCCTCAACGTCATGGCCGACTTCATCAATAATTCGCTGCGGCGTGTCCTCGTCACCGACGGCGCGTGGGGTACGCAACTGCAAGCCCATGGCCTCCCCGCCGGCGCCTGCCCCGACGCCTGGAACCAAGATAACCCCGCAGCCGTCGAGGCCGTCGCTCGGAGCTACGTGGGGGCCGGATCGCAGGTCATCCTGACTAATACCTTCCGGTCCAACCCCTTCCCCCTCGCACACTGGGGTCGGTCAGATGCCGCCGATCTCGCGGAGGCGGGCGCGGCCATCAGCCGCAAGGCCGCCGGGGAGGGCGTGAAGGTGTTTGGCTCCATCGGCCCGACCGGCAAGATCGTCATGATGGGCGATGTCCCGGCCGAAGCGCTGACGCAGGCCTTCTCCGTCCAGGCGGCTGCCTTGGCGCGGGGCGGGGTGGACGCAATCCTGTGCGAGACGTTCACCGAACTCGCCGAGGCCGAGCTGGCCATCCGGGCGGCACGTGAGGCGACCGACCTGCCCGTGGTCATCACGATGACCTTCGATTCCGGGCCGGACAAGACTTCCACCATGATGGGCGTCACTCCGGCGGATCTGGCCGCCAAGGCGGCCGAATTGGGTGCCCAGGCCGTTGGCGCGAACTGTGGCGCCGGCCCCGAGAACTACGTCAAAGTCGCCGCCCTGTTCCGCGCCGCAACGGACCTGCCCGTGTGGATCAAGCCCAATGCCGGCCTGCCTGTGATCGAGGGGGGCAAGACCGTCTTCCCGATGGGACCGGAGGAGTTCGCCGGCTTCGCGCGTGCCTTGGCTGACGCCGGGGCCAACCTGATGGGGGGATGCTGCGGCACGACTCCGGATCACATCCGGGCGCTTCGAGCGGCGATCGACTCCCTCTAAGGGGCCCCGCTCCGCCCCGGCAAGTCATGCTTACAGCGCCGGCTCCTCCAGGGGCTCCGGGCAGTACTCCTTCCGGCCGCAGTCATCGCACTCGCTGCCGGTCCAGACTGCGTCCAGCATGTCCGTCACAGAATCGATCAGGGAGACATCGTCCGTCCGGATGCCGACCTCGAAATTGCGCCGCCGAGAGCTCTTCGCGCCAAGCCCCGCGCCCGTCAGGTTGGCCGAGCCGAGATACATCATCCGGCCATCGGCAATGATGACCTTGGCGTGAACACGAGGACAGCGGCGCATGATCAGGTTCTGCGGCACCCGCTCCTTGAGCCTGGCCAAGAAGGGTCCGGAAGGAACCCCGCTATGCAACAGGCGGATCTCCACCCCTCGGACGGAGAGTTCTTCAAAGACCCGCAGGATGCTCCTCGCACGCCGGCCGACCGGTATGTGCAGGTCCTTCACGTTGGCTGTGGCGATGAACAGACGGTGCCGGGAGTTGCCGAGCATCTCGGTCAGCACGGTTCCGAGGTGCTCACTATTGAGTACCAGTCGCGTCACACAAGGCTATATCGGCAGGTGGGCATCCCCTACGCCAGTGGTCAGCAGGCGCTCAATGCGAGAATCGCCTCGCGTGCCTCCCGCTCCGATACGTCCGAGAACACGTCCACGCTGCCCAGTTCCGTCGGCAGGACGAACCGGACGACGCCCTCCCGGGCCTTCTTGTCGCGGGCCATAATTCCTCTGAGTTGGTCGGGATCGCGAGCTTCGCTCCGGAGGCCCGGCACATCGGCAAACCGCACCGGCAGGGACAAAGCCGTCAGAGCCGCCCGCACTCGCTGGGCGTCTTGCGCGGCCAGCAGGCCCCGTCGAACCGCAATGCCACAGGCGGCCACCATCCCCAACGCCACCGCCTGACCGTGGGATATGGCTCCGTACCCGGCCGCGGTCTCGATGGCATGGCCGATCGTATGGCCGAAGTTCAGATGCGCACGCTGGCCCGACTCTCGCTCGTCGGCGGCGACGACAGCCGCCTTGATGGCGACGTTGCGGGCGATCAGATCCGCCAGGACTCCCTCCTGGGCAGCCAGGATCGCCGGAGCGTTATCTTCGATGAAGGTCAGCAGGTCGCCGTCGCGGATGATCGCGTGCTTGACGCATTCGGCCAGTCCGCTGGCCAACTCGCCCGGCGGGAGCGTCTTGAGGGTGGCCGAATCAATGATCACGGCCATCGGTTGATGGAACGCCCCGATGAGGTTCTTTCCCGCGGCCACGTCGAGGCCGGTCTTGCCCCCCACGGACGCGTCAACGGCCGCCAGGAGCGACGTGGGGACATTCATGAACCGGATCCCGCGAAGGGCCGTCGCCGCCACGAACCCCGCCAGATCCCCCACCACTCCCCCTCCCAGCGCGACGATCAGGCTGTCCCGATCGATGGGCGGCGTCAGGCCGAACAGGCGGTCCATGACTGCTTCGTAGGTGCTCAGGTCCTTGTGTGGCTCTCCGGCGGGGAAATCGATCACGCCCGTCTCCACACCGGACTTCGCGAGTGACTCCTGCACGGCATCCGCATACAGGGGTGCGACATTGGTGTCTGTGACAATGACCGCCCTTCGGGCAAAGGAAGATGCAGCCGCCCCCACTTTCGCCAACAGCCCGGCCCCGACGGTCACTTCGTAGGAGCGCTCGCCCAATTCAACCGCGATCTTGCGCATCTTGGCCATGGTCACTTTCATCGGACGCGCCGCGCTCGTTCAGGTACGCCTGGACCTGGCTGCGCAGCTGTTCGTCTATCGCCTGTGGGCCGTCCTCCAAGCGGGAGTCATCTTCGACGGCGTCCTCAAAACGCAGCGGCCGGTACGGGCTTTCGCCAGAGCCGGCCGTCTTCCGGCCGACGTACCGGCGCAGGAAGAAGTACCCGATCAGCAATGCCACCACCAGCGAGAACATAACGAACATCATCAGCGTGCTGCCGGCGTCCCCCGGCCTCTCCACGGCCAGTAGCTCCCGGGCAACGATGATCGGGTACAGTCCCTTCTTCGCGGGCTGTCCCTTCTGTCCTCGCTGCTGGGCGGTAATCCGCTTGTAGAACAGGCCGGCCAGTTCGACCGGCTGGTTCTTGCCCAGTTTCTCGGGAGGTTTCCCCGCCAAGATCACAATGATGGGGCGCGGCTGGCGGGCCTTTCCGGTGCCGACGATCACCTCGGCATAGGCCAGCCAGACGGGCTTGGGATACGGCCAGCGGCGCGTTCGCCGGGCGGTTTCCGTGTGGTCCTCGAAATCCAGTATCTTCCGGGCCCGCACACGAATGAGTTGGCCGCGGTACCGCTCGGGGTGGGCCCAGAGGTTCCCCAGACTGGGGCTATCGGCCTGGTCAAGGGTCCCCCTGCCCCTTGGGAGCATCTCCGCCCGCCGCAGAAGCACGTACAGTGCGGAGGCATCCCATTGGTCGTCGTCGGTCAGGTCCTCCAGGATGGTCCGCTCGTCCTCGTCGAACGTCAGTACTTCTGAAACCGTCAACGCCGACGGCGCCGTGGCTGTCGTCGGCTGGCCGGCTCCCAACGCCGCCGAGAAAGCCCAGCACAGCAGGGCCAGCACCGTCAGGCCCGCGCAAGTGCCGATGCGGCGAGATGTAACCTTGGCAGTGGGCATGCCTTCACCTTGTGGGGATTGTAGACCAAGCGCGAGGCCTTGTACACCGTGCACTGCCCGCGCCCGCCCCAGGGGGCTATTGCCCGAGGCTAGGCAACAGGAAGCTGTCCGTCGGCGAGGCCGGCACTTCGACGCCGGTGTAAGCGGTGATCCCATCGGCGAGGAAGATGTTGTCTCCATTGACGCCGACGTGGTTGTCTCGGGTCCAGAAGACGCTGGAGTTCAGGTGCAGGGCGTTCTGGCCCGAGCCGCCGTGGTTTGTGCTGATGGCGCCGGTATCCTTCCGGCGGTAGACCCCTCCGGCGAAGAACGGCGTGTGGTCACCCAGGATGACCATTTCGTCGGCCACGTCCGCCAAAGCCTCTCGGTTGATGGGTCTGGCCAGGGAGTGCTGATAGCTGTATCCGATGGTCTTGGGCGACGGAAAGTCGGTCATGCCCCCCCGGGCCACGAATGATTCACCTCCCGCGGCCGGACACTGGAACGTCTCGGCCGAGACGTATCTGCTGCGAACCAGAAGGAACAGTCCCGCCGAGTTGCTTGACCTCTCTGGGCCCGAGGCGACCAGCCAGCCACTACCCGTCGCCGGCGCCGCCGGCAGCAGGCCGTCATTGGTGTTGGCATAGTGGATAAGGCCGGTGCCGATCTGGCCTTGACTGGCTCCACACAGGCTGCGGTTGGCTCGCCTGCGTGCCTGACGCATGGCAGGAACGAAGATTCCCACGATCAGCAACAGCCCCGCCGCCAGCGCGGCCATCTCTCGATAGGAGAACGTCGGGGCAAATGCGCGCCGCCCGGTCGGCCGTTCCACCAGCAAACCTTCCGATCGCCGCTGCGCGCTGACCCTCGCCAGCGTGCGCTCCACGAGATTGACGGGCGGGGCCGGCACGTCGTACCGATCCAGGGCCTCCAGGGCCGTCTGGATCTCCCGGTGCCGGGCCGCGAAACGCTCGTCCTCGGCCAAGCGACGGCGCAGGTCCTGGGCGGTGGGCCCGTCGCACTGGCCCAGCACCAAGTCCACCAGCAGTTGCTCGTCCTTGTCCCTGGCGGCCGGACCGACGGCGTCATGCATGTCCCCATCCTTGCTACTCATTCTCACGTTCTCCTCCGGCTGCCTTCCAACGACGTGCGAACTCCCTCACCGCCACGTGCAGCCGGCTCTTGACCGTGCCCAACGGCACACCGAGCATCTCCGCAATGTCCCGATACGCAAACTCGTGAAAGTACGCCAGCAGGAGCACTTCCCGCAGGTTCTCGGGCATACGCTCAACAATACTCTTTACGCTCGATGCCACCTCCCGGTTCTCAAGAGTTTTGCCGGGCTCGACAACTTCCCCCGGCATCAAGTCGACAAAGCGTCTCCTCTCGCCGACACCCTTTGCGCCCACATGGGCATCCAACTCGGCCATCGGCCGCCGGAAACGGCTGCGGAGAGCATCGCGGGCCTTGTTCGCGGCAATCGTGAAGAGCCAGGGCTTGAGCCTGCGGGTAACGTCGAAGCCCCCGGCCGACAGGTGCACCTGCAGGAACGCCTCCTGAAAGATGTCTTCAGCCAGCACACGGTCGCCCACAAACCGGGCGAGGAAATGGTACAACTCCAGGCGATAGCGGCGAACCAGTTGCTCGAAGGCATCGGTATCGCCCTGGGTGTATCGAAGCAGCAGTTGCTCGTCCGTAACCTGCTTCGGATCGCTATGGTCGGATGGGCTCACAGACAAAACGCTTTCGCAATGCAACGTCTCCACCCCTTCGGGCCAGTCCTCCCAGCAATGATAACCCCTGGTCGTGCGTAGAGGAAGTGCCGGCGTCCGGGGCCCAATGCCCCGGCGCGATGCTCAGGGGGCTTTCACGCCGGACGTCGCCACGGCGTCGGCGTCGAGTCTGGCCACGCCGCCGGCCGTGGTGAACCACAGGTTGCCCTGCCGGTCCTGGCAGATGTCCGTAACGAGGTTGTCGGCCAGGCCGGAGTTGGTCGTCGTGTAAACCCGCCAGGAGCCGTCGGCCCGCAGGCAAGCGACGCCCTTGCCGGTGGCCGCCCAGACGTTGCCGCGGCGGTCCGGGAAGACCGACCAGACACGCCGCTCCGGCAGCGGCGAATTGGTCGGCGAATAGACTGTCCACTTGCCGTTGTCCAGGCAGGCCAGCCCGCCGTCGGGCCCCTCGTGTCGCGTGGCCGTGGCGGCCCACAGCCGGCCCCGCTTGTCGAAGGCGACCCGAAGCACGTAGTCGTCCGGCAGGGAGGAGTTGCCGGTGTGATACCGCTTCCAGCCCGAATCCCCCTTGGACGGCTCCCAGCAGATCACCCCGGCGTTGCTGCCCATCCACATTCGTCCGGCCGGGCCCATCGTCAGACCGTGGAAGGTGATCTTGGCGCCGTTGGGCAGGCCGACCTTAACCGGCGACCACTTGCCGTCGCGAAAGACGAACAGCCCCGGCCGACTGAAGATCGTCACGAACGCCTCCCCGCCCCGCAGGAGAATCTGGTTGATCTGCTTGCCCGGGAATCGGTACTTGCGTGAGCCCTCCGGGTCGAGCGACAGCCATTTCCGCACGGGCCCACCACCCTTGGCCACCACGCCGACCGCCCGAAAGCACGTGAACCAGGCGTTGCCATCCGCATCGACGGCCACGTCGTAGAACGTCTCGGCCGGCATTCCGTCCGGGCCCTTGCGATAGAGCTTCCACGTCCGCCCGTCGAAGTGGTTCAGGCCGTGGTTGGTGGCCACCCACACGCCATCCCCGCCGTCGGCGGCCACCGCGTAGGTCTGCCCCGAGCCCAGCCTGGAGTTGTCGGGCGTGAAGTGGGTCCACCCGTCATTAACCGACAGGGATTTCTGGACGACGAACGCATACTGGCGCGTGTCCTGGAAGCCGTTGTCGTTGCGGACGGTCACGGTGTGCCCGCCGACCGCCAGCGCAGCCGGCGTTGTGAACTTGATAAGATCGCTTCCGGACGCGCGGGACTGGGGCACGTCCCGGCCGTCGATCAAGACTCTAGCCCCCGGCCCGAACGCTCGCCCCCGGAGGCTCATCTCAACGGCCTTGCCTGCGGCGATTCGCAACGGCTCGACTCGCTGAATCAGCGGCGTCCGGTCCGGCGGGTACCTCTGCATGGGCACGACCCAGTAGTCGTAACCGGTCTCGAACGCGCAGGCGTGCCCCTTGGCGGCATAGTCGCCATGGTAGTTGCGGATCCGCTCCGGCGAGTAGCCGGGCAGGGCGTCCACGTGATTGTGGCTGGTCCCCTTGTACCACTTGCCGGTGGCGGCATACGGGTTGGCCACCGCCTTGGTCGAGCGAATGACGAACGGCTGGGTCATGGCCGCCCGCTCGTCGGCACTGACCACGCAGCGAACGAACAGGGCCTTGCCCGGATTCGTCGTGCCGTCCGCGTCGTTGAGCGTGTAGGAGCTGGTGGTGACGTTCTTGTCGAGCTTGAGGCACCGGCTCCGGCCCGGATCGCGGGACACCACGCCCGGCTGGACGCCATACTTGGTGTCCATGCAGTACTGGCCGCTCTTGAGCCAGCGGATGTTGGACTTCTGGCCGACCTTGACAGTGATCGTCGGGCCGTCGACCTGGATATCCGTGATGACCGGGCCGGTGGAGGCGTAGAAATTCCCGTTGCGCAGGGCCTCCTTGAGGTCTCGCTCGGTGAGCTTGGCCAAACGGGCGGCGAACCAGCAGCGGTCGCTTCTCTTGGAACTGTGCGTGTCGTCGGCGGCGAACCCCCACACCGGCGGCAGACCGGCCTTGATCCGGGCAGTGAGCGCCCGGTCCCACCGGCCGTTGCAGGCCCGCGAGAAGTCCCGGCCGTGGGCGATCTCCACACCCGTCAGGCCCTTCAGCGTGGCCATGTACTCGTCGTCCCACTGCCCGGGGTGAGCGATGACGGTCAAGGCCCCCGTCCCGTCGGCCACGTAGCTGTGAAGCGGGTCGTTCGCCCAGTCCACGTGCTCCTGCGGCGTCTGCCACGCCACGTCAGGGTTCTTGGCGGCGAGGAACAGCGTGGGCATGTGCGGCCCCCAGCCGGGGTTGTCCTCGACGAACCGGCCGCACTCTTCGGTCCCCCGGCAGGCGATCTTCGGCAGGGGCA
>SDBT01004139.1_pt1 | contig 24736 bp, 35 predicted proteins | sample 2277101 | NCBI WGS metagenome assembly SDBT01 (sample SAMN10404973, study PRJNA504765) | marine sediment metagenome | isolation source: marine sediment core GS10_PC15, 103 cmbsf | place: Arctic Ocean: Southern Knipovich Ridge | collected 2010 | reverse complement strand
GATTTTAAATCAATAAGCAAGAGAGTTTATATATAAAAAATGACAAGTAAAAAACCAAAAATTTTAATATTTACAGAGAACTTTGAAAAAAGATTTTTAGCACAAAATATAATTAATGTAAAAAAACTTGAAAGCTTTCTTAATAATAGCAAAGATAAGAATGAAATTATTTTAGAAGAGGTTAGTAGTTGTTATAAAAAAGGAAAAGGAATTTGGGTTCCTAAAGACCACGAAAGGGATTATCAAAGTATTAATACCAATTATATAGATTTTATTTTTGGACCTGAAGAATTAATTTATTCTAAAAATCATTTAACACTTGATAAAGAGGTTTCAGTTTTATGGGGTATGAAAGGGCTTCATCATGACTTAATCGGAGATATAAAATCTCCTGGAACTTATAAACCACCAAGGTTTAATCAAAATGATTCAGAACCAGAAAAAAAGAAAAAAGGACGTGAGCTAATTATTTATTTATCTAAACAACTTAAAAGAAATTTTATTCCTTTTTATAATCCTAGGACAGATAGCCCAGATGCCAAAAAAGAATTTGAAGATTTATTTAGGGGAACAGGAATAAAAATGTCTGAGATAAACAAAGTTTTACTTAATAATAGGAAACAGAGTAGGTCTGCCACAAGTCGAACAATTTATCGTGGAAAAAATTTCAATAAAAATTAAAAACCCCTCAATATCTCATAAGCATAATTAAGCTACTCATCAACCCAACTTATAACTACATTAAGATATAAAAAAATAAAAAATTTAGTAAACTCCAAAACCTGGTGAATTTGGACTTAGGTATTCAACTCCATAAACTTCAGCACAAGAGTTGTCATATACGCTTTGTATTGTTGCAAAACTTCCCCAAATAACAGGACCAATTTCTATATTATCAGCTGTGTACCAACTTCCATTGTAAATATAAGCATCAACTGGTGCTGCCACAATTTTTACAAAATATGTCCATTCGCAGGTTTTTCCATCTTTTTCATATTCTCCAATCTGATGATTTGTTTCCCAAGCACCACTTCCAATATAACTATTAAGTCCATAATGCCTGTCTAATAAACCATCTCCATCACAATCTTTATTTGCTAACCAAGCATCATTCCACTTCATAATTAAATCTACATCTTTATGTGGTTGACACCATGTTGCATTTCTATAAGCATCACAATATCCTCCATTAAACACATGTGCTTGATAGTTGTATCCCCATTCATCAAATCCTGTTGTTATTAATGAGCCATCAGAAGCATAAAGCTTTCCTTTTGGTATTGTTGTACAAGAACTCTTCCCATTTTTTATTACATTACTTGAACCAAATCCAGTAACATTAGCTGCAAAGACAAGAAAAACTATTGATAATACCATAATCAATAAGATAAATTTTTCTTTCATTCTTTTCTTAAAACTCCCTTTTATAAGACTAATAGCAGAACATAATTTATAAATTTAACCAAAAAACTCTACTTACAATATCTCATAAGCATAATTAAGCCTCTCATATATTTCCAGCTCAATAGGGAAAAAGACTTCTTGATTCTTCGACAAACACTATTGTTTGTAGATATTCTTTCTGTTACCTATCTTAAGAATAATTATTGTATCTTTTTCTATTTCAAATAAAACCCTATAGTCTCCCACTCTTAATCTAAATAAATCAGAGTTTTGCAATCGTTTAATATCTACTGAATTAAAATTTTCTCTTAAACTATTAATTTTTTTATAAATTCTAGAACTAAGATTTCTTTCAAGTTTTTTAAAATCCTCTTTTGCTTTTGTATCCCAAATAATTTTAAAATTCATTATAATCCAAGCATTTTTCCAACTTCTTCATGACTAACAAAATCTCCAGATTTTACTCTTTTTCTTGCTTCTTCTATTTCTTTTTTTGTTTTATCATTAAGTTCTAAATTATCTTCCATCATATTCTCAATTACCCCATTATAAGTTTCTCTCTCAAATATTTTCATTTTATCTAATCTTTGTTTTACATTATCAGATATTTGGATTGTTGTAGACATTTTATTATAATCTCTTATAGCTTATTATAAGAAGTTATAGTATTTAAACTTTTCTTTTTTTAAATATTAGTACATTGCACCCCCTCATCAACCCAGCTTAAGATTTATAGAGATTGAGAAAACCAAAAACCTTAAAACTCATTAAAAAACCCCAACACAACAATTCTTAAAAATAGATAAAATAAATAAATTACATGGCAGAGAAAATTCCTCCTATATGTAATTATCTTCTTAGAACCTCTCCAGATATTGTAGAAAAATTGCCTAGAAATGATAATCTAGTAATTACGAAAAGGAATAAAGAATCCAGATTAGTTATGTTTGGGAAGAGTGAGAATTCACAAATAGGAAATATTAAAATAATAGTTCCAGAGGGTATTGCTGTTTATCGTGTTGTTAAAAAAGTTAGAAATTCTGCAGATCTAGTGTTTGCTGCTAGAGAAGAAAATGATATGGGCAGAGCGTATTTGTTTAAACTTTCTAATATTCAATCCTTCTGTGAAGTAGGATTTGGGACTGAGAAAAATATTGCTAGTCTTTTATATCAAACATGGTATACTCATGAAAAAAGTTCTGATGTGTGGGCTCGACTTTTAGGCTCAACTCCAAACACAAATATGTATCTTAAGCCCTCAGAAGAATACAACCCCCTTAGTTGTCATCCCTTATTGGAAAAGAGATAACTAATTTTAAAAACATCCACAAAACCAAACTCTTAAAAACTTCTTTACCTATTTAAAACCATAAAAGAGGTTTATAAATAAAATATGCATCCAATAGTTTTGCCTGCACTTCTTGGAGGAATTGGAGGATTAACACGAGGAGTTGTTGGCTTGCTCAAAGCTATGAGTCTTAGAAGAAAAATTCTTTGGAACTATTATGTAATAACTGTTGCTGTTGCAGTTATTATTGGAATTTTTGTAGGAATAATTTTTGATTTTGATTATAGATTATCTTTACTTGCAGGTTATGCAGGAACAGATATTTTAGAGGGCATTTACAAATCTTTTGCAGTGCAAAAGGTTTATGTTAGGAGAAAATAACTGAAAATATTAATATCTTATTAAGAATAAAGTGATGCTATGACAAGAGTAAGCTACTCATAACAAAACTTAAGATTTATAGAAATATAGAAAAAAATTCAAAAAAAATGAAAGGAGGGAATATTAGAAAATGATAAAACTTTGGAAAAGAGCATTAAAGAAAATAGATTTATTAGATATGGCTTTAATTAAGTTCGCATCTGCAGTATTTATTTTGTTTATTATAACAATTTGGCCTGCTGCAATGGCTTGGGTGCAGTCTGTAAATCCTTGGTATTTTTTAATAGCATTTATAATCATAGGAGCAAGACCTATTTATAGGGGTTATATAAAATAAATATTAATATTTTATTAAAAATATAACGAGATGCTTAACTGAGAGTAAACTACTCATAACAAAACTTAAGATTTATAGAGATAAATTAAAATATAAAATGAAAACTTGGTTAAAAGCAGGGTTGATTGGAGTAATTGCTGGGGCAATTGGAGGAGGAACAGGCCCTTATGTAGCAGAATTATTTAATGGAGGAAAATTATGTGTCGGACTTAGTGCTGCATTTATAGCTATTGTTATTGCTTTAATACTCTCATTAATTTTAAAAGATAAATAAAATGAAACTCACAATTTCTCTTGATGATAAAGAAGTAAAAATTCTTAAAAAAAGAGCTAAAAAGAACTTGTTCACAATTAGAGAGCAAGTTGAAGATATTATAAGATTAAGTTGTATAAGAAGTTCTAAAGGAACTTACAAACCTTTCAAATGTGATGATACTTTGGTTGGAGTCTTTTCTAGAGATCGAAGAGGAAGAAAAAAGAAAAAAAAGGTTAAGAAGAAAAAATAAAAAAATAAAAAATTTATATTATTATGCAGCTATTGGCAATCCAAATCCTGTTGCTGTGTCGTCTCCAGTTGTCCCAATATCTTTCGCTATAGTATGTAGATAAGTTCTTGTATCTGTTGCATTACCTTGCCATAACATTGCTGCTAATCCTGATACATGTGGCGCTGACATTGATGTTCCATGCTTATATGCATAACAACCATCTTTAAATGTTGATTCAACTGATACACCTGGTGCTCCAAATTCAACTTCTCTTTCTTCTATTATATAATCACCATCATTAATTCCTCTTGAACTAAATATTGCAACGAATTCGTTAGGGTCAATTGCTCCAACTCCAACTACTTTTGCATTAGCTGCTGGATAGCCCATAGTGTCCTCTCCTGGTCCACTATTTCCTGCTGATGCAACAAATAAAATATGTGGATTATTATCTATTGCCTCTTTGATTAAACTATTTTGAACAGGTCCACCAAAACTCATAGAAACTATCTCTGCTCCATGACTTCCTGCATAATTAATTGCTGCTGCTATATCATCTGACCAACAACTACCTAAATCACTGCAAACTTTATATGCCATTATTTTTGCTTGAGGTGCGACTCCTAATATTCCTAAGCTATCATTACCACCATCTGCAGCAATTGTTCCTGCTACATGTGTTCCATGTCCATATCCATCTTCACAAGTTGTATATCCAAAAGGCACACAGTCTATTATGTTATTAACTAAATCTAAGTGATATGTAATTCCTGTATCTAAAACAGCTACATCGACTATTCCACCTGAGCCACCATTTACCATTTCTATGCCCCATGGTTTTTTTACAGAGGGATAACAAGTTCTTCCTTCTGGTGATTCTATTAAACATTCAGAACTGCAACCATCTCCATTAATTAAATTACCATCATCACATTCTTCACCTTGTTCTAAAACATCATTTCCGCAAATAGGTTCTGAGGGTTCTTCTTTAGCCTTCTTACAATCTGCACAGCTTGGATTTTCTCCTAATCCTGGTTCACATACACCATTCTTGTTGCATGTTGGTTTTCCTAAAATATAATATAACTCAACTTCTTCTACTTCTACACCAAGCAAACTTAATACTTTTAATTGCCCTTCTGTTAGGTCTGTTGTAAATCCATTAGCAAAATTATGCCTAATACCATACATTCTTTTAAGTAGACCATTATTTGATTTTACTAAATATCTGCTGTTTTCTGTTTTGTCTTTTGTTTGAGTAAATTCTTTCTCAGCAACAACCAATCCAATAGTTGCTAACATTACTACCAAAATCAAGCTAACTGCTATTATTTTTTTCATAATTATTTAAACCCCCTTTCAATCAATATTAAACATAACCATAAATTAAATAACAAAGAACTAGCTGAATAATCTACTATTTTCATAAAATATGGCATAATAATTCAGTTATAAACATTATTACATTCTTAAATATAATTTTTTTTATTACTTGTTGGTAAAAAACCCCATCATATAAATCTATTTAAATTTAGATTATTTTAAGATTATATGAATGCTTTAAAAGAATTAATAAGAGTTTTTGGAGTTCCTTCAATATTAGGAAGAGGGGCTTCTGAAACAGGATGCTCTGTTGGCGGTAGAAATGGTTATAGGATTATCAAAAGAGGAAGAGAAACAGGATGTTCTATTGGTGGTCCAATGGGCAATAGTATAATTTTAGGAAAGCAAAGAATAGGGTTTATTGCTGTTAGTTCTGTACAAAGAATCTATGCCTCTGATGGAAGAAGAACAAATTATTTTGTTGGTGGTGAAACTGAAAGAAAAATTATGTATTTGGTTGGGAAAAATAGAAACTCCAAACCATAAATATTTTTAAAGATTAAAACTCTTGTTAGTTCATGCCAAGTGAGACTAAAAAAGAAAGAAAGATAAAAACAATAACAGATATTTTTACTACAGAAAAGGGGATGATATCCAATGTAGAAATACTAGAATTTTTTGAAAGAACTCTTTTTCCTCCTTCTATTTCAAATATAGGAGTTTATCCTGAAAGACTTGTTAGAGTAGGAGCCACTCACGAAAATCTAAATCTTAGTCTAAGAGTATCTCATGGTGAGGGAAGGGGTTCAGTCTGCCCAATACATATTCCAGAATTTGCTCAAACAGCATTAACTGAAATAGAGAATTACAGGATAATATATAAGACTTGTGCAGAAGGGATTTACAGAGTTATAGAGAATTTTTCTAGAAATCCAGGAACCTATCTCATAGCTTATGCAGGAGAGCCCCAATTTAAAATAGAAATTTCACCAACAAACTATATTGCTGGACAAATGATATTTAAACAATGTGAAGGTATTAGCACATTTGGATGTTCAAATGAACTAGATGGAAAACCAAAGAAATTTACTATAGAAACTTGTGTGCCTCAAAGAGCAAAAGGAGATAAAGAAAAATTAGTAAGAAAACTACTTCTTGACTTTCATAAGAAACTTGGACAAGAGTACATAGGACGAGGTATGATTCCTACTGAAAAATAATCTCAATTATTTCTTATAAAATCTATAAAAAATAAAACTCTGCTTATCATATAACCAATACCTCACGAAGACAAAAAACCACTCATCAACCCAACTTATAATTCATAGAAATATTAGAAAAGATAATTAATTTAAGATTTAATTTTCTTTATATAATTTTTTACCTAAGGCTGTAGCTCCAATAAATAAAAGACCTAACACAGAAACGCCATAAGTTAAATTTTTATTACTCTTAAGATCTTGTTCATATGTTTTCCTAGTGTCTGTCCTATAGCTTGGCAATGATTTAAGTTTATTTTCTATATTCACCTTAGAAAGAGTAAGTCCTCCAAGACTTGTAATAGAAGTTATCATTAAAACTAGTTCCCCAACAAATAATTTATTTGCTATCTTATTTCTTCGATTATAAGTTCTTATTAACATTTTAATTAATATAATAGATTAAATGTTTAAAAAGTTTTATATTCAATTATTCAAACAATATCAAAAACTCTGATATCTGGAGACATAAGATATATCTTATCATCTTTACTTCTCAATCCTCTGTAAATCTTTTGAAGAAGTTCTCTTTTAGCTTTATCCATATAAAAACTCATAAAATTTTGAGGATTTATTTTTTTAAGAATTTTCCAGAAAATTCCTGATATATTAGGATAAGGATATCTTGTTATAACAATACTGTTGCAAACATCTCCAGGAAAATCAACACCTCTGCTGCATTTTGTAGTAAACAAAATATCAATTTTTTTATTTTTAAAATCTTTAATTTTTTCTCCAAAAGGGTCATTAATTTGTTCTTGTATTAATTCAAATCTTGTTGGAAGATTATCTAGTTTAAGATTTAATTTTTCAAAATCTGTTGGCAAATCATTAAATGCTTTAACATGAACAAGCACAGGTTTTCTAGCACAAGAAATTATTTTAGAAAGAGATTTAAGATATTGTTCCCTTGTTATTTTTCCTTGTTTAAAATTCTTATATGAGCAATTAATTTCAAGCCCAATTTTACTTTTTATTATCTTTCCAGGAGGTTTTGTTTCTGCATCTATCACTTTAAAATTTTCTATTCCAAAAATATTTTTTAAAACAGATTCAGAATGTAATGTCCCGCTCATCAATATTAAAACTTTATTTTTTTCAATTAATTCTTGAAATCGTTTTGCAAGGTTTACAGTAACTAAATGAATTATCAAATCTTTTTCTATTTTTTCTACTGAGAAAAAAGTTTCATCAGTAAAATCATGAAAAATTCTTGCAACCTCATCAAGATGATAAATATAACTTGATTCATCTGCTTCAATCTTGTCTAAAAATTTAGTATTTTCTAAAACACAATCTAACAATTCTTCTACTAAACTACCTTTAACTTCAAAAATCTTGTCAGAAGGATTTTGATATTTTCGTTTTAAAGTATTTGTTATATCTGTTAATTTATCAATTATTTCTTGAGAATCTGAATCTCCTATAAAGATAGTTCCAAGAGCATACAAAAGATAACTTAGATTTATTTTTTCTTTGTTTGCAAAACTATCTAAAAATTCATCACATTCATCAATAATCTCTACTTCTGTTTCAGGTTTTCTTCCCATTAATGTTTCTAATTTATATTTCATACTATTAAAAATAATAACATCAGCATCAGCATAAGCTTCATATTGGTCATAAAAACCACAACCAGGTTTTCTTTGATAAAAAACAAATTCCATTCCTTCAATTCCTTTATACCTGAATTTTCTTGCATCTTTAAATCTTTTAATTTCAAATTCACTTGATAATATAGGAGACCAATAAGGGCAAACAGGAGCAATACTCATCCTTTTAACATCTTTTACAGAGTCAAAATTAGAAATTTTAACAAAAGGATTTTGTTTTATATAATTTTTAATAACTGAAAGATTTTTTTCTTTGATTTCAATTTTGCAAGGAAGAAGACGATTATCGCAAGTATTATTTTTTTCTAGAGTTTTAGGTTTATTAAGTCCTTCAAAAATATCACTTAATTTTGTATCTTTTTCTTTAGTTTCTGTTTTAATCTCTATATCTTGATTAAATTCTTCTAAAAATCTGCATTTAAAATTTTTCCTTCCTACAATTGAAGAAATTTTAAGTTTTTCATTAGCTCCAAGTTTGTTGGTTTTTAAAACATATTTATCTTCAGAATAATCTTTTGCATATTGTTCTTGCAATGATTTAATTGGGACAATAATAGAAGTTTTTCCAATTTCTTTTGCAAGATTTAATGCAATAGCAGATTTTCCAGTTCCACAAACCCCATTAATAAAAATAATTTTATGCCCTTCTTTTATAGCTTCAACTACTTCTTTTACAACATCCTCTTGATTTTTACCATTAGAAAAAACCAATGGGCTCAAAACCTCTTCTTTATCTTTAGAATGCAGACTCCACATCTTAATATCTAAAATAAGTGATTTATAATAATTTGGGTGCTGATTAGGAATAGTGGCCCAAAAAAGAAAGGGGAGGAGGATAGAAGATAGAAAACTCAAACCAAAACCCTTAAAAATTCCAATATCCATATATTTTCAGCCCGATGGGAAAGAGTTCTGATAAATATTTAAAATGACAAAACAAGAGAATTTAACAGAAAGAACTGAGAAAAGCATAGATACAGGTTTCTGGATAGATGAAGATTTAATGATTATCAAGGGTCCTAATGATAAGGGTAAATACTGGATAGGTAATGGACGTATTTGGGGTCCTAAAAATTCAGGAGAATATAGAGTAGATGCAAAAGGTCAAATTAATTTTAATTCAGAGCCAACAGGATTTTATATAGAAAATAATAAAATTTTTGGTCCAAGTAAAGAATTGCCTTGGAAAAAATAGTCCTATAAAAATTACCCATTGGGAAGCGAGAGGTTTGATTTAAGTAAATTAATAATAAAATAAAAATCAAAACTTGAGATAGAGTTCTGAGTGAAAACTGAAAATGAGTTTAATGGAAATGAATATAAGACATAGAATTGAAGAATGGGTAAATGAGTTTATCTCACCCTATTGCAGTAATTGTAAAGACGTTTGTTGTGATGCAACAAAGATTATAATAAATATTGGAAAAAAAGAGCCTGCAGTAGAACTCTTTAAAAATGTTGGACTAAGAGTTTATAAATTAAGTGAGTTAGATTTGCCTTCTGTAAAAAACTGGAGCAGGAACAGGTTGACTGCAAAAGTTTTAACTAAAGATAAAGGGGAAGTTCTTCAACCAAGTTTAATTGAAGCACCTACTCCTGAGAGAAGAGGTAAGAGAACTAAATTTAGTGGAGAAACTGATTTTGTACTATATACTAAGAAATACTGCCCATTTTACATGGAAAAAAGAGGATGTATAATATATGGAGACCCCAGAAGACCTCAATCATGTAAAGAGTATCCACTTACTTTTGAAACAAATGGTAAAATGTCAATAATCTCAATCCATAATTCTTGTCATGTTATGGAAAGTCCAGATATGAAAAGACAATTAAAAAATTATTTTCCAAACTTCCCTGTTTTCTCTATTTCAGAGTTTCTTGGCGATCAGATCCTAAACTCAACCAGAAAAAAATTCAAGATAAAAAGAAAAAGATAATTGTTTATAGTTCTAATGGGAGATAAAGTTAAGGAGAAGAAGGACTTAATTCAAATAAAAACCCTTAAATAACTCCTTGCCTATATTATATAACTAATATCTTATAAAAAAAGAGTTACACAATAAAAGTTTAAGCTACTCATAACAAAACTTAAGATTTATAGAGATATAAGTTAAAGAAAAAATGAGAACTCTCTATATAATAATCATCCTCTTAATAGTATTTTTTACAGCAATAGCAGGAATTATTTATCTTAACAACAAATCAATAGCATGCACAGAAGATGCCAGAATCTGTCCTGATGGGACTGCTGTTGTAAGAGTTGGTCCTAATTGTGAATTTGAAAAATGCCCTGATGAACAAATAGTTGGTGGAGATAAAGACGAACATGGCTGTATTGGTTCTGCAGGATATACATGGAATAAAACAAAACAAGAATGTGTTAGAGAATGGGAAGAAACATTAAAACATGCCTGTATAGAATTAGGATGTTCATCAAATAATCTTTTTGCAGGAAGCAAAAACTCAGACAAATATTATAATTGTGATTGTGGTTGGGCAAAAACAATCAATCCTGAAAACCTAATTTGTTTTTCTTCTGATAATGAAGCTCTTGCAGATGAAAGGGTAAAGAGTGAATGTTGAAACTCTGCCTATAACCAATATATCATAAGCATAATTAATCTACTCATCAACTCAGCTTAAGGTTTATAGAGATATTAAAAGAGAGAATAATCATCCTAATCTCTATTATATAAAAACATTTAAATATCAACTAATCTTTATGCTAAAATGAAAAAAGCAATGTTATTTTTATTAATAGGAATTTTATTAATTGGAGTAGTTAGTATTATGGCTCAAGGAAATGGTAGTAATTCTAATGATACTATAATTTGTAATTCTAGTAATTTAGAATTATGCACTGGAGATAGTGATTGCACAGATGCTGGGGGATACTGGTATAATGGAGTTTGTAATGAAGAAGAGCAAGAAGATGAAGATAATGAAACTGAAGGAGAAAATCAAGGATTAGGGCAGACAATAAGGAACAGAGTTAAAGCAGGTGTTTACACAAGTCCAGAAGGAGAGCAGATTAGGGTTAGTGAATTAGCTAAGAATAGATTAAGATTAACAGTAAATGGCGTTGAAGCAGATTGTGATTGTAATTTAACCCAAGAAACAGTTCAAAATAAAACAAAACTAAAAATGAGATTAAGCAATGGAAGAAATGCTGAAATTAAAATTATGCCAGATACTGCTTCTGAAACTGCTTTACAAAGACTAAGACTAAAAGTTTGTTCTGAAGAAAATAATTGCACTATACAATTAAAAGAAGTGGGAAAAGGAAATCAAACACAAGTAGCTTATGAAATTCAGGTACAAAGACATGCAAAATTATTAGGAATATTTAGATTAAAAATGCAAACAAAAGCTCAAATTAGTGCAGAAACAGGAGAACTTATAAGAGTAAAAAAACCCTGGTGGGCTTTTTTAGCAACAGAGCCTGAGGAATAATTCTAACTAATCAGTTATCTTTTTAAACCAAAAAATCCCTTATAATTTATAAGCGAGGGTTCCAGAGTGGTCAAATGGGCAGGACTTAAGATCCTGTGGCTTAGTGCCTTCGTAGGTTCGAATCCTATCCCTCGCATTCATCATCTTTATCTTTCTAAATAATCCACTTTTAAACCTATCTAATCCCTAAAAAACCTCGTCGGAGTTAAAAATTAGAAAACAAAAAATTTAAAAATAAGCCCTAAATTAGACTATTTTTAAACCTATCGAAAACCTTAAATATGTGTTTTTCTTCATAAAATTGCCTACTTCGGTAGGTAGCAGGTCTTGACTTCGGTTTTGACTTGCTTTTTTTTGCACTTCTATTGTATTCTATAATATATATTTTATAGGATATATATTAAAAACAAAAGGTATATATTTCTTAAATTACTTTATTATCTATGGCAAAAAGATGTGTTATTTGTAATAGTCAAATTAAAGAAAATTGCAACAAACTTAATGGGACTATATTAAAAGTAACTAATGAGAAAAAAAGAAACAAATTTATTTATGTCTGTTTTGAATGTCAAAAAAAGGAAGGCTGGATTGAAAAAGCTAAAATAAAAGGTGTGTAATGTCCTCTGGTTCAACATTTAACCAGTTTTGAAATGCCTCTGCACTTATTTGTGCTATTTTTTCTTTAGAATCTTTTTTTATATCCATAAGTTGCAAAACATTTAATGCCTCCTCAATTAACTCTGCTAAAGGAGACACAAAATTCTCTATTTCTTCCTCAATTTTTTTAAAATATTTTTGTGCTTCTTGCATGTATTTTTTATCTTGATTTTTTCCTGCATAAGCTATACAACACAATTTGACACCTAAATCTTCAGAAATTTCACTTAAAAGATAGCTCTCATTTATTATTATGTCTGTAATACTCATATTATATAATATCCAATAAGATTTAAAAGTATAACTATCCTAAATAGAACATGTTTAAAAAAGAAATAATAAATTTGCTTTCTAAGGAAATCAAATTAAAAAAACCCCAAATAGAAAACTTAATTGAAATTCCCCCAGATTCAAATTTTGGGGATTATTCTTTTCCTTGCTTCACCCTTTCTAAAAAAAACAAAAAATCAGTAAATCAGATTGCTGAAAAACTTTCAAAAAAACTTAAGACAACAAAAATAATAGATAAAATTGAACCAAAAGCAGGATATGTTAATTTCTTTATTAATAAAAACAAGTTAGCACAGGAAATAATTAAAATAAATTCAAATTTTGGAAAAGCTAATTTAGGTAAAAAAAATAAAATAGTAATTGATTTCTCAGCCCCCAACATAGGAAAACCAATGCACATTGGACATATTCGTTCAACTATTTTAGGAGATTCTTTAATCAGAATTTATGAGTTTTTAGGATACACTTCTATTGGAATTAATTATTTAGGAGATATTGGTTTGCATATTGGCAAACTAATTGTTGCTTATGAATTATGGTTAAATAAAAAAGAATTACAAAAAGACCCTGTTGCAGAACTTTTAAGATTATATGTGAAATTTTGTGCAAAAGAAAAAACAAAGATTAGAGAGGGTTTAGAAGAAGAATTTCAGAATAATGTTTGGACAAATAAAGCAAAAGAAAAACTAAAGCTTCTTGAATTAGGAGATAAAAAATTAGAAAAAATCTGGAATGAGATTAGAAAGCATTCTGGAAAAGGTTTTGATAAAGTTTATGATATGTTAAATATAGATTTCACAGAAACAATTGGGCAAAGCCAATTTGAAAAAAGAGGAAAACAACTTGTTATAAATGCCTTAGAAAGAGGAATTGCTCATAGGGAAGATAGAGCAGTTTATGTAGAATTAAATGGACAAAAAAAATACATTTTAAAATCAGATGAAACAGCTTCTTATATTACTTATGATTTAGGTGCAGCTGTTGAAAGAGCTAAAAAATACAGATTCAATAAAATGATTTATGTTACTGATTTCAGACAAAAACAACATTTTGAAAGTTTGTTTTCTTTACTAAAATTAATGAAATATGATTTTGCTAAAAATCTGGTTCATCTGCCTTTTGGAACAATAAGATTTGGAAAAGAAATTATGGCAACAAGAAAAGGAGACATAATCCTTTTAGAACATGTTTTAAATAAAACAATTGAAAAAGCAAAACAAGAAATAAAAAAACGTAAGAGAAAAGGAGACTCAACAAAAGTAGGAGTTGGAGCTGTTAAATATATAATACTCAAAAACGAACCAGCAAGAGATGTCCAGTTTTCATGGGAACAAGCTTTAAGTTTTGAAGGAAACACAGGACCTTATCTTCAATATTCTTATGCAAGAGCTTGTTCAATAATTAAAAAAGCAAAAAACTTTAACAAAAGCCAGTTTAAGAAAAAGAAATTAACTAACCAAGAAATTGAATTAACAAAATTAATTTCAAGATTCCCGCAAATAGTTCAGGATGCAGGAAAACAAATGAATCCTGCTTTAATAGCAACTTACTGTCATGAACTTGCAAAATCATTTAATGAGTTTTACCATTCTTGCAAGGTTCTTGGAGATAAATCTGAAGGATTTAGATTAAAACTTGTTAATGCTTTTAGAACAACTCTTCATAATGCTTTGCATTTGTTAGGTATTGAGGTTATGGAAGAAATGTGATTATCTAGTATATTTTCCATCCTCCCAAAAATATCCATATCTCAATAAATAATTATCCAAATTTTTTTGTGTAAGTTCTTTTGGATTCCCTATTTCATAATGTGCTCCTAATTGTTTATAAACAGACATCCATTCAACAGGAGACATTCCTTTTACTCCATCATAATCTGCTAGTTCTTCAACTTTAGTTTTAGCTAAATTATATTTTAATTCTTTTTTGTTAGTATGAAAAAGATCTGAAACACAAGGACCCATAGTTAAGACACCTAATCCGAGTAAGAGAGAGAGAAATATATTTCTTCGTGAACTTCTTGTTCCTTTGACAATCATAATATTAAAATAATCTGATTTATAAACATAATTTTTCTGTAAAATGTATGAAAAACTATATCTACATCCAAACATTTGGATGCACAGCAAATCAAAATAATTCAGAAATCTTAGCAGGCATACTTAAAAGTGCAGGCTATGAAATCACAAACAACCAAGATATTGCAGGCATAATTATCTTAAACACATGCATTGTAAAACAAAAAACAGAAGATAAAATAAAAAGAAAAATTCAGGATTTAAAAAAACAAAAAAACAAACTAATTATTATTACAGGATGTATGCCTGAAACAGATGCAAAAGCAATACAACAACTCAACAATAAAGCAATTCTCCTAGGCACGCATCACATGAAAGACATCCTTAATCTAATCAAAGATAATCAAGATAATAAATTAAAAGATAAAAAATATTTAGATTATCAAAGAGAAGAAAAACTTAACTTGCCTAAATTACCAATTAATAAATTAATAAGTATTTGTCAAATTTCAGAAGGTTGTTTAGGAAATTGTTCTTATTGCAAAACAAAACTTGCAAAAGGAAAATTATTTTCATATCCAGAACAAGACATAATCAAAACAATAGAGTCTGATTTAAAACAAGGAGCAAAAGAAGTTTGGATCACAAGCCAAGATAATGCAAACTATGGAATGGATAAAGAAAATAACGAAACTCAAAGATTACCAGAATTATTAAATAAGATATTAAATTTAAATCATAAATTCAAACTTCGTTTAGGCATGATGGACCCTAATAATGTTCTTCCTATTTTAGATGAACTTATTGAGATTTACAAGCATCCTAAGATGTATAAGTTCCTTCATGTTCCAATTCAATCAGCATCAAATAAAATACTTAAACATATGAATCGCTTATACACTATAGAACAAGCAGAACAAATAATAAAAAAATTCAAAAAACAAATTCCAAATACCACAATTTCTACAGATATAATTGTTGGCTATCCAACAGAAACCAAACAAGACCATGAGCAAAATCTTGATTTTATAAAAAAAATAAAACCAGATGTTTTTAATCTTTCAAAGTTCTCATCACATAAGCAAACATCAGCAGGAAAACTTAAACCTCTTCTAATAAAAATCATACATAAAAGAGCAAAAGAATTAATGGATGAACACAGAAAAACAGCACCACAAAACAAAGAGAAATTTCTCAATAAAACAATTAAAGTTTTTGTTAACAAAAAATTTGATGAAAATCTCTTTGAAGCAAGAGATGAAAATTATAACATAATAATTATAAATTCAAAAAATAAAATTCTTGGAAAAAGCATAGAAGTTAAAATCAAAAATATTGGTGTGCATCATATGCGAGCTGATTTGGTTTAGTATTTTGTTATTATGAAGAATCAGTTCAGCGAGTTGGAGAGATAATAAACTATTATCTTATTAAGAATACAGATTTGAAGAGGAATACAAGCTTCTCATCAACTCAGCCGAGCAATTTGATTTTAAGTAAGCAGAAATTAAATAATAAAAGCAGATTGGGAGTAAGATTTATAGAGATATAGAGAAAAAATAGAAATTCATCCCTTACCTATCCTATATTTCTCAAAAACCCAAACTTTATGGGCCACAAAACTAATGGTTCCAACCACTGCAATTGCAATAATCTGTGAATATATATAATAAATGTGCGCATATTCAGTTAACAAAAATAACAAAACAAGACCAATTCCAACAACAACTACCCTAACTATTCCAAACTTAAGGTATTTTTCAAAGAATTTATTTTCAAAATCTTCTTTAAAAGTCCATGTTTTATTAAAAACAAAATTACAAGTTGAACTTATAGCTGCTGCGATAATAGCAGATAAAATATAATGAATTCCAATTAATTCTGTTGAAGTATATAAAATTGAAAGATTTATAACAGCACAAAAAACCCCACTAATAAAAAATTTAGGATACTGTTTAATTGTCTTTTTTTGCTTTAAAACATCTAATTTAAACTCTTTTTTTTTCATTAATAATTTAAGAAAAGATTATTTATAAATATGCCTCTGCCGAGCTCACATTATTTCAAAGGGTTTTTTAATAGAAAGATTTAAATAGTTAGTAAGATTAATCTTACTATTATGGCAAATATAAGTATAACTAAAATAAGTTCTAAAGGACAAATAGTAATTCCAAAAAATATGAGGGAAGGTATTAAAGAAGGAGAAGAATTTGTAATAATGAAAGATAATAACAGAATTATTTTAAAAAGTGTTAAGGATTTTGATGAGAATATAAAAGAGGATTTAGAATTTGCAAGAAGAACAGAAGAAGCTTGGAAAGCTTATGAGAGAGGAGAATTTATTTCTATGGATGCTGACGATTTTTTAAAAGAAATTAAAAAATGGTGAAAATAGATTATAAACCTACATTTAAACATTTTTTTAATAAAATTAAAAATAAGTTATTAAAAGAAAAAATAATAAAACAGATTGGGAAAATAATTCTAAATCCAGAAGTTGGAAAACCAATGAAGAATATAAGGAAAGGAACAAGAGAGTCATATATTAATCCATATAGATTATCCTATGCATATCTTTCTAATGAAGATAAAATAATAATTTTAGATTTATATCATAAAAAGAAACAATAAGACTAAGAAAAATAATTATGAACCTAAAGTTAAATGCCCCTGCCGAAGACAAGGACATTGTGGCATAATCAGGGGTATTTTTCCGCCCTGTTTTACCAACATTTTTGCTTCAATTGTGTGTGACTGGTTTGATTTATAAGCTTTGTCGAGATGGGAGTGATGGATGAAGAAGCCAATTTAATAAATCTAGAGATCTTTCACTAAAATATGGAAATAAGAAAGACTAAGAAGACATAAGTATTAATCCAGAAAACGCCAACGTTAGTATCTTATAGAGGGAGAATAGTCTAGTGATTTAATACATGTTTCGTCTCGATTAGCTTCGATAAAAAATCTTTCAAGACCATTTTGTAGGTCTGTTTCTTCACATTTTAAGTTGTATTGATATTTGCCAGACGATTTTTCTGTAAATATTCCGATGTCGGAAAATTGCTTGCAGACTTGTTGCGTATCTTCACGGTTCAGCGCTAGAATATCTGAAATCTTTGTTGAGGAAAAAGCCTTGTTTCTATAATCATATAAATATTCAGCCACCATGAATGACAAATACGTTGTTGGCTGCCCAAATTTATTGATTGGCGGGATATCACGTGTAAATCTTTTATCATCAGTAGATATTAACTTTATTTTCATTTTTAACATTTTATTAGAATTATCTCTTACTTATAAGGCTTGTTTAGGTTGGGGTGATGGGTTATAAATTTATAGAAAGGTAAATTATTTAAAATTTCTTAATAATATTCAATGATTGCTAACAAGGAAACTCAAGTTCGATTCTTAATTGACAAATCTAATCTAATAATTATTTAGTAAACTTTTTATACTTTTAAAGTTCTTTTTTTATATGGCAGAATATGATAAAATAGCAAAAGAATATAGTTCTACTGAAGGAACCCATCCAAAGAAAAAATATATGGTTTTTCCCTCATTGTTTAAACTCATTGGAGACCTAGAAAATAAAAAGATACTAGATTTGGCTTGCGGAGATGGTTCATTTTCAAGAAAACTAAAAAAAAAGGGTGCAACTGAAATTGTTGGAATAGATTTATCTAATGAAATGATAAAAATAGCAAATGAAAAAGAAAAAAGAAAGCCATTAGGAATCACATATTTAATTGGGGATGCTATTTCTTTAGAAAAGATAAAAGAATTTGATGTTGTTATCGGAGGATTTTTATTACATTATTCTAAAACAAAAGAAGAAATAGCAGGGATGTGTAATAGTATTTACAGAAATTTAAAGAAAGGGGGAAAATTTATAGGGGTGAATGCAAATCCAGACCAACCATTAACAAATGAAAAGAAATATGGTACAACTGCTCAATCTAAAGAAAGACTTAAAGAAGGAAGTAAAATTAATGTAACAATTTATGGAGATGAAAAAGAATTATGTTCATTTCTAAACTATCACTGGTCAAAAGAAACTTATGAAATTGCTCTCAAAAATGCAGGATTTAAGAAAATAAATTGGCATATCTTAGAAGTTTCAAAAGAAGGAAAAGAAAAATACGGAGAAGATTTTTGGAAGGATGCACTAAGAGATAATAATCTAATTATCATTGAAGCCATTAAATAAAAACTATAATAATTTTCACCCATTAGTAATGTCACCTATATTTATATTTTCAAGTTTAAAATAGAATTCGTCTCCTGTTTTTTATACATAGAATTTATAAATCTTAGTTAGTATATTTTAATATTAATTAGGAGATTATGATAGATAGTTTAGTCATACTTTTTATAAAAAAGAGAATTTTCCTAAAGATACTTTAAAAGACAAAAAATAAATACTAGATATAAAAATTAAAATGGAAAAATTAGAAAAAATTAATAAAGGTTTTCAAAAATTTTCAGAAAAAATTAAAAAACAAAAAGAAATTTATGAAAAAGTATTCAAATATGCTGAAAAAAAGAAATCTAATGAAAAAGTAATTAAAGTTATAGATAATGATCTTTTTCATGAAATTTTAGCATATTTTGGTCCTGCTATTGACTATAAAAAAGCAAAATCTAATCTTCAAGACATATATGAAATAGGACTACATAAAGCAACAGGTTCATTAATAATCAGCAATAAAGGAGCTACCCTCTATTGTTTATCTACTAAAACACAAACACCCCACATAGTAAGACACATTGGATTTTGTTTATATGTACCAGAATTAGGTATAGAATTTGTTAATGTTGGATTAGTCGGAGATGTTTACAATGGGAAAGTCATTCTAAGAAGTGAATCTGCATGTACTCCTTCATTTTTATTTGGATCCCAAAGATGTAATTGTAATTATCAATGGGATAGTATAAGGGAGCTTGCTGCTTATTTTAACAAAATTAAATCTCCAAAAATTAAAAATGGCAGGAAATTTGAAAGCTGGGTTCAAAAACAATTTAAATATGAAAATGGCAAACATCTTGTTAATCCAAAAATTAAGGGTCCTGGATTAATCTTAATGCATTTAGATACCCAGAATGGCATGGGAAGTGGTTATACTAAGGATGAATTTTCTTTTGATCTATTCTCAAGAGCATCTATTAGGCATCGAGGGGAATATTCTGCTGAACAAATTGATAAAACAACTATGTGGGAGGGATTTGAAGCTATAGGAATAAATGCAGATCCAAGAAGAGAAAATGAAAATCTTGGTTATAAAGTGACTTTCATCATATTAGATTATTTAAAAACGTCAAAAGAAATGATTTTTCTCACAAATAATACCCTAAAATTACAACATCTTGAAGATAATGATTACAAACTTTCAAGAGTTAAAACATTAGGGGCAATTAACATTGCGGGGGCATTAGAGGCAGAAGAAAGAGGGGAGGAATTTAATCATTTAGATATTGATGAACATTGTGTTTCATTTAAAGATGAACTTGAAAGATTAAAAAAAGAGATTAAAGGGCTATTAAAAAGTGAAATATAAAATTGCAGTATTTGGTTCAGCAAAAGAAAATCTTACTAAAGAGATTTATAATCTTGCTAAAGAAACTGGAAAAGAAATTTCATCAAGAGGACACGATTTAATTACTGGGGCTGCTAAAGGCATTAGTTCCTATGCTGCGAAAGGCGCTAAAGAAAATAATGGAAAGACAATAGGTATAAGCCCAACAAAAAATAATTCTGAAAAAAAAGATTATGAAGTAGATTTTAAATTTATTGATGAAATTATTCATACAGGGGAAGGATATAAGGGGAGAAATGTTATTAGCGTTAGAAAATGTGATGGAATGATTGCTATTAATGGGGGCTTTGGAACATTAAATGAAATTACTATTGCAGAAGGAGAAGAAAAGCCAATAGTAGTTTTAGAGAACTCAGGTGGATGCTCAGACATAATTAAAGAAATTTTTAAAAAGTTAAACCCAAAATATAAATATTTTAAATTAGCTCAAAATCCAAGGGATGCAGTAGATAAAATAATTGAGTTAATTAAAAAAATAAAATTATATAAATCTTATAAAGATTAATCTAAATGAGGCTTTGGAAGAATTATTGAAGTCTTAACTAACCCTCCTTATGGTGATAATGTAGCTTATGGATGGCATAACAAAATCATAAGGAATAATAAGAATCCTTTGATCAATTGTTCTGCATTAGCAGAATTTTATAGGATATTAAAGAAAAATAGTTCTGTTTATGTTTTCACAAATTGGAAACACTATCCTTTTTTAACAGAGTTTATTATAAGATATACTAAGTTTGGAATAAGACATTTAATTGTCTGGAAAAAACATAATTTTGGTTTGGGTTGGGCTTTTAGACATCAATATGAATTAATATTAGTTTTAGAAAAAGGAAAACCCAAATATAATCTAACAAATTTTTCAGATGTTCAAACTTGCAGTCATATAAATCATAATAAAGAAAATCATCCTCATCAAAAACCTGTTGATTTAATCACAAAAATGATTTTACATAGTTCTAAAGAAGGAGATGTTGTTTTAGATCCTTTTTGCGGTAGTGGATCTATTTGCGTGGCTTGTCAGGAAACTGGTAGGCAGTGGATTGGGGTTGAGGTAGATGAGAAATATGTGGGGATGGCAAGGAGGAGGATTAACCGATGACCATTAAATAAAGGGAATGCGATTAGAATTATTCTCCAAAAGAAAGCACTTCCATATTAACTTTATTCTTTTGTACATTAAAGGATTTATTTATCATTTCAACTATCTTATTTTTATCATAAGCCTTACATGAAAAAATATCCATAAAAACTTCATTTTCTAATCCTCCAGGCAAAACAAATGTATGAATTGCTATATGTGAAAAGTCAATAACTGTAAACCCACTAATCCCTGGATTATTCTGGCTCCCTTCCATCATATTTGGACCATGAAGAATTTTCATTTTAAGTTCTTTGACTAGTCTTTTCACAAAATCCTCAATATATTCTCTATCAGTTATTCTTTTTCTATCTCTAGTCTTCCAATCATAAGTTATATGATATGCTGGAACATTCATCTGATGAAATTTAAGATACTTATCTCCCATTAATATCCCTGCAATATTTCTTATCAAATTTCTAACATCATTGAAAATTATAAATAATTTTTCTTTATCTCTAAATAAATTAGAAAAAGTGTAAGATAAATCAGCTAATTTAATAAATAAATGCTTGTGGTCAAATTTACTAGTAATTTTATTTTTTTCAATAGAATCAATAACATAGTCTAGCATTTGTAAATAAGTAGTAAGCAGTCTATGCTCAGTTGCTTTTTTCAATTTAGCCCTTCTTGAGATAATTGTTATAATCTCTTTCTCCATTTCAAGAGTAGTTTGAATCTTTTCCTTAGAAGTAAGTTTTTTAAGAGCAGAACTTATAAATTTTCTATTATTATAAACAACTTTAATCTTTTTCTTCAACTCTTTTTTTGCATCATCAATATTCTTATATTTGAAAGGCATGTGATTATAAATTAATCTTAATATATAAAACCAATGTTGACTGATTAACGCTTCTTGCGAGCATCTCTCTATACTGGGTTGGAAACTAGAGAGCCAGATATTATCTTTAAAATTAGAAATAAATTTATTGCATTAGAAATTGAGACTGGAAAAGTTTTGAGTAGAAATAAAAAAAGATTTTTAGAGAAAATTAAATCTCTAAAAGAAAATTATGGTGAAGATTGGTTTATTGTTGTGACAAATAGAAATTTTCTTGGTAAATATAAGCAGTTTGGCAAAGCAGTCAGTAGGAAAAATTTCTTAGAAAAACTTAGTTCCTATGTGGGTTTTGATATAAAATAGTCGCATCCCCAAGATAAAAGAGACTTAATTTAGTGTTCGTCGGTGAAATTGTAAAAGAGTCACCTGCCATAATACATATATGCATATGTACTGACTAGTGGTTAGAAAATAGGAAAATTTATAATGGATGATTATTCTGAATAGTTATGAACATCAAAGAAATTCCTTGGTTAATCGATCCTCATACTTCAGCTAAGCACGAAATTCTTAGAAAGTATCTACAACCTTGGATGGCAATTTTATCCACAGCTAATAGAAGAATAATTTATCTCGATGGTTTTGCAGGACCAGGAGAATATTTAACTAAAAAAGGTGAAAAAGTTGATGGCTCTCCAATAATAGCAATTAATTGTTATCTAGAACATAAATTCAAACAAAAAATAAAAGAGGTATGTTTTATTTTTGTAGATAAAGAAAAGGAAGTAATAGAATATTTAGACAAAAAATTAAAAAAATATTCTAAGGAAAATCTTAAAATAGAGACTATTCATGCAGAATTTGAGGTAGTAGTTAACCACATACTTAATAAATTAGAGAAAGACGACAAGAATATAGCCCCTACTTTTTGCTTCATAGACCCTTTTGGTATTAAAGGATTATCCTTGAATACTATCAGTAGAATAATCAATAAAAAATCTTGCGAAGTATTTATTAACTTTATGTATGAGGAACTAATTAGATTTATTTCTCTCCCTCAAAATGAAAAAAACGTTTGTGCTTTATTTGGTGAGGAATCTAAATGGAAAGAAGTTAAGAATTATAAAACTCCTAAGGAAAGATATTTATTTTTAGTATCATTATACGAAGAACAATTACGTAATTCTTGTGAAGGAGAATGTTATATTAGAACATTTAATATGGTTAATAAATTCAATAAAAATGATTATGTTCTTTTTTTTGTTACAAAGAGTAAACTAGGATTAAAAAAAATGAAAGAAGCTATGTGGACAGTAGATGAAAGAGGAGAGTTTACTTTTTCAGATTTTACCTACGATCCTAATCAATCAGTTCTATTCTCTAATGAACCTGATTATAATCGGTTGCAAAAAGAAATTGTTGAGGAATTTAAATTTAAAAAAGTAGATGTTGAAGAAATATTTGACTATGTGCTTATTAAAACATCTTTCTTAGATAAACATGCTCGGTTTGTTCTTACTAAAATGGAAGAAGATAAAAAAATTTCTGTTGAGAGAAATGGGCAAAATAGAAGAGGGGCATTCCCTTCTGGAAAAACAATTATTGATTTTAACAATTTAAATAACAACATATAAAAAGTTATGTTTATTATTATAATTATAAAAAGAGGAAAAAATGAAAAAGGTTACTCGAAAAAGCTTATTGTATAAAAGTAAGGTAGAGTACGCAGATTTCTGTATAAACCACGTCGAGGGATGTGCTCATGGATGCACATTTCCATGTTATGCATTTAACATGGCAAAAAGATTTGGTAAAGTTAAATCTTTTGAAGAATGGAAACAACCAAAACTTGTTAAAAATGCCTTAGAACTTTTAGATAAAGAAATTCCAAAATATAAGGATGAAATTAAATTTGTTCATTTATGTTTTACTACAGACCCATTTATGTATAAATATCCTGAAGTAACTGATATGACTCTTAAAATAATTAATAAATTAAATATTAATGGAATTAGATGTACAATCTTAACTAAAGGAATATATCCAAAAGACTTAAGAAATACTAAAAGATATAGTAAGAATAATGAATATGGCATAACTTTAGTATCCTTGAATAATAATTTTAAGAAAAGATTTGAGCCAAATAGTGCTTCTTACAAAGGAAGGATTCGAGCATTAAAAAAATTACACAAAGCAGGGTTAAAAACTTGGGTAAGTATGGAACCTTATCCTACTCCGAATATTAGTGATGAAAAAAAACCTATTCAGGCGTTAATCAAATTATTAAATGAAGTTTCTTTTGTAGATAACATTATATTTGGTAAATTAAACTATAATGTTAAAAGTAGCACATTTGGCAAAAATGAAGAATTTTATGAGAGGTGTGCGGAAATTGTAGAAAGATTTTGTAAGCGTCGAGGAATTAAATACCATATAAAATACGGAACAAAAAAACTTTATGATGCTCAAACTTCTAAATTATTTGTGAAACCTAAACCAATAATCAGTTTTATGATTCCTAAAAAAGAATTAATTACTGCTTAATTATTATATATTTCTTAACTTAAACATTCTCAAAAAATTTGACAGCAAAATTACAGAATTCTATGATTACATTTTTATCCAATTCAAACTCTTTTCTTTTCCCAAGATAATTTTGAGATTTAGGACTTATTACCTTTCCTTCTTTTAATTCTTTATAAGTTATA
>SDBT01004138.1_pt1 | contig 24743 bp, 33 predicted proteins | sample 2277101 | NCBI WGS metagenome assembly SDBT01 (sample SAMN10404973, study PRJNA504765) | marine sediment metagenome | isolation source: marine sediment core GS10_PC15, 103 cmbsf | place: Arctic Ocean: Southern Knipovich Ridge | collected 2010 | reverse complement strand
ATTTTGATATATTAACCTACGACTGCTTTATAATGATCATTTTTATTCCCTTCTTTGTAGATGAGACAAAATGGACTAGTTTGGACAAGCTGTTCTGGTAGGGGGAATCTTATTCTGCTTACGATATATATATTGTTAAGGTAATGGCTCTAATATTGTGATTATGAATTTATATTCAAATGTAATCTTTGTTTCTCTTTCAATTCTATTTCTTCCTTAGTTGGTGGTATAGGCATATTAATAAATTTTTTTATTTTCAAAATCTCTTCTTTTAATAATCTATTTTCTTCTATTAAATATCCGAATCTTCTTCTAAGTTCTTTACCTTGATATTTATCCCAACCCATTTTATTATTAGTTGTATTTATTTCTATTTTTATTACGTCCCCGTAGGGCGCCAGAAGGTATTATATATTACATACATTACATTTTCTCATTTTAAATTTTAACATTTTGTTTTCCCTTGTTAAATCTGTAACTTGTTTTTTCAATCTTTTGATAATATCATCTTTAGATTCTGACATTGTAATCTTTTTTGTTTCTTGTTTTACAACCCTTTCTACTATCGGAACAGCTACTCTTTCTACTATCGGAACAGCTACTCTTTCTACTATCGGAACAGCAACTTTTTCTACTATAGGGACAATAGATCTTTCTACTTTCAATTCTTTTTTCTTTTCTTTTACTAATTTTTCTTTTTCTTCTTCTTCGATTTTTTTTATTCTTTCTTTTATAAGTTCTTCTTCTTCTTTAATTTTTAAATCAAGAAGTAATGAATCAGCTTTATTTTTGTTTCTTCTAATTGTCATCTCTTTTAAATTCATATTTTGTTTATTTTTTTTATTATATGATTTCAAATCTTCTTTTAAATCGCACATTATTTCATCTAAAGGATCATCATACTTTTCACATATTTCATCAAATTCTCCTTCTTTTAGTAATGCAGTGAATAAAGTTTTACTTTTATAACCTAATTCCCTGACATCTTTAACTAAAAAGGTTTTTGATAGAATAGTGTGAGTATGGCTTGTCATTTTATTAATTTTTTTGGTATTTAATTTAATATTTTCTTATTATACATTTTAGGGTGTAGTATTTCTTACACTATAAAATTTTAATAAAAAAAAATTATAAAACTGAATTAATCCAGTAAATCATTATCTAGTTGAGATTCTACCCAAGATTCATCAAATTTATATCCTAGAACACAGAATATTTTCCTACCTTGAATCATCTTTCGTTTAGATGTTATACCCAACATTTTCAATCGTTTATTAAAGTTAGATAATGACAGTTTCTTAGACGCCCAATTGTTATGTTTAAATAGTATCTCAGGAACTGATATAAAATCTTTCAAGTTTCCAGTCTTCTCAAGAGAATCTTCTATTATAGCTCCCACACTATCAATCTCTTTCTTGTATTCGTTTATACTTCTTCTTACTTCCATCGGTAGGTCATCAATTCCTTCTTCTTTATAAAGCTTATAATACTTAAGTAACAAATGAAAGAAATCTTCTTTTATGTTTCTAAGCTTTGTCTTTAGCTTATTGTCCTGCTTTTTATGAAACTTATTATTTGAATCTATGTTATTTATATCAAGAAACTTGAAAGGGAATCTTATAACTATTAACCTATTCAGTAACCCATCATCAACATCCGTAAATGAAGGAAGGTGATTTGTTTGTATTATAGGTTTGAATGTTGGTAAGAAGTTTTGAATATTGTTAGAATACAACTCTCGACATGAAATCATATCTCCTCCACTAATAACTTTAAATTTAGATGTTAAATAACTTTCAGATCCTTCTGGTTCATGAGTCATAGCGATTCTCTTGTTTTTCAATTTAACCAATTCTGGTTCAGCTTGATTACCCTGTTTTTTGGTTGTAGTATAAAAGCAATTATCTATCTCGGTATAATATACTCCAAGTGTATTCAATAACATTTGATCTAATGTACCCTTTCCATTTCTACCATCTCCACACCAAAAATAAACCTTCTCTTCGTCATTGAACCCTTCCAACAGAGAACCTAGATGTTTCTTGAACCACCTACTCATTGTTTTATTTTGAAAATAATCATCTATCAGGTTTTCAAGAAACTCGATCTTTTCGTCATCTTGTTCTTCTTTAAATTTGTATCCTACACTCATACTCACTTTATCATCAACAGTTCCTTTTCTGAAACACATTTGTTCAAGATCATATACACCATTTTCAAAACCTATTATTCTCTCTTTTCTATCAAGCTCATCATACAAGTTCTCATTTATAAACTCTTGTCTTAGTTCTTTAATACACGATAACTTAAAGTTGTTGTTTTCAAGTTTACTATTTGCCATCCACAATATTTCCCTTTTTTTATCATCATCTGTATTATCAATAACATTTAATAACATACTTTGTAGGTAAACTTTCAATTCTTTTGATAAGATAGTATCTGAATCATTGTTTATCTTAATATATATACCACCTTTATTCAATCTAAACCAATTACCACAACTATATTGATATTTGTTTTTAAACTTTTCATAAAACAGCTTACTTATCACAGAGTGAGTTACATGTCCGTTCTTTAAAAATTTATCTATTTCAGATGTTTGTGTTTCAGTTACCATTTTATTTTTAATTTTATTAAAAGCAGTTTTATCTGACTCTTTAGCATAGTAACATATAGTTCCCATCTGTATATCAGTTAATGGTTTATTTTTAAAGCTATCCCATACTTCATCAACTCCTCCATAAAAATCTGATTTTTTACTAATTTGATCAAACAAGTTTACACTAAACCCACAATTAAATAATGCTGCTCCTATTTTTAACCACGAATCCCTGTTGTCAATAAAACGAACATCAATTATTTCAAGTAATTCTTTTATTTGATTTTTCTTTTTGTCATTATAGAATACTTTGTCATTATATTTTGTGTGTTTTATTTCCTTCTTTTTTATAGACTGGTCTGTGTATTGTTGAATTAATTTATCAGGATTGATCATTACCTGATTTTTATGACATGTAGCCCATTGTCCATTCAATATTTCAATTTTCTCATTAAATGTACAAACTTCTTTATTATTGTATTTTTCTTTGTTATCAAGTATCATAAATATGTGAGGTAATTTCTTTGTTGAAGATTCATAATAAGGACCTAATTTTTTAAGAGCTTCTAGATGAAATGAATCTGGATCGTCTACATCTATTTGTTGTATAACTGATGTATCTATCTGAATATAATCATAATATTTTATAAATGTCTGTCTTCTATTAATTTCTTTTATATCAAGATTTTTAAAATCTGTCATTTTTGGCATAAACTTACCATGTTTACAGTAAGAATTATATCCTTCTTTTTTATTATTTACAACTCGTACATTACACGGTTGCCACAGTATACTATGTTCAGATATAAATCTGATAACGTTCATCGTTTTGTTAGTATTAATAATCATTTTATTTTTTAATTATTATTAATATTAAACATTTTATTTCTTTAAATAACATTTTAATTAAACATTTTAATTAAACATTTTAAGCATTTTAATTAAATTATACAACAACATTATTTTAAGTATATACAACTCCCCCATTTTTCCAATATACATCACTCAACAAAGCCCCATTATCACTCCACGTTTTACAATGTCCATTTCGTATATCGTTTATAAAATTATATTCACACCACAATTGTCTGTTATCATACCACCATTTATAATTCCCATGGCGTTCTCCGTTTTTATAATTTTCATCACACCACAATTGTCCATTTTCGTACCACCGTTTAGAATTTCCATGATTATTCCCGTTTATATAATTATAATCACGATTTAATTGTCCATTTTTATACCACTCTTTACAATTCCCATAAAATTTACCGTTTATATAATTTACATCATATTTAAGTTTTCCATTTTCATGCCACGATTTAGAATTCCCATAAAATTTACCGTTTATATTTGTGTAGTAAATATTCTGTTTTTCAATAACTTTTAACCCTAGAACAAATTGTTTGATAATTAAATTCAGATCGCTATCCATTTAATTATTAATACATTTTATTTTATTTCTTTAAACAACATTATTTAGTCTTATCTTCCAAAACAACAAAATCTTAATTCCCTTTTATTAATTCTGATTTTACCCTTTTCTACATCTATTAAGGCATCAACCATTTCTATAATATCCAACGTATTTATTCCAGAATATCTTTCTTTCATTTTTTCTACAACATAGTCAAGCTTATCTTCTCCTGATTTTCTTTTATCATCACTTACATATTTCATAAGGCTGATTAATTCGTGTATTAGTCCTAAAGGCATATTAGAATTGATTTAATAAAGGAAAATATTTTAATATCTACGACCCCAATATCTATGTTTTTCAGCAATCCATTCTGTACCATCATACTCCATAATTTCATAATCTACATCTGCAGGTATTGTTAAAATTTTTAATTTATCATGCCGCCTACAAATATTAGCTTCAATTGCTTTAATTAAATATATGTCTTCTCTGTTCTCAGTGTATTGATAATAATCGTGACCTAATTCTGTCATATAATTAAGTAAACAATCACATACTCCAAATCCACCGTACTCATCGTTTATTGCAATTTTTCTTGTTAATTTTAAACCTTTATCATTAACAAAGTACACTGAAAATTCATTTTTTTGAATAACTTTTATACCTAGAACAAACTGTTTAATAATTGAATTAAGATCACTATCCATTTATTAATACATTTTATTTTATTTCTTTAAACTATTTAAATTTCATCTTTAATATTTTCTACAATGTTATATATTTTTAGATACAGATCTTGGTCCATATGATAAGCCATACTAATGTCATCGTGCTCATCTAGTCCGTCTTCAGTTTCATCATAGTAGTCAGTATGTATCATTTGACTTATCAAGTCTCTTACTAGACCTTTGTAATTTTTATCCTTTCTTTCTCTAAAATCTTTACATACCTTTTCCTGTCTTTTTGCTTCTGCTTTATCTTCTTTTGCTTTGTATGCTTCTTGCTCCATTGTTTTAATTTGTTTTGCGATTTGTTTTAGTTGTTTTTGCGATAATATCATTTTAACAATAACAAATAAAATAAAATTAAGAATTTTACATTTTAATACGAATTAGAAATAGTTCTAATTCCCTAAGAATAAACTGTTGGTTGTATATAATTACATATTATATGAGTTATATCATTACAAAATGGACTTACTTTTACAAATTCTTTTATTAAATTTGCATTTATTATTCCTTTATTTATTTTCTTTCTATTATATTCACATATAGCTAATTTTATATACTTAATTTTATCATTTTTATACATACATGCACTCCACAAACACATCATTAAATCATTTGGATCTCTTCTTGTCGTTTGAAGAATATCACACATTCTCGAATGATCATGAAAATATTTAAAATAAATTGCTTTCTTTCTAAGATTTTTACAATGTTTATAATTAATTTTTATCATTATTTATTATTAACATTTTAATTTAATCTTTCAATTTCAATTTTATTATATTTATCATAATTTTTTATTTTTCTATTTTTATTATCACATTTGTAACATTTTGTTAAACCATCAACTTTTGATGCTGTAAAATTTGTATCATCAGGCAAGCTGGCTTGATATTTTGCATTTAAATAATTAACTGTATTAGTTATTCCGTATACAACAGCAATGTATTCTTTATTTTTATAAATTTTATATTTAATTTTTGATTTTGCCCCTGGTCTACCAGGTTTAGATACACCATTAAAATTCTTAATATTCTTAATTTTTTCTTTGATTTCTTTCATTTCTTCTTTGAGTAAAATTTCTTCTATGTCTTCTTCTATAATTAACTCTTTTCCGTCTTCTTGTTCAATTTTAATTTCAATAGATTTAACTCCAGATTCTTTTAATCCTTTTATAAATGATTTTAAACTGTTATCCATTATAGTATTAATTCTAATCATATCTATTAAAAATATTATAATTTATTTCTTTAAACTACTAATATTTTTAATTAAAATTTGATTTGCTCAGGTCACAAAATATAAGCATAACCGGGAATTTACCTGACTAACACTGTAGGATATTGAAATTAATGCCCTAAATAAAATAGACGATGAGTTAAATGGACTTTTGGTTTTATTAACTCAATAATAACAATTATTTTAATTTACAAAGAATTAATCCAATGATTAAAATCCCCAAATAATAATTTAATTTTTTTCGATTGTATTCATTATTTTTTTTAACTTGATCAAGTGTATCTTTATGATCCCAAATATCCTTACTGAGTTGGTCGCACTGTTCTTGTATAAATATTTTATTGGATTTAATTTTATCGTTTATCTGAGATCGTTCTTCGTGAGTGAGCATTTTAATTATTACAAATAAATTAAATTTATATTTTTAATCTCATACCTTCTAATCCTGATGCAACACCACCTGGTTCTATAATAGTTTGATCATTATGAGTTTTACTACCTGTAAACAATAAATCTCCAGTAGCACGTTGTAATGTTCGTTTAGAACCTTTCAGTTCTCTTCCTAAGTTAGGTGGTAATATAGAATGACCAGATAAGAATACTGATGCATTGATATTATATGTTTCTGGTGAGATTCGTTTTTTATTTACTTCTGGAGGTTTCATTATATGTGATACTGGTATCCATTCTGTACCATGCATCTGTTCACTTGCTCTTAATCCATATTGATTACCTCTTACTCTAGCTTTAATCCATGTATCTTGATCAATCACTCCCATTGGTTTAGATTCTAATTCAGCTTTATTAGTTGTTGTTGCAACCCATGAATTTGCCCTATAGGTTGACTCAGGATCAGGTTTTGGTAGTTGATTTAACATAATACCTTTATCTTGTTGATCATCGAAATGTTCATGAAGTTTATTTCCAGCTAAGCCACAATATCCTCCTACATTATCTAATTGTACACTCATAATTGTTATAGTATAAGAAAAGATAAAAATTCTAATAAAATTATTTTCTTGGACAAACATTTGATCCCTTATCTTTATTTATTGCTCTCTTCCAAACTAGAGGTCTATCTTGCGCATACTTGTCATTTTGTTCTTTTGTTAATTGTGACTGTGGAAGTGCTTTCTGTAATTGCTGTTGAGATCCTACTACTAATACCATATTGTTATAATATAAGAAAAGAAAATAAAATTGAGAAATACCTTACAATATAGCACCCTCACTGTACGAGAAGATTAAGTCTAATGAAGTGAGATTAGCTACAGCTACTCCAGCAGATGTAAAGATTCTATAACTAAATTCTTGTTTAACTGCACCTTCTGTTGAAATTGGCATATCCAAAGTATACAAAGTTACTCGTTTAGTAATATCATTCATAATTGGAATAGTATCCTCAAATGAAGATCTATTAGAATTAATAGAATTGTGATTAAAGAAATCAAGCTCAACATTAACTAATGTACCAGCTGTTGCTGAATTAGCGACTGATCCCCAAGTAACTAATACTTTCTTAAGTGTAAGAGTTTGAGCTTGCATGGCATGTGTTAAAGATACTGTTCCAGTAGCTGCATCAAGTTTAAGGTACAAAAGACTTTGTTTATCACTCATTTGTTTATAATAACAACAAAGAAATTAATTTTGTTTTTTATAATGCGTAATTTTCATCTAATATATTGATACTTGTTCTAGTAAAATCTGTATTATCAAATGTACGAATCTTAATTTTATTATTAAATTGTACTTTTTTAGATACCTTTCTAAATGCAGGTTTGAATCCAATCTTCTTATTTCTTACTCTTGTTGTATTTTTCGCCTTAGATGTCTTAATCCTTTGATCTTTTGTATGAGCTGATTTATCTACAACGATAGTTTCTTTCAATCGTTTTTCATTACTTCCGATCATGAACTTGGGTATTTTTCTACTTGGTGCTTTATATCTAAATATGTAATCCTCATATACTCGTGCAGATGTATTGTTAACATCTATAACACATGCAGTATGTTCTTCATTAGTCACCTGTCTTAAGTATTCCATACCTATTTTTCTATCTACCAAAGACAAGAACTGTCTACACATACTCTCACGATCATCAAATGAGTGTTGAAAGAAAGTAATAATCAAATCAGCATTCTTTCTAAGTACTGGAGGTATACCTTCTCTACCACCGAAGGTCTGTACCAAAACAAATATGGTTATCATTGAGTGTCTCCCTTGAACGAATAGTTCTGATACTATATTGTTTTGTTTTCTAAAGTTAGCATCTGTAATAATATCATCAAGTATTATACATACATTAGACCTAATTTGTTCTTTCTTTGACCTGTCTTGATTGAATGATAAGATAGCACCTTGTTTATTTAATATATCTCGAATTTTTTGTTCATCTAAATGATCGAATTTATTCTCAGCTGGAATGAAAGAGTATTCTGATTTAGGTACTAAATTTATTGTTTTACTAAATATATAACATTCATCATATCTTTTAAAATTATCAGCCATAATTCTTTGTAAAGCAAATGATTTACCAGATCGTCGTCTTGCCGTTATTATTACAGTAGCGTGTTCTACTAAACTAGTAGTATCCCATTCTGTTACATTACCAATAACATTTCCAAATTCACCTATTTTATTAACAATTGGTATATCTTTCGGGTCTTGTTTTAAGTCGGTAGGATCTTTTTGTTCTATCTTATCTGTTTCTTTTGGGTTCTCTGTAGACATAATAGCTAGAGTTTTATACACGTTATCAAGATTTTTAATTTCTAAGATAATGAAGAGCCATCAAAAAACAATCTGATAAATCGTCTGCTTTTTTACTTTCCTTAAAGAATTTAATATATTCATCTGACTGCGTTTCAATCAATTTGCTACAATGAAAGATACTAGTTTTTTTCCTTTGTGAGTATTTAGATTTCAAATGAGAATAGTCTGGAGTATCAGTACCTTTATAAACTTGTAGTTTTTTTGTAGAAGGGTAATGTATAACAATCTTATTTTTTGTTAAGAAATGAGAGATAACATAACCAGCTATAACTCTAGCTTTAGGATTAATGTTATGTTGTCTTTCAACTATTATTTCATTAACACATTTAAGTATTTCTATTTCATTAAATTGTTTAATCATACTCATACACATTCCAAGATTCGTTTTAGCCCTTATATCTATAAGTCTCCATAAATGTATCTTTTCTTCAAAGTCTATTACACACAAAGAAAGGTTAATTGACCCAATATCTATTGATAGTATCATACTCATTTATCAGGCAAGCTGTGCTTATCAATATCAAAGATTTTAGTTGTCCTCTAAATGACTACTGTTGTGAGTTCTTACCTTAACTTTAAAGTTTCCTAAATTTTGTTGTAAACTGAACCCTTGTTTAGTATATCCTATACAAGAATCTCTAGATGCAGTTCCAACAACTGACGATCTTACTTGATTCATTAACACACTTCTAGCTGCTGGACCACTATGACTCCAACCTCTCGTTTGGTTTCTTCGTGTCTGTAATTGAGGTGCACCTGCGAGTGTAGTGACTTCAGCCAAACTTGGAATAGCTGCTTTTCTAGCTTCTGCATCTGTGATCTTTGGACCAAGTCTAATAGCACCTGGAGCATACAAGAAATTTTTAGTCGTATCTTTAGGATGAATTGATTTGACAGTTGTAGCTTCAGGTGTTTGGGCTTGACTAGTAGGTACAGTTCCAGAGGCTTCTGTTGGTTGTTCTCCAGGTTCACCAGACGATAATGGATTACTTGCACTTGGTCCTGCTCCTTCTGAAATTAGTCCTCTGAATTTCAACAGATCACCTAATTTGACACCAATTGAATCCCCTTTTGATATTTTATTAAACCTTGCCCATAACTGAAGTACTTCCATGTTTTCTTTTTCAATTTGTAATGGGTCTGAACCTGCACCGAATATCAACTTTGGAATTAAAAGATCAACTCCGTATTTTGTATGTATCATTTGAGTTTGTTGTAATAAAAAGGGAGCTACACTTTCAGGTGACATATCTTTAAAACGATCTTTTCTATCATTTAACAATGATGTATCCCATTTTGGAAAACTACTACTTCCGAAAAATATACCTAGTGCATCAGGATGAATAGGGTTTTCGTAAAATCCTTGTATCTGTCTATTACCAGAAAGAACATCAGATGTTGGAACAACTTGTTCTTCAAGTTCTATCTGTGTTTCAACATCTTCAGGTTTACCTTCCTCTTTCTCAACAGCTAACTTTTTAGCAAGAGTAGGATCTATGTTACTCTGAATTGTGTCACCTTCCATAATTGAAATTGGTACATCAACACTTGACGCCGTTGTATCATTTACTTCATTCAAATTTAACTGTCCTTCTGACTCTTGTAATGCTTCTCCTACAATTGTAGCTTGTACTGCTTTAGTATTTGATAGTCCTTCGCCTACCAGATTCGATGGGATAGGTGTAGACTCACTCGCATCCTTGTTTTCTTGTTCTCCGACGATTTGATCTCTGACAGATACGATACCTTCGATTGCATTAATGATACCAGTAGCTACCTCAGCAACAGGGGCAAGTTCATCAACGTTTGATGCAGCTTCTAGAGCAGCTTTGATAGCACTTGTTTCAGTTGATTCACCTTTTACTAAAGCAACAGTTTGTTCAATAGCAGTTATACCAGTGAGGATAGCACCTGCACCTAATTTAACTTGTGGAGGGAAAGGTAGAGGAGATAAAGCTACAAAACCAAGTACTCCTTTAGCAATACTCTTAACTTTACTGAAAGCACTCTTTTTACTTTTAGCTGTTTTAATAATTTTAATACCTTGTCTTGCTGAATTAATGATCTCAGCAGGTACATCAAGTGGTGTAGATTCTATCATTGACAAAACTGATTCAATCTGTTCAACTCGCTGTTCTTCAGATTCGCCACTAAAGTCCATATTGTCTGCTGATGATGCAGTTGGGTCAGATTGAGGTGGTCTAGGTTCATCGATGACATTTCTGTCTTCTCCACCCATTTCAAGTGTATTAGCTAATTGTAATGATCTATCAAAAGCTGATTGTAATCTTTCATTTTGTTGTGGTTGTGGTGTACTTTCAAGTGTATCAGCTAGTTGTAATGATCTGTCAAAAGCTGATTGTAATCTTCCATTTTGTGGTGGTGGTGGTGGTGATGATTGTCTACCCGTAGCATCAAAATCTTGTTCCATCATAGATTTTTGTTCAGAACTTTCTCGTTTCATTGCTCTTTCTGTTTTCTTTATTCCTGTCATAATTGTTTCTAATCTTTTTTTTCTTTGTTGCTCTAGAAACGGTATAACAACTGTATTAGTTTTTAAACTCAATAATTGCGTTTTAAGATCCTGAACTTCTGGAGATAATTTTTCAAATTCTTCTTGTTCTTTTTCAAAATTTCCTGTATCACCTGATTTTTTTAAATTCTTTACTACTTCATTTACAATTCTTTCAAATTCTACTGCATCTGGATCTTTTTTTTCTTCTTCAGTTAAAACTGATTTTTTCTCTTCATTTTTAATTAAGAAATCTTCAATGTCTTTAATTAATTCTTTATTTGATAATCCAGATAATTCAGATACTCCAACATCTGAATCACCAACGAGTGCTTCAGCTTCACCAACGAGTGTGTCACTACTTTTAAATACTTCATTAAATGCTTCATTGATTTCAGGTTTTTTAGATTTGACGTATTTCTTTTGTACAAGATCTTTGATTGCTGCTGATTCGTCATCTCTGAATATGCCTATAAGAATCTTAACAACTTTTTTAGATCCTACACTGATAGGTTTACCTTTAACATTAAGTTTTGAAGTTCCGCTTACATCTTTTCCTTCCTCAACCTTTTTAAAGAAGGCTTTGTTCTCTTCTCTAAAGCTTTGTAATTCAGCAAAAGAAACGTTTATGTTTTTGTTCTCTTTTAAGAAAGCTACTCGTTTAGCTATAGTTTCAGACATTATTATTGATATAATAAAGACAATTAAAAAAAAAACACTTTTTCTACTTTTTTAAATAAAAAAAACACTTTTTGTGTTATTTAACGAATTGGTTAATAGATGATTAATTTGCGAGTGATCTTTGCACCGATCCATCACTGCTATCTACAGTCAATAATGTAGCATAATCATGAAGTACAACAAGTTCAAGAGTCGTGTCAGCACTCAATGAAGAGGTGTCAACTGTAACTGTGAATCTTGGAGCGTTCAAGCCATTCATCGCCTGACTTCCTGAGATATAAGTCTTATCATTATCGTATCCATAGAAGATACTGTACATGTTCAAACCAGAAGAACTCCCTGGAACATTGTGAACATTGAATGATTGGTATTGTGCGTTCTCGTAAATTTGACTTCTTCGAGTACTATCAACAATAGTTTGTCCAGAAGATACTAGTGTAACAGCATCAATAGGCATTAGAGTATTAGCGTCTTTATCTCGAACAACTAAATGAGATGCAGTAATTACATTATTAGTTTTAGTATCAAGAGTAATAGTCGAAACTCCAGCTTCTACAGAAAAATCATAAGCATGTTCAACTGGTACCTCTCTATATGCATCATTAGCTAGCATAGTTAGATTAGCACTCAATGGGAATTGACTAGCAGTGAGAGCAGCTTGCGTAGAGTTTTCAAGGTTAGTGTAATAAAAGATAGCTTCTACTGAAACAAAACTCATATCAAAAAGAAGCTCATCACTTCCCCACATACCAGTTCGATCATTAGTATTACATACGATCTCTAATGGTTCTACAAATGCAAGATCTAAAGCACTTTCTGTTCTTTCACCAAAGAATAAAAATGTTGGGCTATAAAATACAGAAGTTGCTGTGTTAGCAAGAGCTACATCAGGTGTAGTCATATTAGTATAAGCATTTTCTTGTTCCGAAGAACTGTTATTAATTCGTGCGTCAATATATTCTGACCATTCATCTTGAATAACTCGATTATGAGATCGAAGAGACATATTTTTAAAGAATCTTGATCCGATTCTAGTAGTTCTCGTAAGAGCATTTGTTGGAGCAGCCGTTCCAAGAACAGTTACTTTAAATGCAACGCCTGTGCATAATCCATTTCTAGATGGTTTAAAAACGAGTCTCGAGTTATAAACAGATCCAGATGGAGTAACAACTGGAGAATGAGATACATTGCTTTTAGATAACAATGGGTAATTTTTGGTCAGACTGTAGTTAAATGGTTTGCTGACAATTGAACTTTGAAGTGAATTAAGTAACGGGGATTCCAATTGGCTAGCTAAACTCACGTTCATGATGTTTTATAATATAAGTAAAGAAAAAAATTCTGAATAATTAAATTAATTTAATAATATATTGAAAAATTCGTTTCTAATTTTATACCAGTCTCTTCTCTTTTTCTGGGTATCATTAATCATTTTTCTATTTTGTTTATCATATATTTTTCTATGTTCTTTATTTTCTAATTTAGAACCGTATACATTTTTAAGTATTCTTCGTTCTTCTTTACCTCTAATTGGGCATATTTTATTAACACATTCAAAGTTTTCATAGTAATACCTTTCCCTATATAATAATTCTTCTCTAGTTATATTTTTTAATTTTTCAATAACAGTAAATTCTACCTCCTCATTTTCTATTATTTCTTTTGAAGAAGTAGGTCTACTGCTTTTATCATTTATATGTTTATCAAACCTTCTCTGTGGTCTTTGCATTGTACTCCCGTAATAAACTTTACCAGATTCTTTACCAGTAATTTTATAAATAAAACCGTCCATTTCTGTATTTATTATACGTTCATTTCTTTATATGACATTCATTTAACATTCAACTGTTAACATTGAATCGAACTGCGCAAGTAAATTTGAATGGACATGTCTTGAATTAGCACTACCTCCACCTTTAGTTGATACAAATTCTACAAAGCTATTATCCAAAGCTGATTTGAGACCCCTATAAAATGATTTTCTATCTGATTCTTGTTGTTTATCATTTGATTCATTTATTCTACCAGAACCTGCCAATACAATTTGGTTTGTATTAGTTTTAACTACAACAGGTTTTGGTGGGAATAACAAACTAAAGATATCATTCTTTTCATCTTCTTGTTGAGGTGCTTTAGTAGGATCTCTACCTTGGAATTGTACTGTAAGAGGATGAAGATAACTATTCAAAATCGTCCCTAAAGTACTAAACCAAGCTACTGTCATTAATGCAAGTGATCTTTCCTTTGATGTCATATGCTGCTGAGTATGAATTATACGACTTATGAGACGGAAGTCTGCGTCTTGGTTAAAATAGCCCCCTACGTCGTAGGCCTGGTCATGAAGCATACAGAACGAATCTAATAACCCAGAGCCACTAGGTCTTGAAACAACACCCTTTTCTGGTTCTCGACCATCCCATATTGGATAAGAATTATTGTAACTGAGAGGCCCACACCAGTATCCAAAAAATGTGGTGTGACTTGATAAATTCGTTACACCAGTGTATGCGAACTTTCTTCCTAGTTCATCTATAGCAGTAATATGTCCAGTTTTAGTATCTCTAAATGGAAAGCTTTTAAGTTCTCCTGTTGCTACCTTGAACACATCATCAAATTTCTTTTGTACATTTTTATTTAGTGAAATGAATTTAGAGGTTCTAATAATTTTGTATATTTGTCTCGATAACGTATTGTGAAGGCTGTTAGTAATTCCTTTAAATGATTTTAATATAAGATTGTCAATAGCTTTTTCATCTCTCGATAAAGCAGGGTTTTTAACAAGCTCATCGTAATAAACTGAAATTCCTCTAGCAGTGAGATTACCAACAGTCTTTCCAAGTTCGAAAGGATCAGCTCCTCTAAATGATGGAATAACATTTGGATTAGAACCAGGTCCTTTCTTAAAGAATATTTTATGTATGCCTTTAATTGCTTCAGTTAATGCTATAACACATGTTGAAACATTAACAATGTTTTTCATACAAGCTAACAATGAAGCTTTAACTCTATCAACTGCATTAGCTCCAAGTTGTTTTATCTCATTCCACTGTTGTGTAGCAGTGTTATCTAATCCTTCAAACGCTTCTGAACTTTCAATCTCGAAAGCATGGAACTCTGTAGTTGATAACCCTGTCTCAGCTATATCCTCAGCTGTAACTTCACCTAACTCTACTAGTTCAATACCCGCTTCTTCTGTAATTGTTCCTCCTGATATTAAATCAGAAATAGCTGCTGGGATATCTCCCAATGTCTCTATACCTGTAGCTGATGAAATACCACCACCAGCTAAACCTCCACCAGGAACTCCAGTAATACCTGAAATTAATTCTCCTATCTCTGTTAATTCTACTCCTGCTATTTCTTCTCCTATTGCTGCTCCTGCAGCTGCGATCGCCTCTGCTGTTGTGCCTCCTGCTTCTATAATCGCACTAGCGGCTGCTGCTCCAGCCTGACTTGCCGCTTCACTTATTCCTGTTCCTGCTGATATCGCTGCACTTGCACTCTCTCCAGCAGCTGCTGCCGCAGCAGCCGCCTCTCCAGCAGCACTTGCCGCTTCTCCAGCACCTATAATTCCTGCAATTATTTCTTCTATTCCTAATGCACTTGCTGCAATACCCATAATTATATACCAATACACAAGAGAAAAAAAATGTAAAATTAAAAAAATTGTGGCATTTCATTTATGAACCTCAACCAATCTCTTCTTTTCCTTTCTGATATTTTATTTTTGTATCTACCTATCTCAGATGTTTTATATTTATGTTGTTCTTTTTTACGTTTTTCTATTTCTATAGGTCTTTGTCTTCTTATAGCTTGCATTTCGTTTCTTCTTTGTTGTACTCCTGGTCTTTGTCTATAAGGTAAAATCATTTAATAATTGTACTTTCAGTATTAACTCTTCTTTAAATTAATTGTTAATATTTTTCATCTGTGTTATATCATTATTCAAAGTTGTTTGTTTCTTAGGTTGGTCTTTAGCTATTTGACTGTTAGGAATTTGGTTGACTTTGAAAGGTCCAAATTGGTTAACTCCAGAATTATAATCGATTTTAGGTATAATTTCTTGTGTTACGAGTTTAAAGCATGGTGGCTTGACGACTGATTTTATTGATTGTTTAAACATTGTTATGATTATAACATATATTTTTTTTTGGATTTATCATTGTTTTAATTTTAAATTATTTTCTTTACTTATATTATAAAAGAATCATGAGCTTTCCACATGCGAAAAACATACAAGATGATATTCAGATTATTGGACGATCTAATAGTCTATTGTCTCAAATTAAAAAACCATTAAACAAACAACTACAATTAGAAGGTACTGTAAATTTTGTATCTGTAGATGATGGTCTTGGTAATCACGCAGGTGGTATTACAATTGATGGTATTGATATTAGTAGTTTTTATGGAACACCTAGACAACTAACAGCTAATGACCAAACTGAAACACTTACAGTTTCCGATTATCACGTTGAAGCAACTGGTGTAGCTACGAAAGATATGACTATTCTTTTACCTAAAATTAGTACTCTTGGAGCAAACAAAGAATACAGTATTATAGTTAAGGGTCATGTTAGTGCAGCAGATTCAACAATTAGTGTAGTTTCTCACGGAAAAGATGTAATTAATACTGATGGGGACACAATTGATGGTCATGGAATAGTTGGCGCTGGTGGTGGTGGTGGAACTTGGCATGATAATTGGATTAATTTCTACCATACAGGTTCAGTTATAATCAGAGCAATTGTTGGAAAAAATCCAGGTCTAGGAAGTGAAGATGGATGGACAATAATTTCATCAACTAATTTCCCAAGTAAAGATACATATAAAGGACAAGTTAGAGTTGCAAGTTCAGCTGATGTTGATTTATCCACCATAGTTGTCGGAGGAACTGTAGATGGGGAAACTATTCTTGATGGGGATAAAATTCTTTTGAAAGAACAAACTGATCCTATTGAAAATGGTATTTATCATTTCTACAGTGATGAACCAATTGCAAGATCTCATGAATTAAGTATTGATACATCAGCAGCAGGACACAGTGTTGGTATATTAGCAGGTACACACATTGGTAAGACATTCAGATGCACGGCTGTTCATGGGTCTGATACTGTAGCCACAGATGCTCTTGTGTATACTTCTAATGTTATAACTACGGGACTTACAGGTGTAGGAGTTAATGAAGATGTTAATATTTACCCGACAACCACTGGCGGAGATATCGTAGTTGGAACGGGATTGGTCGGAGGCGACATTCTTATGAGTGATTCTGGTGCAACTGGAGCTGTGAAGGTTCTATCAGCAGTTGATTCTACAACTACCGGAACAGGTGCTTTGATTGTTTCAGGTGGTCTAGCAGTTGTCAAAGATACTTTCCTAGGAGCTGATCTTAATTTTAGCGAACCTGCTGTGATAGTCGGAGATACAGTAACAGATGCTGTAAGTTTATTTGACACCACAACCACCGGAAATGTAACTGTCGGTGCTGCTTTAACAACAGGTAATGTCACACTTGGAAACGAATCAACTGGTACATTAATTATAGATCAATTATCGACTCATTTTACACCACCACCTATTTTGGTAGCTGATACAGTAGCTGATGCTGTTAGTTTGTTTGACACCACAACCACCGGCCAAATTACTGCTGGTGCTCTTTTGACTACTGCTGATATATCATTATCAAATGCTTCGGCTACAGGAGCTGTAAAAGTTCTTAGCGTAGTTGAATCTACAAGTACATCTACAGGTGCTTTGATAGTAGACGGGGGTCTTGGTGTCAAAAAGGATTTATTTTGTGACGGAAGTATCAATTTAATAAACGACAATGAAAGAATCACGTGGGGAGCTGGTAGCGATTTTCATATTGAACATGATAGTGCAAATACTAATTTGGTTAATACAACAGGAGCACTTCAACTAAATAACACAGCTGTAACTGGTCGTATCATATGCAACCTCGGGACTGCCACGGATGCTACTAGCTTTCAAGTAAGGGATTCTGCTCTTGCTATATTATTTAAAGTAGATGGTGCAGGTGGGTTTGAAGTTCCTCAAAAAACCGCTTTTAGTCAACCAACTTCTGTTACTCAAGGATTTACACACAATAGTCCACGAGGCATCATCACAACGTTCACTCAAACGCTCGCATCTCACGCTACTGTAACATTTATTTGGACGAATTCCTTTATAGCGGCTGATTCAATGGTTATAATCCAGCCTCAGTATAATGGTACATCAGGTGGTGAACCTTATCTTGGGTCAGTCGATCCAGCAGGGGGTAGTGTGACTATAAAGATAAACAATGGTGGAGGAGTGACAATGGATGCGGTTGTGCTTCTTCATTTTTGGATTTTAACTTAAAATTAAATTCGTATAAGGAATAAAAACCTGTAAAAACATGTAAAGAGTATAAAGAAATTTAAAAAATCAATTTAATTTATTGTTATTAATTATAATAAGAATAAACTAATATGGTGGACTTTGAATTAATAAAACACGGAGGTTTAATAGGAGATGAGCTTAGAATAGAGAATATCTTAAGTACTACATTGCTATCAGGGGGTATAATGAGTATTACAGCCCCAGGAGTTTTAGTTATTCAGGTAGCAAGTGGAAAAGGTGTTATTCTAGATAACCATACAGACGTGTCTAATCCAGTATTAACAGACATTTCTTGGACTAATTTCGTAGATTTCACTATTTCCACGCCTGGTAACATATTCACTTTTATCTATATTGACATTAATGGTGACATACTTGAAAGTTTAGTAGAGCCAACATCTAAATTGAGAAGAGAAAATATATTATTAGGTAAGGTGTTCACAACTGATCTAGTTACAATTAATGGGGTCGTCTCAAAGCCAAACTATACGGTTGATGGACCTAATCAATTTATTGATGTATGGACTGGGCTAGGTCCTGTAATTTTGAGCGGTAATAGAATTAGTCCAAATGGAGTAAATTTAAGTATAGACAAATCTGTCGGTGATTATCATCAAATGGGAGTAAATGTCCACGCGGATCCAGAATCTCCAAATATTGTAAATATTCCAGCTGCTATTCCACAGGGAGGGGTCGGATTTCCCATGGTTTGGAGTACGCAAGATGGTTTCGCTTTAATTAATAGGACTGTACTAGATGTTGGAAACTACGATGTCGGTGGAACAATTACCCCAATACCTGGAAGTAATTTCAGAGCTCAAAACATGAGAGTATATTTATTTTCTTCAGGATTCGTAAGTGTTCAATTCGGACAAAACTTTTATAATACGATTGATTTAGCGGTAGCTGCAGTAGAATCTGAAAGTTTTATAGTAGAAAATAACAATAATAGTAACGGGATTTTAGTGAGTATTATTAGTGTCAGAAAAGGAGCTGCGGATTTATCTTTAACAGGAGATGCAATATTTTTAAACGCATCGAAATTTGGTGAAATTACAGGAGGAACAGGTGGGAGTTCTAGTAGTACTCTTCAAGCAGTTTATAATAACAGTACTTCACCTGAAATTGTAGTTGATTCTACTAGAGGAGCTTTGACTATACAAGATAATGCAAGTCCTATAGGAGCTAATTTATTTGAAGTTAATGATAATTCACCAGCTAATGTTTTTTCAGTAGATGTTAATGGACCCGATGCTTCTTCCTATCTGGTAGGTGGTACACAAGTTATTAGTGCTCAAGCTACAGCTATAGCAGATGTAAGTACAACTTTCGATCCAGGAAATGGGACAATAGCAGCGTTATCTTTTTCAGCAACAGTAGTTCAGGCCGAAGCTGAAGCTTTAAGAGATGAATGTGAAAAACTAAGAGATTGGAATAATGAAATACTTACACAGTTTAATGATCTATTAGCAAAATTAAGAACTCATGGGATTATAAATACTTAAAAATAAATGCTAGTAAATTTCCCGAATTTATTTTATTTAGTATTAGTATTAAAAGAATGAGCAATCAAAGCAATAAAATTAATCAAAAAGCTTATTATGATGCAAACAAAGAAAGAGCGAAGATATATAATTATGAAAATAGAGAAAATCAAAAAGCTTACCGTGATGCAAACAAAGAAAGAACGAAGATATATAATTATGAAAATAGAGAAAATCTTAAATTGTATCAGAAAAAATATCAAGAAAATAATGTCGAGAAGATGAAAAAATATCATAAAGAATATAGAGATAAACACAAAGAGAAAATGAAAAATTATAATAAGCAATACAAAAAAGATAACAAGGAAAAGTTTGATATCTATCATCAGAAAAACAGACTTAAGTGTATTGAACGAATGAAAGAGTATTATCAGAAAAACAAGGAAAAGATAAACGCTCATAGAAAAATTAAAAATGCAGAACCAGAATTTAAGAAAAAACGCAGAACGATTCATTTGACAAAAAAATATAAGAAAAAAATGTTAACAGAATTAACTTATAATCATCTAAATAATACTTTTCATTTGTATGAAATTTTAAAAGTATTAATGTAATAAGTTTATTCTTTGGAAATAAAATAAATTGTATTAATAAATGGGAATTAAAGCAAGTAAAAAACAAAAACAAAAACAAGAATTGAGTGAAAAACAAAAACAAGAATTGGATAAAAGAATATTAAAGAAATATAAAATCAATAAGGAATTAGATAAATTATTCGATGAAATTTATACAGAATTATACACTGAAAATTTTTGTGGGTTATTAAGACAGATAAGAGGAAAATATGATACTGATGAAGACAATTTTGATGTTTTTTTCTCTTATAAAGGAAGTGGTAAATTTTTTCATTGTGGAATGTGGGTTAATGGTGATAAAGAACTTAAAAACCAATTTAATCCAAATCCAAATGAAATCAGAACAATAAATGAGTTTGAAAAATTGTTAAGAATTAGAGAAAAATATAAAAATTATGTATATTTACATAAAAAAAGAAACAACTGGTATGAGAATTATTGGAGTGAAGGTATAGGGGAGGATATATCTTTATTACATATTTATGCTTTAGAATTAAAGTTGTTAAGAAAATAAGTTTATTCTTTGGAAATAAAATAAATTGTATTAATATAGAATGGGAACTAAAGCAAGTAAAAAACAAGAAGAAGAAAAACAACAAAAACAACTAAATTTACAGCTACAATATGACGAAATTATTAAAAATTTTAACGATAAAAGTATAGAAGAAATGTATAATACTAAAATGGAATTTTGGGTTTTTCAAAATAATAACCGTGGACATAATTGTCATATTAATATTCCAATAAATATAGATAAAAGGATTTATAAAGCTTTAAAAATACACATAAAAGCTGGTGCAAAATTTGAAATGGAAAGTAGGAATGGTTTAATTAATAAATTTAAAATTGATAGACCTGGACAAAATAAAAATTTTGATGATATTTATGAAATATATAAAGCAATTGTAGTTTATAATTGTAAAAATTGTATAGATTATAAATCGTACAAATACAATATTGACAACCTTATACCTCTTTATTTAGAAATACAAAAAGCTTTAAAATAAGATTAGAAGTAATTCTCTTTGGAAATAAAATAAATTGTATTAATATAAAATGAAAGTAACAAAAGAAATTAATGAAATTAAAAAACAAGAATATAGAATCATACATTTACTTAAAGCTTTAAAAAGGTTCGAAAAAGAAGAATGTGAAATGTGGTGGGAAGAGTTAAGTAATTACACAAGAGATGATATAATATTTCATTTGTATAAAAATCAAGAAAAAATAAAGCCATTACCTTAACAAAATAATATTAGGGGCGAAAAATATAATTTATAATTTTATTGTCTTATACAAATCAGGTGCAAAATGATAAAAATCGTATAAGGAAATAAAACTATAATAATTACAATAAGAATAAAATGACGTATAAACATTACGAGATTCCAAACGAACTTCGTACATTATTTTATTGTTTAAGAGATTCACTATCACACTTAGTAGAACAAAATGCACATGGGTATGAAAAAGATTGTAATAATTTATATCATAAAGAAATGTATCAAAACATTTCCAATTCATTCAATGGAAATTTAGAAAAGAAAATAAATGAAAGAATAACAAAATCCGAAGAAAGAATAGAAAAGGTGATTACTGTATTATATGAGAGAAAATTTACTAAGTTAGAAGAAAAAACAAAAATAAATAATGACAATTATGAAAATAAAATTACAAAATTAAATGAAAAGATTCGTGTATTGTCATCAATTGTAAGAGACGAAAGTGTTCAGAAAATACAAAGATTAAAAGATTTTGAATATATTGTAAAATTTATAGATGATTTAAAACAAAGAAAAAAAGATTTATAAGATTAGAGCCATTACCTTAACAGAATAATATTAGGGGAGAAAATTAAAAACAACTTTTTATTCTTTATCTATAACTTGTACAATAGATATGAAATAAAAAAATTTACTAAAATAAAAGTCCATAAGAAAGAATAGAACAGTTATAAGCAAAACAAGAAAAATTGGATATTTAAGAACAATACAATGGTTATACAAATATATTCAGGAGCAGACTTTTTAAATGTGGTACAAAATGTCGAAGATAATAAAATACAAAATACAAAAATTATAAAAAGGTTATACACTTTAGCAATAACCGATTGGTATTTATTACTTGATAAGTTTTTTACAGACCATATTTGTAGATATATTTGTTATCTTAAAGAAATGCATAAACGAACTATTGATAGAGCTTTCATTGGTTTAGTGGGTATGAGATCCTGGAATATTACATTAAAAGAGGCCGAAGAATTTACAATTGAAATGGAAAGAGAATATACTAAAAAAGTTAATTGTTAACTAAATACCTTCAGGCGCCCTACGGGGACGTATAAACAAAACAAGAAAATTTAGATATTAAGAATAAAAATGAACGAAATGAATTTAAAAATTTCACATTTAGAATTGAAGCTTAAGGAGAAGAATAAAAAGTTGAAAATAATTAAAAATAAACACTCTAACGAGAAGATTCAGAAGGAAGAATTGGAAGGTTTATCTAAAATGTTAGATGTTATGTTATCTGAAAAGCTTGAAAAGATTGAAAAACTTGAAAATGAAAATAAAAAATTAAACGATGATAAAGTTGCATACATGTACATTAATGAATTATTATTAAATAAAAATGAAAAGTTAGAACAAGAGTTAGAAAAAGTCAAAGACAAATTAAGAGAACTTCTAAGTAAATACAAGATTCTTAAAACAAAAACAGATAAACCTCTTCCTTTATCAAGTCTTCCTTCATATAATAAAGTTATGAAGAATAAAGATTTAACAAAGGAAAAGAAAATTGAACCATGTGAAGTGGTATTAAAACCTAAAAAGAAAATAACCCCTGTTGACAATAACAGACTTTTATCGTTTGAAAAACAGAAAGAAATGCAAGAAAAAAGAGAAAAGGATGTTTTACTTGGTAAAATTACTCACCATCTTATAGAAAGAAACGAATCAGTCCCATTTGGTTTACCTTCTGCTTCTATATCAGCACTAAAGAGAAGATTAAAAAAGTTAACAAAAGAAAAATAAGATGTATTAAGAAGCCCTACGGGGACGTAAAATAAAATAATAAAAATATTCACGAATCACACGACCAAATCAAGATGGTATCCAAAACTGAACTTAACATAATGCTTTCAAGATTCTGTCTGGAAAATAAAATCGAAATGAAGACCTTTTTAGCGAAGATTTTTATCTTGATGAGAATCTCTATTAAGAATAAAATCGAAATAGAGGCCGTTTTAGCGCAAATTCCTGAATTGAATAACATATTGGTGAGAATCTCTATAGAGAATAAGATGGAAACGAATACCCTTTTAGAATATATTGCTCTATATATTCTAAAATAAAGTTAATAAAGGAAAAATAAAATGTGTGAAGAAGGCGCCCTACGGGGACGTAATTTAAATTTTTATTGTCTCATACAAATTATATAAGGAAATAAAAACTATAAAAATACAATGGATATAATATATAAAGTATACCTCATTTTGGGTTTATTACTCATTATTCTGGGAATGGTAGTTTATAATGATCAGCTACCATATGAAGAGAAGAAAAAAAAATTAATTTTTGCAGTTTCTAGAGCTGCAATACATGTAATAGTAAATAGATTTGTATACTATTATTTTAAAGAAAGTAGTACTTTTTTACGAGTTTCTGTGAATATTTGTATACTTATATCTATTTATATTTTTTATTATATTATTATTGATTTAATAAAAGAATACATTGAAGATATAAAAGATTGTGTTAAAATACATCAAAAAAATGTTATTTATAAATCAAATAAAAAATATAATATTTCTCAAATAAACAATAAAAACAATTTTAAAAAAATTAATAAAAGATTTTTGAATAAAGATGTAAATTCAATCATAGATTCTTTTTTATAATACCGTAAACCGTATAAGGAAATAAAATTAGAAATACTAACAATGAGAAATTGTCAAATATATACAATAAATGTTAGAACAGATTTACATAATCGTAATGCTAAATTATGGGCAATGTATTGTTCAGATATAATAAAATGGGAAAGGAAAATTAAACATGTAAATTATCATATAATTGAAGGTAAACCATCGATAGCTTATAAAAAACATATATATTACCAAATACCAGAAGTAAAAAAAAGAAGAAAAGAAAATGCTCTAAAACGTAAGCAGAATAAGATTCCCCCTACCAGAACAGCTTGTCCAAACTAGTCCATTTTGTCTCATCTACAAAGAAGGGAATAAAAATGATCATTATAAAGCAGTCGTAGGTTAATATATCAAAAT
>SDBT01004137.1_pt1 | contig 24743 bp, 28 predicted proteins | sample 2277101 | NCBI WGS metagenome assembly SDBT01 (sample SAMN10404973, study PRJNA504765) | marine sediment metagenome | isolation source: marine sediment core GS10_PC15, 103 cmbsf | place: Arctic Ocean: Southern Knipovich Ridge | collected 2010 | reverse complement strand
GATTGTCTCGGCCACGGATCGCCGAGATACGTAAATGACCGGGCCAGACGTCTCGTGCGCGCGCCCCAACGCGAGGGCCATCGGGCGGCCTCCGAATGCGCGTTTCCTGCTTACCAGGCTCGATGGCATCTCATCCATGAGATAGACCGTCGCGGTGTGTGCCCCGGCCGCGGTCAAGCTCTTCTCGCTCCACACGATTGCGACGCCGGCTGGGCTGTAGAGTCGTTCCACCTCTAGACGGACGCTCGTCAGTATTTCGTCACCGAGGCTCGCCGCGTCGACGAGCGCGATCCACAACTCGGGCTTGCGCTCGTTCCCTTCAATCAGCGTTAGGAAAGCCGCCAAAGTCAGCCAGACAATCATTGTGCCTCCTCTGTGGCAGCCAAGCGATGACCGCCTCTGTCTCGCTAATTCGATTTCGAGGGTGGCAACTGGCTCACCGGTCGGGATCTTTTTCGAGAAATGTGAGACACTGTTTGCGCTCTGTTACTCGTGTGGAGCAAAAACCCAACGTTGAGGAGTCAATGGCATCGGATGTTCCTGGGGACGTGACCCTGCTGCTCAAGGGATGGGGTAACGGGGACCGTGAAGCTCTAGATAGGCTGGTGCCCCTCGTTTACGCGGAGCTGCGACGGTTGTCGCGCCACTACTTGAACAAGCAGCCGCAGAACCAGACGCTTCAAACGACCGACCTGATCAACGAAGCCTTCGTACGTTTGATCGACCAGAAGGGGGTGAGCTGGCAGAGCCGGGCTCACTTCTTCGGCATCGCGGCAAGGACGATGCGCAATATCCTCGTGGACCGCGCGCGGCACCGGCAGAGGGACAAACGCGGAGGAGGCAGACGACCTATTCCGTTCGACGAAACGGTAACGGTCGTTCGTCTGGACAAAGATCGGGAGCTGCTCTCTCTGGACGACGCCCTCACGAGCTTGTCGGCGATGGATCAGCGATTGGGTCGCCTCGTCGAGCTCAGGTTCTTCGGAGGCTTGAGTATCCGAGAGACCGCTGAAGTACTCGATGTCTCGCCCGCTACCGTCAAGCGCGGATGGAACTCCGCGAAGCTTTGGTTGCATCGAGAGACCGCCAGGAGATAACGCGCCGAGTTCCGCCCGCATTCTCTTTGATCATCAGGAACGTTGCTTCGCTCGCTCAGGATCAAGCAGGTCCAATCTTGATAAGATCGGTCCGGCCAGTGAAAAACGTCTTGGGGGGTGACATGCTCAAACAGGTGCTGGAAGTCGTGGAGTTGGTGGATCGGCCTCGAGTGACGAAAGCGGTCGTTCAGGAGCTGTTTGCGTCACATGGACTAGTTGACGACGACATCGACCTGCGCTTGGTGCAGGGCGATAAGGGTGAGACCCTGGTGGTGAAGCTCCAGATTCCCGGAGCTCGAGGCGGCCGCGGCGGGGGCGATGCTCCGACGTTGGGTATCCTCGGCTACCTCGGCGGTGTGGGAGCACGGCCGGAAATCACCGGCTGGGTCTCGGACGGCGATGGGGCGGTCACCGCCCTAGCTGCGGGATTGAAGCTTGCTGATATGCACCGTCACGGCGATCGCCTTCCCGGGGATGTGATCGTGGCCACCCATATCTGTACCAACGCTCCGACCGTCCCTCACCAGCCGGTTCCCTTCATGGGCTCTCCGGTTGGCATACCGGTCGTGAACCGAGAGCTGGTCGACTCCCGCATGGACGGAATCGTCTCCATCGACACAACCAAAGGAAATCGCGTCATCAACCGTCGCGGCTTTGCCATATCCCCTACGGTGAAAGAAGGCTATATTCTGCGAGTGGACGAAGAGCTTCTTTCCATTCAACAGCAGGTGACCGGACAAGCCCCTTCGGTATTCGCTCTCACCACCCAGGACATCACCCCTTACGGGAACGGCTTGTATCATTTGAACAGTATCTTGCAGCCTTCGACGGCCACCCGAGCACCGGTGGTGGGCATTGCCCTCACCGCAGAGGTGGCGGTCCCGGGCTGCGCCACCGGAGCGAGTCAGGAGATCGATATCGAGCAGGCAGCGCGCTTTTCCGTCGAGGCGGCCAAAGCGTTCACCGCTAAGCGCACCCGCTTGTACGATCCGGAAGAGTTCTCCCGTCTGGTCTCCCTGTACGGGAGCATGGCGCATTTGCAGACTCAAGGGCAACAGTGAGCCCTAACCCCGTGAACCGTAAGACCATCGGTGCCGTTACCATCGGTCAGACGCCGCGCGACGACGTCGTGCCGCACTTGAGGACGGCGCTCGGCGATCGTTTCGAGATCCTGGAAGGCGGTGCTTTGGACGGCTTGAGTGAGGATGAAATCAAGACACGAACCGGAAGGGCAGGCGGAGACTTGCTGGTGACTCGGCTTCGCGGTGGTTCAGAGATACAGGTGAGGGAAGAGCTCGTCACACCCCGGCTTCAAGATTGCATCCGGAGTCTCGAGAGTCGCGCCGAGCTGATTTTGCTTCTTTGCACCGGAGATTTTCCTACATTGGAGTCCTCTCTGCCCCTTCTGTATCCCAGGCTACTTCTCCGCAACATCGTACGCAGCTTGGCGCCTTCCCGCCTCGGTGTTCTCACTCCAGCACGAGAGCAAATCGAAACGCAGCACCAGCGTTGGAGCGGTCTCGCCGGCCGGATCGTAGTCGAGCAGGCATCCCCCTATCGACGCCCGGAAGATCTCGATGCCGCGACGGAAAGCCTCCGTCAAGCGGGAGTTGATTTAGCGGTCATGGACTGTATCGGTTACACGCAGCCGATGAAGCAGCGGGTTCGGTCACGGCTCGAGCGACCGGTTCTTCTCGCCTCGACCTTACTGGCCAGAGTCGCCGCTGAGTTACTCGAGTAAGGGTTCCGCGGTAGAATGCGGTTGCCACCGGAGGTGCAAACATGCTTTTGGTATTCGATATCGGCAATACTAAGACGAGTATCGGCGTTTATGGCGATGGAAAGTGGCTGGCCGACTGGCGCATTACTACCCATCTCCATTATTTGGCCGACGAGTATGCCATGCTTCTCAAGAGCCTCCTTGCCGAAGCTGATCTGAGCTTTCGTTCCATTACCGGGGTGGTCATGGCGAGCGTGGTCCCGCCTTTGACTTCCGTCTTCCAAGAGCTCGCCGAGCGCTACATCGGGGAGAGGGCACTCGTTGTTGGGCACGGCGTTCAAACCGGCGTACGGATTCTAATCGACAATCCCGCCGAGACCGGAGCCGATCGGGTTGCTAATACCGCCGCGGTGCAGCAGCTCTACGGAGGACCGGCCATCGTGCTCGACCTGGGAACCGCCACTACATTCGATGTGGTTTCCGACAACGGTGAGTACCTCGGCGGTGCCATTGCTCCGGGGCTGGGCATCTCGTCGGAAGCGCTGGTGAGGAATACGGCGCGACTCCCCAAGATCGAGCTTGCGCCGCCTCCGAATGTCATCGGCCGCAGTACGGTGACCGCCATGCAATCGGGGCTCGTCTACGGCTATATCGGCTTGGTGAAAGAGCTGGTTCAGCGTCTCAAAAAAGAGCTGGGTGGAAAGCCCAAGATCATCGCCACCGGTGGAATGGCGGAGATGATATCCGAGTGGACCCAAGTCATCGACATCGTAAACCCTCGCCTCACCTTGGACGGTATACGTATCATTTATGAGCTGAACCAGCGATGAAAAGAACGACCGCTTTGCTGTAATAGATAGATCCCAACCAAAGTGTTTTCCTCGCTACTGCCGGACGTTTGCTAAAGAATACTTCTAATGATACATTTAAAGGTGCGTTTAAGAGGTGTGTTATGTCTAAGATCCCTAACATCATTCCTATCACCGACCTCCGGCAGGATGCCGCCGCAGCTATAAAGCAAGCCAAAAAGTCGAATCAGCCTCTCATCATTACCCAGCGAGGTAGGGCCGCGGCGGTTATGCTGAGCATCGAAGCCTATGAGCGGTCGGAATACGAACGGGAGCTCCTTCGCGCCCTTGCACGTGGAGAAAAAGAAATTGTGGCCGGTCATGGCCATGACCTAGACAACGTATTCGCCGAGGCTGACGAGCTGTTGGCGAAAGGCTGACCCGTGAAAGTTCGCTTCACGCCAAGCGCCAAAGCTCAGTTTCTATCCTCGATAGCTTATATTAGGCGTGACAATCCAAAGGCAGCGATTCAATTTCGTCGGCGAGCAGAGAAGATTTTGCGAAAGCTCGAGAAGTTCCCTGAGTCTGGACGGTTGATTCCAGAATTTCCTGATTTTCCCTACCGAGAAGTCATCGTTTCTCCCTACCGTTTCTTTTATCGCGTCAAAAACAAGACGGTATGGATCTTAGCTGTTTGGCACGGCGCCCAGCTTCCCGACCAACCGGTCGAATGACCTGGTGACGCGTCCTAACTAACCCATGCGCTGAAACGACGTCAGGAGATGACGGTGAGGCTCGGGGATTTTTCTATGATTCCAGCCGCTGCGGCGCGCTCGAAGAGAGTTTGCAAGCCTTTCCTACCTCGATCACCCATATCGCGGGTCAGATCACTCACGTACATTCTCACGAAGCGGCGCCCTAGATCCCGTTCGAGCCCGCGACCGAACTTCAACGCATAGTCGAGCGATTCGTCCTCGTTCGCGTAGGCCCAATCGATGCTCGCCTTCATGGCGTGATTGATCTCTCTCGCCAGCTCCATCCCCAGGTCGGCCCGGACCACGTCCAAGCCGAGGGGCAGCGGCAGCCCGGTATCTTTTTCCCACTCCTCCCCGAAGTCTTGGACCTTGTGGTAGCCGCGCGAGGCATAGGTGAGCTGTCCCTCATGGATCAAAACGCCGGCTGCGGCGTCTCCGGAGTCCACTGCTTCGAAGATCCGGTCGAAAGGTCGGATCAAGGGGTCGAAATCGCCGAGGTAAAGCCGGGCCAGGAGCGCCGCGGTGGTTTTCTCCCCGGGGATGGCCACTCGCTTGCCGCGCAGATCGCCGGGCGTCATTGCGTGACGGGCCACCACCACCGGCCCGTAGCCCTCGCCCATGCTGGCGCCGGTGGCCAGAATCCAGTATTTATCGGCTACGGATAGATAGGCGTGAGCCGATATGGCGGTCACTTCGAGCTCGCCTCGGAAGGCGCGCTGATTCAAGCTCTCGATGTCTTCGAGGACGTGCTCGATGGTGTAGTCTCGGATTCGCACCGCGCCTTTTCCGAGAGCACAAAACATGAAGGCGTCGTCGGGGTCGGGGCTGTGACCCACTCTCAATACAGGCTGTGTCATTTCTCTCGCTTCTTTTTGATTCTGTTCATGGTCTCGCTTCGGGCACGAGCCGTGGGAGTCTGCCTCGGCGTCCGGGCGAGGGCAACTGACCGATATAGGCACGCGGCACGTCGACCAGGAGTGCTTTGGAGCTGGCCTTGAGGCTGGCGTGAATGAAGCACACGTGGGTGCACCAGCAGCCGTCGCGGGCGATGGCGGCGATTTCTTCTTCTCTGGCCTTGGAATCCCAAAAGCGGTTCCAGTTGCAGTCGAACTGGCGCAGGTTGCCGAGGCGCTGCCTGAGCTCGCAAGCACGAACATCACCGTTGGCATCCAAAACGACGATGTTCTGGCCGGCGGTGCAGCGCATGGGCCATGGGTGAGGGTGCGACAGGTTGGCCGCCTGAATCTGGTGGTGGAGGTTCAAAGATCCCAGGTAGGCGATCTCTTCGAGTCGGGATCGAAAGCCTCGCTTGCGCTTGCCGACTTTGGAAGCATAGTGGCGATAGATCGGTTTCAGTTGCTCGTAGAGCTGGGCGACGGAGTTTTGGTGCACTTTTAGCAACTCGGGATCCATCGGCTCTCCCCGGATCACCTGGAAGTAGTGGCCGTCGAGATCGTGGCGATCGCGAATGAGCTCGCCGAGCGCAAGCATTTCGTCGATGTTCTCGGCGCAAATGACCGAGTTGACGTGGACGCGGAGCTCCGAAGTGCGTTGCCGAAGATCTCGAAGAGCGTCGAGCGAGGCCATGGCGCGCCGAAAGTTCCCCGGGACGCCCCGAATCCGATCGTGGGTGGACTCGAAACCGTCGAGCGCCAGATTGAGATTGACTCTGAGCTCCGGGCAGTAGGCGATCACTTGCTCCAGGACTTCGATCAGTCGGTTGGGCAGGATCCCATTGGCCGGATAGTTCACCAATCGAACGCCGTTGACCCTATAAAAGAGCGACAGGATCTCAGGCAGTTCCTCTCGTAGAGTGGGCTCGCCTCCGGAAAGCCACAATTCGCGGAAGCGAGGCATGCTTCCGGAGGCTCGCTCGATCTCCTCGAAGCTCAGATCGCTGTTTTGGTTCAGCTCTTCCCAATAAAAGCAAGATCGGCACTTGGAGTTGCACCGAGAAGTGACGAAGAAAATGAGAGTGTCCAAATGGCGAGCGTTTCGCATACCGCCCGGATTATACCCATAAAGGAGCGGCTGGCGGGAGGCGTCGCTTGAATTCGCTATTTGACGGTCAGGACGGGGATCTTCGAGGCCCGCACGACTTTTTCGGTGACGCTCCCCATGAGGAAGTGGTTGACGCCGCTCAAGCCCCGGGTTCCGATGACGATGAGTTGGGCTTCTCGTTCCTCGCTGGCCCGCATGATTTCCGAGTGCACATCGCCTTCGGTGACGACGATCTCACCCGACTGATCTCCCATCCATTCTTGTAGGGTGCTCTCGATCCGCTGCGGTAGCTCCGGATCGAGTTGGAACAGGCGGGTGACGCCGCCCGCGTAGAAAGACGGGTGGATGGGACTGGCGACCACATGCGCCAGGATGATGGCGCCGTCGTTCGAGACCAGCGAGCGAGCCGTCTCGAGAGCCCGACGTGAGTGGTCGGTGAAATCGACCGGCACCAGGACGCGCTTGAATCCGCCGTCTCCTTCGAGAGCGATAGCGGAATCTTCTCTCAAGGTCATCACATGGCACGGCGAGTATCGCAAGACCTTTTCCGCCACGCTTCCCAAAAGGAGTTTTCCCACGCCGGTTCGTCCGTGCGTTCCCATGACGATGAGGTCGGGCTTCAAGCTGTTCACTTGGTCCATGATGGCTTCGAAGGGGGAGACGCTGCGCTCGGTGGAGATTTCGACCGCCACCCCGCGCCCTTTGAGCTCGTCCGATTTGGTCTCCAGCAGCTCCACGGTGTCCTTTTCGAGTTGATCGAGGTAGTCCTTTAGTTGATTCTTGAGCTGTTGAGGATCATCGGTGTGCAGCAAGATGGCGTGGAATATGTGAAGTCGAGCCTTGTGTACGAGTGCAAGCTCCACCGCTTGTTTCAAGGCGTGGTTGGCACTATCGGACAAATCGGTCGCGAAAAGTATCTTATCGAGTTTCATTTTCTGTACCCTTAAGACCGAGCCGCACTGATTTTATCCCATCTCGCAACGAGTTGCTCGGACAGATGCGGGTTAGCGGACAATGATTGTTTCCGTGGGAGAGCGCATTTCATAGGTTTTGCCTCGCCAGTGGATGCGACGGGAAAAGGCGGAGCGGAGAAAACCATAAGCGGTGACGAAGCCAGTGAAGGGTGCCATCAATACGTAAGCCCATCCGTGTCCTTGAAGTCTTTCTCTCCATGGCCGGCCGAGCAGGAAGATGGCGCGGGCGCGAACTCCTCCACTGGTAGCACCCACCAGCAGGACCGCGCCCAGAAGAACCGCTGCCGCGACATCTCCGGCTAGGGTAGCTGCGGCCCCGGCCAGAAGGAAAACAGAATAAAGGATCTGGGTTCCGCCGCCGATCCGCCATAAGTTCCTCCGGTAAACGTGGGTGATGGAGATTTGTCGTGTCGTCCAACGAAGAGCCTCCCCCAGGCTTACCTTGCCGGCTGAGGCCACCAAGCAGCGGGGCACGAAGTCGACTCGATATCCGGCACGCCGCACCGCATGGGTCAGCGCGTAGTCGTCGGAGAGAGCCCCTTGCCAAGCTTGTTCCACTCGGGCGTGGCGGAACGTCTCGGCTCGTATGGCCATCGATCCGCCCCAGGCGAAGTTGTGGTTATGGTCTCCCAGCAGGGTCAAAACACCGGCATTCCATACCGATCGCAGGTAAGAAGCGAAGCTCGGGGGACTAGGGATATAGAAACGATAGCCGGTCGTCACCCCCACCTCGCTCCGCAGGAGAGGAGCGACCAGGCGCGAGAGCCAGCCGGGGTCGGGGCGGCAATCCGAGTCGGTAAATGCGAGAACCTCAGCCTCTTGTGCTTGGGCCAGGCCGGCGAGCAAGTTGTGTACCTTTTGGCCTCGATCCTCTGCCTCTCCAGCCACCACCAGCCGGGCCGGACAAGCTTCGTTGGCCAGGAGCTTCCGGATGACCGGCAACGAAGAATCGGTCTCGCTCTCAACAATGAAAACGAGTCGCAGCCGCGGATAGTCCTGGCGGAAGAGCGCCCGGAGGTTGTCCTCGAGGCCGTCCTCGTGGCCACAGCAAGGGACGAGCAGTGCGACCCCAGGAGGCTGCGGCGGGTTCTCCAACTTCTCCTCGGAGAGGGACCGTTTCATGTAACGGATATAGCGCAAGCTGCTGGCCAGCGAGTAGAGGCCGACGGCAAGATTGATCGAGCCCAGTAGGTAGAGCCAGGTGCCGCTCATCGATGCTTCCGCCGATTTTTCAATGGTTGCCGAGCGAGTCGTCTTGACAACCGTCGTTTTTGCAAGTTATAGTCGTACTTTAGCATCCAGCCTCTAAACGCCGATTGATATTGGTTTCAGGGATGGAATCACCCCGACTCGTCTTAGCTGTCGAAGAGAGCACTCTGCCAGGTGCCGTTAGAGCAATATGATCAAGCTTCGGATTCTTGGCTGTTACGGCGGGAGCGCAAAGGGACGCTACCTATCGTGCTCTTTGCTGAATGACTCCATCGCCCTGGACGCGGGCTCCCTAACCCATGCCCTGACCCTTGAAGAACAGCTTCGGGTGCGGCACATCATCATCACTCATTCTCACCTCGATCACAATAGCGGGCTGCCTTTTTTTGCCGACAACGTATTTGGAAGAATAGAAGCTCCGGTGATGGTCTACGGCACGCCCCCGGTGGTAGCGAGCCTCCGCAAACACATGTTCAATGACGTGCTCTGGCCTGATTTTTCGCGACTGCCGAACCGCCGGTCGCCGACGATCCGCTTCAAGGAGATCCATGACGGCCAGCCGTATCGAATAGAGAAGCTGACTTTTACTCCGGTTCCCGTAAACCACATTACCCCCACGGTCGGCTTTGTGATCCGCGATAGCCGCAATGCGATCCTGGTGACCAGCGACACCGGACCTACCGAGCTGGTCTGGGAAGTTGCCAACCGTACGAAAAACCTCAAAGCGATCATTACGGAAGCGTCGTTTCCCAACGAGGAGGAAGGGCTGGCGCGCGCCAGTGGACACATGACACCGGAACTACTCGAAAGAGAGCTTCAAAAACTGGGCCGTCAGACCCGAGTGCTCATCACCCATCTCAAGCCCGGCCATAGAAGTCTCATTGCCAAGCAGCTCCGTTCCCTGGGGCTGCGACGCATGGAGCTTCTACAACAAGGGAAGGTTTATCGATTTTAACGCTGCAAAACTGCGAATGTAATTCGGTTTTGCAGCGTGATGTATTTCCGCGGGCGATGAAGTCGAATCCAAACGAAGAGCCCGCTTAATAGATAACTACCGAAATACAAAGTGCTCTTAATTCTCATCCCCTGCGAGCACTAAATCGGGCCGCTCAGGAAGCGCCTGACCGACAGGATGCTTCCCACGAATCCCACTGCCATTCCACCGAGCACAATGCCCGCCCAGGCCTCCGGGGAAAGGAAGCGAAACCATTCCGTACCGGTCAGGAGCTGGAAAGAGGCGAGTGCCTGCTTGAGAAACAGTTCGTACGTGGTATAGAGGAGCCCTAGAGCAACCGCTCCGCCCAGGCTTCCCTGGAGCATGCCCTCCACCACGAAGGGACCGCGAATGTAAGCATGGGTTGCGCCCACGAGCCTCATAATGCCGATCTCCTCCTGGCGTCCGTACACGGTGAGCTTGATGACGTTGAAGATGGTAAAAACCGACGCCAGCACCAGAGCGCCTCCGATGAAGAATCCGAGGGCCCGCAACATGTCTATGATGGCGGTCAGCCTCTCGATCCATAAAAGGTCGTAGTCGACTTCCTCGACTCCCGGTCGGTTGTACAATCGAGCGGCCAGTCGTCGAACATGCTCCGGTGAGCGGTAGTCGAGAGCCACCTGGATCTCGAAAGAGGCGGGCAAAGGATTCGACTCCAGCATCTTTGGCAGCGCCTCGAGCTCGGGAAAATAAGAGCGGAAACGCTCGATGGCGTCGTCTTTGGAAAGGTATTCGAAGGATTCCACCTCCGAGGCTGAGGCGAAAAACGCTTCCATCTCCTGCCTGTCGGTCGGGCTCGCCTGGTCGCTTAAATAGACGGTGAGCTGCACCCGGTCGGACCAGCCGGCGAGGAGTAGGTTGAGGTTGGATGAAAGGGCCGCGAATATGCCTAGGATGAAGAGCGAAACGGCAATCGTGGCTATCGAGACGAGATTGACGAGACGATTACGCCAAAGCTCGACAAGAGCTTCTTCACAACAGTAGACAATGGCATGCAGCAACTGCATCCGTGGCTGCTATTATACTCCGCGACGTTTGAAAACAAACGTCGCGAATCGGATTTGATCGACACCCTGTTTTCCGGAGAGACTGACGGTCATGGATAAACCGGTTTCTATTGGCCTGGCGGGCGGCACCGGCGCCGGCAAGACGACATTCGCCGACGCCATTATCGAGGCGGTGGGTTCCGAGAATTGCCTGCTTATTTCTCAGGACGCATACTACCTCGATCACGCCGAGCTCAGCCTCGAGAAGCGTGCCAAGATCAACTACGACCACCCGAGAGCTTTCGACACCGGCCTGCTGTGCCACCACCTCGACGAGCTCAGGGCGGGCCGTCCGGTTCCCCGCCTTGCTTACGACTATGTGACCCACAGCCGGAAGAAAACAGGTGGCCTCCTCGAGCCGAAGCAGATAGTGATTTTGGAGGGGATCCTGGTGTTGGAGGACAAGCGCCTGCGACGCCTGCTGGACATGAAGCTCTATATTGACGCCGACGCCGATGTGCGTCTCCTGCGGAGGCTCCGGCGCGATATTCTGGACCGAGGCCGGTCGCTGGAGAACGTCACCAAGCAATACCTCGAGTCGGTGAGGCCTATGCACTTGGAGTTCGTGGAGCCCTCGAAACGCTATGCCGATCTCATCGTTCCCGAAGGGTCGCAGAACAAAGTCGCCCTCGAGACCGTCATCGCCCGCGTCCGGTCGTTGCTAACACCCGGCTCCCAATAGGCAGCGCTTTTGGAGTTTCAAGGCGTCGTTTGCCTGAGCTTAGCCTTCCACTACCCTGCCACGCTCTAGGGCAATCACCCGTTTTCTCATCCGGGTAATGAGCTCCCGGTCGTGTGTTGCCACCAGAATCGTCGTGCCGCGATTGTTGATTTCTTTGAAGAGGTTCATGATCTCGATAGCCAATGCCGGGTCTAGGTTTCCGGTCGGCTCATCGGCGAGCAAAAGCACCGGCTCGTTGATGAGGGAGCGGGCGATGGCAACCCGCTGCTGCTCCCCGCCGGAGAGCTGCAAAGGGTAAGCGTGCATCTTGTGGTGGAGGCTGACCTGCTTGAGCACCTGGAAGGCACGACGCTTCCGCTCCGCTTTGGGTATCCCCATCACCCTGAGAACGAAGGCCACGTTCTCGAAAACCGTCTTGCGCTTGAGAAGCTTGAAATCTTGAAAAACCACCCCGATGCTGCGGCGTAGGTAGGGAATCTTCGATTCGGGGATGGCGGATACGTTGCGGCCGTTGACCAAGATCTGACCCTGCGTGGGGATTTCTTCCCGGAAAATGAGCTTGAGGAAGGTCGTTTTACCGGCCCCGCTAGGACCGGTAAGAAAGACGAACTCGCCCTTGTCTATCTCGACGGTCACGTCGCTGAGCGCGCTGTTGTCCCGGTTGTACTGCTTGTAGACGTGATAGGTATGAATCAAAATGTTCTCACGCGTACAGTTGATCGATGAGATCCTTGTAGCGGCTCTCTATGACGTTGCGCTTGACCTTGAGCGTCGGCGTGAGCTCACCGCCATCGATAGTGAACTCCTCGGCAAAAAGATGGACTCTCTTGACCCGCTCGAACTGTGCCAGGTCGGTGGACATTTCATCGATTTGCACTTGAATAAAGTCAATGACTTTTTGGCTCTTGACGAGGTCTTGTCTTTTCGTTGCACCGATGCCATTCGATTCGGCCCAGGGGATAAGCTTGTCGAAATCGGGAACAACCAGGGCCGAGGGAAAGGCGCGTCGGTTTCCAACCAGCACGATTTCGGCGATGTAGCTATTGGCTTTGAGCCGGTTTTCGATGGGTTGCGGGGCGATATTTTTGCCGCCGGCGGTAATGATTAAATCCTTTTTTCGATCGGTGATGGCAACATAGCCGTCTGCGTCGACCAGGCCTATGTCCCCGGTGTGGAACCAGCCCTCTTCGTCAATGGCTTCACGGGTGGCGGATTCGTTTCGGTAGTATCCTTTCATGACGTGCGGTCCTCGGGTGAGAATCTCTCCGTCTGGCGCGGTCTTGACCTCCACGCCGGGGAGAGGCGCGCCCACCGTGCCGAACTTGATTCGCTCCGGGCGATTGAGTGCGATCACCGGGGAAGTCTCCGTTAGCCCATAGCCTTCTAGAATGGTGATCCCGGCGGCCCAGAAGAACTCGGCAATCTCCCGGGAGAGGGCCGCGCCGCCCGAGATGAAAAACCGCATGCGTCCCCCTACTTTCTGTTGGAGTTTCTTGAACGCCAGTGCGGTGGCCAGCTTGTATTTGAGCTCGAGCGAGACGGGCGCCGTCTTGCCTTCCAGACGGTAGCGTCCGTGCTCACGACCCACTGCGAGCGCCCAGTTGAATACCTTCCTCCGGAGGGGGCTGGATTGACTTACCGTCTCGAGCACCCGGGCGTGCATCTTTTCGTAGAGCCGGGGCACAAAGACCATGACGGTGGGGTGAATCTCGGCCAGGTTCTCGGCGACCTTGTCGACCCCTTCGGCGATTGCGGTGCTGATCCCGGCTGCGGGAAAAAGGTAAAGAGCTGCCAGTCGTTCGAGGACGTGGGAGTAAGGAAGGGCGGACAAGGCAATGTCTTCGCTGGTCAGCGGAAGGACCTCGAGAACCGCCTTCACGTTGGAAACGATGTTGCTGTGGGTGAGCATCACACCCTTCGGGTCTCCTGTGGTGCCGGAAGTGTAGATGATGCTGGCAAGGTCCTCGGGCGTTACCTCGGAGGCGAGGCGGCGGTCGAGGTCCGGATCCGTTTTGGCCTTAGCCGCACCCCGGCGGGAAACTTCTTCGAGGGGCATGGCCTCCAAACCGCTTTCGCCCGGCGAGTCCATGGCGATGATGTGCTCGACCTTGTCGAGCTGCCCTTGAATTTCGGCAATCTTGGCCTGTTGGAGCGGCGTCGAGGCGATGACCGCTTTGGACTCCGAGTCGCGAATGATGTAAGAGACCTGGCGCGGAGGAAGAGTCGCGTAAATGGGAACGTTCACCGCTCCGATGATCTGAAGAGCGGCGTCGATTAGAAACCACTCGACTCGGTTCTCGGAAAGCAAGACCAGCCGATCACCCCGTCGCGTCCCCAACTCGTGGAACCCCAGAGCCAGATGGCGGACTTTCGCCAACATGTCGCTCGAGGAAAGACGGTGCCAGGCGCCGTCTGACTTGTATATGAGCGCATCGGGCTTGCGATGCGTGTCCATGGCGTAGAAAAAGAGCTGGTTCAAGGTTTCATAGGACATGGCGAAGCACCTCGACAAACGACCCCCATTGGATTTGAGCTGCTACGAATCTTAACTCCTCTCCCTGCTGAGTGAAAGTACTTCTTCCAGCGGACTACGCTGGCTAAATCGAGGGCGGAGACCTATAATCGCGCGTGTTTACCAAAGAGGGTTTCATCGGACTGGGGTCCAATTTAGGGGAGCCGCGCTGCCAGATCCTGCGGGCTTTAGGGACTCTTGATTCGTGCTCAGTGACCGTGGAGCAGGTCTCGAGCCTCTATCGGACGGAGCCGGTTGATGCGCCGGTAGGGCCTTGGTTCCTGAACGGCGTAGCTCGCATTCGATCCGGGCTCGATCCGGGTGAGCTGTTGACTGTTTGTCAGAGGATCGAATTCATGCAGGGGCGGACGCGTGAGCTCCATCATGGTCCCCGCACTCTCGACCTGGACCTCCTCTTGGCCGGCGACGCTATCGTCGACCGACCCGGGCTCATGCTTCCTCACCCCAGCCTTCACCTCCGGCGGTTCGTGCTCGTCCCCCTTACGGAGATCGCTCCTGATGTGGTCCACCCCAGATTGGGCCTAACCGTGTCGGAGCTGCTGGCCCGCTGTCCGGATCCCTCGGCGGTCATTCGGGTTGACTCGCTTCCGCCACACTAGACCATGCGCTTCCGTTACATCGTCATCGAAGGGCCTCCCGGTGCAGGCAAGACCGCCCTGGTGGAGCGGTTGGGCGGGCATGAAGCTTCTCTGGTTCTGGAGACGAGCGAGAACCCTTTCCTCCGAAGCTTCTATTTGGGCAAGGCGGGAACGGCTTTCCAAGCACAGATGTTCTTCCTCCTTAGCCGCTACCGCCAGCTCTCCGAGCTTTCCCAGCGCGAGTTGTTTCGCGAGATGACGATTTGCGATTTCCTTTTCGCCAAGGACAAGATCTTCGCTTACCTCAACTTGGAAGACACGGAACTGTCTCTCTACGAGAAAATTTACGGAGTGCTCGCCGTGGAGGTCCCGTCGCCCGAGTTGGTGATTTACTTGCAGGCACCGGCTGAAGTGCTCTACAAGCGACTCAAGGCCAGAACCGGCAGGGGAGATCCGGGACCGACCGAGGCTTATCTCAGGGAGGTCGTCAAGGCTTTCGATTATTTCTTCTTTCACTATTCCGCCTCCCCCTTGCTGGTTGTCAATACCGCCGAGGTCGACTTCTCCGATCCGGAGACCGAGCTGGGGGATCTCCGGCGGGAGATCGACTCGATTGAAGGAGGGAGCCGCTTTTTCAAGCCGGGCCGGCCGGGTTGAGCTCGACGGGTTTCGGTAAATCCCCACAGTCGCTTGTTCCGGCGTCTCCGGCGTCGGCCCCCCTTGCTTGGTTTCCGACTCCCGTGGTACAATTACTTGATTTCAAATAACAAAATAAGAATTAGTTCCCTTTTTTAATTAGAGCCGCTGCGGTGACTTCATGAGACCGACCGGCTTTGCGCACTTTTTGCCAAGGCAAATGGAGGTTTCCTATGTCTAACGAAGAAGCGTCGAAGCCCATGCCCCGGAAGAAAAACCGTCGTCGGCAGTTGATCGTCGACAAGCCCTTTCAGTATCGACTGGTAGGCCTTTTGATGGCCATCTGGCTGGCCAACTCGCTGTTTTTCTCCATCATCCTCTATTACTTCTATGATGGGCATATTCTTCGGTTCTACGAGCTCGTGCCACGGGAGGGTATGGCACCCCTGCTGTCGGCCCCGGTGCTCTTTTCGATCGCCATTGGTTTCATCCTGGTGTTCGGTTTGGTGATGTTGTGCATCATCGGCTTGTACCTCAGCAACCAGATCGCCGGTCCTCTCTATCGGGTAAAGCTCTCCTTGAATCGGGTTAGCGAAGGCGACGTGAATTTCGAAGTACGCTTCCGCGACCATGACTTCTTGATGGACTTTCCGGGCTACTTCAACAACATGCTCCGCCGGCTCAAGGAACGAGGAGTCGGAGACGTCGAAACGTTGAAGTCCATCGAGAGCCATTTGGGCGACAACGACAAGGTCCGTTCCTTGCTGCGAGAGTTCCGGGAGAGCAAGGAGCAGCGGTTTGGGGTTGCGTCCGAAAAGCCCGAGCCCGTCAGTCAAAGCGAGCCGGTTTCGCAATCCGTCCACTAGGATCTGAAGAGACCGAACCGTTTCCCGGACGGCAGCAAGTTCTCTCGCCTCTTGACTTTTGACCGGGAAGTCTCTGCGACCTATACTGAATTTCTTCTCGAGGATCTGAAGCGGAGCTCATGGCAAAGGACAAAGAAAAAAACCCTTTTGCGAAAGAGCCTCTGTATAAAGACCTCCTGGGTGTCAGGTCGGACCAGATTAAGCAAAAGATCCGCCGAGAGGCGTCGGAGAGCTCCGAGCAGCTCTTGACTTCCCAGGATCTATTCGGCGACATCATCGGTGATTTTGCTGATTCAGACTCACCGTCGACCTCCGAGCCCCCTGCTACCGAGTCGCCGTCCGAACCTGCGAGCAGGGTTGAGCCCGAAGTTGCGCAGGTCGAGAGCCCGCTGACACCACCGGAGCCGCTCCAGCCGAAGGTTCGTCCCGACACGGTACCGATCGAGAGCTCCACGAACCGGGTGGGTGACGAAGACGAATACTCCCTGGTAGACCTGGCCTATTCCACCCTCCTCCAGGACGCCAAGCTCAAGCTCACCATCGAGGAAACGGGAACAAAGCCGCCCAGCCGGTCGCCGGAGGGCAGCTCAGAGTACGGCCAGTATTTGTTTCTCGAGCGAGTTGCTGCGGGAGGGATGGCGGAGGTGTTCCGGGCAAAGAGGAAAGGCGTCGAGGGCTTCGAGAAAATTGTGGCCGTCAAGCGCATCCTTCCTCACCTTTCCCACAATCGGGGATTCGTCGAGATGTTCATCGACGAGGCGAAGATGGCCGCCGGACTCTCCCACCCCAACATCGCTCAAATCTTCGAGCTGGGTAAGATTGAAGAAACCTACTTCATTGCCATGGAATACGTCGATGGGGTAGATCTGCGGACGATCCTCACCGGTGACAGAGATAGAGAGGTTGTCCCGGACGTGGACCTGGCCGCCTTGATCGCCGCCAAGGTGACCAGCGCGCTCGAATATGCTCATCGCTACCGCGATGCGGATGGAAGGGAGCTCAGGATCGTGCACCGAGACGTGAGCCCGCAGAACATCCTTATTTCCAAGGAGGGAGAGGTCAAGCTCGTGGACTTTGGTATTGCCAAGGCGGCGATAAAAGCATCTCGTACCGACAGCGGCTCGCTGAGAGGGAAGCTGCTTTACATGTCGCCGGAGCAGGCCTGGGGGCGGCCCATCGACAACCGATCGGACATTTTTTCGCTGGGAGCCGTATTGTTCGAGATGCTGACCGGCCGTTGTTTGTTCAGCGGTGACTCGGAAATGAGTATTCTGGAGAGGGTGCGGGAGGCCCGGGTTATCCCTCCTTCCTCTTTGAATCATACGGTTCCCATTGAGTTGGACGCCGCAGTAGCCCGGGCACTGCGCAAGGATCCTGCTGAACGATATCAGGACGCCTCAGAATTGCTGCTTCACTTGGACTCCTACCTTCGCCGCCGTCCGGCGGTTGGATCCACCGACTTAGCGCGATTCGTGAAGAACCACACCGAAGCAGGAACTGCCGCAACGAGGTAAAGAGGTAAAAGATGTCGCTGACCGAAGATGAAGACAGTTTCTATCGGCAAACGATGGAAGGGGCCCAGCGCCAGCTGGAGCAGATTGACCAGTTGATCGAGCGGGAGTTGGAGGCGGTCAAGGAACGCTTGGGGGCATTGCGGGACAAGAGAAAGGCAGCGCAGCAGATTTACGATAATGCCTGCCAAGCGTTGGGCATCCCCACCAACCGCGAGGAGGAAATGGAAGCGGCACCGACAGCCACGCTCGATTCTGATCTGGCCTGAAAAGTCTCACTTTGGCGATATCTCTCCCGCCACCTTTTGCCGTTATAATTCATCCTTGCTGATGAAACTCTTGTTGGGCCTACTCATTCTTGTGCTGTGGCTCGACGCGCCGCCGGCGCGGGCAGCGGACCGTGTCGTGTCGTTGGCTCCCAACTTCACCGAGATCTTGTTTGCCATCGGAGCCGGCGAAAGCGTGCTGGCTGTGTCCGATTACTGCCAGTATCCAGAGGAAGCACGGACGAGGCCGCGGGTGGGGGGGCCTTTCAATCTGAACTATGAGCGACTGGTGGCGTTGCGGCCGGACCTGGTGGTGCTGCCCCTGAGCCTGGTAGGGGTTTCGGAAAAGGTGAGCTCCCTCGGGCTTCCGGTGCTTGCTCTTCCAAACGAGAAAGTCGATGACGTGGTTGCTTCCATCGAGCGGCTGGGCGAGGTGATGGGGAAAGCGAGCCAGGCCCGCCGATTGGCGGATGGAATCCGCAAACGACTGCGGGAGGCTGAAACGGCGACACGCGATTTACCTCGCAAACGCGTTTTGATCGTGGTTCTACGCTCGCCCAACGGCCTCCAGGATCTGACCGTCGCCAGCCGGGAGACGTTTCTCGACGAGCTGTTGCGACTGGCGGGGGGAGTCAATGTTGTGGGGACGAGCCTTGCCCGGTACCCGCGTGTGTCCAAAGAAATGATCATCGAGCTCGACCCGGAAGTGATTTTTGATTTGACCTTTACCGCAAAAGACGAAGACACGCTCGGGGTTTGGTCACGCTTGCCTAGTTTGACCGCCGTGCGCACCGGAAATGTGATCGCTTTGTCCGATCCGGCGGTTACCGTACCAGGCCCGCGGATGGCGGATACCCTGGCACGTTTTCTGGAGATACTCCACCCCGAGCTGGCGGACGATCCGGGCTTGGCCCCGGGCCCTAAGGGAATGAGCCCGCAGCCGCCGAGCTTCCCAATCGACAACTGACTATGATTCGAGCTTCCGGTTTGTGCTTCTCGTACCCCGAGGAGGGCGAGGTGGTCTCCGAGATCGATCTCGAGCTTGCCGGCGGCGATCTGTTAGCGATCATTGGTCCCAACGGTTCAGGCAAATCTACGCTCCTGAAGCTTCTGGCCGGCATCCTTTCGCCCTCTGCGGGCTCGGTGCTTTTGAATCATGAGCCTTTGGCCGCGGTGGGTCGTCAGGAGCTTGCTAAACAGATTAGCTATGTTCCTCAGCAGGCCACGGTGGCGTTGCCTTTTACGGTAGGAGAGGTGGTACTGATGGGCCGTCACCCGTACCAGCGCCCCTTCCGTTTCGAGCGTCCGGAAGATCTGGAGAGGGTTCGGCAGGCACTCACGGTCACGGACATGACGGAGTTAGCTCATCGGCCGATGGACAGTTTATCCGGGGGCGAGCAGCAGCGGGTGATGATCGCCCGAGCCATCGCCCAGGACGCTCGGATAGTGCTTCTCGATGAGCCTACAGCGGCGCTCGACCTCAAACACGAGATCCAGATCTGGGAGATTTTAGAACGACTGGCGTTCGACCAAGGCAGGGTCGTCGTCGGGGTGACCCATCACATCAACCTGGCATCTCTGTACAGTCCCCGTTTGCTCGTTCTCAAAAAAGGCCGTGCGGTGGCGGTAGGTGCGCCCAGCTCGCTGCTTCAGCGGGAACTGATGGAGTCGGTTTACGAAACACCGGTTCGCGTCGAGTCTCCGTCTACCCACCCCCCTTTCCTGCTCCCGGAGCGGAGGAAGCCGGCTCCCGAGCCACCGCTCGAGAAAGGATATGAGGAGCAAAAGGTCGAGCCTCTAGGGGTTCTCGATACCACATCGTCAGCGGCCCGCCCGGACCGAAAAGAGGAAGAGGAGCTCCACGTCCTTTCGAAGCGGCGTTTCGCTGTTTTGGTAAGCGGAGCTGCCCTCCTCCTGGCTGTGGTCCTGATTGGAGCCCCTCTCGTTGGGCCGACCCGTATCAACCTTGCCCGCGCCTTTGATTTTTCTGCCACCGGAGCTTCCAATCCCGATGCGAGTATTTTGTTCGTGGTTCGGTTTCCCCGGACGCTGCTGGCGGCTCTGGTAGGGGCGGCCCTGTCCATTTCCGGGCTCACCTTCCAGTCGCTGTTGCGCAACCCTTTGGCATCACCGTTTACGCTCGGGATTTCGGGAGGGGCAGCGGTGGCCACCGCGCTGACGATTCGGTTCGGTTTAGGAGGAAGCATTGGACCTTTTTCCACCCAAACCTTAGCGGCTCTCGCCGGCTCAGGGGTGGCGGTGTTGCTCGTGTATCTTCTCGCTCAGGTACGAGGGTATCTGGCCCCCTCCACCATGCTTCTTGCCGGCGTCAGTCTTCACTTTTTCTTCTCGTCGTTGATTCTCTTGATTCAATACACTGCGGACTTCACGCAGTCTTACCAGATTGTGCGGTGGTTCATGGGAGGGCTCGACATTATCGAGCTCGAAAAGTTGGCCGGTGTCGCACCTCTGGTGCTCGTGGGGGTGGCGGTTCTGGTCTACCTTTCCAGGCAGTTCAACGTGATGGCGTTGGGGGAAGAGACGGCGCAAAGCCTGGGAGTCCCTGTCAAAAGCGTCAGGCGATGGGCATTTGCCGCCGCTTCACTGGCTACCGGCGCCGCCATATCTCTATCCGGCCCCATTCTGTTCGTCGGCCTCATGGTTCCTCACCTGCTTCGGCTTCTCATCGGGCCCGATCATCGACTGCTCATGCCCATCTCGCTCTTTGCCGGTGGGGCGTTCGTGGTGTTGTGCGACACGCTCGCCCGGACCGTGCTTGCTCCCATCGAGATCCCGGTCGGCGTGGTCACCGCCCTTCTCGGTGGACCGTTTTTCATCTGGCTTCTTTTCCGTCACAAATTACGGGGCATTTACTCGAATTGATACAACGGTTTGACGCCGTACGGCAGGCCTGTTAGCATTCGCCACCTTATTGTTATGAGCTGGTTCAGGAAGAAGAAGACGCCGTTGGCTCCTCAGAAGAGCCGAGTTCCCGAGGGGCTGTGGATCAAGTGTAAGGAGTGCTCGGAGACTCTCTACAAGAAAGAGGTTGTGCGTAACCTCAATGTTTGCCCCAAGTGCAATTATCACTTCGGATTATCCTCGGCGGAGCGCGCCGCCTCACTTCTCGATGGGGGCGCCTACGAGCCGTTCGATACCGACCTGCGATCCAATGATCCCCTGGAGTTCAAGGACACCAAGCGTTACCGGGATCGGCTGCGAACGGGCTACGAAAAAACCGGACTGACCGACGCGGTGCTGACCGCCCGAGGTGCGATTACCGGTATTCCGGTCATTCTGGTGGCCATGGAATATGCGTTCATCGGGGGGAGCATGGGAGTGGTGGTCGGTGAGAAGATCACCCGGGCTATCGAACTGGCGTTGAAGGAGCGCACTCCCCTCATCATCGTGTCTCGTTCCGGGGGAGCGCGGATGCAGGAGGGGGCCATTTCCCTGATGCAGATGGCCAAGATCAGTGCCGCACTTGCCCGGTTGGACGAAGCGGCGATTGCTTACTTTTCCATTTTGACCGATCCCACCACCGGCGGTGTTACCGCCAGCTTTGCCATGCTCGGAGATTTGAATATCGCCGAACCGAAGGCGCTGATTGGATTTGCCGGACCGCGGGTCATCGAGCAGACCATCCGCCAGCCGGTGCCTCCCGGGTTCCAAAGGTCCGAGCACATCATAAAGCACGGCTTCCTCGATATGATCGTCGATCGGAAGAGCATGAAAGAAACCTTGGGTAAGCTGTTGAGGTTCGTCAGCGACCAACCGGCAGGCTCGGAGTCGGGCAAGGACTCTGCCTCCTGAGCCACTCTTTCCCGCCATGAACCATGCCGAGGCGGTGGCATACCTGAGCCGTCGCGAGAGGCTCGGGATCAAATTCGGCCTGGAGAACATCGGCAGGCTGGTAGAGGATCTGGGACATCCAGAGCAAGCTTACCGATCCATCCTGATCGCAGGTACCAACGGTAAAGGCTCCACTGCGGCTTTGCTCGAGTCGATCCTGCGGGCCGCCGGGTACCGGACCGGCCGTTACACATCTCCGCACCTGATTCGTCTCGAAGAGCGCATGATGGCGGAAGGATCCCTCATCTCTCCTGAGGAGCTCGCTTCGGTGGTGGAGGCGGTTGCGGGCTCGACGTCCCGACTTCGAAGGGCAGGGCAGCTACTCACCGAACCGACTTTCTTCGAAGTGACCACCGCTTGCGCCTTCGAGTTTTTCCGCCGCAAAAAACTGGAAGTGGCGGTCCTCGAGGTGGGAATGGGGGGCCGATGGGACGCCACCAACGTTGCTCCCGCCTGTCTCACCCTCATCACCAAGATCGCCATGGATCACGAGCGGTTCCTGGGGTCCACACTCGAGGCCATCGCTGCCGAAAAGGCGGCCACCATCAAATCGGGACAACCGGTCGTAACAGGTTTCATCGAGGCCGAGCCACTCGAGGTGATTCGGGCCGAAGCCGCCCGGCGCGGCTCTCCGCTTTTCGAGGCACAAAGGGAAGTGTGGGTGCAGGCGGAGCAGGTCCAGGACAAGCAGCGGGTGCGCTTGGAGACGCCACGCGGGATCTACGAGGAGGTCGTTTGTCCCCTGGTCGGTTCGTATCAACTGGAGAACCTGGCGGTCGCGGTGCGGGCGGCCGAAGTGGCAGAGCAGGCAGGTCTTACGGTCTCCACGGGCGCAGTGGTGTCCGGTGTGGCGGGGGTGACCTGGGAGGGGCGATGTGAAAGAGTGGCGGGAGAGCCGCAGCTTCTCATCGATTGCGCCCACAATTCTCTGGCAGCCGGTGCCTTGGCCGATTACCTCGAGGCGCAACCGCACCGAGAGCGAGTACTTCTTTTTGGGGTGATGGACGACAAGAAAGCAGACGAGATGTTGGAGCTTCTTTTTCCTCACTTTCAACACATCGTGGCCACCCGTCCGCCGAACCGCCGAGCGTTTGATCCGGAAACGCTCGTCGCTCTCGCGAAGGAGCGAGGCCTCCCGGGCGAGGCCGAGGCTTCGCCCGAACGGGCCCTGGCGCGAGCCCGGCGTTTGGCGGGAACCGAAGGCGAAGTGGTGGTGGCGGGATCTACTTTTCTGGCGGGAGAGATCAAACGGTTGCTGGAAGGAGAAAGAGAAGGCGAGAAGTCAGATTAGCTCTGGTTCTCCTAAGCGCAACGCGCTCACCCTTTAAGAAACACTGGCGGTTCGGTATATCACTCGCGCCGAGACCAATCGGAAAGCATCGCGCACTGTAACGAGTTTCCCGTTTGGTCTCCGAACGGAAAGAATATGGTGTTTGCCTCGAACCGTGCCGAATTGTGGAGCCTCTTTTGGAAAAGGGTAGATGGTAGCGATGAGGCAAAACTGCTTCTTAAAAGCGATAGAGAGCTCCGGCCCACATCGTGGTCCCCGGATGGGCGGTCCCTCGCTCTGGATTCCAAACATCCCGTCTCCACGGAAGGGGGCACCGAGCCCATGTGGTCCGCCGACGGGAAAGAGCTCTTCTATCGCGTCGAGAATCAGATGATGACCGTCCGAGTGACGACAGAGCCTACGTTTGCGGCCGAGACGCCACGGCTTTTCTCCATCATCTTGTCCGCCCAGGTGACTTCCATTTCTTCCACCTCCCGATAACCTCTTGTCGATAGAAATTGCCGGAAACGCTCAGTCTCATCTACATCCAACTCGAAGTAAGTCTCGACGACATTGAGCAGCAAGAATTTCTGCGCATCGTCTAGAGGGCTCTTTTCAAGATACTCCTCTGACTCCGGCTTTGCCAGTCCAACGCTCATGTAGCGGAAACGAAGCCTCCTTGAAGAGCTGGTCGTGGCCCATGCTGACGTAGACGACAAAATGGGCAATAACTTCCCTCAAGGCAACAGAAAAATGAAATAGTTGAAAGGTCGGGTTGCGGAATGTGGATGTTGCGAGGGAATGTCAGGGAACGTGGAGCCGGTCGATGCCTTCCGGCCAAACCCGCTTGAAATCCTCGGGATTGAATGTCAGGAGACGGTCTGCTTTCGATTTCTGGGCCGCTCTAGAAATCAAAGCATCGTAGATGACGTCTCCAGACAGGCCCCGGTCCGACAGATCTTTTATTGTGGAACGGTAGTCGGCCACGGAGAGCGAGATGATCCGGCCGGTGGTTTCAACGTTCTCTTTGATGAGACGCCACGCCGTTCCAGGCGGGATCCTGGGGCTCACCGGCAACCGTGTGAGTACTGCGTAGAGCTCAGCTAAAGTGTGTGAGCAAACTACGAAATCGAACTCCTTAGCGATGGCTTTTTTGAGCCAGACGTAAGCTCGATGATGCATAGGGTGTGCTTCGACCATGGCCGCCACCAGCACCGACGTATCGAAGAGAACTGCGGTCATTTTGTAGGAATAGAGAGATCATCGAGGCGCTCTTCCCGTTGTTCTTGAACGGATTGTACGATGTCGCCGGTGGATGTGCAGGAGAAGACCAGGACCCCTTCCTTGTTGGTCACGTTGGGCTCGCCGTGAACCGGTTTCAGGAGGAGGCCCTCATCGTGCGCTTCGATTTCCAATTGAGTCCCGGGCGAAATACCTATCTCGGATCTGATGTTTTTGGGAATGAGCACACGGCCAAACCGATCGAGAGTCGTTTTGGAGCTCATATTGCCATTTTATAATGGCATTTGCCAATTTTCAATGGCAAGCTAAGAGAGGTTTCTAACGCTCGTGAAAGAGGAGATCATACTCCTCGTCATCGCCGCGGGGATTAGGGCTCTGGGTCCTCGAGGACAGGAGCCGGGAGACAGGATCGCCTTCCTTCAGTTCACCGGCCTGGTCATTGCTCTCTCCGTCCTCTGCCTCCTCCAAGTCCCAATGGCATAAATTGCCCGTGGTCCGCAAAAATCTATTGCGATGATGAGAGCCGACGAGGACGAGAGCTCTGCTAAATAGTTATAGAGCGTAAAGAGCCGCTGCGGTGTTGTGGGCGAGGACTCGGTCTTTGGTGACGATACAAACGGCCGGAGCTTCGAGGTGAGCCATGGTGGCCGAGTCATGGCCAACGCATTGCCCGAGAAGCAGTACCAGGTGAACTTTCTCCCGGTTCAAAAGCACCGCTTG
>SDBT01004136.1_pt1 | contig 24745 bp, 18 predicted proteins | sample 2277101 | NCBI WGS metagenome assembly SDBT01 (sample SAMN10404973, study PRJNA504765) | marine sediment metagenome | isolation source: marine sediment core GS10_PC15, 103 cmbsf | place: Arctic Ocean: Southern Knipovich Ridge | collected 2010 | reverse complement strand
CTCATGCAGCACTGGAAGTCTTGAGTAAAATCCAGCTTTCTAATCATCGGGCATATCTCTCCCATCGGCGTAACACTTTGCGGAAGCTTCTAGACACCTGAAACCATCGTTGTAGTACTAAGGGGTAGCAAAAAAATAACTTCCCATTCGTGAGATAACACTATTCATCAAGGGTGGGTAAACATTTTCTGATTTCATCAGAAAATGTTTACCCACTCCTACAAAAAAAGGAAGCTATTTTCTTACAGGCACTAAGTAATTGACAGAGTGATTCGTTTCTGCTAAAATATTTACCAATATTGTCGATAAATGCAGTCGTGATGCGGTTTAAAGAATATGCTTGGAAATCTTTCTCGTTGTGGAAGAAGCTATATCAGCTTGTCGCTAATCACACCCAGAAAGATATGGGAGGGATCTTGGAAATTGGGCGCAATCACAGTCCGCGACCTGAGAAAAGAGTTTAAGGTTTATCAGCACCGCGAGGGATTCTTCGGAGCTATACGCAATCTGGTATCCTCGGAACATTCCATAGTCAAAGCCGTTGATGGAATATCGTTTGACGTGGACGAAGGGGAGATTGTGGGATACGTGGGGCCTAACGGCGCTGGCAAATCCACTACTATCAAGATGCTCACCGGGATACTCGTTCCCACATCCGGCGAGATCAATGTGGACGGGCTGGTTCCATATAAAAGTAGGAAGGAAAACGCCCGACGCATGGGAGTAGTATTCGGACAACGGACTCAACTCTGGTGGGATCTGCCGGTGATCGAGTCGTTTCAGCTCCTCCGGCGCATCTACCGCGTTTCTCTTGATAGATATAGAGAGAATATAGATATGTTTAACGACCTGCTGAACATCGGCGAATTCATCAACACGCCTGTGCGCAAGCTCAGTCTAGGGCAGAGAATGAGATGTGATCTCGCCGCTGCTCTTCTCCATGATCCGGCTATGCTCTATCTCGACGAGCCTACCATCGGACTGGACGTGGTGGCAAAACAGCGGATCCGCTCCTTTCTTGCCGACATGAACCGCGAGCGCAAAACCACCATTATCCTGACAACGCACGATCTTTCCGACGTTGAGAAGCTCTGCAAGAGGATGATGATCATCGATCACGGGAAGATCATCTACGATGGAACTGTGGAGGAGATAAAGCGCCTCTATGGAAAAAAGCGGCGTCTGGTGGTGGATCTAGCGGAGGATTACCATGAGATCACCGTGCCCGGAGCCGAATCTGTCCGGTGCGAAAACCATCGGGCGTGGCTGCAATTCGACCGCGACCAGGTCTCCGCATCGGAACTCATCGCGCAGATAACGCAGAAGTATGACATCATCGACCTCACACTGGAAGAGCCAGAGATCGAAACTATCGTTGCTAGAATATACGAAGACGGAATAAACTTCCCGCCAAACTGATTCCTGCGCGTCAAACTTGACAGAATTCCAGCCTTATGCAATAATCTGTATGCACTATAGAGATGTATTCATGATCGAACAGAAGAGGGGCAATATGAAAACTTTTACATCGGAGCATCCGAAAAGAAGCGAGTATTCTCTTCGGGAGGAGGATTGGGCTATAGAGCTTTTCGTCCTTTTCCACCTGTTCACTTCACGATTGCCCAAAAGCGTTTATTCGCGCTCTCCACTTTCACCGATGTATTGAAGAGTTCTGAAATGGACTCACTGCTGATTATTTCTTCCTTTTGGCCTGAAGCGAATACCATCCCATCTTTAATGAGTAAAACATGGGTAATCCCATCCACGATTTCCTCGATATGGTGAGTAATAAGCAATACTGCTGGCCCGTTAGCCAATTTAGTCGTGTTGTCTATATGTTTCAGTAGGTTCTCTCTCGAAGGAAGATCGAGGCCTGCGCATGGCTCATCCAATAGCAGCAAAGCGTTTTCCGCTACACGGCTTCGTCCGATCATGCAGATTTGTCTTTTTCCTGTGGACATCTTGAAAAAAGGCACGTCAATAAGATCCTGACCATCCATTTGACCAAGTATTTCCAAAGCCTTCTGGCGCTTTTCATTCCCGATTTTTCCAAACAGCCCCATTTTCCCATACAGTCCTGACAACACAAGCTGCAAACCTGTCACTTTAGGATAGTATCTGAGCATGTGTTGGGTCAATCGCTCGCTTACTATCCCAATATGATTTCTCACTTCGGGGATGGCAATTTCACTCAACCAACCATTCACCAGAAACACCCGTCCCCTACTTGCCGGCTGATAGCCGATAGCCACCATCATCAACATGGTTTTGCCAGAACCATTAGGCCCAAGTATTGCCCAGTGCTCCCCCTTTTTGACTTCAAGATTAATATCTTTCAGTATTACTTTTTCCTCTCTCCAGAGGCTTATATCTTTCAGAATTAGTCGGTATTTGTCATGGCTGAAGCCATCTTTGATCATAAAATGTCTCCCTGACAATAATGCTATCTTGAAATATCTTCAGCAGTTCCTTCAATGATGTATTCTGCCAATAATATAACATTTCCTGGGATGGTTCATTTTCCAGTATAATTGAAGTAACACTTTCTGAATATGGCTGAAAATCCCCCCAGCCCCCTTGAGTTTCTCAGAAAGCTCAAGGGGGCTGGGGGGATTTTCCATGGAACAACATATATCATACTCAAAAGTGTTACCACAATTGTGAACCATGCCCTTATCTGTGCGTAGGAACATACTAAAATCTCCTTTGGTATTCTAGCCGAAATCCACCATTTTAACAAGGGGAAATTTGACAGGAATGACACGTCTGTTAAGATTTCTGTTGCATTGTAGAGATAATAGCGATAAAATGGAATGGTAATCACGAATGATACGATCAAGCTTTTAGAAAAATCTTGAGCAAAAGGGAAATGACGAATAACACGAATGTTATGTGATTTTATTAGCCACAGAATTTCACAGAAAAGCACAGAAATGACAAAGTAGTGCATTGACACCAAGGAGGAAAATCATTATGCCGACGATTGTTGATAGTAAACCATCGCCTGAATTTACGCCTGTTAGCTTGACCAGTATCTACAACAGGAACGGAGCCAGTTTTTCCGGGGATGAGCTGGCCAATGAAAGGTTAGCGGGGAGAAACCTGGCGCTGACCGGGGAAAATGTCGTTCGCGGGATTCCGTTTCATCTTGGGAACGCTGAAGGGAACAACATTCTGTTCCTCAAAGACGATGAAGTAATGCTTAACTTTGATGAGCCGATAACGTGCCGCTATCTGGTGATCATTCACACCGCCACTATAAAGAGGTCTGCGCCGGATGAGGATGGCATAACCCGCCCGGCGCGGGGCCAGACAATTCTGGGTGATAAGGCAGCAGATTACCAGCTTGTCTATGAGGACGCAAGCGCCGATCCTGTCGCCATACGCCGACGGTTCGCCATTGGAGAAATGAGCACAGGTTGGGGCGATGAGTGCTTCGAGGCAGTGCCTTTTGTAAAACGCACCGCGATCCCCACCATCTCAGAATTGATGAGCGCCAGGCAGCCTGCTGGAGCGTTCTTTGGAAATAGCCAGACGCGCGTTGGCGGAGACCCGGCGGGAAATCAGGTTCCAGTGAAATACTGGCTTTATGCGCTGGAAAATCAGAAACCGGGTCAGGCTGTAACAGGGATACGTTTTGCCCCATCCGACGACGCAGTGCTGCTGATACTGGGACTTACGGCCACAAATCTGGAGCAGAACCCCTTGCGCTGGGGACGACGCCAGAAAGCTCTCATCACGCTGCCAGCGGGGGTTGATATGGGGCAAATGGACGCGGCAGGGCGATTTGCGGGATTGAGCATCGATCTGGGGCAGATCATATCCGTGTCGCCGAAATTGGACTACGATAACGCTAATTGGAAAGATGGCTACAATAACAAACTGCCTGTCCGGACGAATAATCAGTTCGTTGTGGAATACTGCGCGCACCCGGCGGCGAGATTTACGGTCGCGTCGCGGACAAACATCCCCTTCCGCGTCAGCCACGCCCAAAGCGCAGACAATTCCGTCCCTGTGGTGGAACCGGTGGAACCTGCGGGGCAGGATGTCCTCGTAAAAATCGTCGAAGCCGCTAGCGGAAAAAAGGTCGCTGTGAAGCTCCACATCCACGGTGAGGCTGGCGAGTATCTACCACCGGCGGATCGACATCGCATCCCCAATCCATACTGGTTCGAGGACTACAGCCCGGCCTTTATCCACAACGGGATACATTTCTGCACGTATGTGGATGGCGAAACCCGAGTAAAACTACCGCTGGGCAATGTTTATATCGAAGTCTCCAAAGGGTTTGAGATCGAGCCTATACGGAAAGTTCACAATATCACCCCGGACACCAATGAAATCGTTATTGAGATCGAGCACGTGCTTCCGTGGCGGGAAAAAGGCTGGGTGTCGGCTGATACGCACGTTCACTTCCTATCGCCCCAGACAGCCCTGCTGGAAGGCGCTGGCGAGGGCGTCAATGTTGTCAATCTGCTAGCGAGTCAGTGGGGTGAGCTATTCACGAACGTGGGCGATTTTGATGGAGCCACTACTATCGGCAGCAAAGAGGCTGGCGGAGACGGCGAATACTTGGTGCGCGTGGGTACGGAGAACCGTCAGCATGTCCTGGGACACATATCACTCATCGGCTACAACGGTCGGATAATCACTCCGCTGACCACCGGCGGACCTGATGAGTCCGCTCTGGGCGATGAAGTGGAGGTCACGCTATCTCAGTGGGCGGAGCAGTGCAAAGAGCAGGATGGCATTGTTGTTCTGCCGCACTTCCCCAATCCCCGATGTGAAGGCGCTGCCGCTATCGTGCTGGAGCGCATCGACGCAGTGGAAATGACCTCACATGGCAGCCTGTACGGCGGAATTAACCCATATTCTCTGTCGGACTGGTACCGATATCTCAACTGCGGCTATTTTGTTGCAGCAGTAGGTGGAACCGACAAAATGAGCGCCACAACAGCGGTGGGAACTGTCCGCACCTATGCGCAGATCAAAGATGGCGACTTCACTTTCGACGCGTGGAAAAATGCAGTCCGCGCCGGTCGAACGTTTGCCACGTATGGGCCACTAATAGAATTCTCCGTTGAGGGACAGCCGGCCGGGAGTCGTATAGAGCTTAACGCCACTGGCGGAACAGTCGATGTGGAGTGGAAAATCGCCACAGTCACCATACCATGCACCAAAGTTGAGCTTGTGGTCAATGGCGAAACAAGAGAAGCGGTCAGTGTATCAGCCGATCAGCGGGAAGCTCAAGGGAGTTTTTCTGTCCGTGTGGACAAAAGCAGTTGGATCGCTCTCCGGGTGCGCGGCGGATATTCCGACAAGCGTGAGATGATCGCGGCTCACAGCAGTCCCGTAATGGTCAAAGTGGAAGGGACAGAGTTCATCGCTGCTGCCGATGCCATGACGATCCTTGAGCAAATTGAGGGAGCCATCGCGTTCGTGGATACCGTAGCAACTAAGGCTCAGGCGAATGCTTACAAAGCTGTAAAGATGACTCTCACCGCCGCTCACAGGGGATTGCACAACAGAATGCACAACGCCGGCGTATTTCACGATCATTCGCCGCTGGATGAGCATGAACACCCCGATCATGAAGGTTGATAAACACATTGGGGCACGAGTCGCGTGCCCCAATTTCCTGGATAGCCGACATTTGTCATATATTCAGGCTATCAAACAATATTGGGATGCAGGCGTTATACATAGTGTTAGTCTAATCGTAGTCAGACATAACCCATCAAGAGGAGGCGTTCAGCTATGTATAAGAAAGCAGGATTACTGGTAAATCTCATAATCATCCTGATCACTGTATTTTGGGCGCAGGACGTATTGTCGGATGGCATGTTGATTCCAACTAGACCCGATGCGCCTGCATTCGCTGTGAAGTATCATCGCGTCAACGTGAGTATTGACCAGCAGGTGACTCAAACGAAGATCGACCAGGTGTTCCGTAATGAAGCTAACCGGGAACTTGAGGGCACTTACCTGTTTCCACTGCCGAAAGGCGCTGTGGTCTCCGATTTTACCATGTATGTGGGCAATGAAGAGGTTAAAGGGAGGCTGTTGAAAAAAGAGGAAGCCCGGCGGATCTATGAGGATATTGTCAGAAAGCGCAAGGATCCAGCGCTATTGGAATATGTCGGGCGCAACACTTTCTATGCACGAGTCTATCCGATTCCCGCGCGTGGAGAAAAGCGCGTACTCATAGAATATTCTGAAGTGCTGAAAATGGACAGCGGTGTCTGCCGCTACGTGTATACGCTTGACACAGAGAGATTTTCCAGTAAGCCGTTGGAGCAAGTGGTTATAACAGTCGATATTAAATCAAAAGCGCCTATCAAAGCAGTCTACTCGCCTACACATGACGTTGCCATCTCCCGTCGGGACGATCATCACGTCCAGGTCAGCTACGAAGCCGCTGATATTAAGCCAGACGAAGATTTTATCGTTTATTATACAGTTTCTGAAAAGGACATTGGTCTGAGTTTGCTGCCCTATCGGGAATCGGGAGATAATGGTTTTTACCTGCTGATGGTGTCTCCGAGAGTTGAGTTGGGCGAGGAGGAATTGGGCAGCAAACACGTATCTTTCGTGCTGGATACCTCCGGGAGCATGGGAGCATCGAATAAAATCCAGCAGGCGAAAGATGCGCTGAAATTCTGCGTGAGCAGCCTGAATAAGCGGGACAAATTCAACATCATAGCATTCAGCTCGGCCGTCGAGCCATACAGATCTGAACTTGTGGACGCAGAAGAAAAGAATATCAAAGATGCGTTAAACTTTGTGAGCAAATTCGAGGCAAAGGGCAGCACAAACATAAACGAGGCCTTGCTGAATGCGCTTTCAGAATTTCATAAACGCTCTGACCCAAATATTGTGGTATTTCTTACTGATGGCCTGCCCACTGTTGGAGAGACCAGTATTGACAAGATTCTCGAAAACGTCAAGCAAGCCAATAAAGCTAAAGTAAGGCTTTTTGTGTTCGGCGTAGGATACGATGTCAATACTCACTTTCTGGATAAGCTGGCTCAAAATAACAAAGCCGCTTCGGAATATGTTCGCCCAAACGAAGACATCGAGGCAAAAGTATCCAGCTTCTTCAGCAAAGTCACCAGTCCTGTGCTGAGTGACATTGCCCTGGATTATGGAAGTATCATGACTTATGACCAGTTCCCGCGCGAATTGCCTGACTTATTCAAAGGAAGCCAGCTAATTGCATTGGGACGATACAAGAAATCAGGCGAAGCTGAACTTCGGCTATCTGGAACCGTCAGGGGAGCAAAACAAACTTTCATATACCAGGTGGAATTTCCCAGGCGCAACACCAAACATGATTTCATCCCAAGACTTTGGGCAGCGCGGAAAATCGGCTTTTTGCTGGATGAGATTCGGCTGCGCGGTCAAACTGATGAACTTGTGGATGAGGTCGTGGCGTTGAGCAAGAAATACGGCATTATGACGGAGTTCACGTCGTTCCTGATAGATGCTGACGAGGAGATGGCCAGACCGGAAGTAGCGAGAGGTATAGTAGGTGCGAAGATCCGCAAAGCCAACGAAGCTCAGAGAGGCTCATGGGCTGTCAGTCAGAGTCAGAATGTCTATAAGTATCAGAATCAAGCTCAGACTGTCAAAAACGTCTTCTATGATCAGGATGGTAAACAGGTTCAGATTGACAGCGTCAGGCACGTCGCCGGCCGAACCTTCTTCTATCGTAATGGAACGTGGATTGACGCGACTTACGTTAAAGGACAAGAGATCTTGCAGGTACAGAATTTCAGCGAGGCATATTTCCAGATTAGCCAGAATTCCGTTGATGTGAACCAATATCTGGCTTTGGGTCCCAACGTCATTGTGAATTTGGGCGGACAGGCAGTTCAGATCAGCAGCGAGGGACAAACTACGCTTACCCAGCGCGAGCTGGATGCGATTTCTGGCAATTAAAGGCAATGAATGTCCATTTTTTGTAGGGGTGGGTAAACACGGATACTACGGATTTTCACAGATTTGATCAGTGTTTATCCGTCCCAATCCGCGAAAATCTGTGTGCCATTCTGGGGTGAAATATGACAGAGATGATAATGTTTATCCTCAAATTAGCAAGATAAGGAGAAGACGGCCATGAAAGTTATATGGGAAGGCATCATTTTAGGATTATTCTTAATTCTCTCTCTTAATAGAGTTGGCTTAGCTTCTGACATAAAGAAAGCTGATGAGCTATTTGATAAAGGGACATTTCAGGAGGCATTAAAGGAATATGAACTGGTATTCAAAGAGGCCGATGATCAAGAGGTTCGCTGGAAGGCATTTTTCAGAGTCTGCGAGTCTTTAGCCCATCTTTTCCGCTATGGAGAAGCAGCGGAAAAGCTAGTCACAACGCCTGTCCCTGGCCAAATGCCCCACCATGCCCGCGTTCTGATTCTCAAAGCTGAGATACTCAGGAATTTCCTAATGCAATATTCATCTATCCAGAGAGGGGATGTAATAGATGAGGAGGAAGGTAAGGACGTTTTTCGCCTGACCCCTGATGAGATAAGGGATGAAATCAGGAGAGCATACAAGCAGCTTTGGGAATCACGAGATAAGCTTGTAAAGATGGATATAAAGAAGGAGAAATACTTTCTTGACGTTAAAGATATTGATTTTGGCATGTATCCAACGCTGTTTGATTATTTGATTTTAAGCTGGACGGATTTCCTGCTGACAACAGAGGTTTCATACGTAACTGAGGGAAGTGTCAAGCCAGAGGCGGATATGCTCCTGGTTGAGAAATTCAAACAGCCAGTTGATCTGGACAACTCGCCGGCGTTAATAGCAGCGGAACTGATGGAAGAAGCAAGTAGATTTAAGCAAAAAGGTCGTCTTGAAGCGGCTGAACGATGGAGAATAAAACGACTTTTGCTCCCCACAAAATATACTAATTTATTTGATTTGAGGGATCTGGCAGAAGATAGAACTCGATACGATTATAGTGACATGCAGGAATACAACGAACGTGCTAAGAATATACTTCTTAAGTGGATGGCAAAATTCAAGACAGATGAAGCCAGAGCAGAGGCAGGCTATGAAGCAGCAGTAATACTGAATGGCGCTTATAAATTAGCGGAAGCAGTGGAATTATGCAAGAAAATAGAGAAGAGTTTTTCGGGTACTCATGCCAGCGGCCGCGCCAAAATCTTACGCTCAAGAATTCAGGCTCCCACGCTCAGTCTCCAGGTAAAAACTGTTATGCCACCGGCTAATGAGGCATTTACTATAACCACAAAGAACCTCGAAAAAGTCTATTTTCGCATTTATCAGGTGAATCCTCAGCAACTTAAAGATGAATTTATCAGTTATCGCGCGAAGGAGTATGGCCGCTCTTATGACCGTTTTGATGGCTGGTCTAATGTATTCAACCTTAATTGGTCTTATCAGGATTGGGGCAAGAAGTGGCTCAAATCATATTTGTCGGGGAAAGCTCCCTATAAAGCATGGAACGCCAAGACCGGGGACAAGGGTGATTACACAACAGTCTCCAAAACAGTAAGTCCACCAGAGTTACATACAGGGATTTATCTGGTTCTAGCTTGTGGAGATAAATCTTTTAAGATGGGCAGTTCTCTTCTTTCAGCTTGTTTTCTCAATGTCACTGACTTTGTGCTCATAGGCACGTCAGGATTTACTACCAGAGTTGAGGATGCCTATTATGATTTTATAGAAACTGGCGGCGCTGACAGTATCAATGACGAAGGTTTCCACTTTTATACTATAAATGCAGAAACGGGAAAGCCTGTAGATGGAGCGGGTCTGGATGTTTATACATATTCATCCCGGCAGCCAAGGAGAAGTTTTTTTGATATTAGAACAGGAGAGAATGGACTTGCTTCTTTATCCTTACCAGTCAGTGTTTCTCCTCACGCTCGTAATCATTATAATGTAGATCCTCTTGCCAAATACAAGGATTCCTTTTCCTATTGGGAGCGAAGCCAATCCCTCAATTACTCCTCGCCCAGCCCGGTAGTGGTTTTTATTGAGATGGACAGACCCATATACCGTCCCGGGCATAAGGTGCAGGCAAAGGTAGTCGCAGTCTGGCGGACGCCACAGGGATTCAGGACTTTGAGCGATGACGACAGGCGATCTGTAACGTTTTCTGCTTCTGATCCCAACAGAAAAGAATTCTTCACCCAGAACGTTGACCTGAACGAATTTGGCAGCGCAAATGTGAGTTTCGAGATACCGCAAGGGAGGTTACTTGGTAGATACACGTTGAGCGCTCGATGCAGCGTAGGTCGTTTTGATAATGCTGCCAGCGCCTATTTTTCTGTAGAAGAATATAAACGGCCAGAGTTTGAGGTTGTGCTCAAACCTGCCGCTGAGGCTTGGAAGTATAATGAACCGGTGGAGATTGAGGGAGAGGCTACATATTACTTCGGTGGGCCAGTGCCGGATGCGCCAATTAAATACCGCATTAAGCGGCAAACGTATATCCCGTGGTATTATCGCTACTGGTTTGAGCAAAGCTACTCAAGCAATGATCAGGAAATCGCAACAGGCGACATCAAGACTGACGATGAGGGGAACTTCACTATTCCCTTTACCCCTACCCCGCCGCCGCAGCAATACGGAGGTAACATCCCTAACATCGCCCGATTTATAGTTGAGATTGAGGGACGTGATTCCGGTGGAAGGACTATTGAGACTCAGGAGTCTTACAAAGCTGGCAAAAATGCTATATATTTTGTGATTGAGCCGAGGAAGGGATTCTACTTAGAAAAAGAGACAATAGAAATTGATTCAAAACGTCTGACTATCAATGATACTGCGGCGCCAGGAGTAGGTAGCTATGAAGTTTTCGCTTTGGCCGATACCCCCGCTAGTTCTCAAGGATACAATTATAGGGGATATTGGGGATGGATACCGCCTCTGGATGCCCAGCTAAAGGATGTTCCGAACGGCAGATTGGTATCCTTAGGGAAAGTTAACCACGACAAAGAGGGTAGAGGTACAATAGAACTCCCATCTCTATTTCAGGGCGCGTATAGAATCATTCTGAAATCTCAAGATCAGTGGGAAACGGAGATTGAGCAAAGCAAAATCTTTGTGGTAGCGAAGAATTTAGACGAGGCGGTACCTGTAAATGCTGCCTCTGTTACGCTGGTAGAGAAAAATGAATATGAAATAGATGATGTAGCTCGACTCGTCATTGGATCGGGATTAGGCTCTGGCGTGTACCACATTGAACTCTGGACAGGAGCGCATCTCTTAAGTCACCAACTCATTGATGGTAATCAGCCGGTAAGATTAGTCGAAATTCCTGTGATAGAGAAGATGAAGGGCGGCTTTACCTTGCGCTGGTTCGGCGTAAAAGAATTTGATGTTCACTATGGACAGGCGACAATCTCCGTTCCCTGGAAGGAGAAAAAACTAGAGGTCGTCCTCGATCCCTTCAATAAAGAATTAGAGCCTGGCGAAGAAGTTAGCTGGGGAGTAAAACTTAATGACGCAAAAGGCCAGCCTGTAAGAGGTGAAGTCCTTGCCCTGATGTATGACCGCTCACTTGAATATTACATCACATCTCACAATCTCTGGCTGGACAGCCTCTATACCTTACGGGCTACACCAGCTTCCTGGGCCTATACTGTGCTTCAGCAATACGCCAAAAATCTACCTGTTACAGAGGGTTTGCTTGATGAACTGCTTAACGCCTTTCGCCGGCGACCAGAGGAGCCAAGGCTTCCCAGTCTGCGCACGTGGAGAACCTGGGCAAAGGGGAGTTATTATGGGCTGCGCAAGAATATGGTTATGCGGGAGAGTGGAGCGGTTCCCATGTTAGCTCCTATGTCAGCTCCTATGGAGGCAATGGATGCTGTCGCTGGCGCAATGATGGAGGAAAAAGCTGAACTGGAGTTTAATGGATTGGGAGGCGAAGAGGCGGCTAAGAAAGTGGAGACAAGGAAAGAATTTGCTGATACCGCCTTCTTTAAGCCACACATTGCTATGGGGAAAGATGGTACAGGCGTGTTTTCTTTTACTGCTCCTGAGCAATTGACAAGCTGGAGAATAAAGCTATTTGCCTTCACCAGTGATGTAAAAGAGGGCACTTTAACGGAAGAAGCCGTTACCAAAAAAGACCTCATGGTGCGCGCAGACCTGCCGCGGTTTTTCCGCGAAAAAGACAAGGGCACGGTAACTGCCATTGTGCATAACGAATCAGATAAGCCTCTTGAGGGCGAATTGTTCATTGATATAACCGAAGATGGTAAGACGATCAACAAGCAGCTAAAACTCGAAGACGGCAAAAAGCGATTTAAGATAGAGCCTCACAGCCTGGTCAGTTTCAACTGGATGATAGAAATTCCCCACGGTGTAAGTATGTATAAGGTTCGGGTGGTTGCAGTGGCGGATAAGCTCTCTGACGCCGAGGAAAGGGAACTGCCTATTCTTCCCTCAAGGCAGAGGCTTATTGAGTCTGCGCTCGTTGTATTGTCAGGAAGCGAATCAAAGATATTAGAGATTTCCCTCAAGGATGATCCCACGCGGATCAATGAATCAATGGTTCTTCAGATCGACCCGCAGCTTGCTTTGAGCATATTGAATACAATACCATTTCTTGTGGAGTATCCTTATGGATGCGTCGAACAGATACTAAATAGGTACGTACCATTAAGCATCATCAATGAGGTCTACAAAAAGTACCCGGCTATCCGAAGAGCAGTGGACAAAATTCCCGACCGTAAAACGCCAACTCCGCCCTGGGAAAAGGACGACCCCAGACGGCTGATCACACTGATGGAGACGCCCTGGATTTGGCAATCAGAGGGACGCCCCACTAGCTGGCCAATAATTGATATGCTTGATCCAAAAATAGTTGAGGAGCAGAAAAGAATAAACTTCGATAAGCTAAAAGCGGCTCAACTCGCGAACGGCGCTTTCCCCTGGTGGCCGGGCGGAAGACCTGACCCCTACATAACCCTCTATGTTCTTGCAGGGTTGGCCGAAGCAAGGCGTTATGGAGTTGAGGTGTCCAAAGATATGATTCAGAAAGCCCTCAGGTACGTTAATAAAGAGATTCCACTGCTGTTAAAAGCGGAGGAAAGGGCACTTTCTATTGTCTCTTATGCAGCCTACGTCGTCACATCTTATCCGCCTGAAGAGTTTTCCGAGGCCAAAAAAGGTTATCAGGCAGCTAAGTCCTGGGTAGTGTTTCTGGAGCGGCATATTCACGCGTTGACACCGTTTGGGAAAGCCTATCTCGCCTATACTTATCTTCGCCTGGGAGATAGAGAAAAAGCTGAAAGTATACTGGATATGGCGATGGACGGGGTGAGGGAAGATCCTATCGCTGGTGTTTACTGGACGCCGGAGAAATATTCCTGGGTGTGGTATTCTGACACCGTTGAAAAACACGCCTTTTTCTTACGCACTTTGCAGGAATTACGTCCCGAAGACAAGCGCATTCCGGGAATGGTTCAGTGGCTACTTTTCAGCCGTAAGGGTACGGTATGGAAATCCACCAAAGCCTCAGTTGCGGCTGTCTATGCCCTTCTTGATTATCTGAATCAGCGAGGCGCTTTAGCCAGCGATGAAACATTCAAAGTGAAATGGGGCAAGAAGACATACTCTGAAGTTGTGAAAGCGGACGATTGGCTGGATGAGCCAATCCGCTGGCAGGAAACAGGTTTTGAGATAACACAGGAAATGAGTAAGGCTGTGATTGACAAAGAAGGGCCAGGCCTCGCTTTTGCCAGCATGACGTGGATATATTCCACTGACCAGATTCCCGAAGCCTCAAGTCCGGGCATGTTGGAGCTTAAGCGCAAATTTTACCGAAGGGTAAAGGAAGGCGACTCCTATCACCTGAAGCCCATAAAATCCGGCGAAGAAGTTGCTGTTGGCGATCAGATAGAGGTGCAGCTTAAGATCAACACGCGAAGCCAGTTTGAGTATATGCACCTCAAGGATCTCAAAGCAGCCGGCTTTGAGGCTGAAACACTTCTAAGCGGCTGGAAATACGACCCGCTCTGGTTCTACGAGGAGCCGCGAGATTCACTTACCAATTTCTTTATAAGCTGGCTTCCGCATGGTGAGTATATCCTGCGCTACAGATTGAAACCCACAAAGCCCGGAGTTTATCGCATAGGCGCTGCTACTTTGCAGTCCATGTACGCGCCGGATATGACCGCGCATAGTGCAGGATTTATCATCAATGTTGTGGAATAGAAAGAATTATGAGGATTCAGCATAGTATTTTTGGGAGGACGGCAAATGCAGATAAAGATGGCTCAGTATGGTATCGCCCACGCTCATGCCTCTGGCAAGGTAGATGCGATGAAAAGAAACCCAAACGTTGGTTTCTGTGGCATATTTGAGCCTGATCCAGAACTCCGGGTGGAGCGGAGAACGGCATCAGCGTATAAGGATGTCCACTGGTTTGAATCCAAAGAAGAGATGCTGGACGACGATTCCATTATTGGCATTGCGGTGGAAGGGTATGTTTACGATAATCTTGCTTTTGCGAGGGAAGCGGTCGAACGAGGAAAACACGTCTGGCTGGATAAACCAGCAGGCAGCGATCTGGAAGAATTTCGCAAGATTCTGGTAATGGCACAGGAGAAAAGTCTGCTTGTCCAGATGGGATATATGTTCCGATACAATTCGGGGTTCCGGTTTGTATTCGACAGAGTGAGCGATGGCAGCCTGGGTAATATATTCGCTGTGCGTGGCAGAATGTCCAGCAATTTGCCAGAGAGTTCTCGAACACAGTTGGCGCAGTTTCAGGGCGGCATGATGTTCGAGTTGCTTGGGCATCTTATGGACATTGTTGTTGCTTTGCTGGGCAGACCAACTAAGGTAACCTCTTTCCTGAGAAACGATCTGGGCATCACACCGGGGTTCTCTGACAATACGGTGGGTGTGTTTGAATACGAAAACGCTATAGCGATTCTTGAGTCGGCAGCAATGGAATTTGCATCCCGGCGGTTTGAGGTCTATGGCACCAAAGGCAGCGTCATATTGGAGCTAATGGAGCCGCCGGGCATAAGGTTGTGTCTCAGCGAGGACCGCGGCGATTACATTAAGGGATGGCAAACGGTGGAAAGGGAGAAGCATCCCCGGTATGACGGAGAACTGGTGGCGCTGGTGGCTGACATCAAAGGCGAAAAATCGCCAGATCGATCCCTGTACCATGAGTTGATCGTGCAGGAAACTGTGCTCAGAGCATCAAGAGGCGTTGAGGGTTATCTGCTGGCGGATGTGGATGATTTCCTCAAGTGATGGATACTGTTGGCGAATCCTGAATTGCTATTCGGTCGGGGTTGGAAAGATACTGTTGGCGAATTCGTTCTACGCCGCAAGTGGGAAAGAGTACCACAAGCTACCAGCTTGTTCTTACTGCACAGATATTTCAGAAATAGCAAGCTGCACGTTCTACAAAGGAATTCGCCAACAGTATCAGTGATGTAGGAGAATAGTCTTATGAAGACCATGTCTGGCAAAGAGCGGCTAATGAGAGTATTCCGACAGCAGGAAACTGACCGCATGCCCATCTGGCTGTGGGGTGTTGATCCCATGTTCCCATCGCGCAATTCTTCCTGGGCTACGCTCTATGAATTGGTGGAAAAATATGAATTGGATATTATGCGCAGTTGGCATCCGAGACCCAAAGCTCCAGTCAAACAACCCAAAACCCCGCCCGAGCCTGCGCCGCAGCTGGAAAGACGACAATCAGATAAGCCTGATATGTGGGAACATGAACGCGTAACGAAAACGCCAAAGGGCGATCTCACACAGATCCATTATCAACCCAAAGATGGAAGCCCTGGATATATAAAGAAGCATCTTATAGAAACTGTTGAGGATGCGGAAAAATGGCTGTCAATACCACACCGTATTGTGGAGCCTAGCGTTGAGGTGGAATCATATTTTGAGCTAAAGCGCAGAACTGGCGATAGAACGATGCTGATGGTGGGTATTGGCGAAGCCATGTACTCCATACAGGCGCTAATGGGTTCAGAAGTCTACAGCATCTGGATGGTGATGGAGGCCGATCTCCTCCACGAGATGATAAGGCGTTCATACGAGCGGATCGAGAATCTGGTCAAGTATTACCTCGCCCATGACGTTGGGGATTACTATGGCTGGGTTGGTCCTGAGCTTTGCATTCCGCCGCTGGCTTCCCCGGAGGACTTCCGGGAGTTCGTTTTCAGGTATGATGAACCCATAATCGACCTTATTCATGATGCAGGGAAATTGGTCTGGGTTCACTGCCACGGTGATATGGAAAAGGTTCTGATAGATTTCGTGGATATGGGTGTGGATTGCCTGAATCCCATTGAGCCGCCGCCTGTTGGAGGATTGACTTTAGCGGAAGCAAAGGAACTCATTGATGGTCGTATGGCACTCGACGGCGGAGTACAGAATGGCGACAATGATCTATTAGAGCCAGAGGAAATGGTAAGAGTAGTGGAAGAAACAGTGGCAATGGGCAAGCCTGGCGGCTGCTTTATCCTTGGCCAAACAAGCAGTCCCACAACCTGGCCAACATTAAGCGAAAAACATATCGCGAACTACAGGGCTTTCGTAGAGACCGGAGTCCGATTAGCAAGTTACGATTGACAGCAAAACTTGAGAATCTTTCCTGGAACTTACTTATGACGTCTTGGTGAAATTAAGCTCGTGAATTCCTGCGCAGGTTTTGTCATCCCTTAGCTCCAGACGAACTGTGAGTTTGCCATCTGTAACCACGACCTTCACATCCGGAGTTGATCTCAGTTCGTGGTCGAGTTCATAGGTACCTGCATCCACACTTTCCATGGACACATTCTGCCAGGTTTTTGCATATACATCACCGATTCTCGCTCCCACAAGATACCGACCGTTCTCCACAGCTATCTCAAAATCGAAATAGTTGTCGGGGTTGACCGCCGGACTCGGACTTCCCTGAAACATTACTTTCTGCAATTTCGCGCTTTGATCGGGCTTGCCTCCATCATCGGGTATAGATGTCTCCACCTTCCCAGCAGTACACCAGTTTCCCAGAAGCCACCCATAGCCCAATATGTCGTCGTATTGGTTCAGGTGCTGTCTGTTTCCACGCGTCCAGTATTGCCCACCAAATCTGAAACTGCCGCCGATCCATACCTTCGGACGTGGCTCCAGATCACCATGCCAGAGTTCATACATCTGCGGGAATGTGTTCAGAAGATACTCGAAACCCGCGTATTCTATTGACTCTTTGCCATATTTCCGCACGGTGAAGTGCAGGTGTCCCCATCTGCCATCGCCCCAGATATAGGCCAGTTTCTGTCCTCTGGAAACACGCTGCCCCGGCTTGACCAGCAGTTTGTGGCGATTGACGTGGCTGTAGGAGAAAGTCAAATCTGGATCATTATCACTCTGGATAAACAAGCGTGTCTCAATATTGCTTCCAGTAGTATTAATGATGTCGCGAACCATCCCATTTTCAGGAGCAATCAGAGCATGAGTTTCCTTGCCTCGATCATTACTCATATTAATATCAACGCCCTCATGCGAGCGGTCTGGAAACAGATACGCGAACATATGGCTGTTCTCAGACATAGTCCAGTTGAAATCGTCCTCACGATCGATAGGGAAGATGTATTCCTCAGGATTCAGAAGCGGCTGGGCAGGATCAGACAGGCAGAGAAGCGCGTCCCTCGTCAATGCCGCGTGTACGTTCCCGTTCTTCTCAGGTACGGTGAATTCAGCAATATTTCGGTTGTCGGCAGCGAAAACCCGGACATCGTTAATAACCTCTGGCAGAGCGCGCCGAGCCACAATAAGCTCTCTCTGCTGGCCATCAACTTCGATTGTGCAGAAGTTATTTTCCAGTGAGATCAACGTGGCAGTCTTGCCCAGATATGTGAAGCTCTCACCGATGGCAAGATCCACATAGACAGCGTTACCCCATGTCTGACGAACAGTGTTAGCCAGTGAAGTCATTTTCCCACCTCAACTATCACACGTCGGTAGCCTGTCAACGGTGGTGAACCATCGTCTTCAACTTCCAGAATTACGTGGATGGTCTTGCCTGCCGCGTCAGACGGCACTTGCAGGCTTGCTTGTATCAAGGTATTGCCAGTAATAGGGACAGTAGACTCATATGTACCAGCTTCCGTGTAAACCCACCATTTGTAGGAGAGATCGTCGCCATCAGGGTCACTCGATCCTGATGCGTCCAGACTCACAATGTCTCCGGGGGCGGCGGAGATTCTCAGGGGATTGCGGGAGCTATCACTGTTTACTATGGCTGTGGGATTGTGGTTGGCTTCTGAGTAGCTTTTCACACACCAATCCATCCGAGCCTGAAAATCGCTCTGGAAATCCGGCCGCCAACGCCAGACAGTTGCTCTGCCGCTGGTTTCATCGCCAACAGTGTCCTCTGCATCCTGATAAAACCTTCCGTTGGGGCTGAATCGCCCTCCCCATCCGCCGGAGCTTGGCTCAGATGGCACATGCAGGCCATTCTCATGGAAGTAGAGCCATGAAGGGGTATCGCCTTCTTTCAACGTACTGTGAGGGTTCGGGCCTGTCCACGTCTTGGGTGGGTAGAATTCGCCCAGAGGGCCATGACCGTGGCGCACATGCGTATCTATCCAATCGCGCGAGGTCAGTGATTCATCGCCGCCTATGAACATACCGCGATAGCACGAGTGCATTTTATCATCATCCCGGGCGTGGTCGAGGATGTAGAACAGATCAGGGAAATTCTTCCTGATCCAGGGTCCTGTGTCGTCCTGATCGCCGATTGCGTGGACACGAATTTTTGATATAAAGCGGCTGAGTTCCGACTGATTGCGCTCGTCGCGAACTCTCAATAGCGCCTGCGCCAGATCAGCAGTTCCGCCCCACACATTGACGTCGACAGGACGCGGATCGGGTTTATCCACAACGGAGATAATCCACTCAGATCCCTCCGTATCTTTTCCCACACCGATGAGATCCGACACGTCATCGGTGCGGCTTGGATGTGGAATATCTGCCTTCCCTCGTTTCAGCACGCTTTTCAGATATGCTTCGGCAGGATAGTCGCTGGCATGTTTGAGGAGATTTCCCCGCACTTGACCATAGAGGCTGATCATATCCCGAACCATATCCATCTGACCCGCCGGAGAAAGATCGCCATGCCTGCCACTGTGATTGAGCCAGTGTTCCGGGATTATCCCCACAATGTCAAACTCATTGGAATACGTCAGGAGACGCACCAGAGATTGTTCATCATCCGGGTCGCCGCCGATGTCAGTTAATACCAGCAGTCGTGGTTTATTGCCTGTCCGAAAACCGTCGGTTGAGTAGGGCGCAGACCGTATCGAAACCAGGTTTTCAGATAGTTCCTTAGTGTTTTTCATATCCTTGCCTTGAGATGCCCCCAGGTTACGGTCAGTGCATCTGAAGGCTCCACCGACTGACCGATCTCGCCGACCGCCCAGAGAATGGAGCGTTCCACCAGCGTCCATCCATCTTCTGTCAGAGCTAATGGAGTGTCGTCAAAGAGGAACATCGCGACGCGACGGGCGGGTGCTTTACCTTTATCTGTCTGAGCACCTGATTCATAGACAGCAAGGGTGGCGTTCCCGGTACTTTTCACCGTTGCCAGCACCTGCGCATCTCCCTCAAACGCTGATGCAGACATAAACACCACCGGCTGGGATGTGATTACCACATCACCCGTAAAACCTTCCGTGATCACATGGCCGGGATTCTCAATAACAATAGTGGTATCAATATCAGTTTTGGATTGAGTGCCGTCCGCTACAAACCCCATGTCATCCCAGATCCAGGCTTCGTTGACTATGACAGGTACAGAAACGTCATTATATCCATCAGCAACATTGCCGCTGGTGACCGATTCCGTAACCATGACAACAGCAGCGTCGGTCAAGTCAACAGGATCCGGTTCGGCTTCACTATGGACTTCTACCTCAAAGCCCATTTGTGTTACGAAATCTGATATTGCCTGTTCGTTTCCGTTCAACCCACCACTAGCGGTAATCATGATAAACTTTCCATCCGCCAGCACTGAACCTGCGAAAAGAAACATTAGAGTTAAAATGGTAAATGACCAACGACGCATTGTATTGCCTCCTCAATTCAAAATGTTAAGCAATCATAACCAATGTCATATGATGATACCAGCCGCGCCAGCTCCGCATGGCATAGTGGTTCATCACCAGCAGGCTCAGTTCCCTTGCGTGGGAATCCACTGCCATCCATGATGATGCAACCATCTGGATGTCCCACTGGATGTCCCAGAGTCTCTTGAGCAATGAGTTGATGTTCCATCAACACTGCATGATCATCCCAGGGAGAAGTTCCTATGAAATTCTGCATGGCACGTTCGTTCTTCTCTCCCACGCGACGCGCTATTGCGTTGGTGAAGCATTTCGGTTCATCGCGCATTAGTGTGATAGACGGATAATCCTGGGGGTTATAGAAATATCTCCTATTCGGTTATAATGAGGTAAAGAGATGTAATCTAACCCTCAAAGCCGAACAGGAGGTAACAATGTATATTATAACCCCTAACCCAGAGACAATCAAGGCTTCTGAAACCCACAATAACTCAGATATAGACGATACAGCTACAGAACTATTGGGCTTACGTGAGTTTGTGGTTGAATCGTATGACATTGATGAATCCAAACAAGAATCCAGATTCTACTGTCGTGTCCAGTTTGATTACTGGGATATTTACCCAAAAAGTTGGACACTTGGGTATTGTGTTGAAAGAAGACTTGACTCTCCCAGGGAAATAGATGTTATAATGATCCCAGGGAGGTAGAAAATGGCAAAGAGATATTCACCAAAACTGAAGTTTCAGGTAGTGCTAGAGTTGCTGAAAGGGGATAGGACACCAAGTCAGGTAGCCAGAGCATACAATGTTCATCCCAACTCAGCAGGTTTGTGGAGGCGAGCTCTTCTAGAGAAAGGTCCGGAGATATTCTCCCAGGATAGCGTTGTTGCGGAATATGAAAGACGGCTCGCAGACCTTGAGCAGTTGCTTGGGAAGAAGGAACAGACTGAGAGCATCTTGCCCTCAATCAACCACTATGCTGCTTTTCGCTCTAGTGTGAGATGCTGCCATAGCTCCAGATACATGTCTCTCCCTATCCATATCCCCCATCCTTGCCAGAACCATTGACTCAACTGTGGATTTACGATGGGCGATAGCATGGGTGGTATACTTCTACCCAGAAAGCATCCGTCATTCAGAATCGTGCCGTGAGACTGGGAATTCTGACAAATATGCGATGTTGGCTGGACATGCTAGCCTGATCAGTGGATAATTAGGTCTTCTGGTAGGGAAAGGACACGTACTTGGTGGTGTGGAAGGGGCGGCGCATATCACAGTATTAGATTTTACTGTTGATCCGCCGAAGATATGGAGGTATGATATCCAGGCATGGCTGAGTTATGTTGGTCCTATACATAGTCTACTGAGAACGCTGAATTGCCAAATGTAATCATCAATTGATCCGTCTCCTGATTCGATTCCAATTAATACGCAAAATTGGCGCAAACCCAGATTTAATGCAGATCCTGATCTAGCATTGTCAAGTTAGTTCGCCAGAAAGGAAGAAGACTCAAAATGGAATTGGGCGTCGTTGGATTACCGAATGTTGGAAAAACAACCCTATTTAACGCTCTGACAATGGCAGATGCAGAGGTAGCCAGCTATCCCTTCTGTACTATTGACCGGAATGTGGGGATGGTGGAAGTGCCAGACGAGCGCCTGCTGAAATTAGGAAACCTGCTATCGCCCCCAAAGACGACTCCCACAGTGATGGAATTCGTCGATATAGCAGGTCTGGTCAAGGGTGCAAGTCATGGAGAGGGATTAGGAAATGAATTTCTGGGGCATGTACGGAACGTAGATGCAATAGTTCACGTGGTGCGCTGCTTTGAGGATGAAAATGTCGCTCATGTATCCGGGCGCGTTGACCCGGTAGTTGATATAGATGTAGTAAACACCGAACTAATAGAAGCAGATTTGAAAATTATGGAGAAGCGGCTGGATAAAGCCGATAGAGCCGCAAGGACAGGTGTAAAGGATATTATAGAAGAGGCCGCTTTCCTGGAAAAACTTGCAAATCTTCTGAAATCGGGAATACCAGCACGGGAAATGCAGTTATCTGAAACGGAGAAGAGGATAATAAAGGATTTTCAGCTTTTGACGCTCAAGAAGATGTTATATGCGGCCAATATAGATGAAAATTCACTAGAGGATGATCATGATCCCGCCCTGGAGGCAGTAAAGCGTATCGCGCGGGAACAGGAAACTGAACTGTTCGTAATCTGCGCAAAGCTGGAGTCCGAATTAGCTGAACTGGACCCTGATGAGCGCCAAGCGTTCCTGGTTGAAATGGGGCTGGAGAAGTCCGGTTTGGAGAAGTTGATCGTCGCTTCCTATGATCTGCTGGACCTGATAACATTTTTCACCGCAAATGAAACTGAGCTTAGAGCGCGAACGATCTCAAGAGGTACGCTGGCGCCGCAAGCCGCCGGGAAAGTTCATTCGGATATGGAAGGCGGCTTCATCAGAGCAGAAGTCATACATTATGAAGACCTGGTCGCTGCTGGTTCCATGAAGGAAGCCAGAGAGCATGGGCTGATGCATCTTGAAGGGAAAGAGTATGTGGTTCAGGATGGCGATATGATGTATTTCCGCTTCCAGGCATGATGGATTCATTTGGGTGAGGATGCACAATGGCACTGCTCTTTGAATGGAATAATGCAAAAGCTGGGCAAAATCTTAAGAAACATAGGGTCTCATTTGAGGAAGCTTCTACTGTATTTAGGGATCCGTTATCTTTGACCATCAATGACCCATCCATTCAAATTATGAGGAGCGTTTTATTATTGTTGGGGAGTCAATTCAAAGTCGTCTGTTGATCGTCGTCCACACAGAAAGAGGAGACAGTATTCGCATCATTAGTGCGAGGGTTGCAGCACCCCGTGAGAGGAGGAGCTGTGAAAAGGACAGTGAATGATTCAGAAATGCTAGATGAATATGATTTCAGCAAAGGCATACGGGGTAAATATGCCCAACGCTACGCCGCTGGTAGTAACGTGGTCGTGATTTCTCAAGACGTGGCGGAGGTTTTCCCTGACTCTGAGTCGGTCAATGAAGCCTTACGTATGCTTATCAAAATAGCTCAACGAACAAAGGAAGCCAATGCCTAATACTGCTCTGTAAATAGCGTTCAGTATAGAAGAGTGGAATCTGTGTTAAACCGTATGATTAGTGGTTCAGCAGGAGCTTCGCCCTCCCAACTGCGTTTTAGGGATAACAGCAAGTTTTACAAAGTTTTTTGTAGAGGTGGAGGTTTATGGAAGAGATCAGAAAAAATAACGTTCAGCAAGAAAAGCTTGTTGAAGATGAAGATGCCGAAAAGAAAGAAACAGAAGAAACAGAAGAAAAGGAATTGACTGCTGAAGAAGAAATGACTGTGATGCAGCAGGAACTGGTAGATGCAAGAGATATGATGCTGCGGCTGGCGGCAGAACTGGATAATTATAAGAAACGCACTGCAAAAGAGCGAATATCTCTGGTCAAATACGCAGCACAGAGTCTAATACAGGAACTGCTTTCTATTCTGGATAATTTTGAGCGAGCTATCGAGTCCGCGAGTGAGTCGAGGGATTTTGATTCATTTCTTGAAGGCGTGGAACTGATATTCGGGCAGATGTATGATGCGCTGGAGAGAAAAGGGGTTAGCAAAATCGAAGCCCTGGGCAAGACTTTTGACCCCAATATTCATGAGGCTATAGCGCAAGTGGCTACCGAGGAGTGCCCCGAGAATACTGTTATCGAGGAACTTCAGAAAGGATATATGCTGCATGATAGAGTCATCAGACCATCAAGAGTAGCGGTATCCTGCGGGATCAAGGAGGAATAGATATGGCCAAAGTGATAGGAATAGACTTGGGGACAACGAACTCGTGTGTAGCGATACTGGAAAGCGGAAACCCGGAAGTCATCGCGAATACTGAAGGCGCTCGCACAACCCCATCTGTGGTAGCCTTCACCAAAGAGGGCGAGAGACTGGTGGGACAGGTAGCCAAACGACAGGCTGTAACCAACCCGGAGAATACCATCTTCTCCATAAAGAGGTTTGTGGGCAGGAAATACAACGAAGTAGCAGAAGAGATAAAGAAAGTGCCATACAAAGTGATTTCCGGGAGCGGCGGCAATGCTGTGGTGAGTGCAGGTGGGCAGGAGCAGATGCCACAGCAGATCTCAGCGATGGTGCTCCAGAAGATGAAGGAGACAGCAGAATCATATCTGGGTGAGAAGGTGACGCAAGCTGTTATCACAGTGCCAGCTTACTTCAATGACAGTCAGCGTCAAGCCACAAAAGATGCTGGCAAGATAGCTGGATTGGAAGTGCTGCGGATAATCAATGAGCCAACGGCAGCATCACTGGCTTATGGGCTGAGTAAGGATAAGAAGGATGAGAAGATAGCAGTGTTTGACCTGGGTGGTGGCACGTTCGACATATCCATACTGGAACTGGGAGATGGAGTGTTCGAGGTGAAAGCCACTAATGGTGACACTCATCTCGGTGGTGATGATTTCGACCAGAAGGTGATAGACCATCTGGCAGATGAATTCAGGAAAGACTATGGCATTGACCTGCGTGAGGACAAGATGGCACTTCAGCGACTGAAGGAAGCAGCAGAGAAAGCCAAGTGTGAGCTATCCACTACCATGCAGACAGAGGTGAATCTCCCCTTCATCACA
>SDBT01004135.1_pt1 | contig 24748 bp, 24 predicted proteins | sample 2277101 | NCBI WGS metagenome assembly SDBT01 (sample SAMN10404973, study PRJNA504765) | marine sediment metagenome | isolation source: marine sediment core GS10_PC15, 103 cmbsf | place: Arctic Ocean: Southern Knipovich Ridge | collected 2010 | reverse complement strand
TTCAAAAAGGATTTCTATAGCTTCTGACTCAAAACTAAAGTTTATTGATTTCCTAGTTAGTCTTTTAATACTTAAGTCTTGATTATCCGTGTTTATCAGCGTCTAAGAAGGAAATTCCTATACTATCAACTTCTGAATTGAGAAGGAAAAATGCTAAGAGTTATTATTTGTGGCGCATTAGGAAGAATGGGTAAAGAAGTAACATATAAGATTAGCCAGAGAGAAAATATAGAATTAGTAGGAGCCATAGAGTCCCCCCAACATCCTTTATCAGGGAAAGAAACAACAAAAGGAATCAAGGTTGACTCTCATCTGGAAAATGTGGTTGAAAGAGATGCTATCATAATTGAATTTAGCACTCCCCTAGCTACTCTGGAACATCTCAGAATTGCTGAAAGAAAGGGAATTCCTATGGTAATAGGAACCACCGGTTTTAAAGAAAAAGATTATGAAAGAATAAAAAGGGCATCGAATACTATTCCCATAGTTATCTCTCCTAATATGAGCGTAGGAGTCAACGTTCTCTACAGCATAGTAAAACAGATGACAAAAATTTTGGGTGAAAACTTCGACAAGGAGATCATAGAGACACATCACCGTAATAAAAAAGACGCTCCCAGTGGAACAGCGCAAAGAATCGCCCAAATCATAGCTGAAGTAGAGGATAGAAATCTATCTGAGGTAGCTGTATATGGAAGGAAAGGAACAAAAAACGAAATAAGGAGTAAAGAAGAGATTGGTATCCATGCGATAAGAGGAGGAAGTGGAGTAGGAGAACATACAGTACTATTTGCAGGAGAAGAAGAAAGACTGGAAATCACCCATAGGGCTGAATCTCGCGGAATCTTTGCCCGGGGAGCTATCTTAGCAGCAGAATTCCTTATTGGGAAAGAAAAAGGACTCTACGATTTTGAAGATGTTCTAGGGCTGAAGTAGTGTATAGCGTTTAGGGGATAGCGTATAGTGAAAAATCTAAAACAAAAAAAAGCAAAATTACCCCTAATGTCATTGGGAAGGGCGAAGTCCTGAAGCAATCTGTGTTTTCGGGATTGTCACGTCGCTATCGCTCCTCGGGATGGCAATAACATACGTGCTTTAGCGAATGTTTACGACATGAATTACAGATGTTGGCTTTTAGTCTTGAGTTCATAGCATAGTATGGAAGCAGGTTGCATATTGTCTTAGTATGATTTGCCTAAACGCTATCCGCTCTACGCTATATTTTGAGGAGATTGAGAATGGCAAGATTGAGTGTAAATATTGACCATGTCGCTACCCTACGGGAGGCAAGAAGAGTTAAAGAACCAGAGCCTACAGCGGCCGCCCTCCTGGCGGAACTGGCAGGAGCAGAAGGAATAACTGTCCACTTGAGGAAAGACAGAAGACATATCCAAGAACGTGACTTAGAAATACTGCGAGCCACAATTAAAACAAAATTGAACCTGGAGATGGGAACCGACGAGGAGATAGTGAAAATTGCTCTTAGAATAAAACCGGATCTGGCAACCCTGGTGCCAGAAAAAGAAGAAGAGGTAACAACCGAAGGTGGTCTGGATTTTTCCCGGAATAATAGCAGATTGACAGAAGTAATATCTCTTTTGCACGATAGAAAAATAATGGTTTCCCTCTTTATCGACCCTACTTCCAGCAATATCAGGAAAGCACATAGATATAACTCTGATACAGTAGAAATACATACAGGCCATTATGCTGAAGCCAAGAACGAATTAGAAATTGCCACAGAACTAGAAAAAATCGCTGGAGCAGCAGCTCTGGCAAGAAAATTCGGCTTGAGAGTAAATGCAGGGCACGGATTAAATTATCAGAATGTCAAAAAAGTATGTTTGATAGAGGAAATACAAGAATTCAGCATTGGCCATTCTATTATTGCTCGAGCTTGTCTGGTAGGAATAAAAGAAGCGGTAGCCGAAATGCTCAAGTTAATTGGAAGATGATGCTAAGAAGATATCACTAGTTTTTGCCTAGCTGTATATCTTGCCATATTACAAGGATCAGTCGCTACCAAAAGTCCAAAAGTTTATTAAAATTGACGACTTCAAGTTATTTAGGACACAGACCCACGTAGATAAACAAGATAAATAAAAAGCATTGGACTATGAACCTTGAACTTAATCAGGACGGGGATTTTCGCAGATATATATCCAGAAAGAAATTTCTCTAATTTCTAACTCGGAACTAAGGCTTAGTGAAAATTCAATTTCTAAACACCTTAATGATTTTCTGGCTATTTTTGGCACTTAATCCTTAATATTCTGCATTCATCTGCGTCCAAAAAGGAAATTCCTGTACTATCAAGCTAATGGTTAAAGGGATTGGTATAGACATCATTAGGATAAGAAGAATAGATGAGGCTCTTGCTCGATGGGGAAAACAATTTGAGAAAAGAGTTTTCACAGACAAAGAGATACAGAGCTCATATTGCCTAAGAAAAAAAGCAAGACTTGCTTATCTGGCGGGAAGATTTGCTGCTAAAGAAGCTATTTTTAAATCCATAGGAGGAGGAGTAAGCTGGCGGGATATAGAAATCCTGGCTAAAGAGAGTGGTGAGCCTTATCTCGCTAGTAATAAAAAAACTAAGGAAGCTCTGGATGAAAAGAATATAAAGATAGTCCTGGTCAGCATTTCGCATGATAATGATTACGCTATAGCCCAGGCAGTGGCGTCATAGTGAAAGAACAAGGAAATGAAATTAGTTACCAGTGAAGAAATGCGTCGTATCGATAGAGAAGCCATAGAAGAAATAGGAATTCCTAGTATAGTTCTTATGGAAAATGCTGGTTTGAAGGTAGCTGACGCAATAGAAAAGAAATATGGTCCTCTAAGGGGAAAATATGTATATATCTTTGCTGGTTCTGGTAATAACGGAGGAGATGGAATGGTAGTAGCCAGACATCTCTTTAACCAGAAAGTAAAGGTAATAATATTTCTTCTGGCTGAAAAGAAAAAAATTAAGGGAGATGCAGCAATCAACCTGGCCATTACTGAAAGAATGAGAATACCGATGAGGGAAATTACCTCGCCTGCCTTTATGGAATCATTGGAGAAAGAACTTGAGAAAGCGGACATAGTAATTGACGCTCTTCTGGGCACAGGAGCAAAAGGTGCACCACGAGGATTAATGAAAAAAGTTATTGGCTTGATTAATAAACACTCTAGAAATACGGTAGCGGTGGATATCCCCACAGGAGTAGATGCAGATAGAGGAGAAGTATGGGGGGAAGCAATAAAGGCAGACTATACAATTAGCCTTGCCTATCCTAAACGAGGATTATATCTATATCCGGGGATGGATTATGCTGGTGAAATCGCGATAGCGGATATAGGAATCCCTGCAGGCTTGCAAGAAGACAAAATTAGCTCTGAACTTCTTACTCTGGCCGGCATTTCTAAGAAGTTATTCTTTAGAAAGCCGTCTTGTCACAAAGGTAGCTTTGGACATCTTTTGGTCATAGCCGGCTCGCCAGGAATGACGGGAGCAGCTAGCCTAACTGCCCTTTCTGCTTTGAGAGTAGGAGCAGGCTTGGTAACACTAGGTATCCCTGAAGATTTGAATCCTATCTTTGAAACTAAATTGACTGAAGTGATGACCCTTCCTCTACCTCAAAGTGAAGATAAGACTCTCTGCAGGGAAGGATTCGAAACAATTAGAGATTTCACTCGAAAATGCAAGGCAATAGCTATCGGTCCGGGTATTTCTTCCAATGAACAAACTAAAGAATTAATTAGTACGATTATCGAGCAATTGAATATTCCATTGGTCATCGATGCTGACGGAATAAATGTCCTTACCGGGGAACTCTCTTTGCTGAAAAGATATAAAGCCTCCTTAATAATTACTCCTCATCCAGGAGAGATGGGTAGACTTGTGGGGGCTTCTGCAGAAGAAATTCAAAAGGACAGAATAGGATTTACTGTGGCTCTAGCTAGAAAAATAGGAGCTATTGTAGTTTTGAAAGGAGCAAAAACAGTAATAGCCAGTGAAGAAGGTAATAGTTGGGTCAACCTGACCGGGAATCCGGGGATGGCTACTGGAGGAAGCGGAGATATTCTTACCGGAATAATCGGCGGATTATTGGCACAGAAACTCTCCTGCCTGGAAGCAGCCAAAACAGCAGTCTACCTTCACGGATATGCCGCTGACCTGGCTGCCAAAAAAAAAGGAGAAATAAGCCTCATCGCCAGTGATATTCTTGAAACCATCCCTGAGGCTATTAGGAGGATGAAAAATGAACATAGCTGAATTGCAGAAGAAAAACATTGCCAAATTACATGAAATAGCGGACGGGAAAAAGATAGAAGATTACAGACACTTACGGAAACAAGACCTTATATTCAAGATTATTCAAGATGAAATTAACCAGAAACAAATTGTCTACGGCTCTGGAGTTTTGGATATCCTCAGCGAGGGATATGGATTTCTTAGGTCCACAAACTACACCTCGGGGCCTGACGACATATATGTTTCTCCTTCTCAGATTAAGCGTTTTGACATCAGAGAAGGGGATCTAGTTAGCGGCCAAATTAGACCTCCTAAGGAAAACGAAAATTATTTTGCTCTACTAAAAGTAGAGGCAGTGAACGAAGAAGATCCAGAAAAAGCAAGAGAAAGAACCATATTTGAAAATCTCACTCCTCTTTTTCCTCAAAAACGCATTGTCCTGGAACACGATGCGGGAGACATCTCTACTCGCCTAATTGACCTGCTTTGTCCTATAGGGAAAGGACAAAGAGGTCTTATTGTTGCTCCTCCCAAGACAGGAAAAACTATATTCTTGCAGAAGATTGCCAGCGGTATAGCAGCTAATTACCCAGAAATAGAACTTATCGTACTCCTAACTGATGAACGACCAGAGGAAGTTACAGATATGGAACGCTCTGTAAAGGGAGAAGTTGCTTATTCTACTTTTGACGAACCACCGAAGAATCACATCCGTGTAGCAGAATTAGTCATTGAGAAAGCTAAGAGGCTGGTAGAACAGAAACGTGATGTGGTAATTCTCTTGGATAGCATTACCAGATTGGCTCGAGCTTATAATCTCGTTATCCCTACCAGTGGCAAGATTCTTTCTGGAGGGATAGATGCCAACACTTTACATTATCCTAAGAGATTCTTTGGGGCAGCTCGAAAAGTGGAAGAGGGAGGGAGTCTGACTATCCTGGCTACCGCTATAGTAGAAACAGGAAGTAAAATGGACGAAGTTATTTTTGAAGAATTCAAGGGAACCGGTAATATGGAGCTACGCCTCACCAGAGAATTAGCGGAAAGGCGAATTTTCCCCGCTATTGACATGAATAGATCAGGTACAAGGAAAGAGGAACTACTATTAAGCGATAACGAACTTTCCAGGATATGGGCCCTTAGGAACTATCTCAACCGACAGAATTACAAAGAACCCATTGAACCAGTAATAGAAGTAATGAAAAAAACAGAAAATAACAAACAATTTCTGGAGATTGTATCTCACTTAGGAAAAGATTCAAATAAAAAGGAGGTAACTTTCTAATGAAAGAAAAACTTCATCCATCCTATCACGAAACTACCATCAGGTGTGCCTGTGGAGCTGAACACACAACTAAATCCACTAAACAAGATTTACATGTGGAGATATGCTCTCACTGTCATCCTTTCTTTACCGGGAAGCAGAAATTTGTTGATAGCGGGGGAAGAATAAAGAAATTTCAGGATAAATATGGACTTTCCTAAATTTTTTCCAAAGTGCTTATACCACAGCCATTGCGAGCAACCCTGAAAACCCTTAGAATGAAGTAATCTCAACAGAGCCCCACTTATTGCACTGCATATCTTGTTTCTTAATTCCTTCAATGATTACACTAACCACTCACGACTCGACTAATAGAAAGTTTTCCTCCTTCTACTCTACTATTCATAAATTTTTGACTTCGTAAACTGCCCGATAACGCTTGTCCACCTAAGCGAGATTGCTTCACTACGTTCGCTCTTTTTGCTGTTTTATCTTGTGCCCGCAATACGCGCGGTGATACCAGACCTTACCTTACTCGCAGTGATGCGGTTCACTGCGAGTTTCATACGGAGTAACTTTCTTTGCTTTCTTCGAGATACTAGATACGATCCACAGCTCCTGTTACTCCGCAGGGATTACCAGCTTCTGTCCAGGATAGATTAGTGCACTAGCACCAATCTTATCTTTATTGGCTTCGTAGATTTTACGCCATTTACTAGAATCACTATAGACATTCTTAGAACCCGCGATTCGCCACAAACTGTCACCTTTCTTTACTTCATAGACATTCTTAGCTCTGACCTCATAAAGACCAGTTGATTTAAGTTTGATACTTGCTTTTCCTCCCAATCCCTTTTCCAGATTCCTCACTCTTCTTATTATCTCATCTACTTTAGCCATAATCATATCTGTCTTCTCTTGCGTTTGTTTAGCTAATTCCCTGGTCTCCTTTATAGCTTGATCAGCTTGAATTCTGGCAGAAGCAGCCATCTCTTTTGCCAGAGAAACTTCCACCTTAAGCTCTTCTATGCTTGCTCTAAGTCCTCTTGCCTCTATTGTGTTTATCAATCCTTCGGCCAGTTTTGCCCGCCATAATCCCAATCTGTAGAGAACTTCCTCCTTGAATTCAGCCATCCGTACCATTGTCTCCAGGGAAATATCTTTTGCTTCTACTATCGTCTGGCTTAGTTGAGCGTATTCTTCTTGCAGACTCTCTAATTCATTCTCAATCGCGCCAAGAGAAGAAACGCCTTGTGCTACCCCTGCGCTGCCAGCCAAAGCGCATAACAACAGCACCGCCCCTAATATACCAAATGCCTTCCTCTTTTGCATCTTTTTGACCTCCTCCGGATAATCTTAGAATATGTATGTGTGCTTACTGACTACTACTTAGGTAGCACCACGCCAATCCTATGAACCCAAGACCTAACAGTAATCTCTGTGTTTTCAATTTCTTAATCGTGGCTAAATGTTCCTCATTAGCGATTTTCAAACCAGTATCAGCTTCTTTCCCCGCCAGCTCAGTCTTAACTTCAAAGAAGTTATCAGTAATCTTCTTAATGGTCTCGGCTTGCTTATTCTTGATCGCAGTTGTCTCAAACCACCTATCGGTGATTTTGGTGATGGTCTCGGCTTGCTCATTCTTGATCGCATTTGCCTCAAACCACCTATCGGTGATTTTGGTGATGGTCTCGGCTTGCTCATTCTTGATCGCATTTGCCTCAAACCACCTATCGGTGATTTTGGTGATGATCTCGGCTTGCGCGGCATTGAGGGCTTTAAGTGCATCGAGCTCTCCCGCTACTTTAAAGAAGTTATCGGTGATCTGCTTGATAGTCTCGCCTTGTTCGTCCTTAATACCACTCACCTCAAACCAGTTATCGGTGATTTTGGTGATGGTCTCGGCTTGCGCGGCATTGAGGGCTTTAAGTGCATCGAGCTCTCCCGCTACTTTAAAGAAGTTATCGGCGATCTGCTTGATGGTCTCGCCTTGTTCGTCCTTAATACCACTCACCTCAAACCAGCTATCGGTGATTTTGGTGATGATCTCGGCTTGCGCGGCATTGAGGGCTTTAAGTACATCGAGCTCTCCCGCTACTTTAAAGAAGTTATCGGTGATCTGCTTGATAGTCTCGCCTTGTTCGTCCTTAATACCACTCACCTCAAACCAGTTATCGGTAATCTGCTTGATAATTTTGGCTTGCTCGTCCTTAATAGCATTAACCTCAAACCAGTTATCGGTAATATTCTTGATAATCTCGGCTTGCTCGGCATTGACAGCCTTAAGAGAATCAATCTCCCCCATCAACTCTTCTGTTGTCTTGAAGAAATTATCCGCCAACTGCTCAATTATCCATGTCTGATCGGCAATGGCCTCCTTAGCTTCTGTTAATTGGTCCTGCAGAGCGTCTTCCTGAGCCATAACTGGTGCCTGTATGCATACTGCAAACGAAACTATAACCAGTGCCAACAGTAATTTATTAAACATCCCTTTTCTTAGCATTTCTGTCAAACCTCCTTTTTATTTCTTTCGGAAACTCATGAATCTTCTATCCGTTCACCTCCTTTTTCATCATACCATTTTCCGTTTCCTCAAACCACTTTTTGTCTCTTAACCCTCTGTAAACAGGAACATCTTTATTCAAAAACATCTTATTATATTCCTTGCCAAGTGTCAAGAAATGTCGTTTCACGACATTTCTCCTATTGCGTATATCGTATTGTGCAATACGCATCGCGCACGACGCAATACTAATCATACACACTTCTCTCTTTTCCCGCCGAGAACAGAGAACACAAACGACTATAAGATTGACCCTATTTGTCTTACCGCTTTTTCTATTTGTTTCTCATCAGCAACGAGAGCAAATCTCACAAATCCCTCTCCTCCTGCCCCAAAACCAATCCCGGGAGAAACTACTACCCCTGTTTTCTGCAAGAGGAACTTACTAAACTCCAAAGAAGACATCCCTGAATAAGAAGGAGGAATAGGAGCCCAAACATACATGGTAGCCATAGGAAGTTCTACCTCCCAACCTAACTCTATCAGTCCCCGCACTAACACATCTCTTCTTTTTTGATAAACCTGACGAATATCCTTCACACAATCCTGTGAATCTGTCAAAGCTAAGCAGGCCGCTTTTTGAATGGGAGTAAATATGCCAAAATCAATATAAGATTTTACCCGACAAATAGAATCTATGATATCTCTATTTCCTACTACAAAACCTATCCGCCATCCCGGCATATTATAGGTCTTAGATAAAGAATGAAATTCAATCCCAATCTCTTTAGCGCCATCTATTTGAAGAAGACTGGGCGGTCTATATCCATTAAAAGTTATCTCAGAATAGGCAAAGTCGTGGATTAGAATAAGTCCATGTTTTCTGGCAAAAACAACTATTTCTGCAAAGAATTCCTTGCTTGCTGTAGCTGCCGTAGGATTATTAGGATAACTGACAAGGACAGTCTTGGCTTTTTTCAGCACTTCACCCGGGACAGAGGAAAAATCAGGAGAAAAATTATTCTCTTTGTTAATAGGGAGAGAATGGACATCGCCACCCGCCAAAAGAGCTCCGTTAAAATGAACAGGATAGGCAGGGGTGGGAACTAAAGCTATGTCTCCCGGATCAAGAAAAGCAAGATAAACGACTGCTATTCCCTCTTTTGAGCCAATTAAAGGAAGAACCTCCTTTTCAGGATCCAACGCAACCTGAAACTTTTCCTTGTACCACTCTGCAATACCTTCCCTCAACTCTTCATCTCCTCTTACTGGAAGGGGATAACGATGAGAAAGGGGATCCATCACCGCTTCCCTTAGAGCTTCTACAATATGAGAAGGAGTAGGTAAGTCTGGATTCCCCATTCCCAAGTCTATTACATCACCTCTTTCTCTGGCAACCTTCTCTTTCATCTCGTTTATGATAGTGAACAGGTAAGGAGGGATTCTTTTAGCCCTTTCTGCTAATTCCATCTAGATAACCTCCTCTGGACTGGCAATTCTACCTTTAATAGCTGAAGCAGCCGCTACTGCCGGCCCAGTCAGGTATACTTTACTCTTGAGGTGCCCCATTCTTCCCACGAAGTTGCGGTTAGTGGTAGAAACAGCTACCTCTCCCTCTCCTAGTACTCCCATATGTCCCCCCAGGCAAGGCCCGCAGGTGGGTGGGCTAATCACCGCTCCTGCCTCTAGAAAGACTTGCAGTAGCCCTTTCTTAAGAGCCTCCAAGTAAATAGAAGGTGTAGCAGGAATAATTATTAATCTTACATCTGAATAAATCTTTTTCCCTTCAAGAAGCTCTGCTGCTATCCTTAAATCCTCGAAATGTCCATTAGTGCAAGAACCAATCACTACCTGGTCAACCTGTATCTTGCCTACCTGAGATATCCCCTTTGCGTTAGAAGGAAGCGACGGAAAAGCTACTTGAGGCTCAATCTGGCTCACTTCATATTCCTTGACCTCCAGATATTCAGCCTCGGTATCACCGCTATAAAGGTGATATTCCCTTTTGCTCCTTGTGCGAATATAGTTAAGAGTAATCTCATCCGGTTCGATAATACCATTCTTTGCCCCTGCCTCTACGGCCATATTGCACATAGTAAGTCTTCCCGCCATACTCATCCTGGAAATAACCTCTCCACCAAATTCCATGCTCTTATAAGAAGCTCCTTCTACTCCTATATCACCGATAGTATAAAGAATAAGATCCTTGGCTGTAACCCATTTCCCCAATTCGCCTCTATAGATAAACCTAATAGTTGAAGGGACCTTAAGCCAGACTCTTCCTATCAGCATACCAGCCGCTAAGTCTGTGCTTCCTACTCCACAGGCAAAAGCTCCTAAGGCTCCCGCGCTACAGGTATGAGAATCTGCTCCGATGACTAAGTCTCCCGGAAGCACCAGTCCTTTTTCTGGAAGCAAAATATGCTCTATACCTACTCGCCCCCCCTCAAAATAATTTGCAATCTCCTGTTTCCTGACAAATCTTTTTAAAAAGAGAGATTGTTGTGCTGCTCTTATATCTTTGTTAGGAGTAAAATGATCAGGTACAAAGACTATCTTCCGCGAGTCAAAAACTCTCTTACCTCCCCACTCCCAGAATGTTTTTATAGCTAAAGGAGCAGTGATATCGTTACCCAGCAACACATCTATATCAACCTCGATAAACTCCCCTTGCTGAACTACAGCTTTCCCGCAATGTTTGGCCAAAATCTTTTCCGTAATTGTCATCGGCATAACAGAACCCCTTCTAGGCCATGAGTGGTTAATCAGTTAAATGGTCAATTTAAGCCGTGAACTTTGCTTTGAATTTAGTTTTTTTTGAACTTACTATGAACAATGAACTATGAACTATCAACTAATTTGTAACGAGATGCTATGGCTTTTAGATGAGCGGGGGTAGTCCCACAGCAACCCCCTATTATCTTTACCCCTAGCTTCACAAATTTTTCCATCCAATCAGAGAATTGTTCTGGTAATATAGGGTATCCAGTCCTTCCATTTTTAAGTTGTGGTTGACCGGCATTGGGCTGAAAAATCAAAGGTAGATGCGCTTTCAAGGACATCTTCTCTGCCACGGGAAGAAGGCTATCTGGACCTACGCTGCAATTAGCTCCCAGAGCATCTATTTCTAAATCCTCTAGAGCACTCAATACAGTATCAGGGTTTTCCCCCATTAATGTTCTTCCATTCTCAGCAAAAGTAACCTGACAGACTATAGGAAGCTCGCAAACATCTCTTGCCGCCAGGACAGCTGCTTTTGCTTCTTCTATATACATCATTGTCTCTATTACTATAAGGTCAGCTCCTGCTTTTGACACTGAACCTATCTGTTCTCTAAAAACAGAATAAGCCTCATTTAAGCTAAGGTCTCCCCATGGTTCTATCAAAATTCCCAGGGGACCAATGGAAGCTCCCACTAAGCAAGACGGAAGAGTCTCTTTAGCAATCCTCACTCCTTCTCTATTAATAGCCTCCACTTTGCTCTTCAAACTATATCTACCTAATTTTATTCTATTTGCCCCGAAAGTATTAGTCTCGACTACATCAACTCCCACTTCAGCGTACGAAAGATGGACATCAGCAACTTTATTAGGTTCGGTCAAATTCAACTCTTCCAGAGGAGAGTCTTGAGGTATGTCCGTGTCCTGTAAAATGGTGCCCATTGCCCCATCGAAGACGATAACCCTCTCTTTTTGCAGTAGTTCTCTAAAATCATCAGCCATTTTTTCCCTCACCCATTCCCTCTCCCCACATGGAAGAGGGCACTAGATACCGTAAAGCCCTTCCTTGGCAATCACACAACACAATCATAGTATCGGTATTTCTAATCCAACACGCAACAGATTAGCTTATATCTTCCTAAATTCCAAATTACAATTACTGAACTCTAAATAATATCTAATTGCCAAAATTCGAATGAGCAAAACAGAACCTCTTTTGACTTTTGAACATTTGAGATGTGAATTTGTTTAGGATTTGGATATTAGAATTTAAGATTTCTCCTCTTTTCAGAAAATCCTGCCTGCTACAGTATCTTAAGATTTCTTAGTAACACTTACCTATTAATGCAATACTATAATATATACGGAAGAGAAAAGCTGTCAAACTTATCCACTCCCAAATCTCTTCATACTGAGCAATATTCCTATCCCAGCAAAGAACATTATGGCGGAACTTCCTCCATAACTTATTAAGGGAAGAGGCACACCGGTAACAGGCATTATCCCTACCACCATACCTATGTTAATGAAAATCTGCAAAAAGAGCAAAATAACTATCCCTCCACCCACTAATTTGGCAAAATTATTACTTTCCTGACGAGCTATTTTCATCCCTCTAGTAATAATCACAAGGTACAGTCCTAAGAGCAATGTGATTCCTATAAATCCCCATTCTTCCCCTACAGTAGCAAGGATAAAATCGGTAAAGGGCCGCGGTAAGAAACTAAGTCGAGTATGAACGGCCCCACCTAGACCTTTACCCATCAACCCTCCTGAACCCAAAGCAACCTTAGACTGTAGAATATTCCATCCTGCCCCTAAAGGATCCCTGCCTGGATTCAAAAAAGTGAGGATACGCGTTTTCTGATAAGGACGAAGAAAGAAATAAGAAAGGGGAAGCAATAATGAGCCCAATCCTAGAATGGTAAATATCCTTTTCAAAGATACCCCAGCCAAAAACAACATCGCCAACCAGAGAGGAAGAAGAATAATGGCACTTCCCAGGTCTGGCTGGAGAGCAACGATAATTAAAAAAATGAGAGTAAAGCAAAAAGAAAGAATTATCCTCTTCTTGCTCACATTCTCCCTGCTAGACAGAAGTTTAGCCAAAACAATAATAAGAACAAGCTTGGCAAACTCTGAGGGCTGAAAACTAAATGCCCCTATTTTGATCCATCTTTGAGCCCCATAGACGCTCTCTTCTTTGAATAAAACAAATAGAAGAAGAACAAGAATAATTCCATAGAAAAAGTAAGCTCCCTTCTGCCACAAACCAACCCTAAAAAAAGAGAGAAGAAACATAACTCCAATTCCCACGCTTACCCAGCTTGCCTGATGAAGAAGATAATAGGTCTCACCGGAAGCAGTAATTGTCCATAAATGGAAAATCCCGCCCAAGGCCAGAACAATAGCAGTTAACAGAATAATCCTATCATATTTTTGAGAAATGAAAGAAATGTGCATTCTTGATTCATCCTGTTGTCAAAAAATAGGGACAACGCCCATTTTTGGCGAAGATTTCACAAAAAGAATAAATAAACAGAAACTATTCCTATCACCCGCAAAAATTAATCTGCGTTTCGAATCTTTTGAGTAGTGTTTTCAAAGAATGGGCACTTTCCCTATTTCTTATTTATACGTCCGAATTAGTTTTCATCAAAAATCTCAGAGAGAATCTCTCCGGCTATCTGAGTAGCAATGGAAATCTCCTCTTCTCGGTGCTCTATCAAAACAACTATAGCTAAGGGAGCATCATCAGGAAGTGTATAACCTATGAACCAATTATGAGGTCTTTCTTCATCTGACGATTCTGCGGTCCCTGTTTTTCCAGCAATCTTCACAATCTCATTCTCTGCTCGCCACCCTGTCCCCACTCTAACCACTCTTCGCAGGGATTTTCCCAGAAAATCAAAGACTGAGGAGGAAATAGGTATTTTCTTGCCTCCTGCAGGAGAAAAACTCTCAACAACTTTGCCCTGAGAATCCACTATTTCCTTCACCAGATACGGGTTGATTAGACTGCCTTTATTGGCTACGGCAGCGATGACTCTAAACATTTGCGCTGGAGTAACTAGAAGAAATCCCTGTCCAATGGAAAGATTAACTGTATCCCCAGGATACCAGGCTTCACCTTTGGCTTTTAACTTCCACTCACGGGTGGGCAAAAGACCATCTTTTTCTGAAGCCGGGTCTATGCCAGTAATTTCTCCCAACCCAAAGAGACGAGAGTACTCGATTATTTTGTCCATTCCTACATTCAATCCCAGTTGATAAAAGAAAACATCACAGGAATCAATAATAGCCTCTTCCAGATTTAATCTTCCATGTCCTTCCTCTTTCCAACATTTGAAGATACGGTTGCCCACCAGAAGCTCTCCCGAACAAAAAAAGGTATCTTCTTTTCCGATAATATTGTCTTCTAAAGCGGCGGCCGCAACTATTATCTTAAATGTAGAAGCAGGAGGATATTCTCCCCTTAAAGCTCGATTCTCTAGAGGATCACCTGGATCCTGCGCTAACTTGCTCCATTCATCCTCCGAAATACCCCATGAAAAAAGATTGGGATTAAAACTGGGATGACTGACTAGAGTCAGAATTTCCCCTGTCTCATAATCTCCGATTAGAACAACTCCTTTTCTCTGGCCCAATTTTTCCGCAGCAATTCTTTGCATTTCAAGGTCAATAGTCAAATAGACACTATCTCCCGGCAGAGGCTCTTTTTCCGAAATTACTCTCAAGGTACGCCCGTGTGCATCTACTTCTACTTGTCTCCCTCCCTTTTCTCCTTGTAAGTATGAGTTATATGCCTTTTCTATACCCATTTTACCCACTAAATCTCCTGGTTCAACACCAAAGGTAGAATTAGCTGTTAGCTCCACCTGGTTTACTTCTCCCACATGACCGAGGACGTGAGCACATATCTCATCATAGTAATAACTGCGAACCGGTTGAGTCAGGATAACTGTTCCCGGAAAATCTTCTTCTTTTTCCAGAAGATATGTAACCTCAGATAGGTCTATGTTCTTCTTCACCCAGACAGGTCTAAAGATATTATTCACTTCTTGAATCCTCTTCTTGACTATCCCTTTGTCTATATCTAAAAACTCATCAAGACATTTAATTAACTCATCTATATCAGCCACATTGGAAGGAACTACCCCTATAGAAAAATAAGCTTCGTTCCCCGCCAACTTCTCTCCTTTTCTATCCAGGATAAGACCCCTGGTGCAAGGCAGGGGAACAAGTCGAAGACGTGAATTATTGGAAATACGAAAATACCTTTCTCCCTCTATCAGTTGCAACCAGGCTACTCTCCCTAGAAGGACAAAAAGACCACAAATTATTACTATCCAGAGAATTCTAGCTCTTCTTTCAAACTGGTCTTGTCTGGTCAAGATACTACTTCCCCCCCCCTCGTGCTAGTATCTAGTATCTCGTTATTCGTATTTGGTATATCGTTGCCTGATTTTTTCCCAGGACTAATCTCTTCCACTCTTTCTTGCGAGATACTAGATACGTTTCCTGGTCAGGATTACTCGTTCAATTCCCCCATAATCGAGAATAACTTGAGGAGTAGATAGCTCTTCTTGAGCAAGAATCAACTCTCTTACCCCCTCTGCCTGCTTGTATCCTATCTCCAAAGCTAACGAACCTGCTTTTCCTAAGAACTTAGCACTCTGGGAAATAATTCTTCTATACGCACTTAAACCATCCCCTCCACCTTCCAGGGCAACCCCTGGTTCTCTTTTTACTTCCGAAGGAAGATTATCCATCTCTTTGCTGCTCACATAAGGGGGATTAGAAATGATGAGATTGACTTTCCCTTCTAATTCTAGATGAGCGAGAGGAAAGAATAGGTCTCCCAGTAAAAAAGATATTTTTTTGTCTAGATTATGAAATCTGGCATTTCCTTGAGCCACTTTCAGGGCTTTTGATGAAATATCAATAGCATAAACTTTTGATTTTTCCAATTCTTCGGCCAGTTTGATAGCGATGTTCCCGCAACCGGTGCCCAAGTCTATAATAACGAGAGCATCCGACGTTTCCTCGCTCTCCACTGGAAAGACCATTCTTTTGATTGTTTCCAGGCTTTTTTCCACCAGAATCTCCGTCTCCGGGCGAGGGATATGAACATCTGGGGTTACTTTAAACTTGAGACCCATAAAATCTTGTTCTTCTGTAAGATAAGCGAGAGGAATATAATGGGAGCGCCGAATAACCAGTTCTTTAAAAAGGGAAAGTTCCGAAGGAGAAAGAAGGTACTCACGCTCAAGATAGAGATTCAGGCGGGTTTTTCCTAAGACATAGCTGAGTAACAGCTCAGCATTCAAATGGGAATTTTCTATCTTTCTTCTCTCGAGATATTGGAAAGCCCAATCTATAGCTTTCTTAATTATCCAGCTTTTTGCCATCCACCTTCTATTTCTTCCCTACTTGCCTATATAAATTTACCATCTCCATAGCCGAAATAGCAGCATCCCAACCCCGATTTCCCGCTTTTGTCCCTGCTCTTTCAATAGCCTGTTCCAGGGTCTCGGCAGTAACTATCCCAAAAATAACAGGAATTTTTTCACTCAGAGCTAAACCTGAGATGCCTCGCGCCACTTGAGAAGATACTGCCTCAAAATGGGGAGTCTCCCCTCTAATAATAGCCCCAAGACAAATCAAAGCATCGAATTCTCTTTCTTTAATTAGAATTGAAGCTAACGCTGGTATTTCAAAAGAACCAGGAACCCAGGCTACCTCTATATCCTCTTCTTCTACTCCATGTCTAACAAAAGCATCCATAGCCCCTTCTAGAAGCTTTCCTGTGATAAACTCATTAAATCGGGAAATAACAATCCCAAACTTTAGACCCTCGCCTGTTATTTGTCCTTTATAAACTCTCACTTGTCTCCCCCTATCTTCTTTTCGCTCAGCGTTAATAAATGTCCCATTTTTTTTTGTTTGGTCTTTAAATAAAGCTTGTTGATTTTGTTCGGTTCTATTTCCAAAGGGATACGCTCAGTAACCTCCAGACCGTATCCCTTTAATCCAATAATTTTACGTGGATTATTGGTCAAAAGTCTAATTTTGTGAAGCCCCAAATTAGCCAGAATCTGAGCTCCAATCCCATATGTTCGAAGGTCCGATTCAAAACCTAGCTTCTCATTGGCTTCCACTGTATCCATTCCCTTATCCTGAAGCCTATAGGCTTTAAGCTTATTCAAGAGCCCTATTCCGCGTCCTTCTTGATTCAAATAGAGTATTACTCCACAATCGGACCTCCCTATCTTTTCCAAAGCTCTCTTTAGTTGTTCGCCACAATCACAACGTAAGGAACCAAAAGTATCACCGGTAAGGCACTGAGAATGTACGCGTACTAATACATTTTCTTTATTTCTAACCTGCCCCTTTACCAGAGCAAGGTGAACTCTATCCTCAAGAATAGTCCTATAGGCCATTAATCTGAAATCCCCGTAGGAGGTAGGCAGGCGAGTAGTAACTTCTCGTGTAACGAGCTTTTCTTTTTTCCAGCGATAACTTATGATATCAGCTACGCTACACACCTTTAAATTATGTTTCCTAGCAAAAGACAAAAGCTGAGGAAGTCGAGCCATCCGACCGTCTTCTCCTATAATTTCACAAAGAATGCCAGCAGGATAAAGCCCAGCTAATCTGGCTAAGTCTATTGCTGCCTCGGTATGACCGGCCCGCACTAAGACTCCCCCCTCCCTGCTGATTAAGGGGAAGATATGACCTGGTCTGGCTAAATCTTCCTTTTTTGCTTTAATATCAACAAGAACCTTTATCGTCTCGGCTCTATCAAAAGCAGATATCCCTGTGGTGGTGTTATGCCTGGCGTCGACAGAGATAGTATAGGGAGTTCCCTTCAAAGAGGTATTTTCCTCTACCATAGGTTCCAATTCCAACTGCTTAGCTCTCCTTAAAGTTATAGGAACACAAATGAGACCCCTCCCATATTTAGCCATAAAGTTTACCACCTGAGGAGTAGCTGAAGAAGCAGGAGCAATAAGGTCACCCTCATTTTCTCTTTCCTTATCATCGAGAACAATGACTGTTCTCCCTTGCTTGAACTCCTCCAAAATTTCCTCTATTCTATTAAACTCCATCTAATACCCCACTCTTCTTAAGAATTCTTTGTTAATTTTTGACTTATTCGAATGGAAATTATGAATTAACTTCTCCATATATTTGGAAATTATGTCTGCTTCCAGATTAACTAAATCGCCTTTTTTCTTTAAAACAAGAGTAGTATTATTAAGAGTAAAAGGAATTAGGCAGACTCTGAAATCAGTCCTGCTGCAACTGGCAACAGTTAAGCTTACTCCCTCTAGAGTAATACGGCCCTGCTCTACTATATATTTCATCAAAGAAAGGGGTGGCTCAATTTGCATAACCACTTCTTCTTTCTTTTGGAATACTTCAGCTACCCTTCCTACTCCATCTATATCACCCGTTACCATATGCCCTCCTAATCTGCCTGTGGAAAGAAGGGCCCTCTCCAAATTGACCTTTTCTCCTTCTCTTGCATAAGATAGATTAGTCTTTTGTAAAGTCTGAGGTATTACTTCAACACTGAAGATATTCTTGCTCACACTTGTTACTGTCAGACAAACCCCGTTCACAGCTACACTATGCGACGGCTCTATCCCTTCCCGTACTTTCTGAGCCATTATCTCCAGGCCATAACGGGGAGCAGTATGAACTCTTTTTATTATCCCTATCTCTTCCACTAATCCTGTAAACATAATTCGTATCTCCAATAGCGTATAGGATAAATCATCAAAGCGAAAAACCCAATACTAAAGGCTCAAAGCTATGATTCACCGCGACGTTCATTGTTCATTGACTCAAATTCCCGGACTACAAACCACATCCTCTTTGCCGATGAACTATAAACAATGAATTATTCGATATGGTGTGATCTTACGTTTTTCACTATACGCCACACGCTAAGGAAGTAACAGCAGAGAGGGCTTCTCCAGGCCTTTCTTTATCTCCTGTAAGAAACGGGCCCCTAAGTATCCGTCAATCACCCGATGGTCACAGGATAAAATCATCTCCATCATCGGCCTGATAACTATCTTTTCCTCCTGAACTACTGCCCTTTTCTTAATCTCACCCACCGCCAGTATAGAGACCTGAGGTATATTGATAATAGCGGCAAATCCCTTTATTCCCACCATTCCCAGATTAGAAAGAGTAAAAGCTGCTCCTTCCAGTTCCTCAAGTGAAAGCTTATCTCTCTTGGCCTTGTCTATAAGCTCAATCCTATCTCTGGCAATTTGGAAAAGATCCTTTTTGTTTGCCTTTTTAATCACTGGAACAATCAATCCCCCTTCTCTGGCTACTGCTAAACCCACACCCACATCTGAATGAACCATTAATCTGTCTTCTTCAAAGGTGGAGTTCATTCGAGGCAATTTGTCCAGAGCACGAGCACAGGACTTAATCAATAAATCAGTATAAGAAAGGTGTGCCCCTTTCTCTTTCTCTAATTCTCCTAATAAGTCATCCCGCATCTTCATTGCCTCTGAGAAGTCAACTTCCATCTTAAGGTAGACATGCGGAACCTCCTTCTTGCTTTTTGCCATATGCCGCATCTGGACTTTTTCTGAACGAGAAAGAGAAATCTCCTCTTTAATTACAGCGTCTCCCCCTTGAGCCTCCCCTTGCTCTAGTGCTCGCAAAATATCCTCTTTAACAATCCTTCCTGCTGGTCCTGTTCCTTCTATACTGGCCAGGTCAATACTATGTTCTCTGGCTAATTTCTTGGCCAGAGGAGAAGCCTTAACTCGTTTAGTAACATCTTTTTCCGTGACCTGGGGAGATATTTCTTCCTCTTCCTCTTTTTCTACTTCCTGCCTGGACGCTTTTTCCTCTTCTTCTGGAATTTCCTCATCCATGCTACCAGCAATAAAGGCAATAGTCTGAGTTACAGGAATCACTTCACCTTCAGAGGCAACAATTTTTCTAAGAAAGCCGGAAACAACTGCTTCCACTTCCATATTTGCCTTATCAGTAGCAATTTCTAAAAGAGATTCTCCTTCTTCAACCTTATCTCCTTCTTTCTTTAGCCACTTAATAATTTCTCCTTCTTCCATGGTCTCACCCAACTTCGGCATCATTACCTTTCTCACCATAATACTTCATCCTCCTTAACATTACTTACGAATACTATTCCTGTTGAAGTTCCTTTATGAAAAATTCTAGTAGTCAAATTCTAGGGAAAAAAAGGGCTTTGTCAAGAGGAACCTCAAGACGATTCCTCTCTGTCGCTCGATATCCACTTTTTACTATCTCTACTCGTCTTCTCTTTTCGGGAAAGACGTGAAACTCGTTAAGGTTGCGTCTATAAGGCTCCTTCAAGGAATGTCTTTCGGTAGAAGTATAATTAAATGTTAGCAAGGACCTCAGGACTATTTGTTCCTCACGAAATGAACCAGAAGATAGACTATAGGTGTATCAAGGAGAGCCATGCAAACTTTTATGAAATACTGACCGAGAATTAAAGGAAGGATGGGAACCACTCCGTAAAAGGCAAGCGTAATAAACAAAGAAGTGTCTATCGCCTGGGAGACAAGCGTAGAAGCATTATTACGCAACCAGAGATGACGCTCATGCGTGACTTTCCTCCAGAAATTAAAGGCCCATACATCATGATACTGACTGACAGAATAAGCTATTATACTAGCTAGGATTATCCTGAGAGCTCCCTGTTTCAAACCTAAAATACGCTGGAAAGCTTCTCCCTCTTCCCAAAAGGGAGCGGCTGGTAGAATGACAGCCAGATAAATAAGTAAGAGGACCACTACCAATGTCAATAAGCCGGCTGTAACAACCTGCTGAGCATACTTTTTCCCCCATACTTCCCCAATAGTGTCAGTCATGGTAAAAGTCACAGCATAGGCAAGTACTCCAGCAGGAACATATATTTCTCCCAGGGCTATGATTTTACTAGCTAAAACCCCTGAGATTACTAATGACCCGATGAAAACACTACAAAAACAAATAAAAACAAAATCTTTATCTTTTAACATAGCCTGCATTCCAAGATACGCCTCGCTACGCTCGGCATATGCTCGTATGTCGTATATGGTATATGGTATATCGTAAGAAAAATCCTAAAATCCACAACACAATCTCCTCATACACGCTTATTCTTTTCTGTCATTACGAGACTGCTGAAGGCAAGCGTGGCAATCTCAAGGATTTTTCATAATATCAGGATTCCTGCCTAGAGGATTTCTTATATCAATATGTCCCGCCAGCGTTTCTTCAGGCATACCCTCTATTAGAATCTGCACATAAGACTGGGAAGAAAAATTATCAAGAAGAGTATTAATTATAGAATAGACAGTGAGCAATTCTCCCGTAGTTCCACCCGGGTGATCATCTCTTAAGGAGGAGGAAAAATCTATATATAGACAGTTATCTCTTATGTAAGCAGCCCTTACCTCTGTTTCAGGGGGAAGAGTGGCACTAAGAGAGGAATCATGCGGTCCTTTAATCAGCTCTTCTAATATCGATTTTGCTTCCTCTATTATCTCAGGAGAGGCTACTATCTTTCTTTCTTCATAAACAAGATATTTACTTTTTGGCTCAGAAAAATAGAGCTTAACCCTCTTCATATCGGGAGGTGGAGGCTTGACAAACCACTCCTTAAGTTGATAGGCTTTCTCTTGAAGCAGTGGGGCAAACATCATACCAGCAATAAAAACTACTATCCCTATGAAGGCATAAATTAAGAAGCGCCTTGTTTTCCTTTTCTTCTTAGATTTCTTTCTGGGAGAAGCCACTCTAACCCCTTTCAGTTTTCTACAATTGATTCTTGAGTCATCAATTCTATCTTTTTCAGATAATCCCTTAGCCCATCCAGAATCCCCTGGGCGGTTTTCTTTCTGAAATCATCCTTTTTCAATTCGCTCTCATCCCAGACATTGCTGAGAAAGCCTATTTCCACCAATACAGCCGGCATAGCTGCCCATCTTAGGACACGGAAGGGAGCCTTCTTCACTCCCCTATCCTGTAAACCAGTAGCTTCTGATAATCTTTTTTGAATAAAATGAGCTAAATCATTGCTTTCACTCTTATATTTATTCTGAATCATATCCAGGAGAAGAGCCCTTGCTTCCTCTGAGATACCTTCCGATTCAGCAGGTTTATTCTCCTCCTTTGCCACCCACTCTGCACCCTCTCCCTCGAAAGCCATAGAATTGACAAAAGTCTCTACTCCCGTTGCTTTCCGGCTAGGAGCTGCATTGGCATGGATGCTTATGAAAATATTTCCTCCCATCTGATTAGCTATTTCTGCCCTCCGATATAAATAAACAAAACGATCATCCTCTCTGGTTAAATAAACTTCTATCCCTGGCTCTTCTTCCAGTAGGCTGGCTAACTCCATGGCTACTACCAGAACTACATCTTTCTCTTTTAATCCGCTGCTCCGCCCGATAGCTCCTGGATCCTCTCCTCCATGCCCAGGGTCCAAAATTATCTTGAAGACCTTCCCCTTCTGCTCTGGGGAAGCAGGAGAAATAGAAGGAGACAATTCAATCTTTTTCAATAGGTCTACTACCAAATCCTTACCTGAAGCATCTCTCGGTCCCCTTATATCAATAACCAAACTATCTGGTTCTTCGGAAGAAATATTATAAGTATACTCGCTGATAGATAAATCTATGACTACTTGTAGTATAGACTCATGCTCTTGCTTCAAACGAACTCTCTGGATAAAATTATCCCCCACCTCTATCTCCTGCTGATGTCCTATTTCAGCTCTTCCCTGTGAAGTAAGGAGGACAGCCGGAAACAGATTAATCAACAAACGAGGAGGACTGGTCAACTCTCTGGCAGGCAGACAATCTGTCTGTGCTGTCTTTTCTATAATTACCTGAGTGTGGGTAGGGAAAGATTTGTATCTAATATTCCCTACTTCATAATTCTCAAAAGCTTTTATAGGATAAGCACCCAACAAAAAACAAAATAGAAAGAGTAAGACTCTGATAGCTTTGTCCATCCTGAGCTTCCAAATTCTATGATTTTTTTTCCTGGGAGTGATTTTTCGGTTTTGAATTTTTCCCTTCTTTTCCTGAAAATCCAAGTTTATCTCTTATCTTTCGCTCTATTTCTCCTAGCAGAGCAGAATTCTTTTTTTCCTTAAGAAACTGACGAGCACTTTCCTTACCTTGTCCTATCCGAATATCTCCATAGGAATACCAACTTCCTGACTTTTCAATAATCCCCAAATCACCCCCCACATTCAATATGTCTCCCTCCCGAGATATCCCCTCACCAAACAAGAGGTCAAATTCAGCTTTACGAAAAGGAGGAGCAAGCTTATTCTTAACTATTCGCACTGTTGTTAAATTACCTATCCGTTCTTCCCCCCTGGTCAAGAAAGCCTTTCTTCTCACCTCCATTCGCACAGAAGCATAAAACTTAAGAGCTCTTCCTCCCGGAGTGATTTCAGGATTACCAAAGACTACCCCAATCTTCATCCTTAATTGATTAACAAAAATAGTGCAGGTCTTGGAATTACTTATGGCTCCGGTTAGCTTACGTAAAGCCTGGGACATAAGTCTGGCTTGAAGTCCCATATGGGAATCCCCCATTTCTCCTTCCAATTCAGCCCTGGGAACAAGAGCAGCTACGGAATCAATTATAACTAGATCTATGGCATTACTTCGTACCAAGAGTTCAGTAATTTCCAGAGCTTGCTCACCCGAATCAGGTTGTGAAATGAGAAGGTCATCTATCTTCACCCCTAACTTCTCGGCGTAGACAGGATCTAGAGCATGTTCGACATCAATGAAAGCCACTATTCCCTCGTTTTTCTGAGCCTCAGCGGCAATATGTAAGGCCAGGGTAGTCTTCCCAGAACCCTCCGGACCAAATATTTCTATCACCCTGCCCCTGGGAACACCTCCTATGCCAAGAGCTGCATCCAGAGCAAGACTTCCCGTAGAAATAACCTCTATGTCCATACGAGCGGCTCTCTCCCCTAAACACATAAGTGAACCCTTGCCGAACTGACGTTCAATCTGAAGCCTGGCTATTTCCAAAGCCTTCATCTTTTCTTCTTTCATGAGCAATTGTCTCCTTTAGAATACCTGTGGGAAAAGGGTGCTTTCCCCAGATTGTTAATGGTTCATGGTTCATCGACAAAACAATAAACTACGAACTTTTCACTGCTTGAGAGAATCTTCCTTAAAATGAACTCGCTCAAGAATAGTATAGATAGACCCCTGAGGGGTAAGCTCACTCTTCACTACACTAAGACCCTTGACCTTTACTTCTATTCCCTTTACTTCTTGATAATATTGCCGGATAAGGGCTTTCAACCTTTCCCTATCCTTCACAACCTTCACTCTAGCCAAAGTTAGGTGAGACGTCCATTTTCTACTGTTTCTGCTAAAACCTTTTTGTCCCAGTTGCTCTTCCAATTCTGCTGCCAGAGTCTCCAGTTTATCCTTGCCCTCTTCTATCCCTACCCAGATAACTCTGGGAGAGGAAAAATTGGGAAAAACACCTATTTCCCCAATTTTGAGCTCAAAAACGGAGAATCGACCAGCCGCATTTTCAGCTATCTGGATAACCTTTTCTAAATTCTTCTCTTTTACCTCTCCCAGAAATTTCATAGTGAGATGAATGAGAGAAGGATTTACCCATCTTATGCTATTTTCTGTGCCTTTTAGCTTTCCCTGCAGCTGCCCTAGTCTCTCCCTGACAGATTCGGGTAATTCTACGGCAATAAATATTCGCATTGTTTTTATTCACCAATTATACTAATTGACCATTTCCACAATGTCAAGAAGAACCTCAGGACGATTCTTCTGTGGCGCTCAATATCCGCCTTGAATTATCTCTGCTCGTCTTCTCGTTTCGGGAAAGGAGTGAAAAGACTTTGAAGGGGGAAATAGGGCTTTGCCGATTCCTTCGGAATTCCCCCCTCAACGGCCCTTGGCCTGCTCCGTCCAAGTTCAAGAAGAGGCAAAGCTTCGTCACTTTATTCCTCA